>ERZ857969.3361-NODE-3361-length-16183-cov-3.099826_pt1 | contig 16183 bp, 12 predicted proteins | sample MGYA00519864_ERZ857969 | MGnify/ENA primary metagenome ERZ857969 (study PRJEB31778, sample SAMEA3449382) | human gut metagenome | biome: human gut; feature: human-associated habitat; material: faeces | place: United Kingdom | collected 2010/2012 ... | reverse complement strand
ATGTGCGAAGAAAGCGTGTACAAAACCCAGTCATTGCAAATTTTGATATTCATGACCGCGTAAACTATGCAGCATTGTCCTCATCTCTAGAGTTTAAGACAGAAAAGAAAATCATTCAGATGAATTTGGAACTGGATGATTCGATGTGTACGGTTATGGATTACTTTGGCATATTCCTAGAGCGCATGATGATGTGCAGACGTGCAGCAGAGGTGCTTGGTTGGCGCTTTAAATTGGTTGCAAATGGAAGTAAGCTGTGTTAAATTGCGTGAGGCAATATAAAACGAACACAAAATCTTAACGAATCCAACAAATAGCGAACACCTTGCTTTTCTATAATGTAGCCATAACAAAGAAAGAGCACAGCAAATAAATTCTGATGCAGAGTCGAAAGAGCTGATTTAAAGTAATGACTTTAGAGCAATTAGATTCAAGGCAATCAGGTTTAGCAGTGCAGAAAAGAGGTTTATATGAGAAGAAATAATTCTTTATGGAAAACAACAGTGGTATCGCTTTCAGCAATGATGACAGTATCTATGGGAGCAGCAGTATGGGCAGCAAGCACCGAGAAAACAACACAGGAGAGTCAGTCCGATCAAGTAACAGAAGAAAACAGCGAAACAAAAGCTGATACCAAGGACACAGAAAATCAGACCTCAGAGCCACAGAGTGCTGAAGATGTATCTGATTCATCAGAAAATCAGACAGAGGAGTGCAAAATTACGCTTTCTGATGATGGTATTTTAGTGGATGGTGAAGCCATTTCGACGGATTCAGAGTCTGCAGTCTATGCAGGAGCAGATATCGTTTATTATAAGGAAGGACAGGACGCACTTACGGAGCAGGCAATGAAGATGATGGTCATTCAGAGGAAGAGGCAGCCGAGCATACCGTCGTTACAATCACAAAGGCTGGAACCTACCGAGTAAGCGGAACACTTTCTAAGGGTCAGATTGCGATTGATTTAGGCGAGGATTCAAGAGACGATGAGAGCGCAGTTGTCAATTTGATTTTGGACAATGCTGATATCACTTGCACAGTTGCATCTGGAATCGTCGTTTATAATGCATATGAATGTGGAAGTGATGATACAGAAACTGCGACAAAGGATGTCGATACGACGAATGCAGGAGTTCATATTATCTTGGCAGATGACAGCGAGAATACAGTAAATGGCTCTCATGTAGCAAAGATCTATAAAGAAGGAACCACACAGGAAGATGTCGATGCCGGAAATGCAAAGAAGCAGTGGAAATTTGACGCAGCAATTGATTCTCTTGTTTCAATCGCATTTGATGCAGAAGAGGAAGGAACTGGAACGCTTGCAGTAAATTCCGACAATGAGGGAATTGAAACATCCCTTCATCTGACAATCAATGGTGGAACGATTACGATCAACTCAAACGATGATGCCCTCAATGCAAGCGAAGATGGCGTTTCCGTCATTACAATCAATGGTGGTGTATTGACCTGTAATGCCGGTGGCGGACAGGAAGGTGATGGCATCGATTCCAATGGCTGGATTGTGATCAATGATGGCTTTATCGTATCAGCAGCCAGTGCAACTAGCCAAGATAGCGGTGTTGACTCTGATAATGGAATTTATATCAATGGTGGAACCGTTCTTGCTAGTGGAAATATGTACGATGAAGTATCAGAGGATTCCGAGCAGGCATTTGTCGCATTAAACTTTGCAAGCAGTGTAGAGGCAGGTCAGATGTTTGCACTGAAAAATGCAGATGGAGAGATTGTCACCGCATTCTCAGCAGCAAATGATTTTAAGACACTTGTATATAGCAGCAGTGAGCTGACCGATGGCGATTATACATTGTATGAGATTTCATCGGCAGATGGTGTAGCGGTAAGTGGTCTTTACGCAGAGGTGACATCCGTCTCAGATGAAGTACAGCTGCAGGGTTCAAATGGTGCAGGCGGTTTCGGAGAAATGGGCGACGCATCAAACGGAGAACCGAATGGAGAACGACCAGAAATGCCAGATGGAGGCACCATCCATGCCGGAAGGCGAGATGCCATCAATGCCTGACGCAGAGGCACCAGATGGGCAGAATGCACCAGACAAAGAAGCACCGTCAAAGCCAGAAGGAGAAGCACCATATGGTCAAAACGGTGAGCGTCCAGATATGCCAGAAGATATCAGTGAGGAAGCAAGTAACGTATTCACAATCTCAGGAATCTCCAACGCATTCTCTCGTATCAGCGAATTAACGATTGAGTCCTCCGAAGCGGAAAGTTCAACAAATGTCTGAGCATACGATTTCAAAATACATTTATTAATTGAATCATTCACAAAAACAAAGCAGCGCAATTTTTTAAAACGATATGGCAATTGTAGGCAATGATTTTTCATTAAGATAGTGGTAAAGTAAATATAACAATTAAAGGAAATAGAGGGGCATTAAGTGGTTAAACCCACTTGCCCTCTCACGAAAGGAAAATGATGAAAAGAGAAATCATTGCAATAAACGAAGGCTGGAAATTCTGTTTGGATCCTGAAAAAATTGGACTGAAACAAAATTGGCAGGTCAGCGGCCTAGGTCAGAACAATAAAATTGAAACAGTCAAGACAGTGATGCTTCCGCACACCTTTAACACAGACAGCGAGAGCGAGGAATACCGTGGCATTTTCTGGTATGAGTACGACTTTTCAGTTCCAGCGGACTGGGAAGGAAAACAGATTTGGTTTGATTTCCATGGTATCTACCGTGATGCATCATTTTGGGTAAATGGGAAAAGTGCAGGAACACACCTTGGAGCCGGATTTACCAGCTTCAAGCTTGATGTTACAAAATTTGTCCATTTCGGTACGAATAAACTAGTGGTTCGCGGAACCAATGAATATTCACCACATGCACTTCCGTGGGATCGACAGTTTGACTGGGCTGATGACGGCGGAATCTTTAGACCTGTATATCTAAATGTATGTGAAAAAGGCGGCATAAGCTCGGTGCGCATCCATCAAAATGTGCTACTAGATACGACCCAAAACGAGCGAATCAAGAAGGCACCCGTACAGGTAACGGCAGAGATTCAGATGTGGGATGACTGTTCACAGGAAAATGCGCAAACAGAGTTTCAGACAAATGACAACAAAAATACAAATTCAAAATGGCGCTACGAATTATATGAAGGTGCACCAGAAAACAAGGGAAAGCAAATAGTATCAGCAGAGGCATTATTAAAAACTCGTATATCATCAGAAACGATGCCATTAACAGATACCATTTCCTTTACAGTAGACGAAGTAACATTGTGGCACTTCGATTATCCGCAGCTTTACACAGTTTGCCTTCGCAAAATAGTAAATGATGTTGAGATCGACTGTGTAGAGATTTCGGTCGGTTTTCGAAGTCTCACCGTAGAAAACGGTCAGTTTCTATTAAACGGAGAGACAGTGGAGCTTGTCGGAACTGAGTGGATGCCAGGCTCAGATCCACGAATTGGAAACGCAGAGACAAAGAAAGATATCGCAAGATGGCTGACTCTACTGAAAGGCTGCAATTGTATTTTCACAAGAGTGCATTGGCAACAGGACGATTCCTTCTTTGACTGGTGTGACCGACATGGTATGCTCGTTCAGGAGGAGGTTCCACTTTGGGGACAGCCAAAAGAGCCAGTTTCCCATGAAAAAGCGCTTGCAATTGCCCAGATTGACGAGATGATGGAATCTCATTTTAATCATCCATCCATTATCGCATGGGGAGTCGGAAACGAGTTAGATGGACAGAGCGAAATTACGGGCCAGTATGTAAAGGATATGAAATCTTATATTGCATCAAAAGATTCGAATCGACTGATGAGCTATGTATCCAATACCCTCTGGGAGACACCAAAGGATGCAACAGCTCTCGGCGATATGATTATGGCAAACGATTACATGGGCACTTGGCATGGAAACAAAGATCCTAGAGTAGAAATTCCTCGTTTTTGGAACGAGCACAAAGACAAGCCAATCGTAATCTCCGAGTTTGGTCTCTGTGAGCCTGCCTTTGCCGGTGGTGATCCAAGAAGAGCAGAGATCTTCCTAGAAAAAATAAAGATTTATCGTGAACTTGGTGTAAATGGAATCATTTGGTTTTGCTTAAATGATTATCGCACTCAGATGGGCGAGGAGGGCGAAGGTCGTCTTCGCCGCAGAGTGCACGGATCAGCAGATCTATACGGAAATCCAAAGCCATCCTATGAGACCGTCAAGAATGAGTGTGCGCCACTCTATATCAAATCGGTTATTCTTCTTAATAATAGAGAAGAAAGCGAAGAAGATTCGAAAATCGCAGCAGATAGATCGAAGTCACAACGAAAACTTCAAGTTGTCATTGCCAATAAAACAGCACTTCCACGCTATGAAGTTTGCGGCTATCACTTGACAGGTTTCAACAGTATTGGAAGTCGAATCTGCCAAATCAAGCTAGATACATTAAAGCCAGGTGAGACACAGACCGTTCTTCTTGCAGATACAAAAGAGTCACTTTCACGCCTTGTAATTGAGCACCCAGATGGAAGCGAGAGCATTTCTTATAAATTAAACGACATAATAAATGCCATGAAATAATGCATGTTTATAATTGACAATTAAAAATGATATGCTATATATACTGAAAGCCAGATTTGCCAGAAATCTGGCTTTTGTGATCATACAAAAGTGAGAAGGAGATACCATGCCGCATTAACTGTTATCACATGGCAACGAAATAAAAGAGTCACAAAGCATTCCTATTTGCATCGGCAGTGCTGACGGCAGTAGGAATCGGATGGTTTTTTATTGGAGTCGGCATGCTTCTAATTATTTGCATGTTCTGCATATTTGGCATTGACAATCAGTAAAAGTCTGCTATACTGAAAAACAGAAAAAAGAAAGGCATGTGATACTCTAAAAAAGGGTAACTGCATGTACGGTGAGGGAATGATTATTCGATAAGTTGATTTGGAGTAACAAAATGGTAAGACCGTAAAGGTCTTGTTTGTGTGCGCCGAATCAGTTTATCGGGAGTTATTCTCTCTATTTTTATGCCCAATGGCTTTCGGCAGTGCATATTTTAGAAGAAGATTCGCGAAAAATCAACGACTGTTTCGGTGTGCAAGAAAGGCACAGGTACAAAGTATATGCTGCAAATAAAAAATTTAACATTGACACACAAAAAGGATTTGCGAGAAATCTTAAGTGACTTTTCCTGCGTATTCAATAATGGCGACAAAGCCGTAATCATTGGCGAGGAGGGAAACGGAAAATCAACTCTTCTAAAATGGCTGTATGATCCGTTAATGGTCGAGGAATACTGTGAGGCAGAGGGGGAGCGCCTTATATCAGGAGAAGTACTCGGGTATCTTGCGCAGGAATTGCCCAAAGAAGACCAGCAAAAAAGCGTCTATGAATTTTTTTCGGAACAAGAAAGCTTCTGGAATCAGACACCAAAAGAACTGAACCAAAAAGCGGTAAAATTTCACATCGCTCCTGACTTTTTTTACAGGGAGCAGCAAATGAGCACGCTTTCTGGTGGAGAGAAGGTAAAGGCACAGCTGATGCGAATCCTTTTCGCAGAACCAACTGTCCTGTTGCTCGATGAGCCGTCAAACGACATTGACATTGAGACATTAGAGACACTTGAAGAGCTGATTTTATCGTGGGACAAGATCGTCATCTATATTTCGCATGACGAAACTTTAATTGAGCGCACGGCGAACAAGATTATTCACATCGAGCAGATTCGCCGCAAGACAAAGAGCCGCTTTTGCATCGCAAACACAAGCTACACAGAATATCTCAAAAATCGCAGCAGTCAGATGGAGAATCAGGCACGCCAGGCGGCAGATGAGCGCCGCCAGAAGCAAATCCGCGATGAGAAATTCCAAAGAATCTATCAGAGCGTCGAACATGCACAAGCGGTAATTACGCGTCAAAATCCGTCCGGTGGACGTCTCCTAAAGAAAAAGATGCACGCTGTCAAGTCAATTGGACGCCGTTTTGAGCGGGAGGATGAAAACATGACTGCCATGCCAGAGGAGGAGACCGCGATCTACTTTGAGCTTGGAACGAAGGACTCGAAAATTCCAGCGGGAAAAACGGTACTTGACTACTCGCTTGATCAGCTGACCTCGCCGGATGGCAGCCGTGTGTTGGCAGAGAATATTTCGCTTCGCATTCGCGGCAGCGAGAAGATTTGCGTCATTGGAAAGAATGGAGTCGGAAAAACAACACTTCTAAAAAATATTGCAAAAGACCTTATGGAACGATCAGACATTCGTGCTGAATATATGCCGCAAAATTACGAAGATCAGCTTGACCTGTCGCTTACACCAGTTGAATATTTAAACACAACTGGCGACAAGGAGGAGATGACGCGGATTCGTACGTATCTTGGCGCACTCAAATATACGGCAGACGAGATGGATCATCCTATCCGGGAATTGTCTGGTGGACAAAAGGCAAAGGTTCTTCTTTTAAAGATGAGTTTGTCAAATGCAAATGTCCTAATTCTTGATGAGCCGACAAGAAACTTTTCGCCATTGTCTGGTCCTGTCATCCGTCAGATGCTTGCAGCATTTCCAGGGGCGATCATCAGCATTTCCCATGACCGAAAATACATCATAGAGGTGTGCGAGAAGGTGTATCGCCTCGAAACACACGGGTTAGTGGAAACAAACTTGCAAAGCGAAGGATAAATCCGGAAAAACAGTGCAAAATAAGGAAAAATAAGCAAAAAAACAAAAAAGGTAGGCACTTCTGTGCTTGCCTTTTTTTTAACAATGTTGTATAATAAGCCAGTATCAACCTATAAAAACCGTAGGAAATAGGTTTGAATAGGTTTTAAAACTTTATTGGTTCGCCATAATATTCATTATTATTATTTTGAGGAGGCACTGCGATGTCAGCACCATTATTACAGATAGAAGGATTATCAGTTCGCGTAGAGGATAAAGAGATTCTGCACGGAATTGATCTGCAGATTAAAAAAGGAGAAACCCATGTTTTGATGGGACCAAACGGAGCTGGAAAGTCTACACTTGGTTATGCACTTATGGGAAATCCTAAGTATCAGATTACTGGAGGAAAGATCCTGTTTGAGGGTAAGGATATTTCTGAAGAAACACCGGATAAGAGAGCAAAAGATGGAATGTTCTTATCTTTCCAGAATCCGATTGAGATTCCAGGTGTATCTTTAACAAACTTTATCCGCAGCGGCGTAGAACAGCGCACTGGAAAGAGAATCCGTTTCTTTGCATATAAGAAGGAGCTTGAGGAAATGATGAAGGTTCTTCAGATGGATCCGTCCTATGCAGAGAGAGATTTAAATGTAGGTTTTTCAGGTGGTGAGAAAAAGAAGGCTGAGATTTTACAGATGTTAATGTTAAAGCCATCTTTTGCAATTCTTGATGAGACAGACTCTGGTTTGGATGTTGATGCAGTAAGAACTGTATCAAGCGGTGTAGAAGAATATCAAAAGAGCATTCACGGCGGTCTTTTAATTATCACACACAGCACAAGAATCTTAGAGTCTCTTCACGTAGATGCTACTCACGTTCTTGTAGATGGACGTATTGTGGCATCAGGAGATGGATCTTTAGTAGATGAGATCAACGAAAACGGTTTTGAGCGTTTTCTGTAATAGGATAGAAGGAGACGCAAAGCGATTATGAAAGAAAAGACTTATGTAGAAGATGTCGATAGAAGCATGTATGACTTTAGAAATGAAGACAAAGATGCTTATAAAGTAAAGGAAGGTTTGAATCCTGCAATTGTAGAGCAGATTTCAAACGAGAAGCATGATCCAGAGTGGATGAAAGAATTTCGTATGAAATCTCTTGAGATTTTCAATAATAGTACGATGCCGGATGAATGGGGTCCATCCATTGAGGGACTTGATATGGATAACATTGTAACTTATGTTCGTCCAAACACTCATATGGCAGCAAAGTGGTCAGAGGTTCCGGAAGAAATTAAGGATACTTTTGAAAAGCTTGGTATCCCGAAGGCAGAGCGTGAGTCTCTGGCTGGTGTTGGTGCTCAGTACGATTCTGAGCTTGTTTATCACAATGTAAAGGAAGAGGTAGCAGCACAGGGCGTTATCTATACTGATATGGAGAGCGCATTAAATGGCGAGTATGCAGATATGGTACACAAGCACTTTATGAAGCTTGTTCCTCCGACTGATCATAAATTTGCTGCACTTCATGGTGCTGTATGGTCTGGCGGTTCCTTCGTCTATGTTCCAAAGGGTGTATCCGTTACCATTCCATTACAGTCTTATTTCAGACTGAATGCACCAGGTGCAGGTCAGTTTGAGCATACACTTATCATCGTTGATGAGGGTGCATATCTGCATTTTATTGAGGGATGTTCAGCACCAAAGTATAACGTGGCTAACCTTCATGCAGGCTGCGTGGAGCTGTTTGTTGGAAAGAATGCGACACTTCGCTATTCCACTATCGAGAACTGGTCCAAGAACATGTACAACTTAAATACAAAGCGTGCAAAAGTTGAAGAAGGCGGAAAGATTGAGTGGGTATCTGGTTCATTTGGTTCTCATGTATCTTATTTGTACCCGATGAGTATCTTAAACGGTGAGGGTGCAAGCGCTGAGTTTACAGGAATTACCTTTGCCGGAAAGGGTCAGAACCTGGATACTGGTACAAAGGTAGTTCACAATGCACCTAATACGTCCTCCTATGTAAATACAAAGTCTATTTCCAAGGATGGCGGTGTAAGTACCTTTAGAAGTAGCGTTGTTGTAAACAGCAAGGCAAAACACAGCAAGTCAGCTGTCTCTTGTCAGTCTCTGATGCTTGATGATATTTCACGTTCTGATACAATTCCGGCTATGGATATCCGCACAAAGGATGCCAATATCGGTCATGAGGCAAGAATCGGAAGAATCAGCGATGAGGCTGTATTCTATCTGATGTCAAGAGGTATTTCAGAGGAAGAGGCAAGAGCGATGATCGTCAGCGGATTTGCAGATGAAGTATCAAAGGAACTGCCGCTTGAGTATGCAATGGAGATGAACAATCTGATTCGCCTGGAGATGAAGGGCAGCATCGGATAATGGAGAGAGGTGAACACGTTTTGGAGATGAAGATAAATAAATTGCCGGCCGGAACATGGAGATGGCTGCATATGAATAATGCTCGCATTGAGCAGGAAGCAGATCTGGCGTTATGTCAGGTTGCGATTCAATGTCCAGATGCGATTGTGAAGACAGAAACATCAGAGGAACAGCTTAATCAAATTCGTACAGGTATGGGCGAAGATATGACAAAGCTGCTGCAGGAGTCTAAAACACAGGCAATCTGTTTTACAGCAGAGGAAGGTGTAAAGGAGGCAGCTCCAGTAACACTTTCATTTGGCTATCAGGATACTGACCGCAAGGGAAATAGAATTGATCTGTATTTGAAAGAAAATAGTGAGATGACAGTTGTAATGGATTATCACAGCAGCGAGGGTACTGGCACTGCAGCAATTCAGACAAAGATTCACGCAGAGAAGAATGCAAAGTTAAAGCTGATTCAGATTGAGCGTCTTGGAGAAGGCTTTGACTGCATGAATGATATCGGTGCCTACTGCGAAGATGGTGCAGGTGTCGAACTTGTACAGCTGATCATCGGTGGAAAAAATGTCTATATGGGTGCAGAGACAACACTTGCCGGAAAGGAATCTGATTTTACAGCAGCAATAGGCTATCAGGTGACAGGCGAAAATCGTCTTGATATGAATTACAATGCTGTTCATGAGGGCAAGAAGACAACGAGCAGCATGACAGCAAATGGTGTGCTTCGCGATCATGCAAAGAAACTGTTTCGCGGTACCATTGATTTTAAGAAGGGTGCAAAAGGTGCAAAGGGTGATGAGTTAGAGGATGTACTTCTTCTGGATGATGGCGTTCAGAATCAGACAATCCCGTTGATTCTTTGTGCAGAGGAGGATGTAGAAGGAAATCATGGCGCATCCATCGGAAGCCTTGATGATGAGCTGATTTTCTATCTGGAATCAAGAGGAATCAGTGAAGAGGCTGCATATGAGCTGATGGCAAAGGCAAGATTAAAGGCTGTCTGCAAGAAGATTCCGGTTGAAGGTCTTCGCGCAGAACTTAACGAAATGTTAGATGGCGAGGAGCCGGTTGGAGAGGAGCAGTAAAATGACGACAGAAGAAAGAAAGGCAGAAGATGCACGCTTTCGCCAGGAATATCCACTGTTTGCACAGTATCCAGAGCTGATTTATCTGGATAACGCAGCGACCACGCAAAAGCCATCATGTGTCATTCAGGCAGAATCAGCATTTTATGAAAAATATAATGCTAACCCATTCCGTGGTGTTTATGAGCTGGCCGAGTTTGCTACAGAGCATTATGAGGAGGCTAGAGCAGCTGTTGCAGAGCTTCTTCATGCAAATACAGATGAGATTGTTTTTACCAGAAATGCATCAGAGAGTCTGAATTTGATTGCATACAGTTTAGGAAATCTTGTGCTTCGTCCTGGCGATGAGGTTCTTGTCAGCATTATGGAACATCACAGCAATCTGCTTGTATGGCAGCAGGCAGCAAAGCGCACTGGAGCAACACTTCGCTATCTTGACTGCACACAGGATGGAAAGATTACCGCCGAGATGGTAGAGGCTGCTATTACTGATAAAACAAAAATCTTCGCTGTGACTCAGATTTCAAATGTACTGGGATGGAAAAATGATATTAAATCATTTGCAGAGATCTGTCATAGAAAAGGCTGTTTGATTGTAGCAGATGGCGCGCAGAGCGTTCCTCATATTGATGTCGATGTCAAGGCACTTGATGTTGATTTTCTGGCATTTTCCGGTCATAAGATGATGGGACCAATGGGTATTGGTGCGCTGTATGGAAAGAAGGAATTGTTGGAATCAATGCCGCCGTTTTTATTTGGCGGAGAGATGATTGATACTGTCACAAGAGAGGGTGCCGTGTATGCACCAGTTCCGCATAAGTTTGAGGCAGGCACTGTTAATGCAGCAGGTGCAGTTGGACTTATGGCAGCGATCCGTTACTTAAAAGAGATTGGATTTGATACTATTGAAAGACGTGAGGCAGAATTAACGCAGTATGCAGTAAAGCGCCTTTTGGCAATTCCTGGCGTGCACATTCTTGGTTCACAGGATCCAAGTGAGCATCACAGCATTGTGACATTCCTTGTTGACAATGTGCATCCGCATGATGTTGCATCTATTCTTGATATGGATCACATTGCAGTACGCGCAGGTCATCATTGTGCACAGCCGCTTCTGCAGCATTTAAATACGTCAGCAACCACACGTGCAAGTTTTGCATTTTATAATACAATGGAAGAGGTTGATGCTCTGGCAGAGAGCCTCGCTCAGGTAAGAAGGAGGATGGGTTACGTTGACTAACAAAACCTTTTATAATGAAATTTTAATAGATCACAACATGCATCCGGGTCACAAGCATGATTTAGACGATGCAAACATGGTGATGGAAGGCTTAAATCCAACATGTGGTGATCATATTTGGCTGAAGCTCAAGGTTGAAGATGGCGTGATCGTAGATGGCTCCTTCGTAGGCGAGGGCTGTGCAGTTTCTCAGGCATCTGCTGATATGATGCTCGATCTGATTATCGGACAGAAGGTAGAGGATGCTGAGAAATTGGCAGATAACTTCTTAAAGATGATCAAGGGAACAGCTACAGAAGAAGAAATTGAAAGTCTTGAAGAAGCATCAGCGCTTGAAGATATCGCGCATATGCCGGCACGTGTAAAGTGTGCAGTGCTCGGATGGCATACCATGGAAGAGATGCTTAAATGTGATAAGTGCAGCGGACATGGGGAGTGCAGTCACTGCAACCCGGAAGGGTAATAAGAAAAGTTTTGCTTAAAGAGTCTTACTGGTTTCCTTAAATTGAGATCAGTAAGGCTTTTGTGATTTTAAAATAAAAAACTCCTCATGTTTTAAAAAAAAATACATTGCAGCTTGCACCCTGCCTGTTTATAATAAAATCAGCAACTGTACAAGGAAAAATAAAATGGAGGTACCAAAATGAATCAGGCAAACTTAGCTAAATTGTTTCATAATTACATTGAAAGCTACAATGTATTGACAGATGCGGAACACGATGAGCTTTATAAGTGGAGAGCGGTAAATCATTTTCAGAAGCATTGGAATCTTGAAGCCGATGAATTTGGTGAGATGTTTAAACAGGCTATGGAGCAGTCCTTTAATATTGTAAATAACAGTATTGTGCAGCCGGCAAACGGAATTGTTTTTCTGTGTAAGCAAGATAAGAAAACAGAAGAGGAAGTACGGGAAGAATTTAGAAAACTGCTCGCACCAGATGGTGGTGATATCAGAGCGAGACAGGATCGGATTGATACATTTGCTGCAGCAATTAATGAAAAGTTACAGAATGTTGTACCTGGCAAATGGAAGTATGATCAGGATAGAAGATCTATTATTATGTATCTGAGTTTTATTTCTCCAGATGACAATTTCATGTTTAAATCAACTGAGGCAAGAGCCTTTGCAAATGGCTGTGAATTTGGGGAAGATATCGGAAGCGGTCAGACGTTTAGACTTGATGTGTATTATCGAATGTGCAGAGAACTGGCAGAAGAAATTAAGAAGAATGAGAAACTGTGTGCGCTTTTAGAGGATAAACTGCAAGCCGAAGCAAATGTCGATGAGAATGAAACAAACTCAATCACAGAGGTTGCTGGCCGCTACAATATCTATGCGTATGATATCATTTATTGCGCGCATGCCTATAATTTGTATGGCGATATTCCAGTTCGTAAAAAAACAAAATTAAGCAGCATCGAGCAGAAAAAGCAGGACAGACAAATTCGGATACAGGAACTAGCATCACAGCGTGATGAGGCAAAGGAACAGATTGAGCAGGTGGACGCTCAGTTAAAAGAAAATTCACTGCCAGATCTTACTGGCATGACCGTAAAAAACATTCGCTATGGGGCAGGAACAGTAGCAGAGCAAAGTGGCAAATATCTCACCGTGGAATTTTCAGCCGGTACAAAGAAGTTTGTGCTTCCAGATGCAGTGGCAAAAGGCTTTTTAAAGATCGAAGATGCGGATACCATGGGAAGTTTTGAAAAAATTGGCTTGCTTACGGAAAGAAAAGAAAAATATACGAGAGAAATTGAAATGCTGACGACAGAGATCACGAGATTAAGTCAGATAAAGTGAAAAATAAACCAATAAAGAGTCAGTATTTTAATATAGAAAATCTACTAAGAACATAAAATAAAAAAAACAGGAGGAAAAGATGTAGAATGGAGAATTTTAAAGAAAAAATGCAGAAGTCTGGTATGGACACCTGCAACCGATGGGGAATTTATGAGGTAGCACTTGATGGCCCAAAGGAGGGCAATCCGTTTACCGAGCAGCGTGTGACGGGAACATTTCACAGCATAAATGAGACCGTATCATGTGATGGATTTTATGATGGAGATGGCATTTACCGTATTCGTTTTATGCCATCCTTTGAGGGAGAGTATACCTATCAGATTCAGACCACATTTGGCAAAAATTGTGATGGACATTTTATGGTGACAAAGCCAAAGAAAGGTGCTCATGGGCCAGTGCGCGTTGCAAATACTTATCATATGGCTTACGAGGATGGCACGCCATATTATTCAATTGGAACAACCTGTTATGTCTGGGAGCTTCAAAGCGACGAACTGATTGAGCAAACATTTGATACACTTAAAAATAATGCTTTCAATAAAATCCGTTTTTGCATTTTTCCAAAGCACTATGATTATAACCTGCGTGAGCCACGTTCATATCCATATGAGGGAACACCAATGGATTCTAGCATATTAACAACAGAAAATTTTGGTGATTATACCGGGAAGACAAAAGGAAATCACTGGGATTTCACACGCTTTAATCCAAAGCATTTTCAACATATTGAAAATTGTATTCATCGTCTTGGTGAGCTTGGAATAGAGGCAGACCTGATTATGATGCATCCGTATGACCGCTGGGGCTTTTCGCAGATGACAAAAGAGCAGGACGATCTTTACTGGAACTATGCAGTTGCTCGCTTTAGTGCTTTTGCAAATGTATGGTGGTCACTGGCAAATGAGTATGATCTGATGCCACATAAAGCAATTCAGGATTGGGAGCGATATGCATCAATTCTGTGTGAAAAGGATCCATATCATCATATGCGTTCCATACATAACTGTGTGTCATTGTACGATTTTTCAAGACCATGGATTACACATTGCAGCGTACAGCGCACTGATTTATATAAGAGTTCTGAAATTACAAATGAACTCCGTGAGCGTTATCATAAGCCTGTTGTGCTTGACGAAATTGCTTATGAGGGTGATATACAGCATGGATGGGGAAATCTGACAGGAGAAGAGATGCTTCGCCGATTCTGGGAGGCAGCCTGCAGGGGCGGCTATCCAGGTCACGGAGAGACCTATTTAAATAAGAAAAATATTTTGTGGTGGTCACATGGCGGCATTCTTCATGGCGAGAGTCACAAGCGTTTTGGCTTTTTATTAGATCGTTTAAAGGAAACACCAGGTCTTGGTCTGATGCCGTATTCGCGCACGTGGGATGAAGTGTGTGCGGTGCCGCAGGAGATTACGCCTGGAGAGGCCGAGTGTGGCTGCAAGGAATATTACTTGATTTATTACAGTTTTATGCGCCCGACATTCCGTGAGTTTCATTTTGATGATCAATCAAAATGGCATGTTCGCGTACTTGATACATGGAATATGACAATTGATGACAGAGGCACCTTTACTGGCAAGTTTAAGGTGACACTTCCGGCAAAGCCGTATATGGCAGTGCAGATCTGGAGAGAGGGAGCGGAGGTACACCTTAAATAATAGATAGAAAACCTTTCGGCAGCGATAAGGTGCGCAATTTGCATCTTACCGCTGCCTTTGCGCATCTTGCCGTGAATTGCTTGTCGTATATTCCTAATTTCGCTATCCTTATATTAGTGAATGATATTCATGAGATATCAGTACTCAGGCGACGCCGTAACCAAAGCAGACTTTTGAAAAACTTGGCAGAGGTTTCGACGATTGTGCTTTACTGAGGCAATCGTCTGCTTCGCAGCCGGATTCCTCGTTCGAAGCCTTTCGTAACTTAGATAGCCCGTGAACATATAAGGGAGGAACGCATATGCAATCAGAGATCACCATAAAAAATCTAAAAAAGTACTTCGCTGAAATCAAAGCCGTCGATGACATCAGTTTTACCGTGCAAAAAGGGGAATTGTTTGGTTTTCTCGGTGTAAATGGAGCTGGAAAATCAACAACGATTCGCATGATGTGCACGCTGTTTTCTCCGACAGATGGAGAGATTTGGATTGGAGGACAGCAGGTTGGAGTACATGATGAAGAGATTCGTCAGAAAATAGGTGTGGTTTGGCAGGAGAATGTGTTAGACGATCGACTGACGGTTAAGGAAAATTTGCAGGTACGCGCAGCAATGTATCAGACAAAGCGTGCATGGCAAAAGGAACGCATTCAGACAGTTTGCGAAAAGCTTCATTTGGAGGATATCTACACGAGGCGTTATGCAAAACTTTCCGGTGGACAAAAGAGGCGATGTGAGATTGCGGCAGCACTGCTAAACGATCCAGAGGTTTTGTTCTTGGATGAGCCAACAACTGGTCTTGATCCGGCTACGAGAAAGCAAGTTTGGAACAGCGTAGAATCACTTCAGTGCGAGGATCAGGTGACGGTTTTTCTGACAACCCATTACATGGAAGAGGCAGCAGCGGCAGGTCATATCGCCATTATCGACAAAGGAAAACTTTGTGAGTTTGGAACACCACAGGAATTAAAAATGCGCTACGCAAAGGATACACTGACGTTGTATTATAAACAAGAGAAACACACACTTACTTCTGATAATGAAAAAATATATGATACAATACCGATAACAGCAAAATCAGAGATCCGTGTATTAGAAAACAGCATGGAAGCAATCCCAATTTTAAATCAGTTATCAGATCAGCTTGAAGGCTTTGAGTTGCAGCAGGGTACCATGGATGACGTGTTTCTGGCAGTTACTGGAAAGAGCTTGAAAGGAGGCAACATATGAGCGAGATCAAAGCAATGACAAAGAGAAATCTGTTAATTTATTTTCGAAACAAAAGTGCTGTCTTTTTTTCGATATTATCAGCACTGATTTTGCTTGCCAT
>ERZ857969.3358-NODE-3358-length-16192-cov-3.355023_pt1 | contig 16192 bp, 13 predicted proteins | sample MGYA00519864_ERZ857969 | MGnify/ENA primary metagenome ERZ857969 (study PRJEB31778, sample SAMEA3449382) | human gut metagenome | biome: human gut; feature: human-associated habitat; material: faeces | place: United Kingdom | collected 2010/2012 ... | reverse complement strand
CTGCCCAAAAACCGCGCTCCAGCCTCGGCCAGCTTTCGTTCAGCGTCGGTAAGCTGCTGCTGCTCGTCCTTAGAAAAAATTATCACTCCTCCCATTACGTCTCCCGAAACAATTATAGGCGCCACGCATTGATACACGCACATCTGGTTTTCCTTATCGTTAAGCAATGGTACGCAGTTGCTTCCCGTCAAAATAGACGAATGCCTGATTTCCAGCAGAGCGTTAAGCTGCGCCGACACGCTTTTGCCCTGATACTCCTTCTTACCCTGCCCCGAGGCCGCTATAAAAACATCCTTATCGCATATCAATGCTCCCGCAGAGCTGACAAAGCTCAGCGCCTCGGCATACTCCTTGGCATATTGCTCTAATTCTCCCAGAGGAGAATATTTTCTTAATATAATGCCGCCCTCCCGGTCGGTATAAATTTCGAGCGGGTCCCCCTCTCTTATCCTAAGAGTGCGCCTTATCTCCTTAGGCACTACCACTCTGCCCAATTCATCAATTCTTCTTACAATTCCAGTTGCTTTCATAAACTTCCTCCGTTTAACTGTTATTTTTATATTGGATTTGAAAATATTATCTGTAAATCAGAGGAATTTATTCGTCCCATTAAAAAATTTTGGGCTTTTATAGCAAATTCCCTTAGACGGCACAATCAGAGTACAATGTGCTTTTAACATTATATATGCCTCCGTATGACGCATATTTTAAAATTATAACAAAAATATTACGTTTTTATGACAGTTTGAGATAATTAAAGAAAACACGAGCATTTTAAAGCATATGAAGCATATATCCAAGAAACACGGTTTGAAAACGCTATTTTAAATATTGTATAATTTCGTTATAAAGAAAGTGTTTTCTTTATAACGACTCTGAAACAATACCGGTGATAAAATGAAATTTGTAAAAATTATATTCGCTCTGTGCATTTCTGCAGCTATACTAATTACCGCCACTCCGGCTCTTGCCGCAGCGCTTATGCCAGGCGATAAAGGAGACGACGTAATAGCCCTTCAGCAGGCTCTGGCAGGCAGCGGCTATTACGACGGCGAGATAAACGGACTATTCGGCGGCCAGCTTGAAGACGCCTTAATAAATTTTCAAAAGGACAATTCCCTTGACCCCAGCGGGGTTGCGGACCAAGACACTCTTGCCGCTCTGGAGTTATATTCGGGCGAAGACGCCGAAAAAGCAGCCGTTATAAATATAAGCGGCGAAAAGCTCAATCTGCGTTCCCAGGCAAGCACAAGCGCCGACGTGCTGACCGAGCTGGCCTCGGGCACCCGCGTTCAGGTTATATCCGCTCACGGTTCCTGGAGCCTCGTAAGGCTGCTTACCGGCATTGAAGGTTATGTTTCCAGCAAATACATTGCGGAGGATTCCCTTCTTCAGGACGCCCAAATATACACGGGCAGCATGCCCATATCCACTCTGACCGAAGGAGCGACCGGTCAGGACGTAATTCTGCTTCAGGATAGGCTTAAGGAGCTTAATTACTTCACGGCTAAATCCACCGGCAATTTTCTCAGCATAACAGTCAAGGCCGTAAAGGACTTTCAAAAGCATAACGGACTGGAGGAAAACGGCGTCGTAGATATAGATACAATAATTACCCTTTTTTCAGACAGCGCCGTTAAAAAACCCGTTCAGGCCGTTAAGCCCGCAGAAGATAAAAACAATTCCTCCCAAAAGGTTCCATCTATTTCAATAGAAGGAAGCAAAACCGCAGTTCAGTTAGTGGAATATGCGCTTACCTTCCTGGGCACTCCGTACCGTCTGGGCGCAAACGGTCCCAGCGCATACGACTGCTCCTCCTTTACAGCTAAGGTATACGGCAAATACGGCTATAAGCTGCCCCGCACAGCCTATTCGCAGGGCTACGGAAATTTAGGCGCCAAAATAAAATCCATCTCGGATTTGGAAACAGGCGATTTGGTATGCATGAACACCATTAAAGACAACGACCTGTGCGACCACGTTGGAATATATATTGGAGACGGCAAGCTTATCCATTGCGCCTCAGGCTCAGATATGAAGGTAGTAATATCCAATATAAACAGCAGCTATTATAAAAACGTATTTTCCTGGGGCATAAGAATAATAGATTAAGCTCAGCCTACTCTCTAGCGATGGGAAAGCTGTCCAGCTCCCGCTCTCAGAGCAGCTGCATCTTAATGTGCTTCAGTTATAAAAAATTTGAATTTTCACCCCCTCCGCCGCAGGACGCAGACGCCTGATTGCGGCAGAGGGGTTTTTAACACAATTATTAATTGTGCAATTTAAAATAATCTGATAGAATATAATAATAGTATCAGCATTGACGGAGGTGCTTAAATTGGTTATCAATATAGGGGATACAATTATAACCAAAAAGCCCCATCCCTGCGGACAGAATTCCTGGACAGTTATTCGGACGGGAGCGGACGTAAAATTAAAATGCAATGGCTGCGGCCGAATAGTAATGATGGACAGGCTGCAATGCGAAAAAAAGATTAAAAAGCTGATAGGCAAGGCGGATTCTGATAATGAGCTTTGAAAATGACGACCGTCAGCTAAGAATGGACGCCCAGGATAACAACAATATAGAAACCATTAAATATCCTCAGGCGGACGACGGGCAGGACGACGCTGAAACCAGCCGCGGCGGCTCTGAAAGCGGACTTTCAGCAGAGAATGAAATATATATAGAAGCAAACGCAAATAAAGCAGACGCGCAGAAAAGGCAGGAAACAGCCGCGGCCGCCTTTCTCCGGCATAATGAGAATGGCGCTGCAGAAAAAGCCGCGTCTAAAGCCCAAACCGGCACGCAATCAAACGCGAAGCTTCAAAACGAGGCTCAGCGCGAATTGCAAAGCCGCCTGCGTTCCTCAGGGCAAAAGCGCAGAAAGGCTTTTGGAAGCAAATCCTCCTTCGGCGCTCCTATAAGCAGACGCCCGGGCGCAGAACAGGGCACGAACGCCCTTCCGAACACAGCCGCTCTCTCCCCGGCAAGCCGTAGGAGAGAACGGCTGGGCGAAATTGAGGAACCAGCCAAGGTGCTTAGCGCAGACGACGGCGCCGTTGGTAAATTTACCTGGCCGGGCCCAAAGAATCAGACGTCCTTGCGCCCTACGTCCCCCCCTCCCCGGACGCAAGACGGGAACAGCTTCTTTTCCGGCCCTAAAGGCTCCGGCTCTCCTGAAAAAACAGCCGTTTTAAACAGCGGCAGACAGGACGGCGGCGTTAATAAACATTCCGGCCCGCAGATAAACCAAACGGCACAGGCTAAGAGCGGCGCAGACAATGCCCCATTGACCTCTGAATCCGTGCAAGCTGATAAAACGGGCCGCGCCGGACAGAGTAATATTCAAAGCGCCGCGGCAAAACGCCAAAGCGGACTGGGCAGCTCGGTAAAGGACGTTTTAAAACGCAGCGACGCCAACGCTTCCTTTGAGCTTAAAGAGGATTTTTTATTTGCAGACCTTATTAAGTCAGAGCCGGCCGAGGGAGAAAACCAGTATACGCGCATTAACGTTCAGCCGGCCTCCAGGACAGACAGGCGAAAAATAAACGCATCTCTGGACGCAGAACCTCAAAAGCCCGACTCTGACGGACAAAGCAGACAAAACGGCGTCCCAAAGGATGCAATAAGCCAAAACCGCAGTCAGAACGGCCAAAACGGCGTCCCGAAAGACGCGATAAGCCAAAACAGCAGTCAGAACGGCCAAAACGGCAGCCGTAACAACCAAAGAGGTCAGAACGGACGGAACGGTCAAAACAGCCGAAAAAACAGCGGGCGGAAGGACCTCTCGGGGGAAATAAGCGGACAAAACCCGCCCGGACGGGACGACGCAAGCGGACGGGACGCCAGCAGACGTGAGAGCGGAAAAGCTCCCTCCAGGGTGCTTACCGCCATTATCGAAAAGCCGCAGATACTCCTTGAAACCCCCTATTCAGTACTGACTAAAAGCGGGCCTCATCTGCGCTACCGTCTGGAATACGGATATCCCGACGCAAAAATACCCGAACAGGAGCAATCCATACCCGGCCAGGAGTATTCCCCTCTCGAGCTTGAGGCCATGAACAACAGCGCCCCCATTGCCGACGGCTCAAAGGCGCGCCCGGTTAAAAAGCGCAAAAGCCTGGGCAGAGAAATTTTTAACTGGGTAAAGGTGCTGGCCGCCGCATTGATACTCGCCCTTATAATAAGGCAGTTTGTATTCGTGCTGGTATGGGTGGAGGGCTCAAGCATGGAGCCTACCCTTATGAACCAGGAGCGCATAATAGTAACCCGCTACGACTATATTTTTGGAGAGCCCCAGCGGCAGGACATAGTAATCTGCCATTTCCCCGACGGCGATAATAAGGATAATTATGTAAAGCGGATAATAGGGCTGCCGGGCGAGCGGATTAAAATAGACGACGGAACTGTCTATATTAACGGACAGCCGCTTGAGGAGCCGTATGTAGTCTATGAGAAGATACAGGATATGGAGGAAATAACCATACCCGAGGATATGTATTTCCTAATGGGAGACAACCGCTTCAACAGCCGGGACAGCCGGGTGGTGGGACTGATTGAGCGTTCTCAGATACAAGGCCATGTAAGATATGTATTTTATCCCTTTGAGGACAGGCGCTCGGTGGACTATTCCCCGCAGGAATAAACCAGGCCCTGAAGAGCTGAAGAGAATGGAGCCTGGCTGGATTCTCCGCGCAGGCGGAGCCGGACATAGGAAAGAAGGTTTTTTATGCTGAAGGCAGATTATCACGTTCATACCCGTCTGAGCTACGACGGCGAAGGGGATTTGCTTGAATACTGCGCCAAAGCCGAAGAATTGGGCCTGGATGAATTATGCGTTACCGACCATCTGGATATAGGCTGCGCTCAAATGGAATTTACTCCGCACGACCAGAAAATATATCTTGAACAGTTTGAAAACGCGCGCAGGCATTTTCCGCAGCTTAAGCTGCGCCTTGGCATGGAAATAGGCTATCGACCGGATACGCATGTTGAGAGCGCCATGTTTATCAGCGCTCTGCCCTTGGATTTCGTAATTAATTCCATTCATGAAATAAACGACGTGGATCCCTATTACGGCGGATACTTCGAGGGTAAAACCCGAGAAGAAGCATATTTTGAATACCTGGAGCAGGTACTGGATTCCCTGGACGCAGCATATCCTTTTAACGTGCTTGGTCATATAGGCTATCCCGCGCGCTACGCCCCCTATCTCTGTTCCTCAATAGAATACAGGGAATTTCCCGAGCTTATAGACGCGATACTGCTCAGAGCCATATACGACGGCAAGGGAATAGAAGTAAATACCTCTACTGTCAGGCAGCTTGGCAAAACCATGCCCGCTCTCAGCATTATAAAACGCTATCGGGAATTGGGAGGCGAATTTATAACCATAGGCTCGGACGCCCATACTCCCGCCAGGCTGGGCGCTAATTTTAACGATGCAGAAGCGCTTTTAAAGGAGCTGGGCTTCAGATATACAACCAGCTATCAGGAATTTAAGCCCGTGCAGAGGCCGATAGACTAAATAGACTAAAATGGCTCTTTCCGGCGCTGTAAACGCGCCGTTTTTTTAAGGGGCGAGCCAAGGTTTTGGCAACCCAAGCTTTTAATGCAAGGCAGGTGCAAATAATGCAGAATATGAACAACCCCAATAAGCAATACGGCATGAGATACGGCAGCCATCCCTCGCTGCTGACGGCCAATGCAGCGCTTATTATCTTTTTAGTGCTCCAGAGCCTGATAAGCGGAGGCTTCAGCCTGCTGACCGCCGCTTTAAATATCAGCGAAACCTCTCTGCTCTACCGCTTTTTAAGCTCGGCCTCCATTCAGCTGCTTTGTCTGCTGCCCTGCGCGCTCATATTTACTCTTTCGGGCCGCCGGCGGCCCGCGGCGGTTTTAAGACTGCGCCGGAATATTAACCTTATACAGATACTGTTTTTGTGCGTTATAGGCTTCGCGCTTATCTATCTGGCCAACGGGCTGAACAACCTGTTTATGCTCTGGCTGGAATCCATGAACTATACGCCAATGGTCTTTAACAGCTATGAGCCCGACAATCTCTGGGGACTGGCGGTCTGCCTTATTTCCACGGCCGTTATGCCCGCCATATGCGAGGAGTTTTTATTCCGCGGCGAAATAATGCGCTCATATGAAAGATTCGGACCGGGCGCCGCCGTCTTCATTTCAGCGCTGCTCTTCGGGCTTATGCACGGAAATATAGAGCAGGTGTTTTTCGCATTTATCTGCGGGCTGGTGCTGGGAGCATGCGTTATGGCGACCGGCTCCATTTGGGCCGGAGTGGTAGTGCACTTCTTTAACAACGCCTATTCCTTAGTGCTTTCCTATATTACCCGCGGCGCGCCCGCCCAGAATATAACCGTTCAGGACTATATCTATTCCAACCTTATTTATATTCTCTTCGGCGCAGTACTGCTTGCCTGCGCAGGAACAGGCTTTTTAAGATATACGCGCAGCCGTAATCTGCGCACTACGGGCGCCCTTCTGCCCGACGAGCTGGCGCCTGACTATTCAGCGCTGGACGAAAGCATGGACTTTCAGACAGGGCAGTTTTTTCCCACAAGCGCAGCAGGAAAAAACGCCGGAACAGCATATGTGCTTTTAACCGCCTTTGTCTTTATTGAAGCTCTGGGAATAACCCTGCTGACCCTGTATCAAATGGGGGCCGCGCCATGGCTGATATAAAGATACTTTGCGTCGGCGCTCTTACCGAGCCCTTTTATAAAGACATGCAAGCGGAATTCTTAAAAAGATTAAGCCGCTACGGGCGTATAAGCGTCATTGAGGTAGCCGACGAAAAATGCCGCCGTCCCGACCAAAAGGCTGCGGCTGTAAAAAAAGAGTGCGAAAGGCTATTAGACAAAATGAACGAAAAAGCGTATAATATAGCCTTAGATATAGTCGGTATTTCGCCCACAAGCGAAGAGCTGGCTCAAAAGGTAAGCGAGCTGATAGATAATTCAGCCAGGCTCTGCTTTATAATAGGCGGCTCCTACGGGCTTTCGGAAGATATTCTTAAAAAATGCCGGCTTCGCCTGAGCCTGTCCCGTCTTACCCTTACTCACAATATGGCCCGCCTCTTATTGCTGGAGCAGCTTTACCGCAGCTTTAAAATCATTGAAGGCGCGCCCTATCATAAATAGGACTGATAAAATATGAAAAAGCAATACAGGCTTATAATACTGTTTTTAATTCTCGCGCTGCTCTGCGGATGCGCAGGACAGGCCGATTCGGCTCTTTCGCCCAGCGCCGGACTGCAAACCGAAAGTAATCTTCAAACAAGCTCGCCCTTGTCAGATACCGACCACGGACAAGCCTCGCCCTCCGCAACAATCCCTGAAGGCTCCTTTAGCGCGCCTCCTTCGGCGTCCCAGACTCCTGCGGCGACAATAAAGCCCACGAATTCACCCTCTCCTTCGGCCTCTCCTTCGCAAAAGCCGACGTCAGAGCCGACAAAAAAGCCCACGCCCGAGCCGACGCCCTCCCCTATTACTGGTACGGCGCAAAAATACGATTATACGCAGCTCATGGCTGATATTTCCCTGCTTTCTTCCATGTATCCCGACAAGATAACCGTTTCTTCCATCGGGACTACTAATTTTGAAAGGGAAATACCCCTTATCATCCTGGGCAACCCGTCTGCATCCAAGCGGGTGCTTATACATGGAGCAATGCACGCCCGGGAATACATAACCTCCCAGGTCATAATGCTTACGCTGGAGCGCTATCTGCGCGATTACGACGCTTTAACCTATAACGGCGCAAAATATTCCGACATACTCAGCCAGGTGGCCGTATATATCGTGCCCATGGTCAATCCTGACGGAGTGGAATTAGTCAATAACGGCATTGCTTCGGTACCCGACGGCTACCGGGATATAGTGCTGGATATAAATAAGGGGCGCTCTGATTTCAGCCAGTGGAAGGCCAACGGGGTGGGCGTGGATTTAAATAATAATTACGGCGTGCTCGGCTCTATCGACGGCAAGAATTATGCCAGCGTGCCCGCCTCCATGGGCTTTCCGGGCGAAAGCGCTTTTTCCGAGCCCGAAACCATAGCCATTGCCGACCTGACGAGCGAGATGGATTTTCTTTCTACCGCCTCATACCACACTAAAGGGGAAATTATTTACTGGTATTTCGGACAGACGGGAGCAGACGAAACGCGGGATTTGGCCTATGCGCGCGAATTGGCCAAGCTGACCGATTATTCGCTGGTTTCCAAAAGCGGCAGCAGCATTAATAATCTGGCCATGGGCTATAAGGACTGGTTCGTTCTGGCCTTTAACCGCCCCGGCTTTACCATAGAATGCGGGCAGGGCTCTCATCCCTTAAAGGTATCTCAACTGGATTCCATATATCAAGCGGTAAAATATGTGCCCATACATATGGCCTGGAGGGAATATGAAGCGGGCTGACCCAGTTAAACCTGACGACCAGCCGGCCGCAGCAGCCAAAAAAACAGCCAGCCATAAATCAGGCCGCACCGTTAATGACAGCGTCCGGCCGCTCTGTGCAAAAATTATAGATAAAGACGAATTTTTCATGCGCCAGGCTTTAAAGCAGGCCCAAAAGGCTGCTGAAAAAGATGAAGTGCCCGTAGGGGCGCTTATAGTAAAAAATGGGACGATAATCGCGCGCGGATATAATACCCGCGAAAAAACGCACGACCCATCGGGGCACGCAGAGATAAACGCTTTGCGCAGGGCCGCAAAAAAATTAAGCGGCTGGAATTTGCACGGCTGCGAGCTTTATGTTACGCTTGAGCCCTGCCCCATGTGCGCGGGAGCGGCAATAAACGCCCGCATAGCCCGCATTATATACGGCGCGTCTGATATTAAGGCGGGCGCCTGCGGCTCCAAAATAAACCTATGCGCGTATGAACTTAAATTCAACCATATACCCGGCGTTACAGGAGGCGTATTAAAAGATGAATGCGCCCTCCTTTTAAAAAATTATTTTAAAACAAAACGCAGAAAGAAGGAAGAAAGATGAACGAACAAATCAAACTTATAGCCCTGAGGATTAGCGATATGAGGGAGATTAGAGGCATTAGTCAAACGGATATGGCCGCTAAAATGGATATGTCTCTGGACGAATATCTTTCTTACGAAAAAGGAGAACAGGACTTTTCATTCACATTTTTATACAAGGCAAGCAATATTCTTGGCATAGAGATGGCCGAGCTGCTTACGGGAGAGCATCCTAAATTGGATTTCTGCTCGGTAGTAAAGGCCGGGCAGGGGCTCAGATATGAAAGGCGCAAGGATTACAACCATCAGCATCTGGCCTATAATTTCAAGGACCGCAAAGCCGACCCGTTTTTTGTTACCGTGCGTTCGGATATAAAGCCGGGCCAGCGGGAGCCTAACAGCCACGAAAGCCAGGAATTTATGTATATAGTATCAGGCAGTCTGCTGTTTTGTCTGGACGATTACACAGTACGTCTGGAAAAAGGGGACTCCGTCTATTACGACTGCACTCATCCGCACGCAATGTATGCCGTGGACTGCGACGAATGCCAGTTTATAACCATAATAATAAAATAAATTTTCGCCTTAAGGGCACGGAGGATAAAACAGAATATGGCACAGTTATTTGAAAAATACGTCCGCAAGGACTACGCGGATTATGAAGATTTTTATAAAAACTATAAACTGGAAATACCCGAAAACTTTAACTTCGCCTATGACTGCATAGACGAGCTGGCGAAAAAATCTCCCAACAAGCTGGCTATGAGATGGACAAACGTTGCAGGGGAAAAGCGAGATTTCACATTTGCCGAAATGAAATACTACTCGGATAAAACAGCCAATTACCTTAAAGGGCTGGGCATAGGCAAAGGGGACGCCGTAATGCTTATACTTAAGCGGCACTATGAATACTGGTGGACCATCCTTGCGCTGCACAAATTGGGCGCTATAACCATACCCGCCTCCAACCTGCTTACTCCAAAGGACATAATCTACCGCTGCAATATGGCGGATATAAAATGCATAGTATGCACTTCAGACGGCGACATCTCTCACCGCGTGCAGGAGGCGGCGCCTGAATGCCCCTCATTAAAGCTGCTCATAACCACCAACGCGCCTGAAAACAGCGGCTGGCTGGATTTTCATAAGGGCGTAAACGCGGCCAGCGACCAATTTACCCGTCCTACGGGCGAAGCGGCTACCAAAAACAGCGACATAATGCTAATCTACTTCACCTCGGGCACCACCGGCATGCCCAAAATGGTAGCGCACGATTACCTTTACGCGCTGGCCCATATAACTACGGCGGCCTTCTGGCACAAAGTGGACCCGGACGGCATACACCTGACAGTATCTGATACCGGCTGGGGCAAGGCTGCCTGGGGCAAGCTCTATGGACAATGGCTGGCTGAAACCTGCATAATGGTATATGATTTTGATAAATTCGTTCCATGCGACCTTTTAAAGATAATGCAGGATTATAAGATAACCACCTTCTGCGCGCCTCCGACTATTTATCGCTTTCTGGTCAAGGAGGATATGTCCAAATATGACCTTTCTTCTCTTAAGGAATGCACTAATGCAGGCGAGCCGTTAAACCCTGAAATAATGGATAAGTTCCGCGAATTTACCGGCATAACGCTGCGCGAGGGCTATGGCCAGACCGAAACCACCCTTACCCTGGCCACCTATCCGGGCATGAAGGTATGCCCCGGCTCTATGGGACGTCCCACTCCCGGCTATGAAATAACCCTTCTGGATGAAAACGGGCAGCAGGTACCCGACGGAGACGTGGGAGAAATCACCATACGCGCCGACAGAGAGCATAAGCCGGTAGGCATGTTCCTGGGCTATTACCGGGACGAGGCTCTGACCAATTCTGCCTGGCACGACGGCTATTATCACACGGGCGACACCGCCTGGAGAGATGAGCATGGCTATTACTGGTTTGTAGGAAGGACGGACGACGTTATAAAAAGCTCGGGCTACCGCATAGGGCCGTTTGAGGTGGAAAGCGCGCTCCTTGAGCACCCGGCCGTGCTGGAATGCGCCATAACGGGCATGCCTCACCCCATACGGGGCCAGATTGTTAAAGCCACCGTAGTGCTTTCAAAGGGCTATGTTCCCAGCGACGAGCTTATAAAGGAATTGCAGGAGCATGTAAAGCATACCACCGCTCCGTATAAGTATCCGCGCGTAATAGAATTTGTAGAAGAGCTGCCCAAGACCATAAGCGGCAAGATACGCCGCGTGCAGATACGCGAGGAGGACAAGGGCTGAAAATATTTTATTATTCGCCTGAGTAAAAAGCAAAATCCCAGCGTTGGGCATAAACGGCCGCAGTAACCGGAAAAGCTAACGTGCGCCATAATATTGCAATAAATGGAATCCGCGCGCCGGCCGTAAAAGGCTAACGAAGAAAGGAGGCAAATATGGACGCTAAAAACAAGCAAACCAGCGGAGCAGACCAAGCTACTCCGTCCATACCACAATATTTTTCCTGGCTCAACAATACCAACGAAGGCGCTACTCAGACTCAAACCTTAATTAATCTTGCCTATTTTAAATGGCTTAAGAATGAGTACGGTATGCAAATAAAGCTATACGCCTGGGACGCCGGCAATCTGGACGGCTCTAACGGCACCTACGCCGCCAAGAATAAGGAAAAGCTTCAAAAGCAATTTCCTGAGGGCTACGGCCCTATAGCCCGCGCAGCCGCAGAAACGGGCATAAGACTGGGCGTATGGTGCGGCGCGGACGGCTTTGGAAATACGCCCGAAGAAGAGAAAGCCCGACGGGAGCTTATAATAAGTCTTTGCCGGGATTATAATTTTATGGAATTTAAAGTGGACGCAGTATGTGACTGGCTGCGCGAGGAAAAACAGCCGGTTTTCGCCCAAATGATACGCGAATGCCGCAGCCACTGCCCTGATTTAATTCTTTTAAATCACCGCAACAACCTTGGACCGGCCGAGCTTTACGCCACCACTACCCTTTGGGAAGGCGCTGAAACCTATATAGACGCGTGGATGTCCAACTCTTATCCCGCCCCCCACCACAGAGCAGGAGCTCTTTCAAGGGGCCTAACTCCCAATTTAGATAGGTTAAGCGAGGACCACGGCGTATGCCTCTCTTCCTGTCTGGATTTTTTTGAGGACGAGCTTATATTGCAGGCATTCAGCCGCGCGCTTATACTTGCGCCCGAAATATATGGTAATCCCTGGTTGCTTAAGGATGAGGAGCAGGCAAAGCTGGCGCGCATATACGTTTTACAGGCCAGATATGCTCAGCTTCTCACCAGCGGAATGCTTTTACCTAAAAGCTACGGAATGTTTCCCGTTTCAAGGGGAGACGGCCGCACCCGTTTAATAACCCTGAGAAATCTAACATGGGAAGAAATGACCATTAATATTAAGCTGGACGAAGAAATAGGACTGGCGAACTGCGCGGAAGCAGCTGTAATTATACATCACCCGTATGAAGAATTTGTAGGCTTATTCCCTTACGGGGAACAGGTAAGCTTAAAAATCCCTCCCTTCCGCTCATTTTTAGCGGCCATAGTGGAAAAGGAACGCTTTAATTCCGAGTATTTAATGCTTACTAATTGTAAATATCAGGTTATATATGATTTCCCGCTAGATACTGTTTCCTTTAATGGAACTGTTTCCAATGCGGCCGATGAGCATACCTCTGAACTTAAACATGAAGGAGACTGCATATTGATTAATGGTCCCCGTTCAAGAATGAAGCTTAAGCTGGTACAATCGGACGGCTCCCCCGTAGCTTTCGCCGGTGCGGCAAGAAAAATCGCTCTAAAATCACCGCCGCCTAAAGACGATACGTTAAAGGCTCCAGTATTCTTGGGTACTTTAGCTGACTGCCCGTACCCTGATAATGCGCAGGCGCTATATGAAGCCACCTGCTTCAGAGCCAGCTCGGACAGTCTGGAAGCGCAGTCGGCCGCCAGGGCAGGTGAAAGCGCATTTCCTGCCGTCAGAAACGCTCGTACCGCTTTTTTCGGCCAAGCGACATATATGGCCAGAGGCTGCGAATCAAGCGCCCTCTTTGACGGGCGCCATGACACCTTTTTCGATGCGCTTTCCCGCTATTACGGCACGCGGCTGCATGGCGGCTGCCTTAGAATAGATTTAAAAAATATTCTGGAAGCCGATTCAATAGAAATTGATTATTTTGAAGCTGCGGCTCCGATATACGAAGTGCCCGCTCAAGCTGCGCCCAGATTATGCGATTATTCGCTTGACCTTGAAAACTGGCAAAGCGGACAGCTTGAAAATATTATCACTCTAGAAGAGACCTTTTACGCCCCTGTCGTAATGCATACCGTGCATAACATAAAGCAATGCTGCGGCAAGCTAAGGCGGGCAAGCTACGGCATAAACGGCTCCCTGCGTTATTTCAGGCTAGCTGATCCCATGGACAGAATATATGCTGTGCGTATTATAAAGAACGGCCGGCTCGTGGAACCCGAAGCTCCAAGCGCAAACAATATGCTGGCGCATTATTCACGCACAGACTTTAAATACGCTCAGAAAATCATTTTAACCCTTCCAGACTTTAAGCCGGGCAGCTATCTTGCCGCAGCAGTTGAAGAAATGCATGGCGCTGAAGAGGTATATTGCGCCGCATTTTCAGACGGCCAATACATAGGCTTTGACGACCGCGCTCCCTCCTTCCCCGTCAATCATTGGGAATCGCCCGTAACAGCCGCTTCAAGCTGCTATACTTATTATCTGCATCTCCCTCCCAAAATTCAGAGCCGCTCAATTACCGTCTACGCGCTTTGCAAAAATCCTGATACCAAATGCAGCATATATCTCTGCGATGCAAATTACTCCCACACCTAAACGCATGCGCTTTGACAAATAATAAAGGGAGAGGCCTCCGCCCCTCCCTTTTTCAGAACCCTATTCAGCTTAAGCCCTTCAACCCAATATGGACTCTATGCTCTCACCAGACTGATACCGCTGAGCGAAATTGTCAAACGTCTCCTCGGAAAGTTCAAAAGTTAATACTAGATAGGCATTATTAGTGTTAAAATAGCTTTCCACACAGTTTAACTTATCCAATATAGTCTGATAGTCATATTCGCCATTTTGAGCCTTGGTCTTGAGGTCATAAAGCACTTCGATGAGAAATTCAAGCATAGCTTTTTTACTCTTAAGCATCTGATCATCTGGATAATCAGCAATACGATAGACTAATTACGCAATACAGCCCTCATATAATATAAGCGTAGAATCAATCCGGCCTATAGCATGCTCAGAGCCTGTAGCCAGGCAATCGATATATAATTTACAGGCCAGCCGCTCATTATATGCCTCATTCAGCTGCGCTTTTTCCTCAGAGGTATATTCGGAAAATTCCTTTTGATTCTCATCCAGCCACTGGTCAAGCTCCTCCAGCCGCTCTATGGCCTCGGCGCGGGTCAGCATTTTTATCTCATCAGGCATGCTGTTGTAATACTGTGTTTCCTGCTCAGTCATCTGTTTCTTAGTAAGGTTATTCCTCAATATCTGCTCGGCCTTTGTCCCTAAGGGTACAGAATATGCAGAAATATCCACCTGCTCGGCGGTAAGGGGCGCCTGAAGTTCCTCAGCTTCAACTGCGGCTGTGGATAGAGAGGGCTGTTCAACCGGCTTATTAGCCTGATTATCCTCAGGGCTTAGACTGCCTATGGCGTATACTGCGGTGCTGGTAAGCAGTACAACTGCAAGAGCAGCGGCTATAATTATTACCTGCTTCTTCTTCATTTTATTCGCTCCTTTCCTAATATTCTAAGCTAATTCCTGATTTTTATTACTACTATCCAATCAGTAGCTGTTCGGCCATTAACATAAGCAAACCAATCATAGTCCAGAGCGGGATTATTATGCGAACAATAAAAGACCATCGGACTGCCCATGCTGTATTTTGTGCTTATAATATTAGCATGATAAGCTTTGGAATCCACTCCGTCAAGATACAGCACAACATCGCCTACGGCTATAGAATTTCCTACCGTATTCCTATTCTGCAAAATATAATCTTTTGAATAGATAAGAACCTCTCGCGCCCGCCCATAATAACCGCTGGAGCGCACCTTTGTCCAATGCCGCATAAAATAATCCGCGCCTGCCCAGGAGGGAGAACGTTCATCCTCATTATAAATGTACCAATGCGCGTCGGTACCCCCTACCAGCATAGGCATACCTCCGTCATAGACGCATTGGGATACAAAATTGGTGCAGTCCGCTCCAAAAACAGGATAAGCAGGATTATAGCCGTTTGCATACTGTTTCGCATACGCAGCCGCCTTTGTTCCATTATACGCCGTATTGGTATTAGAAGTGGCGCCCTGGCCGGTAAGGCAGTTTAAATAATATGTCCCCGAAGAATAGCTATATACGTCAATAGTATAATTACCGCTTTGATTAGGGGTGGTAAGTACACCATAAGCGGTAGAAGTGCTCCCCACACGGTTAATAGTGCCCACAAGGCTGCCGTTAGGCGCGTAAACCTTCATAATGGCAGCGGCAGCTCCGTTGGTCATAAAGGCCACGCCCTTATTGCCCTGAAGGTAAACGGTGTAAGAATGTATCTGCGGGGAAGTGCTGAAATTACCCGTCTGCCTTACACCGCAGGTGAAATGGGTGGCCGCCCGCGCAATTACGGGCGCAGACTGTGTTTCGGGCTGGGCAGAGCTGAAAACCGGAATAATTAATGCAAACGACAAAGCGAGCAGAAGTGCGGTCAGCTTTTTCATTAGTATTAACCTCCTTTTTTCTTTTTTGTCCCACGGCGACATTAACAGCCTATGCCTTTTAATATTAAGTCATAAATTCAAGCGTTTGGCTGCGGCTTTTAGTTATCAGGCGCCTCATTGGGCGCTTAAAGCCACATTGGTATCCCTCCTCACTTAGCGTTATATAATTCACCGTCTATATTATGGCATACCAAAATTTAAAAGTCAATATCTGTTTATTAATTTTGCATAAATTCAGGCGTTTGGGGACGGGATTTTATTAACGGGCGGCTTCATGGAGCGCGTTTTTATGGCGGCAAATATAATAAGGGCGGGGGCGGCTCGTTACGCGGCCGTTCCGGCCGCAGGCCGCGCCGCAGGCGCGGCCCAGGCAGGCGCAAAGCGCCTGCCCAAGAGCCGCCCCCCGCCCCTATTATATTTGCCGCCCTAAAA
>ERZ857969.3354-NODE-3354-length-16203-cov-2.276567_pt1 | contig 16203 bp, 14 predicted proteins | sample MGYA00519864_ERZ857969 | MGnify/ENA primary metagenome ERZ857969 (study PRJEB31778, sample SAMEA3449382) | human gut metagenome | biome: human gut; feature: human-associated habitat; material: faeces | place: United Kingdom | collected 2010/2012 ... | reverse complement strand
AGCTGTTGGTTATGTTGCAGCGCCCCTTGCCCGTAAGAAACAGCTTCTTGCCCAGCTTTTCGTTTTTTTCAAGCAACACTGAATCATGGCCGCAGTCCGCTGCCGCCGCTGCCGCCATTATTCCTGCCGGGCCGCCGCCTATTACAGCTACCCTGCTCATTCGTTATCCCTATCGTCTGTATTGGACGCTATATACACCTTGTGGCTCTTCCATATGCCTTCCAGCTGATCCAATCTCTCGTACACCTCGTCCTTCCTGCGAAGGCCCGCGCCCACTATAAGGGCATTGATAAGGCTCAAGGGGGCAGCCAGAGAATCGGCAAAGGAAGCCATATCGCTGCGCGCTACCAGTACGCTGTCCGCAAGCTCGGCTATAGGGGAAAACATGCTGTCCGTTATGGCCGTCACATATGCGCCCTTGCTCCTTGCGAAGCTCAGCGCTTCCACCGCCTTAGAGGAGTATCTGGGGAAGCTTATTCCTATGCACATGTCCTTGTCGCTTATGCGCAGCATCGTTTCATATACGGTACTGTTGACGATGCATACATCGTCCAGTATGAAGTTGAGATAATACCCCAGGAATTGTGCTAACGGCGCCGCACTCTTTATACCTACAACATAGATCTTGCGCGCCTTGAGCATGTGGTCTATGACGGTATTGAAGGTAGCGGTATTTACCGACTCTATAGTGGATCTGATATTGCTTATATCTGATTTCAATACAGTGGAAAGGACCTCATCCTGAGAAAGATCCGATGTGAGTTGTATACGCTGGACCGTAGTAAGACGGTTGCGTATCATTTCCTGAAGGGAGCGCTGGAGCGCAGGATATCCGTCATAACCCAAAGCATATGCAAAGCGGACAACCGTAGATTCGCTTACGCCTACAGTGCGGCCCATCTTCGATGCGGTAATGAACGCCGCCCTGTCGTAATTGTCTATTATGTAGTTGGCAAGCAGCTTCTGCCCCTTGCTGAAAGAATTGTAATGCTGGTTTATCCGTGTGAGCAAATCCACGTTTTCCATGTTGATACCGACCCCTTCTTAGTCTGTTTCTTATTTATTCAGCCGCTTCAGCGCGGCGTAATCCGTAAAATCTGTAAGTATTGGAGTAACGGAAACAAAGCCTTCGGCCGTCCAGCGCTCGTCGTTGTCAGCCTTCATATCTCCGTCATACTCCGTCCGCATAGGCCACCAGTAGTATTCGCATCCACGGGGATCAACCCGTTTTTCAAATGGTGAATAGTATGTCCTTTTTGAAAGACCGGTAAACTTTATGCCTTTCAGCTCGCCGTAGGCAAGGTCGGGCACATTTACATTATACAGTAAGCTGCCGCTGGCGATAAAGCCGTCAAACAGCTCTGCCGCCACCCTTGCCGGCACCGAAAAATCTTTAGACGTAAGGTTGCACATCGATACTGCCATTGAAGGTATGCCCATTAACGCCCCTTCCTTTGCCGCAGATACCGTGCCCGAATAATGTATATCCATGCCCAGGTTATACCCGTGGTTCACTCCGGTTATAATTGCATCCGGCTTGAAGTTCAGCGCGTTGCAGCCTACTATCACGCAGTCCACCGGTGTGCCGTTTACCCTGTAAGCCTCTATATTATCAAAGCCGGAAAGTTCTGTCTTATGTATCCTGAGTGGCGACGTAAGATTTATAGAATGGCTGGCACCGCTGCGCTCATGATCCGGAGCGACGACCATCACCTGATGCTTCTTTGAAAACTCCGCTGCAATGGCCTTGATGCCCGCGGCGTATATACCGTCATCATTTGCAATAAGTATTCTCATTATTTGCATCTTTCCTTGTATTTGTGAAAAAGCCATCGGCTTTCAGTTGCAATTATTGTACCAAAAAGCGTTTATTTTGGCAATATAAAAGCATTAGATGAAAGAGCTGCATTATATATTTCATAAGTAAGCATTATGCAACACTTCCTGCTATAATTCTTTTCTATACAAAACGGTCGCAGAGCGTTATGCAACGAAGCCTTTGAGGTATCCTTTGAGTATATAGAAGCCCCGTTTGTTGGAAAGTATATAATACTTTCCAACAAACGGGGGACATTTCATATTTCCAGGCTTTGTTGTTTGCTCCGATGCGTTCGAAGAAGATTATTCTTCCTCGTCCTCTTCCTTCTGGGCGTTCTCGATGATCTTCTTTGCCTCGAAAGCGGGGACGTCCTCGTAGCGTACGAACTGGCTGGTAAAGGAGCCGCGGGCCTGAGTCATGGAACGCAGGTCGGTAGCATACTTGAACATCTCAGAGAGAGGAGCTTCTGCTACTACTTCGGTACCTTCCTCACAGGGGTTCATGCCGAGCACACGGCCGCGACGGCTGGACAGATCACCCATGATGGCGCCGGTATACTCGTTGGGAACGGTGATGTTGTACTGATAGATGGGCTCTATCAGGGCAGGCTGTGCTTTGGCGCAGGCTTCCTTGTAAGCAAGACGTGCGGCGCTCTTGAATGCAACTTCCTTAGAATCCACGGGGTGATACTTACCGAAGAACAGAGTGGCCTTTACTCCGATCATGGGATAACCGGCAAGCACGCCGTGCTTCATGGCCTCGCGGGTGCCCTTTTCGACCGCGGGGATATATTCCTTAGGAACTACGCCGCCGACGATGGCGTTGACAAACTCGAAATCCTCGCCGTTGGTGAGGGGCTCAAAGCGCATGTTGACCACGCCGAACTGGCCGCTGCCGCCGGTCTGCTTCTTATGTTTACCTTCGGCCTCTGCGGTTCCGCGGATAGTCTCACGGTAAGGAATGCGGGGATCGGATATCTGAGCCTCTACGCCGGTCTTATTCTTCAGCTTTGCGCAGAGAACATCAATATGCACCTCGCCCAAACCGCAGAGCAGCATGTCGCCGGTCTCGGCATTCTTCTCGAGGGCCATGGTTGGATCTTCTTCGAGCAGCTTGTTAAGGCCAGCAAAGACCTTATCTTCTTCGCCCTGCTTCTTGGCGGAAACGGCCAGCTTGATGCAGGGCTCAGGGAATTTGATGGCTTCAAACTGCACAGGTGCGGAAGCGTCGCACAGGGTGTCGCCGGTAGCGGTATACTGAAGCTTGGACAGTACGCCTATATCGCCAGCGATGAGCTTATCGACGGGAGTGACCTTCTTGCCGCGCATAATGCCAGGGGCAGAGGGCTTCTCGGACTTCTCTTCACGGGTATTGTACGGAGCAACATCTGCGCTGAGAACGCCGCTGTATACTTTAAGTATGGAATACTTGCCGAACTGGTCAATAACGGTCTTGATGACCTGAGCCGCAAACTTGCCGTCCTGCTTCACTTCGACTGCATCTCCGGTCTTGGGATTGACGGCTTTGGGAGCCTTAGCCATGGAGGCGGGAGGCATGTACTTGACAAGATTGTCCATCAGGGTGCATACGCCAATATTGGGCTGTGCGGCGCAGCAGCAAACAGGGGTAATGTCGCCGCCCAGAATACCGTTGTTCAGGCCGGAGATTATCTCCTCGCGGGAGAGCTCCCCTTCCTCAAAGAACTTCTCCATAAGGGCTTCATCAGTCTCGGCGGCTGCCTCGGTGAGGGCCTCGTAGACTTCCTGCGCCCGTGCGGCCAGATTGGCGGGGATATCGCAATCCTTCTCGCCCTTGCCATCGTACTTTTTGGCAATCATATGAACGGTGTCCACATAGCCTACCAGCTTGCCGCCTTCCATTATGGGCAGCTGAATCGGAACTACGCTGGGACCGAACTTTTCGTTCAGCTCATTCATGACCTTATCGAAGTTGGCGTTTTCGCGGTCCATCTGATTTACTACGATCATGCGGGCCTTGCCGGACTTCTTGCACATATCCATGGCCTTCTCGGTGCCTACAACGGGGCCGGATACGGCGCCGACGACGATCAGAGCGGAGTCAGCCATTGCCATTGCCGCAGTAACTTCACCGTAAAAATCGAAGAAACCGGGAGCGTCTATAATATTTACCTTTACGTCCTTCCACTCGTAAGGAGCAAGAGCACAGTTGATGGAGATAGTGCGCTTTACTTCCTCGGGATCGTAGTCGGTAGTGGTAGTTCCGTTCTCAACCTTGCCGAGACGCTCGAGGAGCCCGGCATTGAAGAGCATGGCCTCGGTAAGAGTGGTCTTGCCCTCGCCGCCGTGGCCGAATACTCCTATGTTGCGGATGTTTGCTGCGGTATAGTTCTTCATTTCAATCCCCCTAAGGTGTAATATAAATAATTGAATAACTTATTCGTGCGCATTTTTGCGCCAAAGCGCGCATAAAGCACCAACAAATAGTTTACCAGATAAATCCGCCTTTTGTAAACTGTTTTTATCGGATTTATTAGCATATTTGACGCTTATTTAGTCAAACAGGCTTGAAGTCCTGTTGCCGACCAGCTCGTCGCCCATCTCGTTAATGTCTCCCAGGGTGACGTCTATAGTAATTTCCTCGTCGTCCCTTATGATCTCTAAGCTTACCGTATCCCCTACCCGCTTATCCTTAATGTAATCCACAAAGTCGCCCTGGGTAGTAACGTTTATGCCGTCGTAGGCTGTCACTATATCGTCTACCTTGAGGCCAGCCTTGTGCGCAGGGCCATTCTTGGTTACGCTGTAAATCAGTATACCGGGATGCAGATCATACTCTTCAGCATTTTCCTCGGTTATCTCGATAACATTTACGCCAATGCCGGGACGGGCTACATGGCCTTGGGTTATCAGCTCCTCCACAACCTCCACAGCCTTATCGATCGGTATGGCAAAGCCGAGGCCCTCGGCGCTTATGGTGTTGCCGTACTCATCATAGCCGGCAAATATGTTCTTCGCAGTAGTTATACCTATTACCTCGCCCTTCATATTGAGCAGAGGGCCGCCGCTGTTGCCGGGGTTGATGGCTGCGTCGGTCTGCAGATATTCGTTCTCGTGGCCGTCAATGTTTACGTTCCTCGATGTTGCACTGATTATGCCGAATGTGGCCGTGCCCGCCAGCTCACTGCCGGAGGGATTTCCTATGGCGATAGTGAAATCGCCCACCCGTACATTTTCGGCACTGCCAAGTGCCAGTGGCTTCAGGCCGTCCTTCCTGATATAGAGCACAGCGATATCCATGGTGGAATCGTAGCCTACCACCTCGGCGTCTATCTCCTGCTTGTCGTTGTCCGGTAAAGTGACGGTTACCTTGCTCGCACCCTTTATAACGTGGGCATTTGTCACGATGTAGCCTTCGCTGGAAAGCACGAAGCCGCTGCCGTAGCCCTCAAGCTCGTCCTTGTCCTTTACCTTTTCGTATGAATTGACCCCTACCACACCCTCAAAGGTCTGCTCCACTATGTCCGGAGCGGGATTTACTGTATCTGAAATGATGGGGACCTGCCCGTCCAGCACCGGCATTTCGCGTCCGGTATACTGTTTCTTTTCAGGCTCCTCATATTCTTCATCCTTGGCGGGCCTATTGTTTTCCGGCTTTTTCTCTCCAAAATGCCACTCAAAGCTGAAGCCGCTGTCATCGTTGTCCCCGCTGCCCTTATCCTCGCCGGGAAGTACGCTCTCCGCCGCCTCCTTTATGCCGGATATGGCCAGCGTCGTTGTGCAGCTGCCCACAGCTATGCCAACCAGCAGGCAGAGTATACCTACGAGTATGTAACCCGCGCAGCTGTTTTGCCCGCTCTTCTTTTCCCTTGGCATGGCATTGTGCTGATAATAACTACCGCCGAACTCGCCGCCGGTGTTCTGCTCATCGTTCTGTCCGTTCATTTCACTGTATTCTTCCATATGCTGCCTCCAAGTGTTTAAGCTTTTTTCTGTGCCGCGCCTTTGACGCTTCGCTCCGCGGCGTTGAGGGTAAAGGTAAAGCTCGTCCCCTTTCCCGGCTCCGACTCCACGGTTATATCCTGATCGTGCTGATCTATTATTCGCTTTACTATGGCAAGGCCGAGTCCGGTGCCGGCGCTTTCTCCGGGCGTGTGGGCCTTTTCCGCCTTGTAGAACCTCTCGAACAGATGCGGTATGCTGTCGGCATCTATGCCCTTGCCGGAATCCTTGACCGTTACCGTAACGACCTTTTTCTTTACTTTGGTGATAAGCCACAGGCTGCCGCCCTCCGGCGTAAACTTTATGGCGTTATCTATGAGATTCCGCACCACCTGAGCTATCTGGCCGGGATCCGCCTCGACGGCTATCTTCTCCGGCTTCATATCCAACTCCACATTGAGCTTTTTGGCGTCCACCCTCGCCTCGAATGTGAGCATGGTCCTCACTATCAGCTCGTTTATGTCAAATACTTCTTTCTTTATCACTACCTGGCCAGACTCTATTCTGGCCAGATCCAGCAGGTCGTTCACCATTGACGTCATGCGCCGGTTCTCGTTTATGACTATATCCAGATACTTGGCGTAATCCTCCTGCGCTATAGTGCCGTCCTGCATAGCCTCGAGGAAGCCCCTCATCGAGGTGAGCGGCGACCTCAGCTCATGTGAAACGTTGGCCACAAAGCTTCTTCTGGCCTCCTCCAGCGTGTTAAGCTCCGATGCCATTATATTGAAGCTTTTCCCGAGCTGGGCTACCTCGTCCGTACCCTCGCTTTTTACGCGGAGGTCGAACTCTCCCTTGGAGTAGCGCATCACGATATTGTTCATTTCGATGATAGGCTTTGTCATTTTGCCCGTGATATACGATACCGCAAGCATCGCCAGCACCACTCCTATGCAGGAATACAATATTACGTCCATAGTAACCTGACGTATGGACTCCTGTATACGGCTGGTATCCGTATGCAGCACCAAAGCCGCTATCACCTTGCCGTTTTCATTCGTTATAGGCCCCGTAAGCGACATGGTTGGCATGTCTACCCTATCTCCCAGCATTTTTCTTATCTCGGTCTTTTTGCCGCCGTAAAGTATGCCGCTGGTGATGCTTGATATATCCATATCGTCGCAGCCCGCCCATTTTGCAGTAGATTCCTCGTCGATGAACACGCATCGTCCAAGTCCGCAAACTGAAGTATGACCATGGCATCATACTTTCTTGCGATTGTCAGGAGTTCCTTTTCAGCCACGGCACGCTTGGCGCTGTCTATGTAGCGTTCCGTCACAGCTGCGCTTATCTCCTGGGCTTCGCGCTTGAGTTCGTCGCGTTTTTCGGTTTTGTACTGGTTCTGAAACACGGTGCCTACGGTAAAGCCGAGGAGAATCAACAGCCCCAGCGTCACCGAAAGGTATGTAGCCAGCATTCTTGAAAACAACGTTTTGAACATACAGCCAATGTTCCCGTTAAAAATCTTGTCTACTTAGCGACATCAAACTTATAGCCCACTCCCCATACGGTCTTGAGCTGCCACTCGTCCCGCTCGCCCAGCTTTTCCCGAATGCGCTTCACGTGAACGTCCACTGTTCGGGAATCTCCGAAAAAGTCAAAGCCCCACACCTGCTCCAGCAGCTGCTCCCTGGTAAATACCTTTCCCGGACGGGAAGCGAGAAAGTACAGCAATTCTATCTCCTTGGGCGGCATTTCCACAGGCTTGCCGTCCAGCAGCACTGAGTAATTATCCAAGGATATTACCAGATTATCGAAGGATACTTTCTTTTCCTCGCTCTGTCCGCCGCTTCTGCGCATTACCGCCTTAATGCGGGCAATAAGCTCCTTTGCCTCGAAGGGCTTTACCATATAGTCGTCGGCACCAAGATCCAGCCCCTGTATTCGGTCCATAGTGTCGCTCTTTGCAGTAAGCATTATAACCGGCACGTCGCTCTCTTCCCGAATCTTGCCGAGCACTCCCCAGCCGTCCATACCGGGCAGCATCACGTCCAGCACTACCAGGTCGGGCTTTGCCTTGTGGAAGGCCTCAAGGGCCGTGTCGCCCCGCTCGCAGGTGGTTACTGTACACCCTTCTTTTTTAAGGTACATCTCTATTATCGCCAGTATATTGCGGTCGTCATCTATTACCAGTATTGATTTTTTATCCATTGCCGTAATATTCGCCTTTCGTTTATTTTGCTTTGTTTCCCGTTTCAGCACAGCTTTGCTCGTTCCTTACGGTTATACCGTTTCGCAGGAGTAGCGCCGCTGTAACGCCCACGCCCGGCCTCAGTGTACCAGTAAAGCTGCCGTCGTAGATGAGGCTCGATCCGCAGGAGGGGCTTTTCTCCTTCAGCACAGCCTCTGTAACGCCGTACTTTTTGCATAGCTCAAGGACTATTTCAGCACCCTTCACGTACTGTGCCGTAACATCTTCGCCGGCCTTATTCACGACCTTCGCTTTGCCGCATAGCACATCAAACCCGTCGCCGCCCTGTATCTCTGCGGGTGAGCGTGGCGTGTCCAGCCCGCCCAGCACCTCCGGGCATATGCATACGGCGCCCGCTTTTACAAGCTCCCGCGCCCCTTTGTTCGGTTTTGCCATGCCGTCATAGCGGCAGGGTGTGCCTCTCAGGCATTCTGAAACTGCTATCATAAATGATACCACCCAAATATGAACCTGGTATGAATAAATCCGCAAAAACAGTCCAAATCAGCCGTTTTGCGGCGCTTGTCACTGTTTTGTTTCCTTCAGCGTGACCACTGTTACGCCCGCGTCGCCCTCGCCGTAGTTGCCGAGGCGGAAGGATTTCACCCGCTTGTTTGTGCGGAGGTAATCCTGTATTCCGGCACGCAATGCGCCCGTGCCCTTGCCGTGTATTATATTTATTTCCGTAAGGCCGGAAAGCACCGCATTGTCTATGTACCTGTCCACCACCAGTATTGCGTCGTCCACCAGCATTCCCCTGATGTCCAGCTCCATTCCTACCTGGCGATCCTTTTCGAGACGTATTTTGCCCACGCCCTTTTGCGGTGTGTCGTCCTGCATCATGCGAAGATCCGCAAGCTTTGCGTTGAGCTTCATTACACCCGCCTGTACCTGAACCTCGCCCTTTGAGTCAGGCTTGGAAAGCACTGTTGCCTTCTTATCGAGAGACACTATTCTGACCGTATCTCCAGGATTGACTGTCTTAGGCGGCTTGGTGCCGTCCTCTTTGTTAAGCACCAGTTTTTCGGCAAGGTCGTCACGGCGCTTGCGAAGGGCGTCACGGGACTGCTGTATCACCCTGTCTGCGGCGCTCCTGTCCACGCCCTTTATGCTGCGTACATCGGCTATCAGCTTATCCATCTCGCGGCGCGTATCCTCCACTATGCGCCGCGCCTCATCCTTTGCCTTCGCCTGGTATTTTGCCCTGTCTGCCTCCAGCTTTCTGCGCTCGGCTTCAGTCTCCTGACGGAGCTTGTCAAGGTCGCGCCGAGCCGCGCTTGCCATTGCCCGCTCCTCCTCCGCCAGTTGATAGCGGCTCTGGGCGCTGGAGATTATATCCTCGAAGTGTACGTCCTCGCCCTTGAGGTACGTCCTCGCCCTGTCTATCACGCCCTCGTCCAGCCCAAGCCGCTTGGATATTTCAAAGGCGTTGGACTTGCCCGGTATTCCTATAAAAAGCCTGTATGTGGGGCAGAGCCTGTCAACGTCAAACTCCATGGAGGCGTTCTCTATTCCGTCATGGGTAAGCGCGAATGCCTTGACTTCGCTGTAATGGGTAGTGGCCACGGTGACGGTATTGCGGGAATGAAGCTCCTCCAGTATGCTCATTGCAAGGGCCGCGCCCTCCACAGGGTCAGTGCCCGCCCCAAGCTCATCCAGCAGCACCAGCGACCTGTCGTCAGCGCCCTTCAGTATGCCTACTATGTTCGTCATATGGGAGGAGAAGGTGGAGAGGGACTGCTCTATTGACTGCTCATCGCCTATGTCTGCATATACGCTGTCGAATACGGATATCTCGCTGCCAATGTCCGCAGGTATGAACATGCCGCTCTGAGTCATGAGCACAAACAGTCCCACAGTCTTCAGCGTTACCGTCTTGCCGCCCGTGTTTGGGCCTGTGATTATAAGCGTCCTGAAATCGCGGCCCAGCCATATGTCTATTGGCCGTACCGTTTCCTTAGGTATGAGAGGATGCCGCCCCTGCACTATACGTATATAGCCGGTGTGATTGAGATTTGGCTCCGTAGCGTTCATGTCCCGGGCCAGCTTTGCCTTGGCAAACGCCAGGTCCATATCGCCCAGGATTCTTATATTCTCGTTTATCTCACTGCCGTAGGGCGCCACCATTGCCGTAAGCTCTGAGAGTATGCGCTCTATCTCCTGCTGCTCCTCGGCTATAAGCTTTTTATATTGGTTGCCAAGCTCCACCACCGCGGCAGGCTCAATAAACAGCGTCGCCCCACTGCCGGATTGATCGTGTATCAGGCCCGGCACATTCTGGCGGTATTCCTGCTTTACAGGGATAACAAACCTGCCGTTGCGTATGGTTATTAGCGGTTCCTGAAGATATTTTGAATAAGCGGCAGAGCGTATCATGCTGCCCAGCCGCTCGCGCACCTTATCGTTTGTCTGGCGCATGGAGCGGCGTATTCTCGAAAGCTCCGGAGACGCCCCGTCGAATATCTCATCTTCTCCCAATATGCATCGATCTATCTCCTCCTCCACGGAACGGTGGGTAGAGATGTACCCCGCAAGATTGCTGAGGAGCGGAACGTTTTCTTCCTTCTCGATGGCCTCCCTTGCAAGACGTGAAACGCGCAGGCAGCGGGATATGCCCATGAGCTCGGCGGGAGATACAAACAGCGCCGCGTGTATGCGCTTCAGGCATTCCCTCATATCCGGGAAGCCGTCTACGGGCGAACGGCCGGTGCGTATAATGACCGTTTCCGCCTCGGCCGTAAATGCCAGCGCGGATTTTACCTTGTCAAATGTATCGTAAGGCTCCATGCCCTCTGCAAGCTCGGCGCCTGCGCAGGTCACGGTTTTAGCCTTCAGCATTTCGGCTATTTTGTCGTATTCAAGTGTTTTTAAAACCTTTTCCTGCATATTCATCTCCGAATTTAATCTACTGCCCTGTTCCAATGGCCGCGGGTGGCGTTTTTCGCCGGGGATACCTTTCTGCCGTCTCTTGCCTCCATAGCAGCTGCTATGCGCTCCCGTACCTTTTCAGGACCTTCATCGTAAAATGCAATCTGTACGGCCTCAGGCTTTGGCAGCTCGCCGTATAGGTCCGTTATATCGGTGGGCAGGCAGTTGAGCAGCCGCACCAGGCAGCCGTCCTCCTGCCGGATATTGCAAAGAGGGAATCTTCTGCCGCCCTCGTCGGTCATTTCCCCCGTGAAGCCATCGCAGCTGCGGCAGCCCCTGTACTCTTTCACCGGACAATGGCGAAGCTGCATCAGCTGCGCCCTGCCGTATATGCTTACAGCAGTGCCGGCCCCTGAAATATCCCGCAGCTGGGGTTTGGTAAGTTCCAGCGAAAGCGTCACTCTGTCAAAGCCCATATCCTTATATGCCTGTACGGTATAGCCGTTCATGGCGTTCATCTGTGTCCCCGCTATCCTGAGCGGCAGGCTTCTTATAAGCTCGAGCTGGCCAACATTGGCCGCTATGCCGCCGTCTATAAGGCCGCTTCCGATTATCTTCATAATCTTTTCCGCTTCCTTATGGCTTATTATTGCCACGGGAAGGGATATCAAAAGCTTCTTGCTTCCTTTAAACGCCGCAGCTGCTTCAAAGGCTGCAATGTGAAATTCCCAGGGTTCCAGAGCCACCTCGTCGGCTCCCGCACCGAATGCCGCCTTCGCCTGATCCAGCGTACTCGCTATGACGGTTATCCGGGTGTGCTCCGCAGGCTGGTTTTTAAGCTTTGGAACATCGCCGCTGTCGCAGCTTCTTCTCCAATGCAGAGACTCCAAAAGCTTAGCGGAAGCGTCTCTGCGCAGGGCGTTCACCGCGCTCATAGGAAGAAATGCCTTTTCGTCGATATCCGCCCTTATTCCTGCGCATATAAATGGCGTATCCCCCAGCTTTCGGGCCTGTTCCATATACCTTTCGGCGGTTTGAGGTTTTTGGGCGGGCTGTACAACGTCGCCCACGGCCTCCACATTATCGCCGCCTAAGCGCATGACAAGCCTTGCAGCCTCACCTACGCGCATGTACAGTTCCATATCTACAGGCTGCTTGCGTGTATCCTTAGCGTAGCTGTTAGCCGCTTCTTCGATAAGTTCCTTTGATCTATCGCTTACGGCTATGCACCCGGTATGGGCGTTGTCTCCGTAAAAGTAGCCTGTGCAGCCGCCGCCACGATCAAACATATCCAGCATGCGCTTCTTATGCCGGGATATCTCGGCTTTATCCGCGCCGTCCAGCGCGTCCCTGTATGCCCGCGTCACCACCGCAACGTATTCCGCCCTCTTCATGCGGCCCTCTAATTTTATGCAGCTTACGCCGGCTTGTTTCAGCTCCGCAAGATGTTCTATCATACAAAGGTCGCCAAGGCTCAGGTCGTATTCGTCTCTGCCCGGCATATAGTCAAGCCCCATGCGTTTGCGGCAGGGCTGTGCGCAGGTGCCGCGGTTGCCGCTTCTTTCTCCCGCCATTGAGGAAAGCAGGCAGGCGCCTGAAAAGCTCATGCACAGCGCCCCGTGGGCAAAGGCCTCGAGGGCTATAGGCGTATTATTATGTATATACTCGATCTCCCCCAGCGGCACCTCCCGGGACAGCACCACCTGCTCGAGCCCCAGCTTTTCAGCCTCCCTTGCGCCGTTCAGCTCGTGTATGCCCATCTGGGTGCTGGCGTGTAGGGGAAGCTCCGGAATATTTTTACGTATAAGGCTTACAAGACCCATATCCTGCACTATAGCAGCGTCGGCTCCTGTTCTGCATAAAAATTCAGCGTATTTCAACGCCTGGGATATTTCCCTGTCAAGCAAAAGGGTGTTAAGCGTAATATTTACCTTTACGCCCCTCTCGTGACAGTAGTCTATGGCAGAAATAAGCCCATGGTCGTCAAAATTCGCCGCGAACCTTCTGGCATTGAACATGCTGCCGCCAAAGTATACCGCGTCCGCCCCGTTCTGCACGGCGGCAATCAATGCCTCCCGGCTGCCCGCCGGGGAAAGAAGCTCCATCATAAATAAACCAGCCTTTAAAAAAGCGGCCCAGGATAAGCCCCGAGCCGCGTATTTGCGGATATAACTATTACTTTACCCCTACGGTAGCCTTGCTCTCAAAGGGGCGCTTGACAGGAGACTGCTGCCTTGGCATTTCTCTAAGCTCGGATATGCGTGAATCCAAGGCATCGTAATCCTCGCGCAGCTTATGCAGCTCGTCCGAAAGGTTCAGCGCGGCCATTATGAGGCAGTTCGCCGTGCTAAGGTTGGGATAAGAACGCTGTACCTCATCCACCTTATCGTTTACATATCCGGCTATCTTGCGGATATATGCTTCGCTGTCGTCGGCTGAAAGGCGAAGCTCCTGCCCCGCCACATTTATAGTTACATGAGTTTTATCCATCAAATCATACCACCATATATATAGTTTCCCTAATATGGAAATTATACAATAACTTGTGTTATATGGCAATAGCTGCAACGCATTTTTTATGCTTCACCGCCGTTCTTTAAAAGCTTTATTTTTTTCGTCCGAGTTTACGCCCGCATTTCGCGGATAAAACAGACTATTCGGTACTATGCATAAAGATTTATCAAAAAAATATATTATTTGCTATTGACAGGTTTATCATATGGTGCTAAAATTGCCGCATCGTAAACAAAACGAAGTAAACGAAAGGAGACGCCAAAGATGTTCAAGTCCACTAAGTCCGCGACAGCCAATGCCATGGTCAACGCCAAGGCTTCTTGTGCTGCATCTATGGCTGCCTCTGTACTGGTTATTAACGCGCTCAGCATACAGCTGGGCGTTTTCCTTATATCCCTTATATCCCTTATTTCCATTATTTGCATATGCATTATTACCAAAAATAGGAATGCTTTGTGGAGAGGATCGAGTTTAGCATAAATGGTGTTAAATGACGGCGGTTCCGCAAAGCGGAGCCGCCGTTTTTATTTAAAAATAATTTTATTTGGAGGAACCAAAACAATGAAAAAAGTACTTTGTACAGTCCTGGCCGTCGTAATGGCCGTTGTATGCTTCGCAGGCTGTTCAGCCCCCGCCGCTGAGGGCGGCAATGAGGCTGTAGGCTCCGCCGCTTCCGGCGATACCATCAAGGTCGGCCTGCTGGGGCCCTATACCGGAGACCTCGCCGTTTACGGTTTGGCTGTAAAGAACGGCGCTACCCTCTATTTTGACAAGGTAAACGCCGAAGGCGGCATCAACGGCAAAAAGATCGAGCTCATCTCCTACGACAACAAGGGCGATGATGCCGAAGCCATCAACGCCTTCAACCGCGAGGTAGACGAGGGCATCACCGCCTTCATCGGCGACGTTATCACATCCAACACCATTGCTGTTGCCGGCGAGGCAAATGCCGTCAATATGCCCATGATCACCGCCTCCGCCACTGCCGAGGCAGTTACCGTAAACCCCGATGACGGTTCTGTTTATACCAACGTATTCCGCACCTGTTTCATCGACCCCTTCCAGGGTGAAAAGATGGCTCAGTATGCCAAGGAAAAGCTGGGCTACACCAAGGCCGCTGTCATCGTACAGACCGGCAACGACTACGCCGCAGGCTTGAACGAGGCTTTTAAGGCCAAGTGCGCAGAGCTGGGCATCACCGTAGTAGCCGAAGAAGGCTATGCCAAGGGCGACAAGGACTTCAACGCTCAGCTGACCAACATCAAGGCCGCAGACCCCGAATTCATCTTCTGCCCCAACTACTACGAGGATGACGGTATGATTGTCAAGCAGGCACGTGCCCTTGGCCTCACTGTTCCCTTCCTGGGCGGCGACGGTTGGGACGGCGTTGTGAAGTACGCCTCTGCCGAAGAGCTTGAGGGCACCTTCTATTGCTCCGCTTACGCACCCGGCTCCACCGACGCTGTAAAAGCCTTTGAGGAAGCCTATACCGCAGCCTACGGCACAGATACGCTGAACATGTTCGCAGCCAACGCCTACGACGCCGCCATGGTAATGTGCGCAGCACTGGCTAAGGCCGAGGAGACCGGCGAAGCTCCCGCCAGCGACGCCTACAAGCAGGCCGTAATTGACGCCATCAAGACCGAGGGCGCAAATGTGGTGGGCATCACCAGCGAAGCCGGCTATACCTTCGATGCGAACAACAACCCCATCAAGGACGCCGTTATCATGACCATCACCAATGGCGAGGCCGTATACAAGGAGACCTTCTAATCTTCTTACCTACTTAAGTAAATACCCTAACGATAAAAACGCCCTGCCCCGTAAGGCCTGCCTTGGGGGCTGGGCGCACCTTGGAGGAATTTTATGAGTACACTTTCCCTGATCCTCAGGCAGGTAGTGAACGGCCTTCAGTCAGGCTCGATATACGCGCTTGTCGCTCTCGGGTACAGCATGGTCTACGGCATAATCATGCTGCTTAACTTCGCCCACGGGGATATCATAATGGTAGGCGCATACGCCGCCTGGTTCTGCCTATGCGGATTTGCCGGTAACCCCATCCTGGCGATCATTGCGGCTATATTCGTATGCGTGCTGTTGGGCGTATCCATAGAAAAGGTCGCTTACGCGCCGCTGCGCCAAAGCCCCCGCCTTTCCCTGCTCATTACTGCCATAGGCGTATCCTATCTCCTTGAGAACCTTGCACAGCTGGTGTTCGGCGCAGGCGCAAAGTCAATGCCCAGCTTTATGCCCACCTCTACCATATCCATAGGCAGCATAGATGTGTCCTGGACAGCCATAATCACGCTGATAGTCACCGCCATATCAATGGCCGCCCTGACGCTGCTCGTAAAAAAGTCAAAGATGGGCAAGGCCATGCGCGCCACCGCGCAGAACCGCAAGATGGCCCTGCTGCTGGGCATCAACGCCGACCGCATCATCTCGCTCACCTTCATCGTCGGCTCGGCCCTGGCGGCCCTGGGCGGCGTGCTCATCGCCTCCCACATGGGGCAGGTCAACTTCGGCATCGGCTTCCTGGCCGGCCTCAAGGCCTTCACGGCCGCGGTGCTCGGCGGCATCGGTTCCATCCCGGGCGCAATGATCGGCGGCATTGCCTGGGCATCGCCGAGAGCATGACCACCGGCTACCTGTCGGGCAACTATGAGGATGCCCTGGCCTTCGCCCTGCTCATCCTCATCCTCATCTTCCGCCCCGACGGCATCCTCGGCAAAGCGAAAGTGCAGAAGGTGTAGCCAATCATGATGCAATATCTCACAAAAGCCCTTTTGGCCGCCTGCTGGTTCATGCTCCTGACCTTCCCGGTCATGGGC
>ERZ857969.3327-NODE-3327-length-16303-cov-3.539882_pt1 | contig 16303 bp, 7 predicted proteins | sample MGYA00519864_ERZ857969 | MGnify/ENA primary metagenome ERZ857969 (study PRJEB31778, sample SAMEA3449382) | human gut metagenome | biome: human gut; feature: human-associated habitat; material: faeces | place: United Kingdom | collected 2010/2012 ... | reverse complement strand
AACAGCTGAAAATGTAACTTCCATAAGAAGCAGCAATCCATCTGTCGCAGAAGCATCGTTTGATTATTCCTCTATAAATGTAACCCCCAAAAAGACAGGAAAAACTGTTATTACAGCAAAAGGTGGGAACAAAATCCGCAAATGTACTCTTACTGTAAGAAAATATACAAATCCTGTTGTTTCAGTGAAGATCGGAAATACATCTATTTCCGGAAAACGTTTTGATAAAGAAGCATATCGAGTAATCCCATATTCCAAATTTGCAAAAAAGAAGGTAAAAGTAACTTTTAAATTAAAAAAGGGGTGGTATATGAAGAAACAGGGCCTTTCCTATATGGAAAAAAGCTGGTTCAAATCTGAAGATGTAAACAATGGATCTACCATTCCGATCAACGGCACGGATTTTAAGATCTGTGCTGACGTAGTTAATGAAAAGACAGGACAACAGGAACGGGTTTTGCTCTGGTTTAAATAATGTCATGAAAAAAGGAGACTCATGCCGAAGGGATGGATCTCCTTTTTTAACTATGTTTTTCAATCAAAGTTATGTCTTGCCAATGATTATTTAAAATCAATATCAATATAGGTTTGTGCGTTAACATTTACTGATGCGAAGACAATACGAAGGGTGCAATTTCCCTTTCCTCCGATCGGTTTGAACTTATTTCCGGAATAATAAGTTGTTTCTCCTTTTTTATCCAAAGAATAGAAGCCTCTTACGCGCCAGCCTTTTTTTGGTACGATTTTAAGCGAATTACTCTGCTTAGCATATTTGCTGTAACTGAGAGAAAGTTTGTCTGTTTTATTGAATTTATTTCCTTTAATGGTTGTTTTTCCAAGTTTTATGGAAGAAACCGGGTTTTTGTAATTCACAACTTTAAAATAGAACTTAGATGTTCCTTCGGTTATTTTCATAGTAACAAGCGTTTTTCCAGCTTTTTTGGGAACAAAATCGAAACTGATAAACCCTATATCATTAACACTTTTTTTTATTGTTCCAATTTTTTTGTTTGACAGGGTGATCTTGGGCTTTTTATCCGGTGGATAAAATCCTATATTTTCCACTACTCCGGTATGGACAGGAAGATAAATTACTCTTTCCGGGATAAGAGTTTTGGCAGATACCTGCACCGGTATGAGCACCATGATAAATACGAGAGTTAATGCCAATAATTTCTTAAAGTTTTTCTTCATGAGAAGCTCCTCCTTCATTTTTTATACATTCAGTATAGTACCACAAAGCTTAACATACAATAGGAATAATGCGAGGTCATTGAATAAAGTCATCCATCAGCCACCGAAAACGCTTGTTTCGATGCTTTTGGATATTGTTTTAATCAAAAATGCCGCAGTTTTAGGCAAAACAATCCCATTCCACCATATTTTCAAGTGAATAAAATAGAATATGCCCACTTCATCATTAAACGCGACAATGCGACGATCTAATGCTTTCGCTTTTGTATTTATCTAAGAATTATTATAAACTATGAACAGTTATACGAAAAGTCCAAAAGTATGGATCATACAAAATATATATGCAGCGTAATTAAATTCTGATACGGAAAATACGAAAAAAAGACAGCCGAAGCTGTCTTATGCAAAAGAAAACTGTCCATTTTGCTGTTGGTGGGTTTTGGCCATCGTATCGCACGGTGATCGTTTCGGATCACTGCATACCAGCGCTTTCTTGTGGTCGGGGCACCGTAGTCTGCGGCGCAAAGTTCCCGGCTGTCCAAAACCGGAAACATCTTCCCTGTCCTCGATCGGACACCAGCCCTGGATCTCTGCCACGTTCTCCATACAGATCACTTCCGGATGGATCTGTGCTGCATGGAAATATACCGCATAAGGGAGCATCCGTATCCCCTGTTTCCTTGGAGTCTTTCCTTTCGCTTTGCTGAAATGGGTGCAGTCCGGTGATGCCCAGATCAGGGATACCTTTCTTCCGGCAACAAACCGTTCCACTTCAGAGGTAAAGATATCTTCCGTCATATGATATGTCGATGGATGGTTCCTGGAATGAAGCCGGATCGCTGTCTGGTCATGGTTTACGGCAAAATCCACCTTTACGCCAAATTCTTCGATCCCGACACTTGCACCTCCTGCTCCGCAGAAAAAATCCCCAACCAATCCTCTTTCGTTTTTGTCTTGCATATCTGTTTCTCCTTTCGCTTTTGTCTTGCAAAGGAAAAATGAAGAATAGCAGGGAAAACAAAAATTTCATCTTTTCTTTGGTTTCATCATTTTTTTTACAGCAAACAAACGAAAGGAGAAAAAGATGAAGACAACAAAGCAAATATATCTCTTGATGGAAAAGAAAGGAAGGGAGCTTGCAGCACTGGCGGAAGGACTGGATAAGATCATTGTAACGGAGGAAACCCTGAGAAATATGTTTGATGGGAAAGAAACGGATTCCGTTAATGCATCACCCATTCTGGAGAAAGGGGTTTCCGTTCAGGCTGGAGACAAGATAAAAGATTATCTGATCTTTGAGGTCATGGACAGGGAAGAAGATTCGTTTAAGATCCACTGCGAATCCTATCAGGAATATTGTGGAAAAGAAAAGACACTTCCGGTAGCTACTCCTCTCTGGGCTTATACTGCGGATATTTCCGTATCCTTTGGAGAGGAGATATCCATTTCTGCAGAATCGTTTGACAATGCATTTGTCAGTGTCTACCGAAAGCAGAAGTTATTTGAGAAGGCAGACCAGTATATGCGGGAGAATGTGGAACCAGGTACACAGAATATCATTGGATTCATCCGTGTGATGGCATTCATTAATTATCTGAGCGAGCATCCTGAGCTTAAGGAAATGGAAAATAAAGCAGACGTAGGGAAAAGCAGGAAAAAGATTTCCGCGGATAAGCAACCGGCCAGGAAATCCCCACGTGTCATTTCGCTTAACGGCATCCGGGTCATTTCCTCAAATGAAAAACTGACGAGGAAACTCCGCAGCAAAACCCGCCAGAGACTGACGGAAGCCTGGTGCGTCCGCGGACATTGCAGACACTATAAGACTGGAAAGACAGTCTATATTAAACCATACATGAAAGGAAACGGAAAAACCATCCCCAAAGAGTATAAGCTGTCTTAAGAAAACCCCACTGCCTGCTAAGCGGTGGGGTTTTTGGCTACAAAGTCTCTGCTCTTTTTAATATCAATTCCACGCCTTCAGGTTCCAGGATATTTAAGTGTGCCAAGTTGTTCCTGGCATCCCGGAACCGTTCCAGCTCCGGGTATTCACTGCTGTCTGCCAGCGTGATATTCCCATTTCCGACCAGATAAACTAACATTCCGATCTCCACATCTTCCGGGGAAATGATATCCTGCCCGTTTGGATTGCTGAGAGGAAGTGCTTTTTGGATACAGCTGCTGTATCTTTTGATAAAATAACTGCGGTATTGTTCGATGACCGGGAATACGGCCTTTAACTGCGTTTCCCATATCAGCGATCTCAGATCATCCAGCCGTAAGTAGGAATACCTTTCCCCGTCACTGCGGTATTCTGTGGAAATGATCTGTTTCAGTGTATTTTTGGGATCCTTTAAGAATCTCACGCCTTTCTGGATGCATGCCGCACAAAGCTCTATGTCATCCCTGCAGACGGTGGAAACAAGTTCAGCCAGATAGGGACGGAGATATTCGCGGCAGGTATTACTGTCACTTGCAGCCAGCGCACAGAAAGCGAAACGGTCATAGGCTGTGATGGCCTGGTCAAAGACCAGTTTCTGGATGCCTTTTGGGGATCTTCCATAAAAACCATGGACTTCCAGTATGAAGATGGCAGGAGTCTTGTCCTTTACATTTTTATTATATTCTGTCACAAAATCCAGCCATTCCTCACAACGGTCCTGCGGGATGTCATGTACCCAGATATACCGGTCATTCAGTACGATATCCTGGCATTTCCCCAAAAACTCGGCATAGGAGATCCCATACCGGTAGGAAGATCTTTTCTCCCTCCTGCAGTAATTATTTAAAAGGAACAGTCCCGGCTCCTCCTTTGGGCAGTCTACATACTCAAAAGCGTTTTTGTAATTCTCCTGTTTCAGCTGCTCTTCTACCATATCCAAGAGCGTGTTTTTCCACGGCACGTTTTCCGGCAGGGAGAGGAGGACACTCTTCCCCTCCGCAGCCGCCTTTACGATATCTTCCTCAAACTTATGTGCCTTAATGATATGTGTCCACCAAACTTTATCCAGCATGTCAGTCCTCCATGTACTTTTCCAGTTCATTGTCAATATGTTCCGGAGTCCCCATCATCTGACAAAAACTGTGACGGGCAAAACGGTACCGTCCGTCACCGGTATGTTGCAGGACGTTCAGCTCACACATCTCTTCCATCAGGGCATCGATCTTTTCTTCCCCAAGGGCTGTGAGTTTTTTGATGCAGTAGGTATCCGCCAGCTCCAGCAGTTTCCGGGCATCACACCCGGAGGAGGACTTGTCGTTATGGTAGTGATAGGCGACAAGCAGGGCGATGATATAGTAAAAGTCATCATTTCCGATCTTTAAGGTGATCGAGAATTTGTTATAAATGTCATTCTGCAGGGACTGCTCTGCCAGGACTTTTTTGATATGTTCTTTCCTTACATAGTAGGGAGGAGTTTCACTTTCAGAGTACCCGGCATAATCCCGTTTCATGGTCTCGATCATCTTCGTGCAGTATAACTGCAACAGGCCCGGGAAGTAATTGGTCGTGCCAAAGATGGTAGAGATCAGGACCTCCGTCTCACTGTCTTTCGGGAAGCGGAATCCCAGATAGGACAACGGGACCTCCAGGAGTTCCCTGGCTTCCATTGCCTTAAACGGCTTAATGGTAAGGGAGTCTAAATGGACCAGACTGTTATTATTCTTTAATACGGAAGATTTCTTAAACCTGATGATGTTGCGTAATCCTGCAACCACAAACTTGAATTTTCCGGATCCAATCCCCTGGATGTCCTTTAAGGCATCAAATGGCTGATAGTTCACGGCTTCACTGCTCTCAATGAAACGGTCCGCCTCATCAAGCAGCAGAAGGAAATACGGGATAGGCTCTTTGGTGTCCCGCAGGCGGTTTTTAATATCCCTTGCAAGGATACCCCAGTCGTCTGTGATGTTTTCCTTTTTGAGGATACCTTCATCGTACAGGACTGCGGATACTGCTTCGGCAGCCTCATGGTAATCTTTATCATGAACATCAACGATGACCGCACGATCTCCGTTTTCGTTCTTATCCACATCTTTCTGTGCCATACGTAAGAGGGCTGTCTTTCCTAACTGTCTTCCGCCGTATACCAGATTAACGCCTGTCGGGGACTCGATCTTTTCCAGTTCCTCCCGCCGGCCGATGAAGAGTTCCGGAGGCATCACTGCCGCGGACTGGTCAATATAGGGCTGATAGGAAGCAAACGGCATGATGATAAACATCAGCATACGGTTTACTGCCGTTTCTGAATAATGCTTTGCCAGATACAAAAGTGCCACGCGGTCAAGGACAGCAAAGATCTTTCCGCTTAAATCCGTTTTGGTCTTGCGGGCTAAGATCCTCCGGTCAGCCAGGGATAAAGCATAGTCTAAAAGCACTAATGTATTCTTGGCATTCCCGATTTCCTTAAATGTATCTATCAGCCTGGAAGCATCTGTCTTTCCGTAAAGGCAGACAATGCGGAACCCTTTTGTCTCCGCTTCCGAGCCAAATGCGGAGATCGGATGTTTGTAATTGCTTTTTCTGCCGTTCAGTGACTTTTTGAGCATAACAAGGTAGCTTTCAATCTTACCATGGATCCGCGGCTCCGTTTTAATGTAGTCCACGTTAAACCCGAGCGTGTTTAACAGTACCAGGAGCCTGCCTTCTCCGAGGCCGTTTCCTTTCATCCAGTTTTCCAGAAGCTTGTTTCCGCCCTTTGTATCTTTATTGCTCCGATAGGAAGACAGGAGGGATTTTAAAGTAACCCCGGAATTTGCTGTCTTCTGATAATTGACGCTAAATTCATTTAAAAAATCAGCCAGATAATCTTCCTGCTGCAGGAAATCATCGGTTTCCAGGTCATTTCTGATCAGACGGTTTAACAGGTCTTCCGCGGCAGCATAGTTCTGCTGGCGGATACGGTCCATGATCTGTGTCACGACCGAGGAAACGGATTCGATGTTTTTTTCATTTTTAGACAGGTACACCCGGAGTTCATCATCAAGTTCCTTTTCCCTTGCCTTTGCACCTTCATGGATCCTGTCCATGAATGCTTCCAGGATCTTTGAGAAGAAACCGTAATTGGCAGTTTCCTTTGCCCATTCAAACCAGCTTTCCATGACCTGTAATATGATCTCTTTGGCGTTGACCCTGGAATTGTCGATCTGTCCGTAACTCTGGGCCAGCTCCAGATCTTCGATGAATTCCCTGCGCTTGTTCTCCATGTCACTTTGTGGATATTTCATTGCAGTGTCTTTTACTTCCATCTGCTCTTCCAGGTTTTTAAAAGGGATCCCCCGGTCTTTCACATATTTAAAGATCAGCTCCGCGGAGCCATAATTATCTTCACTCCTGTAAATATCATCGATGCGATCTTCCCAGCTCTTGTCGGAAGGTTCCTCACAATGATGCAGGATGCGTTCTGTAACGGAAAAGGCGGGAAGCTCCCGGACTTCTTCCAGTACCGGAAGGAAGCTGTCATCAAGAAGAATCTTATCGTTCTTGAGGAAATCAATGTAAAAATATCTGTTGTTTACGTATTCCCCTGAAATCCTTGCGCGGATCTCCAGTAATGTTTCTGCAAGGACCTTTCTGCCTGCAAGAACCCATGTATCCGAAGCATCAGATGCGAGGCTTTCTACCGCATGCCCGATTTTTTCAAGGAGAGGTTCCCTGTGCTTCTTATAAACGGTGGAAGCCGGATCATCCTGGATGGAAACACGGGATCTGCACAAAAAAACGTAAGAACACAGAACACTTACTACTTTCTGTACCTTTTTAAACAGGTTCATCCGCAGGCTGCTCAACAGGTCGGAGGAACGTTTCAGGAGGCGGATGTTATTAGTAGCTTTATCCCAGAATCTGTCAAGTGCACAGTCGATCTTATTCGGATCGATGTTCTCCTCGCATATGGAGGCTTTGTCCTTCACATAGTTTTCAGACAGAAAGTCTTCCAGCATCTCTAACATCTCGCGGTTGTCCTCAGACACTGCTTTCAGGTATTCGCAAAGATCACTCTTTGGTCCTAAGATCAGCCGGTATGTTTCGATGAACCTTTTATGGGAGGCATTTTCTTTTTGAAATCCGGAACAGTAATTGTCCAGATATCCTTTTGCCTCATGTCTGATCTGCTCCATACTTGATTCAAAGACGTTTTGGTCTTTCTTCCGGTAATCGGCATACCGGTCCATGCCGGTGTGATAAGTCATTTTAAACTCAAACAGCATATACAGGATCTCTTCTACGAAACGAAACTCTTTTAAAACGCTGTTTCTGGACACCGTAGCCTGAAGCTGAGGGAGGGAATAGTCATAATTAAACTGATCATAAAAATACGTCCTGATTACGGCAGAGAGCAGGAAGTAATCGGATATGGGGATGGTGTAGACATCCATGACCGTGTTGGAATTATAGCTGCAGTTTTCCATGGGATCGTTCAGGGCATAAGCAGCCTGCCGGTAAACAGACTGGTAAGAAGGGGATTCATTTGAGAGTGCCTTCAGATATGCGGCTGCCGCATAATATTGTCCGGATGCGAGCATCTCCAGATATACAGGAAGCATTGTCTGACCTGATGCTTCCAAGACTTCCTTTTTTTCATCCGGGACATTTTCCCCTATATCATCTGGAACATCCTCCTCTATATCATCATGAATTTCAAAAACACCCGCTTCGTCCTCTTCAGGGAAGAATTCACAGTCATCTGTCTCGTTCTCTTCAAGGAAGAATTCACAGTCATCCGTCTCGTCTTCCATATCTGCTTCGTCGAAGGAACGGACTTCCAGAGGAGCCCCCGTAATATCAAACATATCATCCTCATGGTACACGCAGTATCCCACTGTGGTGGTGATACTGGAAAACGTTTCGATCCAATCTGCGATATTAGATGCCATATCCCTGTCAGGTTCGATCACGATCAGGAAATCCGGGGTATATGATTCCGAGATCTTTTTGATGTTTGTGCGGATATCTCTGAACGTGTCTATGCGTTCTGTTACGATCCCGACAAAAAAAACTGTTAATTCGTCTTTCACTAAAGGAAGGGTTAATATAAAGGCATCGTTTAATACAAAAAGCTTCCTTTTTGAAAAAGTATAAGAAGGATCGATAAGAATTATTTTTTTATAGCAGTCAGAAAGAAGGATGCGGCTGATGGCTGCATTTGTGGTATCCTCTATCTCTTCTCTTCCAGACAGCGGGTTGCTTTCAAGGCCGGGAGTCAGGTCTTTGATAAATGAAAAAGATTCTTTTGTAGAAAAGGCTTTCTCTCCTCTGGATGAGAGGGTATAAAACTCTTCCATCCCGTTCACATAGTATCTGGTAAGATACCCCATCTGGTACAGCTTGTCTGTAGCCAGATCAAAAAAACCTTCCTGCTGGTTATGGTTTATGGCCATGGATTCCTTGGTATATATGCTTCCGTTCACAGCTTCGATCAGGCAGTCTAATTTATGCAAACAGAGCTGCTTTTTCATATCTCCCTTGAATCTGCTTACTCCGAATTTATCCTTAGCCTTTGGAGAATCTTTTTTTGTCAGTAATTCCGGCTGTTCCTTATAACATACAAGGGACGGGTTTTCAATCCCCAGTTCGTTCCACTCATCTTCTGTCTCATCCTCTGAAACCAGCGTAGCTGCTGTCTCCTCTGAAATCAGATCCGGGGCGTTATCTTCTGTTTCTTCTGGTATATCGGATATTCTTGCTTCACCACCCTTTACATCAGTGTCCGCATCAAACTCTTTCTCCGCGGAGGGCATGATTTTTCCACAGCCGATCCCGGTAAAAATGGCTTCTTCGAAAAACTGCGGGAGCTGGTACATCAGGGTAAATTTTTTCTGCATATCCGTTTCTTCAAATACCTGTTTTACCAGCAGATATGGCAGCAGGCTTTCTGTATCTCTTATAGAACTAACCTGTTTTAATTGTTCTTTCCTTGCATCCAGAAGGTCTTCAATCTCTTTGTTATCAGAATGCAGGGAGAAAAAGAAACGGACAGCTTCCTGATATCTTTCCTGTTCTTCCAGCTTTTTCTGATATTCTGACAAAACAGTTTCCATCTCTTCGATATAGTCCGGGAGATCTCCTATCTCAAGGGAAGCATATTCCTGGAAGATCTCTGTCTGCAGCTGGCTGATGCTGCGGAGACCGTCTGTCATCTTCTGGTTCAATGTCTCCGGGATAAAACTGCCGTTATGTACAGAATCATGGAGTTTGGTTAAATTCTCCATTAATTCATCGGTTATATCACATAATTTTCTTAGCTTAAAACGTATATCTTTTATTGAATCTGCCTTAGACATTTAAGGACTTTCTCCTTTCGTGTTGTTATGATTGATTATACTACCTTGTGAGGATTTCCGTCAATGTACGGGCCTTTCCTCTGCCTGGCATAGAACAGTCTATTTCTCCTCCTTTCTACCAGACCTCCTCATGATTAATATAGAGTTTATTTATTGAGCCGGATTTTCATACAAAACTTCCTGTTCAAACACAATATGACAAATCTGTTTTACAGGTACCCTGCTGGATCACCTGAAAAAAGTGAATTCGAATTCACTTTTTTGTAAGACAAAACAGCATTATCCTCTGTCATTGTTTAAAAATTGACTAAAAACTGATAAAATTCCGCGGCATAGCAGAAGCCACAGACAATATTGTAGGATAAGAAATCTTATTAAGGTTACCGTAAAAATATTATGTTAATCATTTGGCTTGCAGAAAAATTAAGGATTGGTTTCCGCGGAGACAAAATAAAGAGAAAAACGGTCAGAAGGTGACAGACTTTTGATGTGCTGATTCTACAATGGAAAAGAAAAATTTAATTCTGATACGAAAAAACCTCTCCTGCTTTACAAGAGAGGTTTTTGGTTAAATATTATTTCTGTTTGAGGAAGTGTTTTTGAGGAACTTAATATTCTGCGAATCTGCTTTCTGACATTCTTCTCATTTTACTGTTACCGTCACTTTTTTGTACACTCCGTTGTTGGCCAATATGTATATAGTGCAGACTCCTTTGCCTTTTGCCTTGATCACGCCGTCTTTGTTTACCGTTGCCACTTTGCTGTTAGTGGTGTAATAACGGAAGGGACTGGTATGGGAAACCAGATCTTTCCTGTTGTCTTCGGCTTTGAGACTGCATTTTAACTGGAAGGTTTTTCCAACTGATAAGGTAATCTCCGTCCGGTTTACTTTGATGGAAGCTGCGTTTGTTGTGGAAGCCTGTTTCAGGGCAACATGCACGTCATTGGATCTGGCAATATAGATTTTTCTTCCTTCCACCATCTTATAAGCTGCAATAAAGTACTTATATTCATGGTCTTTCTTCAGCTTCTTATGGGACATGGAAAGTTTTCCGCTTTTGACAGTTCCAACCTTTTTATAGTTTATTCTGCCGTCACAATAACTCCAGTAAACATCGTATCCTGTTGCACCGGCATATTTCTTCCAGGAAAGGGTAATGCTGTTCTTATTGGCTTTTCCTTTTGCAAAGAATACCGGAAGTTTCAGGCGATAAATATCCTTTCCTTTCAGTTTAGACTGGTCGGCCTGCTGGATCGTGAAAATACCCTTCTTAAATGTGATCCTGTAATTTGGGTTTGAGCCTTTTTTCTGGGAAACTTTGATCGCATATGTTCCCACCTTCTCCCCCGCTTTTCGTTTCACGACAATTCCGGACAGGGTATCCTCTCCTACCAGACCACTGGCTGTGTAAGTAAGGACAGGGTCTGCCCCGCCAACGATCTTCTTCAGATTATCCGCTGTTACCGTTATTCTTTTGGGATTGATATCCGCTATGGTACCTGCCTGCTGTCCGTCAGCGGTCAGGACGTAGTTACTTGCCGATTTGCCTCCCAGTACCAGGTTTGTGATCGTAACTGTTTTCCCTTTTGCTGCATTACTGTCAGCAAATGTACCTTCTGCACTTACCGTAAGGGCATCTCCTTCAATCAACCTTGCAAACACAACTTTGCTGTAATCCAATTCTGCATCCTTAGTTCCATCATATACCTTCTTATTTGCGGTAATTCCGGAGATCTCCACTCCTCTTGGCTTAATGGTATAGGTCTTTGTTGTTGAAGCAGCGGTAAAATAACTGTTTCCAGGTACACTGACCTTCACTTCATAAGTACCGGCATATGTTGGTGCTTTTGTCTGCCAGATTCCATTTACGTTGTACTCAACTTTGACACTGGCAGTGCTGTTTGTTGTATACACCAGATCTGCAGGCTGTCCGTCATACTCTTTATCCAAAACACTTGTGATTTTTACATTTGCTGTCTGGTATGTTACATTTACTGTCTTCTGTTTTACCTTTAACGCGATCTGGCTTTCAGCAGGTTTGTCACCGCCTGTATACTGTATTTCTCCCTGCGGATGATATGCAGCAGTCAGTGTATAAGTTCCAACCGCCAAAGTATCAAGATATTCTCCGCTGAACGTGATTTTATCTGCGGAAACTGTATAATCCGTTCCTGCTGTTAAAATGTTCTCCCCATTTTTTACAGACGCTACGGTGTTTCCATTTAATGTTACCTTCGCGTCCACGGAAGTTTTGGTTGTTTTTGTGTAGTCGATGGAAGAATCCACAACTACAGAATCTTTAAATACAACCACTCCATCTGAATTGATGATGGTCTGATTTCCTGCATTGTCAGTAATACGCGCATAGATCACATACTTGCCGCTTTCTGTCAGGGAAAGTTTATTAGCCGCATCCCATGTAATCCATGTGCCATTTACATCATAGGATTCATCTGCCTTCACCTTTTGGTATTCTATTGAGGCAATTCCACTGGTAGAATCTGCTCCTGTGATATCAACAGTGGCATTATTCCTGAACCAGTAATCGTAAGCAACAGGATTCGGAGAACCGCTAAATGTATTTGTTCCAATTTCAATTTTTCCTGTTGGTACTTCGGTATCAATTTTGAAGGTTGCTGTTTTTTTGTCTGTAATGTGCCCCTTTGCATCTTTCAGATAATAGGTTACAGAATGTTCTCCCTGATCCGTGTAATCCCCAATCGAATCCTTCCAGTTTGTTTTGTCTGTCGATATCTGGTATCCACTGTCCGGTACAAGCTTCACTGCACTTACGTACCAGTCATTCTTACCTTTCGTTCCGGAAACCTGTGCAGCCGTTGAAGTCTGCAGATATCTGATGCTCCATTTTTGGAAAATATCGGTTGCACCCTCAAGTGTGTAGTTATCATTTCCAAGATCTGTTACCGTTGCCGTATAGTTATCTCCTGCCTCTGTCTGTGTATTTCCATCATAAGTAATGTTAAAAGTATCGCCGGAGACTTTATTTGTAACTGTCGCCGTCACGCTCTGTGCGGTGCCGGTGTATGTAAGGTCTGTTTTACTCCATGTAAGCTTTGCAACCAGCTTACTTATAGAGGCTGTTGTCTCTTGTGCAATTTGTACATCGTAATTCTCAGCACCAGTTCCTGAAATCGAATCTGCTGAACTGTGTACTGTTACTTTTTTATTAGATCCAGCATTCCAGTCTTCAAAAGTACCTGTAAGGTTTGTAATGGTAATGCTATCACCGGATACCAGTTCACTCTGATCCACTGTTGCATTTACAGTGGCAGAATCGATTCCATCGTAAGTTTTATCCGCTGCGCTTACGGTTGCCTTTATGGATTTCTTTGTGATTGTAAAGCCCACTACTGCACTGTTCGCTTTATAATTATCCATTTCTGGCACAGCTGCCTTTACATAATAAGTACCTGCATTCTTTGGTACTGCTCCGTCTGTGCCTGCACCATTTGCTTTGGTTGTTTCTTTTGTACATGTTTTATCCGTGTAATATTTGTAGGTAATCTGAGATTTATTGTATAACTGTGTAATGTCTTTTTCATCTGACTTAACCGTTACCTGCGGTGTATGTTCAGCCTGTCCATATTCCCAACCTTCAAGGCTGAAATTATTTAGAGTAACCGGTGCCTTTTCTATTTTAAAAGCACTACTTAACGTCTGATCTTCAACCGAAACTTTTATAACATAATTTCCTACATATACCGGAGCAGCTCCATCACTTGCAGCACCACTGTTTTCAGCGTTTGTCGTGGTGTTTCCATCTTCCAGATAATATACGATATCTGCCTTTTTACCTGTAACATAACTTATATTATTTTCTACTTCTGCCCCAGCATATGCTTCACCTGAATAATCAGAATTCGCCGCTGTGAGTGAAAGCTCCAATTCGTTCTTACAGTTAGCGTCAGTACATTTTGCGATAATCTTATTATCATATGATGAATAGCTCCAAGTATGCGTATGTTTCGATAAAAACAAGTATCCACCATTATCATCCTCAGCGTAGTTTACAGAATAACCACCATTCTTCGAAGTAATCCTGCCAAGCATAGATTTTGATATCCCAGAAGTCGTAATCTTACCAAGTGTAATCCCAGTCTGTCCAAAAAATACAGTTGCATTTCCCTTAAAGTCATCCTGTATCGTAAATACCTGTCCTTTTAAAAGATTAATATCAGAATCATTATTTTTAAAAGTTGCGTTCCCACCAATCTTTATTCCTTCTATCTGTTTCGAATCCATATATAGAATTGCCGCTTCACAATTTTCTATTACTCCCCCAGTAAACTGCACATTATTTGCTTTTATTCCGCTAATATGACCATTTTTGACGTTTCCGGTTATAGTACCTCCATCCATTTGTACAATTTTTGCACCAATACAAGCATCTTGGTGATTGGATATTCTGGAATTTCCGGCATCTATATGTGTTCCTTTATGAATTTTCACAGTTCCAGTGCTAGTTCCAGTGCTATATGCAATGTGTCCACTATCTCGTGTTGACCCAGTTGCTTTAAAAACAGCATTTTGAAATTCTATAGTTCCCTGGAAATAAATCATAGACACCTTATCTGTTGAAGCCTTGTAAGTGCCTCCTGTAAAATTAATTTGATCCACTCCGTCATTGCTACTATCCTTTAAAAGACTGACACTACCATTGTTAAGTTTCACCTCGAAATTTCCGTTATTAATTATTTCTAATTTCTTACAATTCTTTTCAATCTTGATAAAAGGTGTAACTTCTCTAGTATTTGGAGGAGTTTGTGTTGATGCCGTAATATTACCGGCAATATTCAAGGTAACTGATTCTTCTGTATCTATAATAATTGCACTATCAGGCGTAGTGTAGGCACCACCGTTTAATGTATATGTTCCTCCAGAAGTAATGCTTACACTTCCAGATGTCACCGGATCAATCACATTAGTTGTAGTTTCCAATTCTTCCGTCATCCCATTAAAATATCCAAACAGCGCTTCTAGCCTGCTTACATCCACCAGCCCCTGCTCTTCTTCCGAAAGCAGCTCCAGTTTTTCCGCAATATCCTGGGCTTCTGCGTACACATCTGTCTGTGCCTGATTCAAGGTGCTTCCTTCCACCGTAGTACCATCTGCCAGGTTCTGAAATTCTTCCACAGTTGGAATAGCGTTGATCCGCTCCTGCAGTTCTTCTACAGATGCCAGGCTCTGGAAGTCAGATCCTACAGAAGAATCTCTGCCATTGCTGCCAAAAGAATCACTCTCGTCTGTAAATCCACTTTCCATATCCACTGTATCATTTCCATTTTGAACATCTGGCATATCCTGAAAATCAGAAAGCGCCTGATTTTCCCCATCTCCACCAGCCCCGGGCATAGGATCTGATGTGAATCCAAAGCCCAGGCTCTCACTGTCTCTAAATTCCTGCACTTCCTCTGACGCCCAGACAAAAGATTCCGGTATCACAGACGTGGTAAGCATTGCTCCTGCCAGGATCGCGGAAAATAGTTTTCTGCTCTTTTTTGCGAATTTGATTTTTTTCATCTTTCTCCCTCCGTATTCAAGCTTTTTAATTGTTTCTCCTGTTTTTCTGATTTCCTGTGAGACAGCTGCTTCTTCTTAAGCCGAAGACAAATGTTACTTATATATCATTTAGTACTGACTCAAATCCTTCTTCTGCTTTTTTAACTGTATCAGCAATAATTTTTTCGGCCATAGATTTTAAATCTAACTTTAAAACCTGTTCTATAACTTCCTCCTGTTTTTCTTCAGGCACCTTGTACAAAGTGAAACAGCATTTGAGAAATCTTCTTAATTTATCTTCCATGGTAAAATACATATCACACTTTTTGGCCATAAATCCCCTGGTAATTCCTGCCGAGGCAATGTCCATTTCATAATAATCTTTCAGCTCCGCGGTTCCCATGTATTCTGCAAAAATAAACTGCAGTTTCTTTGCCGTACTAAGATAAATGTATTCCGATGTAGTGGGAAGCGTATATCCTACCACGTATAATTCACGCAGTGGCTCTGACATTTCTGCTATATACATCTGCAGGGATGTTTCGACCCCGTAAATAAGTAATGGGTCGGCATTCTCCCCCAATATAACTCCTGTATTTTCAAACTGGCTACTAAACATGGTCTTTACCAACGTCAGTAATAACGCCTCCTTATTCTCAAACGCTGCAAAAAAGGATGATGGTGCCATTCCTGCTGCTCTTGCAATCGAAGCTGTTGTGGTTTTTTCATATCCATTCTTTAAAAAAAGCTGTACTGCTGCATATAGCATTTTGTTTCTTCTGACAATTCCTTTATGCTGTAATCCTTTTGGCATTTTCATTCTCCAATCACAATATTGTTTGCACTTTTGACTGTAATCAATTATATAGCAAAATCTGATTAATCGCAACTATTATCTGATTTTTCAAAACAGGAATATAGCTTTTGTTTTACGTGCTCCGCAAAATCATTGCCGGCAGTCAGCTCTCCGTGGCAATGCCGTTGCAGTAAATCTACCTGCTGCCCCGTTAGGAAATGAAGTTCAGGGATGCCGTCTATTCCGCGGAGGATACTGGGGTGATATCAGCGGAAAATCCATTGATATATATATATCTTGGAAATACTCCGGCAGCGCATAAGCAGATGTTAAGAATCGGAAACCGGCAATATGCGGGGAAAATATAAGAAAACGCTATAAGATACGGTGTATCGCAGGATCTTTGTTTTGAAACCTCCACACGACTAAAGTCGCGGGATTCCCGCACTCCCCGAAAGGGAAGCACTTGAAGAGGACCCGAGCTTCACTACAGCAGGCGGACCCCTGCAGGT
>ERZ857969.3306-NODE-3306-length-16395-cov-5.034884_pt1 | contig 16395 bp, 16 predicted proteins | sample MGYA00519864_ERZ857969 | MGnify/ENA primary metagenome ERZ857969 (study PRJEB31778, sample SAMEA3449382) | human gut metagenome | biome: human gut; feature: human-associated habitat; material: faeces | place: United Kingdom | collected 2010/2012 ... | reverse complement strand
CGGTATGGGTATCTGCAACGGGCAAGAAATATCATAGAAAAAGCAGTTGCAGCAACATGAAGAATCCATCGCAAATATCAAAATCCGACGCTATAAGCCGCGGATACGAGCCTTGCAAAAAATGCTACTAATTGCATAACTCTGTATAGAGACGCAATGAATAAGATCGATTAAGGGAGGCACAGCAATGCCTCCCTTAATTCTTTTCTATAAGCGCACTGCATTTTTTATTTGTAGGTGACGACCCAAATCAACACCTATCAGCCGTTCCCTTTGCTTTCTGCCGAAATCTATTGCGCGAACGGATGAAATATGCTATAATATAGTGTGTATCTTTATATGCAGTATAAAAAGTGCCTTGGAGGAAAGTTATGACCGTAAGATACGATAAATTATGGAGTCTCATGAAGACAAACAAGATGAAAAAAAGTGAACTTGCAAAAGCTGCAGAAATATCTCAAAGCACAATGACAAAACTGAATCAGGACCGCGTTGTGTCTATGGATGTTATGCTCCGCCTTTGCAAAATTTTTCATTGCGATATTGGCGACATAATGGAAGTAGTTGAGGACTGAATAGTGGAGGAAAAGCAATGTTAACAGGTGCATTAAAAAATAAAGTGGATTCAATTTGGGAAATGTTCTGGACGGGCGGAATAACAAACCCCCTCGATGTCGTAGAACAGATGACTTATCTTATGTTCATTCACGATTTGGATGAAACCGATGCAAAGAGAGCAAAAAGTAGTATGATGCTTGAACTGCCTTACACAAGTATGTTTGAGGGTCATGAAGAATACAAATGGTCGTGTTTTCGTGACTATCCTGCCGAGAGAATGTACGAACTTATGCAAGGTGAGATATTCCCGTTTATCAAAAATCTTCATGGCAGCAAAGAAAGCACTTACGCAAAATATATGTCTGATGCAATCTTTAAGATTCCTACTCCCCAATTGCTTTCAAAAATTGTTGATGCAATTGATGAGATGTATCAAGAGATGGCAAAAGAAATTGAAACAGACACCAAGGGCGATGTTTACGAGAGTTTGCTCTCCAAACTTGCAACCGCGGGCGTAAACGGTCAGTTTAGAACGCCTCGCCACATCATTCGCATGATGGTAGAGATGCTTGACCCCAAACCCGATGATACAATCTGTGATCCGGCATGTGGTACTTCGGGATTCCTTGTTGCTGCGGGTGAATATCTCAAGGGAAAATACAAGGACGATATCTTCTATAACAGAGAAAAGAAAGACCACTACAACAACCATATGTTCTATGGGTACGATATGGATAGAACAATGCTCCGTGTTGGCGCAATGAATATGATGACTCACGGAGTTGATAATCCCAACATTGAATACAGAGATAGCCTGTCTGATCAAAATCCCGACTCCAACAGATACTCCATCATCCTTGCCAACCCTCCGTTCAAAGGAAGTCTTGATGCTGATACGGTATCAACTGACCTACTCAAGGTTTGCAAAACAAAGAAAACCGAATTGCTGTTTTTGGCTCTATTCCTCCGTATGTTGAAAATAGGTGGTCGCTGTGCGTGTATAGTTCCCGATGGAGTACTCTTCGGCTCGTCCACAGCACATAAGGCTATTAGACAGGAAATCGTAGAGAAAAATAGACTTGAAGCTGTGATCTCTATGCCCTCCGGTGTATTCAAGCCCTATGCAGGTGTTTCCACGGCAATCCTTATCTTCACCAAAACCGGACATGGTGGAACTGATAAAGTTTGGTTTTACGATATGAAGGCTGATGGTTTTAGCCTTGATGATAAGCGAAGTCCCATCAACGAGAATGACATTCCCGACATAATTGCCAGATTCCATAACCTTGATGCGGAGGAAAGCCGTGAGCGCACAGAGCAGAGCTTCTTTATAACCAAGAAGGAAATCGTGGATAATGGTTACGATCTCTCTATAAACAAGTATAAAGAAACCGAGTACGAAGTTGTTGAGTATCCATCCACTGATGAACTCCTTACACAAATTGAGGAATTGGAAGCGAAGATCAACGCGGGAATCAATGAATTAAGGAGAATACTGTAATGAAAAAGTTCCTTGATTGCATTTCTATTGTCGGAGCAACGCCGAGCAAATTTCATGGAACAAAGAAATATGTCAGCACAGGTGCGGTTGCAACAACCGAGATTGATGAATCAGAGGTTGTTGAAGTGACATATGAGGATAGACCTTCTCGCGCTAACCTATCTGCTGAAGCTGGCGATATCTTGTTTGCAAAAATGCAAGGCACAAGAAAAACTCTTCTTTTGGATTCCGAAACAGAGGAAAATATATATTCGACAGGATTTTATGCCGTAAGAGCAAATCCCGAGGTAATTACAACAGAATGCCTGTACTATCTTATTGATAGTGAACTATTCCTTGCACAAAAAGATAAGAATTGCTCAGGTGCTACACAGAAGGCTATCACAAATGGCGGCATGGCAAAAATTGAAATCAGTGTGCCTGCACTCTCCGAACAAGGAATCCTTGTCAATAAATTAAAGCATTTGACTCAGTTAATTGCCGACAAGAAAAAGCAGCTCAATTTGTTTGATGAAATCATAAAATCCCGATTTATCGAGATGTTCGGCGACCCTGTAACCAATCCGTTGCGTTGGGCGATGCTCCCCTTGGAGAAATGTTTAACTGTCCTGGGCGGATATGCGTTCAAAAGCGAGGAATTTAAGACATCCGGTGTACCTGTGTTGAGAATCGGTAACATAAACACAGGTGCCTTCACTCCAACCAATATGGTATATTGGTCAAAAGATGACTGCCTCACAAGGTATCAGGTATTACCGGGTGATTTGGTGATCTCGTTAACAGGCACAGTTGGTAAAGATGACTACGGTAATGTGTGCATTCTTGGAGATGCGTACCCCATGTATTACCTTAATCAACGAAATGCCAAGTTAATTTTAGATGATGAGTTGAATAAGCATTATCTATCTGAACTACTCAAGTTTTCGCAGATCAAAAAGAAGCTTACAGGTATTAGCCGTGGAGTCCGACAAGCCAATATTTCAAACAGAGATATATTAAATCTCGTTGTGCCTATCCCCCCGATTGAGATTCAGGTACAATTCGCAGCCTTCGTCGAACAGGTCGACAAATCGAAATTTGAAATTCAACAGAGTCTCGAAAAACTCGAAATTCTAAAGAAATCACTCATGCAACAGTATTTTGGCTAAATAATAGCGGTGTAGGATGTTGGTATATCTTAAAACAAAGGGGTAATACCAACATGAAAAACAGAATTATTACAGATGTTGAGCAAGGAATGCAAGGCTTCCTTGATAATGCACAGATGAAACAACTCCACGAGGTGCTTACTCACGCGCTTTTTGGCGTTGAAATCATCAAAACGGATGAATCCTCCGAATTGCAACAGGAATTTGACAATCATTCCTTGCTCACAACTTTCCTTTCTGCCAAAAAGGTTGAGGGATGTAGTGAAAAAACGCTAAAGTACTACAAAGCGACCGTCGAAAGAATGTTTGTGGACATCAAAGAGAGTGTATCTCATATAACAACAGATGACCTGCGCGAATATCTCGCCAATTATCAGCAAATAAACGATTGCAGCAAGGCGAATATTGATAACATCAGGCGCATTCTCTCAAGTTTCTTTGCGTGGCTCGAAGATGAAAACTACATACTGAAAAGCCCTGTTCGTAGAATCCATAAGATACGAACAACCAAAACCGTAAAGGAAACATATACCGATGAGGCGCTCGAACAAATGCGAGATGCTTGTAATAACCTCCGAGATCTTGCAATGATTGATCTGTTGGCATCAACAGGTATGCGCGTGGGCGAACTTGTTAAACTCAATATCTCTGATATCGATTTTGATAACAGAGAATGTATCGTGTTCGGGAAAGGAAGCAAAGAACGCCCTGTGTATTTTGATGCACGAACCAAAATTCATTTGAGAAATTATGTTCAGAGCCGCATCGATGACAATCCGGCACTATTTGTCTCTCTGCTGAAGCCGCACAATCGTCTTGAAATTAGCGGTGTGGAGATAAGAATGAGACAACTCGGGAAAACACTCGGGATTGACAAAGTACATCCACACAAATTCCGCAGAACTCTTGCAACAAGAGCAATAGACAAAGGAATGCCCATCGAGCAGGTTCAGCAGCTTCTCGGACACGCCAAAATTGACACAACGATGCAGTATGCAATGGTCAGTCAAAATAATGTAAAGCTATCCCACCGAAAATATATCGGTTAATTTCAAATCCCGATTTATCGAGATGTTCGGCGACCCGAAGCGTAATCCTCGAAAATGGGATATGGTAACCATTGGAGATATTGCAACAGATGTAAGATATGGGACAAGTAGACCTGCCACTGAGGGTGGAAAATATCCGTATTTACGCATGAACAATCTTACCTATGAGGGCTATTTAGATCTAACCGATTTGAAACATATTGATATTCCCGATAACGAGGTTGAAAAGTGTGTAGTTAGAAATGGAGATGTCCTTTTCAATCGTACAAACAGCGTAGAACTTGTAGGAAAAACTTGTGTTTATAATCTTGATTCTGACATGATAATTGCCGGTTACATTATCCGTGTCAGAATTGATGACCGAGTACTTCCCGTTATCCTTTCGAGTTATCTAAATTCAACCGTTATGAAAGAACAGTTGCGGAGCATGGCGAAAGGTGCGGTAAACCAGGCAAACATAAACGCACAAGAATTGAGGAGTATTCCGATTTATTTGCCACCTATCACCCTTCAGCACGAGTTTGCAACTTTTGTCGAACAAGTCGACAAATCGAAATATCATGGTGAATTCACCTGTGAAATGGAGGTGGCAGCATGATACAATACTTAAAACTTGGATCGCTTACGAGAATCCGCACAGGAAAACTCGATGCCAACGCCGCTGATGACAATGGAAAATATCCGTTCTTTACTTGCTCAAAAGAACCATTGTCTATAAACACCTGCTCATACGATTGCGAATGTGTTTTGGTGGCAGGTAATGGAGATTTGAATGTCAAGTACTACGATGGTAAATTTGATGCATATCAAAGAACATATATCATCGAATCGCTCGATAAGACTAAATTGATGGTAAAATACCTCTATTGCTTTCTCGATCTGTATGTTGAAATCCTTCGTCAACAAGCTATTGGTGGAGTTATTAAGTACATCAAACTTGGAAATTTAGCTGACGCAATAATCCCCGTTCCTGTGATTGAAAAGCAGCGTGAAATAATTGAAATATTCGAGAAATGCAATGGTACGATTGCATATAGACATCAGGAACTCCTATTGATGGATCAGCTCGTCAAGTCCCGATTTATCGAGATGTTCGGCGACCCCGTAACAAATCTAAAAGGCTGGACAACTAAGCCTCTTCTTGACATGGGAAATTGCAAAAACGGCATGAACTTCCATACCGGCGATAGTGGAATGGAAATGCATTGTTTGGGCGTTGGCGATTTTAAGGATCTGTCTTTCATAGACGGAACAGATCATTTACCTGTGATTTCACTGAATGAAGCACCACCTGAAGAAAGCATGTTGAGAGATGGAGACATAGTCTTTGTTCGCTCTAATGGCAACAAAGCGCTGGTTGGTCGTTGCCTGGTTGTTTATCCACGCAGCACACCAACAACCTATAGTGGATTTTGCATCCGCTATCGTCTAACAAGCAGCGAAGTGGACACAACATATTTGTTGCGAGTATTGAAAACAGATTCAATGCGTAAGAAGATGGCGGGGCGTGGTGCTAACATTCAAAACCTCAACCAACAAATCCTTGCTGCTTTGGATATTCCATTGCCTCCAATCAAATTGCAGCAGGCGTTTGCAGCCTTTGTCGAACAGGTCGACAAATCGAAATTTTACATCGTACAAATGCAGATATTACTGCGATTACTCACTCGAGCGATACAGCAAAAAACAACAGAGGTGCTACTATGACGAATTTTGACTTCTTATTGGATGAAAAAAAGTTTAGCGGTTTTGCAAATACTGCTATAACCGCGGAAAAGTTATACCAAATTGACCTACCGTCTTGCTTGTTCAATGTTAGACGGGCTTTGGAGTTTGCTGTCAAATGGATGTATTCCGTTGACGGTTCTCTCACTATGCCATATCAGGATCAGTTGGTCAGTTTGATCAATACCGAAGAATTCAGAGATATTATTGACGATAACCTCTATCGACGAATCAACTTTATTCGCATGTTGGGCAATAACTCTGCTCATAGCACCAAGCAGATTACGCCCGAGCAGGCACAACTTGCGCTCGAAAATCTTTTCTACTTTCTTGACTTTGTGGCATACTGCTATGCTGATAAGTACAGCCAACATACATACGACAAGACACTTTTGACACAATCTCAAGAGCCTGTGAAAGAAGAACCCGAGGTTAATGTTGACCTTGAAACACTCATGAGAGAAAATGCGGCCCTCAAGGCAGAACTGACCCAAAAACGCCAGGAGCAGCAACAGACTTATTCGCCCAAGCCCCTCGACCTATCCGAATATAAGACGAGAAAGATTTATATCGACACTATGCTCCAGGATGCAGGTTGGGTTGAAGGCAAGGATTGGTTTAACGAATACCCGTTGCCCGGAATGCCGAACCATTCCGAGATTGGCTACGCTGATTATGTTCTTTTCGATGATACACACCGCCCTCTCGCTGTTATTGAAGCTAAAAGAGCATGTAAAGATGTAGCTGTAGGTCGTCAGCAAGCGAAGCTTTATGCAGACCTACTCGAAAAGAAATTCGGCAGGCGCCCCATTATATTCCTTACTAATGGCTTTGATACTCGTATATGGAATGACAAATATTATCCGGAACATCGTGTAAGTGGATTCTACTCCAAGAGGGATTTGGAGAAAGAGTTCAATAAACTCACGATGAGAACTTCTCTCGCCCATGTTCAGGTGAGCGATGCGATATCAGGAAGATACTATCAGAAAGAAGCCATCAAGGCGGTCTGCAGAGCATTTGATGAGCAGAACAGAAGAAAAGCCCTCCTTGTTATGGCAACGGGATCAGGTAAAACAAGAACCGTCATCTCCATTGTAGATGTTCTTCTCCGCCACGGTTGGGTGAAGAATGTACTGTTTCTTGCCGACCGGAACAGTCTTGTCACGCAAGCAAAACGCGCTTTTGTAAACCTTCTTCCAAACTTGACAGTAACCAACTTGTGTGAGGAAAAAGATAAACTCACAGCAAGAGGTGTATTCTCAACCTATCAGACAATGATGAATTGCATTGATGACGCCAAAGATGAGAACGGCGGTAAATTGTTCACGGTCGGTCACTTCGACCTCATCATTTGCGATGAAGCGCATCGCAGTATTTATAACAAATACAAGGACATTTTCAACTATTTTGATGCGCATCTGGTAGGTCTTACAGCAACACCAAGAGATGAAATCGACAAGAATACATACGGAATCTTTGAACTTGAAAACGGTGTTCCTACATACGGCTATGAACTTGCACAAGCTGTTCAGGACGGATATCTTGTTGACTTCGTAAGTATCGAAACAAAACTTAAGTTCATCGAAGAAGGCATCGCATATGATGACCTTTCCGACGAGGACAAGGAAGAATACGAAGCATTATTTGCAAACGAGGATGACGAGCTGCCCGAAAGGATTAATAGTTCCGCACTTAATGAGTGGATATTTAACGAAGACACGATCCGTCAGGTGCTTAATACTCTGATGACTGAAGGGATTAAGATCGATTACGGCAGCAAGATCGGCAAATCAATTATTTTCGCAAAAAACCACAGACACGCGGAGAAAATAAAAGAAATATTCGACAAAGAATATCCGAGCTACCACGGATACTGTCGCGTTATAGATAATTACACGAATTATGCGCAGAGTTTGATTGATGAGTTTTCTGTGCCCGAAAAAATGCCGCAAATCGTTGTGTCGGTTGATATGATGGATACAGGTATAGATGTTCCCGAAGTTGTCAACCTTGTGTTTTTCAAAAAGGTACTTTCTAAATCAAAGTTTTGGCAGATGATTGGACGAGGGACGAGATTGTGCCCAGCCCTCATAGATGGTCAGGACAAGAGTGTTTTCTATATATTTGACTTCTGCGGAAATTTCGCCTTCTTCCGAATGAATAAAAAAGGCAAAGAAGGATTCTCAACTCAGTCCGTCCAGGAGAGAGTATTTAATCTGAAGACAGAACTTGTATTCCGCCTGCAGGGTCTTGAATATCAAACAGAGGAATTGGTTGCTTTTCGTTCGGCTCTGATTGATGATCTTGTTGCAAAGATTGGCGAACTCAATAGAGACAATTTTGCAGTTCGGCAGCATTTGAGATATGTCGACCAATACTCGAAGCGAGAGGGCTATGAAGCACTTACCTACGAAAATACGCTTCAAATTGCCGAAGAAATAGCTCCACTTATACTGCCATATGAAGATGACGCCAGTGCAGTTCGTTTTGATGCATTGATGTATGGCCTCGAACTTGCATATATCCTTGGGAAAACCTATTCCAAGGCAAGAAATGACCTTGTAAAGATGGTATATGCTGTTTCAAAAGTTGCTACTATTCCTGCTGTAAGCGCTAAAAGCGAACTGATAAGCAAAATTCTCAACACCGATTATGTGGATAACGCAGGTATTAACGAGTTCGAGCATATCCGGATGGAACTGCGCGATATCATGAAGTATATTCCGAGAGGCGAAAGACCGATATATCAAACAGATTTCACCGACGATGTGCTTTCTGTAGAAAGGCATGAATCGGAGCTTGACAGTGATGAACTGCGGAATTACAGAAATAAGGTGAATTATTATATTCGTCAGCATATTGATAACGGAGTAATAGCCAAGTTGCACACTAATAAGCCACTTACCTCTGACGATATAAAAGCCCTTGAAGGAATTCTGTGGTCAGAGCTTGGTACGAAAGAAGAATACGAAAAGGAATATCAAGATAAGCCTCTCGGCGTTCTTGTAAGAGAAATTGTTGGTCTTGACATGAACTCCGCAAAGGAAGCATTTGCAAAATATCTTAATGAAGTCAACCTTGATGACAGGCAGATATATTTTGTGAATCAAATAATTAACTACATCGTTAAAAACGGAATGCTTGCTGATTTTAAAGTCTTGCAGGAAACTCCTTTCACCGATCAAGGAGAAGTTAGTGATGTTTTCGAAGATGCAGTTATGTGGCTTGATATTATGAAAATAATCAAGAGCATAAATGCGAATGCTTATGCGGCATAAGGATTTTGATTTATCACTCATACACAGCCATTTACTCAAGGAGGTGGAAAAATGGATAACGATGCAAAATTAAGACCATTATACCTCGCTAAAATTCTCTACGAAATGACGGACGAGGATCATTATCTAACCACAACACAATTAATCCAACTTCTCGAAGAAAAGTACGGCATCAAAGCCCATCGTCAAACAATTAAGGCCGAGGTGGAATTACTAAAGCAGTTTGGATTAGAAATCGAAGAAGTGAAATCAACACAGAATAGATACAATCTGTATGGAAGAACCTTCGACATTCCCGAGTTAAAGCTCCTCATCGATGCCGTTGAATCGTCAAAATTCATATCTGCCTCCAAAAGCTTAGAACTTGTTAAGAAGTTAGGTTCACTTACAAGCAATCAGATTGCTGCTACCTTGACAAGAAATGTTAGTTGTGAAGGACGAATCAAATCGGGAAATGAGAAAATCTATCTCATCATTGATACGATCAACGAAGCCATAAACAGCAACAGACAAATCTCCTTTCAGTATTTTCAGTACAATGTTCGGAAAGAGCAGCAGTTAAAGCACAACGGCGAACCGTATGTTATTACTCCGCTTCATCTTGTATGGAATGGCGATTACTACTATATGATTGGTGTTTATGCTTACAAGCAACGGATCGGAAATTTTCGTGTAGACCGTATAGCAAAACGGCCGAAGATTCTGGATGCAGAAGGAACTCCTGCTCCGGAAGGCTTCAATATCGATGAATACATCAATACGACCTTTAAGATGTTTAACAGTGAACATGCCGAGGTTGAACTCGTTTGTGATAATGAGGTTATGGATTCGATTATTGATAAATTCGGTGCGGAAGTTACCACATACGCTAACGATATGACATCCTTCCGTGCGGTTGTAAATGTTGCGGTCAATCATGTTTTCTTAAGTTGGGTATTTGGATTTGGCGGAAAAGTTAAAATCAAATCGCCTGAAGCCGTAAGGGAAAAATACTCGGCGATGATCAAAAATGCATTTGAGGAAATAACGAATGCTGAAAAGTAAGTGGAAAGATTAGGAGTGCTATTATGAATGGAGAAAAATTTACTCTCATGCAGTATTCAATTAGTGCCATATTGGGGCTGATTGAAGCTGAAGATTTTGTCATACCGGAGATACAGAGACCATTCGTGTGGAAACGCAGCTAGGTCCGCGACCTCATCGACTCTCTCTATAATGGATATCCTACAGGATACATCATCACATGGAAAAACCCAGATGTTCAGACCAAGGATGGTGGTAAAGCAAACGGCAAAAAGGTGCTCATCGATGGGCAACAGCGTATAACCGCACTTATGGCATCAATCGCTGGTAAAGATGTTCTTGACCAAGACTTTAATAAAGACCGCATCAAGATTGCGTTTAACCCCATTGCTACAGATGAAACCAAGCGCTTTGCTGTGCAGGACGCCTCTCATCTCAAGGATAAGAGATGGATTCCAGATATTTCTGTTGTCTTTTCTGCTGGTTTTAAGCAACGAGCTTTTGAAAATGAATATGCACAAAACAACCCCTGCGTGGATCTTGACGAATTATCAGAAACAATTGGAAAGCTTAAAGGTATCGCAAATAGGCAAATTGGTGTTATCGAGCTTGACCATAGTCTCGACATTGATGAAGTCACTGAGATTTTTATTCGAATTAATTCCAAAGGCACAGCGTTAAGCCAGTCAGATTTCGTTATGTCAAAAATGGCTGCAGATGTCACTCACGGCGGTGGTCTTATGCGTAAGGTGGTTGACTATTTCTGTCACCTTGCTTCTAAACCGGACTTCTATCCATTTATGACCCATGATACAGAATTTCAAGCATCTAAATATGCAGATAAAATCAAATGGCTTGCTAAAGATTACGACGATATATATGATCCCGATTACGGTGATATGCTCCGCGTTTCTTTTATGCATCAGTTCCGTCGCGGCAAACTTTCAGATTTGGTAAGTTTGCTTTCCGGTAGAGATTTTGAAACTAAAGAATACAGAGATGACATTGTAGGAGACTCCTACGAAAAACTTGACAGAGGGATTCAGAACTATATTAATCAATATAACTTTTCTCAGTTTATCTTAGCAATAAAAGGCGCGGGCTTCACATCAAATAAACTTCTCAGCTCTATGATGACTCTGGATTTTGCATATACATTGTACCTGATTCTGCTTAATGACAAATCCGTTCCAAATGCTCAAATTAAGCGCTATGTGCAGAAGTGGTTTGTTATGTCTACATTGACCTCTCGATACATTGGATCTCCCGAAACTGTTATGGATCGAGACATGAGAAGTATTGGTGAAAAGGGTTTCCTTAATTTCATGAATGAAGTGGAAGCATCAAATCTTTCTGATACATTTTGGAGCATCACTCTTCCGCAACTTCTCGAATCCTCTTCGGTCAATAGCCCTGCGTTTAATACTTTTTTGGCAGCACAGATTAATCTGAATTGCAACTCGATGCTAATGAACGGAACAAAAATTTCTGATCTTATTGGCATTTCTGGTGATGTACATCACATATTCCCTCGGGCATACCTTAAGAAGAACGGTGTAGACTCTAAGGTAAAATACAATCAGGTTGCCAATTACATCTATCTCGATACCCAAGTCAATAAAGCTATCAGTGATAATGCTCCATGTGATTATTTTTCAAAGGTAAAAACGCAATGTGAAGGTGGACAAATCGAATTTGGTAATATTTCGGATGCAGAACTTCTTTCTAAAAATCTCGAAGAAAACTGCATTCCTGCGGACATCGTTGATATGGATGTAAGTAGATATGATGAGTTCTTACAGCAACGCAGAAAGATGATGGCGCGACTCATTGAAAGGTATTACAAAAATTTATAAGTCTGCAACAACACAATTGACTGCAAATAATGTATCCCTAATACGCTTACATAAACAATATTAATCTTGTAGAATCTCGGCATTAAGCGGAGCTTTGTGCCGAGATTCTATTTTTATAGGTGATAGATATAGCCATCACCTCTCTTGCTTTTCTTCAAAACCTATTGCAAAGAATAAATTCTTCTGCTATAATAAGCCTATCCGATACAGTCTGTATCAGATAGAACGGAGGACGAAAAAATGCGTTCTAAAAACACTGACCTTATGAATGAAATCAAAAAGTTTGCCGAGGAATACTACCTCGAATATTGGAAGTCCCCCTCCACCTCCGAAATTGCCGGCGCTGTCGGCGTGACGAGGGCAACGGTATACAGATACTTAAAAGATATGGCTGAGCGCGGAATGATTGATTATGACGGCTCTGAAATCAAAACCGATGTTACGCGCAAATATACCGATCCGGGAAACAATGCGGTTATTCTTGACTGCTCTGTTTCCTGCGGCATCGGACTTCCCGAAGAAGAACGGGTGCTTGAATATGTGAAGCTGCCGAAAACCGTGTTTGGTACGGGCGACCTATTTCTGCTCAAAGCAAACGGCGATTCTATGGTTGACGCCGGTATTGAGGACGGAGATTGGATCGTTGTCCGTAAGCAGACAGACGCAAATGAAGGAGATATTGTTGTGGCTCTCTTTGAGGGGCTGAACAATCTGAAATACTTTTATTGGAATAAGAAAAAGAACTGTGCCGTTCTTCGCTCTGCCAACAAAGCAAAGGGATATAAGGACATTGAGGTTTATGACCTGCAAATCCAAGGCGTTGCACAGAATGTTATTAAAGGACTTTAAGCTGTAAACGGAGGTGCTTACCTTGGAAAAGGTATATGTCAATGTAGATTATCAGGTGCTCGTCGGCGGTGCAATAAAGCCGGTTCGGATTTATTGGCACGACGGCAGAGCCTTTGATATCCGAAAAACGCTTCATTGCTGCACCTCCGAAGATGAGTATGAAGGAATTCGCTACACGGTGTTGATCGGTAGTGCGGAAAAATATCTATACCGAATCGGCGGCAAATGGTATGTTGAGCCGATTCAGACGGAGGTGGACACCACTTGAGAAGCTATATTTCATTCGGAGAGCTTGAAGAACTCGGCGAAACAATCGTAAGGGAGTATCTCCGAAAGACCAAACGCTATAACGCCCTATGTGTGGATATAGAGGGTTTGGTTACGGATTATTTGGGACTTACCGTAGTTTACGAAAACATTGCGGAAGATGATCCGAACAAGATTGCCTTTCTTTCCAACGGAAAGCGACCGCTATGGGTTTCCCGTAACGAGGAACGAATACAGGTCGTGTTTCCGAAAGGAACGGTTGTTATGGACAAGGTATTGCTCCACGAAAACGAAAGCAGCCGACGCAGATTTACACTCGGACATGAGGGCGCGCACAGCGTTATTGCGAAACAGAATCCTATGCAGGATGTCGGGTGCTTTCATAACGAATTTGATCCCGAGCGAGTGTATACAATAAAAGAACAAAAGGAATTGATGTCTTTTTCCGAAACGCAAGCCGACAGGCTTTCGTCGGTTTTTCTTATGCCCCGCTTTATTTTGCGAAAGGTTATGAAAAAGTACAAATGCGAGAACGGATTGCCCGTATACGGTTGGAATGTCTTTGCCCCGGAGGACAAGCTGAAGCTTCGCAAAATGGCTGACTGTATGGGCGTATCCTTTCAGGCTTTGGTTATACGGCTTAAAACATTGGGGCTTCTGATGCCCCGTGATCTGACCGTATACTTGGAGAACGACTTGCAGCTCGGAGGTGCGAAATGACCGGAGAGATTTTATATGACAGCAGATACGGCCAGCTTACTCCGGAGGTCGCAGAGATAATACTGAAATCCCGCGAAGAAGTGAAAAGCTTAAAGGGCAGAACGCTCAAATGCCCTATATGCGGTTTTCGGCTTGAAGAAGTCTATGAGATAGCCTCCGGTTATGTCCATGTGAAATGCCGCAAATGCAAGCTGGAGGAACCGCTGAATCTCGCCTATTTCAGACGGTTAAAAAGAAACATCTTACTCATAAATCCGTATGTTGTGAGAAAGGCTAAAAAAGGTGTACGGTTATGAAGATACGAGAAGTAAAACAAAATAAAAAAGATTATCTTGCGTTGCTTCTGTTAGCCGATGAGCAAGAAAGCATGATAGACCGGTATATAGACAGAGGCACTATGTATGTTTTGGAGGACGGCGGTGTGAAATGCGAGTGTATTGTTACTGACGAAGGAAACGGAATTCTTGAAATCAAGAACATTGCAACTGAGCCGGAATTTCAGCGAAACGGTTATGCAAAGAAAATGGTGGAATACATTGCCGAAAAGTATAAAGGAAAGTATTCAGTGTTGCAGGTAGGTACAGGCGACAGTCCGTTGACTGTTCCGTTTTATGAAAAATGCGGTTTTGTAAAAACGCACAGCATTAAGAACTTTTTTATAGACAACTATGATCACCCGATTTATGAATGCGGAGTAAGGCTTACAGATATGATTTATCTGCAAAGAGCGATATAAGGAAACGGAGGTATAAAAGTGGACAGAACCTATCTTTGCATCGACTTAAAAAGCTTTTATGCCTCCGTTGAGTGTGTAACGCGCGGGCTTGATCCTTTGACGACCAATCTTGTGGTTGCAGATGTCGGCAGGACCGAGAAAACCATCTGCCTTGCGGTTACGCCGTCGCTGAAAGCCTACGGTATCCCCGGCAGAGCAAGACTGTTTGAGGTTATCCAAAAGGTTGAGCAAATCAATCGGCAGCGCAAATACAATGCGCCGCGTCATAAACTCGATTGCGAATCGTATAACGCCGTAGAACTTGAAAGAAACCCCTCCCTGGCTCTCAGCTATATTGCCGCACCGCCGAGAATGGCTTACTATATGGAATACAGCACTCGGATTTATAATATCTATCTCAAATACATTGCTCCCGAGGATATCCATGTGTATTCCATAGATGAGGTGTTCATTGACCTTACGCATTATCTTTCAACTTACAAATGCACCGCGAGAGAACTCGCACAGACAATGATAAAAGATGTCCTTGCGAATACGGGTATTACCGCAACGGCAGGCATCGGCACAAATATGTACCTTGCCAAAATCGCAATGGATATCACCGCAAAGAAAATGCCTGCTGACGAGAACGGCGTCCGTATTGCCGAGCTTGATGAGATGTCATACCGCAAAGAGCTTTGGACACATAAGCCGCTGACGGACTTTTGGATGCTCGGCAGCGGTATTGCTAAAAAGCTTGAAGCGAACTATATGTATACTATGGGCGATGTTGCCCGTTGTTCGCATTATGACGAGGCAAAGCTGTTTAAGCTGTTCGGCGTTAATGCGGAACTGATTATCGACCGCGCTTGGGGTTGGGAGCCGACCACTATTGCCGATATAAAGGCGTATAAGCCGTCCTCCAACAGTTTAAGCGTGGGACAGGTACTCAAATGTCCGTATAACTACGAAAAAACAAAGCTGATTGTTCGCGAAATGATTGACCAGCATGTGCTTGACCTTGTTGATAAGGGACTCGTAACAAATCAGATTGTGCTCGATATCGGATATGACATAGAAAATCTGACCGATCCGAAAATCAGCGCAAAGTATTACGGAGATGTTACAACCGACCGCTACGGACGCAAAGTACCGAAACATGCGCACGGTACGGCAAATTTAGAAAAAAAGACATCGTCATCGCACATTATTACAGAAGCGACAATGAACCTGTTTGACCGCATCATAAACAAGGATTTGCTCGTTCGCCGTATTACGGTTGCGACCTGCAAGCTCGTCAGAGAAAGCGATGTAAAAAATGAAACCGTTGCAGAGCAAATATCGCTTTTCGATGATCCTGTCGAAAAGGAAAAGAGAGAGCAAGCCGAAAAGCAGGCTCTTGAACAGGAAAAACAAATGCAGAAAACGATTATCGGCATAAAAAAGCGATTCGGCAAGAACGCTATTCTGAAAGGCATGAACTTTCAGGAAGGTGCAACAGCCCGGGAACGCAACGAACAGGTCGGAGGTCATAAGGCGTGAACGAAAAAGCAGAAGAACTGTATGCGGACATTATAAATCTTCCGCATCACGAACTGACAACACGGCAGCGTATGCCGCGAATTAACCGTGCCGCGTCATTTTCTCAGTTTGCGGCTCTGACCGGATATGACGATCAGGTAAAGGAAGCCGGACGGCTGACG
>ERZ857969.3300-NODE-3300-length-16423-cov-6.515152_pt1 | contig 16423 bp, 25 predicted proteins | sample MGYA00519864_ERZ857969 | MGnify/ENA primary metagenome ERZ857969 (study PRJEB31778, sample SAMEA3449382) | human gut metagenome | biome: human gut; feature: human-associated habitat; material: faeces | place: United Kingdom | collected 2010/2012 ... | reverse complement strand
CGTATAAGAGAAAGTTTACTAGACCCCTTGTTTCCCCAAACCTACAGCACCGTTGATCATCACCGCAAACAACACCACCATAAATCACCAACTAATATAATGTTACCCTAGACATACACGTTAAACGCATGCTATAATCGTATCATCGAAGCTGTAAAGGTTTCGGCTCTTTGAAAACCCATTTATGAACCTACCACCTAAGGAGGAGTACTATGTCTATACAAGAGCTTATCGGCAAATTGAATGATATTCAGCATACCATCGAAAGCCCTTACAGTCACGAGTTGAAGCATGACGAAATTCTCAAAGAACTTTTGGAATACGCGAAAGCCAACAACATTCGCGTGAAGAATGAATTGAACGAGTACGGGCATGTTATTTGGACGGAGGCTTAATCATGACATTCTATGTCTACGAGTTTTACGCTGATAGTGATAAAGATGAATTTCTGATCGAGTGGCTTTCTGATGAGCAAATAGCTAATATTGCTAAAGAATGCGACTACGACTTTGTAAAATGTTACGAGTCAGTCGGAATGGGCTGTAAAGGAAAATTTCTGTATGAGAAGGAGCTAGCTGGCGTGACTTCTGGATCGGATCCTTCTTCGCTTTGATTTGTCTTACCTGGTTGGCAAGTATGATCATAGCAATCGCAGCATTCTGTCAGTATTTCGGTTAAAGGAGTATTCATGAAAATCAAAGAAGCTCGTAGGTATATCGGTGATTATTATGCTTATGTCCCGAGAACCGTTGATAAAGTTCCTTACGAAGCTATTGAGATAAGAGCAGCATGTCGGAAGATCAACAGCATCCATGCAGCATACGAACTAGGCCGAAATGCAGGCCTTAACGAGGTGCTCTTCGACATTGAGAAGCGGCTTGATGTTCACAACAAAGCAGAACGAAAGAAGCGTGTGAAGGCAGCAATCAACGTTCTTAAACAGGATGCTGAAATCGACATAGACGGGATGTTCAAGATATGAGTGACTACGCAATCTGTATCCTCGCAATCATAATCTTTTGGTCAGCCTACGCTATCTACAGAAAGGATCACAAGTGAAATCCAACGTGAGAATCTGCACCATGTTTGATTGGTGTACGATAGAAGATACAGACTTCTACGCAGATACCGATCATGAGGCAGCAGAATACGCTCTCATTCAGGCGCAGTTTAAAGGATATGAGAAATATATCCTTAATCTTATCAGCGAGGACAAGTCGTTCACCATGATTTGCCAAGGTGTACGTGGAACCCATATCAAAGTTTGATTTTCCAACACCGATACCTTATGAAGATTTTGTGAAAAGAAGGGATGCCGGCTCGTTCCGCTCCAGCCAGGCGTACAATCAATTCTGTAGGGATGTTAACCAAATCGAAAGGACAACCATGAAGAACATCACCCGCACTGTAACCGACTACCTTATTACCGCCTACGACCTTGTGGATGGCGAGAACGGCCCCGATATTAAGATCGTGGCCCAGACAACCGCTCTTGCCGTGTCCATGACCAAGTCCGAGGCCCGCGCGGCTCTGGCCGAGGCAATCGGCTCCAAGCTCCCGAAGGGCCTCACCATCAAGTGGGAGCCGCAGGCCACTTACACCTACGCTATGCCGCTCGATAAGTTTTTGGAGCAAGCCGTTGTCATCAAGGAAGGGGAGTAAACATGCTTGATTACTTCAAGAAGTTTAAGAAGTCCATTGATTTTATGGATGGTCGTGACCGTCTTGATCTTTCTACTCTCTGCACTGGTGAAGCGTTTCACATTGATGAATTTGCCTTCTTGTCTGGTGAGAACGGCGATTACGCAGTGTTCATTGTGAAAGAGGTGAAAGACCACTTCTTATTCGGTAACTCCGTTGTCACTGATGTGCTTAAGCAGATTGAGACTGATGGCATGGAGGCAGAGCTTAAGGAAGTCGGCGTGGTTTTCGAGAAGGTTACTTCCAAAAAGAATCGCGATTATATCGCAATGCGTTTTGTAGATTAGATCCATCCGCATATCAAGGTAATCGGGCCGCCACCTCGGCGGCCCTTCCCATAAGGAGACGAAGTGAAACGCAATATGCTGAACCCTGCATCCAAAGACCTTATGAGCGAGTTCGTATACATGAGCGTAGGGCGTTGCCTGCGCAAGGAGCTTTGGGGAAACAAGCCTGTACCGCAGTGCGTGAGCGTATACGTCTACCACGCAGACAAAGATGAATTCGAATATATGTTCACAAAAAACGAACGCATTGACTTCAAGTTGGATGACGCAAGTGAAGTAAACGAGGCCTTGCGTTCCTATTGCAACTGCAAGGATTCCGAGATTGTGTTCTACATGCACAAAGCAGGCCTTGCTATCGTTTCAAAGCACCGCCAACACCCATTCTAAGGAGGTGAAAGCATGCAAACTAAAAACGGAGTAGTTTACGACTTATCTAACACGCCTTTCATCGGAACCTATGGGCAATACGACTTCGCATTTTCCAGCGCAACTCACTTGGTAAAGTTCAACGATAAAGTCAATATTCGCGTGCCTTGGCTGAACGACAGCTTTTCCAAGCGCTTCCACGTCACCATCGACGTGAGTATCCTAGCAGTCATCCAGCTTTATATGCAGGTTGAAACCCGAGGCTTCCGGATCTACGACAATGCGAGAGGGAGGTGTTATTTGTGCCCCGAGAATATAATATTGCATGGACTGACAGTCAGAGAAAGCGATTGAACAGCGCAGTGAGACGCTATAACAATGCAATCCGAAAAGCCGCCAAGGCCAATCCGAGTGCAGCCGAATTTCTCCCGCCGGAAGTCAAGTACCAAGAGGTCAAGGCCAATATCACCACCTCGCGAGCGCTGAACAACACGGTGAACCGCCTGAACCGAATCACAAAGCCCCGTGCCCTGGAGCTTGTCCGCCAGGCAGACGCCTCGATCACCACGCGTTATGAGAGAGGCGAGTACTCTATCCTTCGCAGCGTGCGCGAGCGCGCCAAGTCCATGCGCGCCAAGAAGCTCGGAATACAGCAGCCCAAAGGGCGCATGGGCAGTTTGGAACAGGCCAAGCTATCCCCCGACAAGAGGCCCATAGGCTCGCTTTCGTCAAAAGCCATCAGGCGTTTCATCCAGAACATGGAACGCGAGATAAACATGTCCAGCCGTGACAAGGCCAGGCGCTACTACTCGAACTATATGCGTGCCATGCGAAACGTGTTCGGAGGGTTCGAGGACTATGACGAGGCAATCGACGAGATAGAGGAGATTATCCTCGATCTTGCCGGCCAGGACGTGAAAAAGCTGTTCTGGGCAATCGATGATGCCCCCGATATCGAGTATATCTATGAGCCGCAGGCTCGCGAGGACAAACTTAAAAGGATATACGAGTATTGGACAGGCGCATACGATTGGGAGAAGATTCTGGGCGTGAGGGACTATGCTCCAGGTTTTGCCTCATCGATAAAGAGAGGTTGGCTTGTGGGCAATGATTGAGGATAAACTGCTCGATACCCTTTGTTGGGACGATTTTATATGGGAGGATGCACATGTGCCTAGCTATGCCGCCGACTTTGAGACAACCACGTCTGCCGATGATTGCCGAGTATGGGCCTGGGCTGTATGCGAGGTAGGCCGCCCTGATGATCTGCAATATGGAAATTCCATCGAGTCCTTTATCGAGTGGTGCAAGGTTCATGCAGGCAGCCGCATATACTTTCATAACCTAAAGTTCGACGGGAAGTTCATCTTGTCTTATATTTTGCAAGAGGGCTGGAAGTGGATACCGGTCAAAGAGGAGTGCGGCCCGCAGAAGTTCACGACGTTGATATCGGACATGGGCCAGTTCTATTCGATAAAGCTTTGGTTTGCAGAAAGCGCATCCATCGAGTTCTTGGATTCCCTGAAGATCATACCGCTCCCCATCGCGGCAATCCCCAAGGCGTTCGGACTCGATATCCAGAAGCTAGACCTAGACTACGTCGAATACAGGGAGGTAGGACACGTGCTCACGCCAGTGGAGAAGGAATATATCTCCCATGACGTGCAGATAGCAGCACAGGCTCTCGATATCATGCACACCCAGGGCATGACCAAGATGACGGCGGGTTCGAACGCATTCAAGGAGTACCAGAAGTCAGTCGGGGGACGTAGGCGTTTCCGCGATTGGTTCCCCGAACCCGACTACGATGCCGACTTGCGCGCAGGCGGCTGTTACAAGGGCGGGTTCACGGCGGTGAATCCGAAGTATGCTGGGCGTATTGTAGGCCCCGGATGCTCGTTCGACGTGAACTCGTTGTACCCATCTGTCATGGCAGGGGCCCACGGCGAGGTGCTGCCATATGGGGCGCCCGTGGTATACGACGGCGAGTATGAGTTCGACCCCGAATACCCGCTGTATATCCAGTACGTGGAGGCGGACTTCAAAGTAAAGCCCGGGTTCATTCCGTGCCTGCAGCTCAAAGGAAACCGCATGTTCGGGGCAACCGAGTATATCACCGACTCGCACGGCCCGCAGGTAATGTGCTTGACGCAGGTCGATCTGGAGATGTTGAAAAAACACTACGAAATAGGAGACATCCGCTATATCAGGGGCTACAAGTTCAAGGGGTCGAAGTACTTGTTCCGAGACTACGTTGACACGTGGACGGATGTCAAGACCAAAGCCTCGATCGAGGGCAACGAAGGCATGCGCACTATTGCCAAGCTGCTGCTCAATTCGCTTTACGGAAAGATGGCTACCAACCCTGTCAAGCAGTCCCGCGCACCGTACCTAGAGGATGGGGTGGTGAAGTTCAAGCTGCTGCCCGAAGAGTACAAGGAAGGCGTGTACCTTCCGGCCGGGGCATTCATCACGGCCTATGCCCGCTCGTTCACAATTTCCGCCGCCCAGGCGAACTACGACCGGTGGCTGTACTCCGATACTGACTCGTGCTATTTTATCGGGACGGAGTCGCCTGCAGGAATCCGTGTTCACGAGACGGAGCTGGGAGCTTGGAAGCGGGAGCACGAGTTCGACCGCTTCAAGGCGCTTCGGGCCAAAACCTACTGCTTCGAGGAGGGAGGGGAGTTGATAATCCACTGTGCGGGCATGCCTACCCGGTGCCACCAACACGTCACTATGGAGAATTTCGAGTATGGGAACTCGTTCGAGGGGAAGCTGAAGCCAAAAGACGTGAAAGGTGGTACAATATTGGAAGATACAATGTTTACTATTCACAAATGAGGAGGTATCTATGGCAAGTCGATTCATGCCGACGCTTCGCGACCTGGCGATGGAGCCGGACGAAGACCGCAGGCTTGAAATGGCGGCGGAGATCGACCGAGATGCGGCCGACCTGGACGAGAAGTGGGGAAACCGAGACGGCTACGCAGAGGTAGAGGCCGAGCGAGACCGTATCGCTGCAGAACGTGACGAGGCTATCGTCGATCGCGACGAATGGAAGCGGCGCTATGCCGACCGTTTCTTCGGCGGCCGCGAAACCGACCGCGAAGAGGTGATGCGCAACCAGGCCAAAGACATTAAACGAGACGGGACGCCGCAGTCGTTCCGCGAGCTGTTCGAGGCGCGAGACGCCTACGAGGACTAAGGAGTATAAACTATGCCTACCAAGCCTACTAAAGCAGAGATTGCAGCCAGCCGAGCATCCATCGACCCGGTCGGGGTCATGAGCGCGACCCTCGCCGAGAACCCGGAGCTTGCCGAACCGCTCATCGCCCGAAGCGCGGCCAACGGAAACAACGCCGTCACGCGTGACTCGCAGGGAAACATCGTGGTGAACTCATCCACGGACTCCATCCACGTCATCGGCGACTATATTACCAACTACGAGCCTGCGGCTAATGCGTTTTTGCATGCCCTGGTCAACCGTATCGGCATGACGATCATCACATCAAAGCTCTACGATAATCCCTGGGAGTTTATGAAGCAGGGCTGGCTGGAGTTCGGCGAGACGATCGAGGAAATCTATGTCAATATCGCCCGTCCCTTCGGGTACTCGCCTTCCAAGGCCGAGACGGACGTTTTCAAGCGCGAGATTCCGGACGTGCGCGCTGCGTTCCACCGCATGAACTATCAGAAGTTCTACAAGGTGACTATCTCCAACGACCAGCTCCGCCAGGCCTTCTTGTCCTGGACGGGCATTTCCGACCTTATCGCACGCATCGTCGACTCGCTCTACACGGCCGCCAACACCGACGAGTACTATATGATGAAATACATGGTGGCAAACGCGATTGTTCGCGGTTATATCCAGCCGGCGGCCATCCCCGAGGCCACCAAGGAGAACTCCGTGGACGTCGCCACCGAGTTCCAGGCCATGAGCGAGCTTCTCCGTTTCCAGTCCACCAAGTACACCATGTCAGGCGTGACCACCCACACCGACTTCGAGGATCAGTACCTCATCATGGATGCCCGTTTCCGCGCGACGATGAACATGAACGTTCTGGCCACGGCGTTCAACATCGAGTACCGAGAGCTCATGGGCCGAATCGTCACGGTCGATGACCTGGCGAGCCATGACTGGGAGCGCCTGACCCTACTTTTCACCGATCCCGACACGGGCGAGGTCGACCCGAACTTCCACCAGTTCACCGAGACGGAGGTGGCCACGCTGAACTCGTGCCCTGCGGTACTGGTGTCCCGAACCTTCCTGCAGATCTGGGACAACTTCCGCAACATGACCGAGCAGTACAACGGCCAGGGCCTTTACTGGAACTACTGGCTGCACCTTTGGAAGACGTTCTCCATCTCGCCCTTCTCCCAGGCTGTGGCCTACACGTCCCAGGCTTGGAGCGTGACGGGCGTTACCGTCTCTCCCACGACTGCATCCGTCGACAAGGGCCAGGACGTCATGCTTACGGCCAAGGTGGCCGGCACCGGCATTATCAACCAGAACGTCACGTGGTCGATCACCGGTGCTGCAAGCTCCGGCACTTACGTCAACGGCGGCAAGGTTCACGTTGCAGCCGACGAGACGGCGACTACGCTCACCGTCACGGCAACCAGCGTTGGCGACCCGACGAAGGCAGGCAACGCCACGATCACGGTAAATGCGGGTGCATAAACCTAGCCCGATGGTGGGAGGGCGAAAGCCCTCCCTTTTCTTTAGGAGGTGAGTATGTCTTTTCAACCAAGTTCCAAGGTTTACTTCGGAACCGTGCCCTGGAACCCGTCGTATCGGCATGTCCGCTACTATCCGAGTCGGGATGCGCAGTTCAATTCGATAAAGGCGATGTGTACGTCAGGCACCGAGGACTACACGTACCAGCGCATGGACAACGCGGTCACTGTGCCTTACAACGCCGAATCTTTGTACGGCATGAACTACTGCATGTTCCAAAACGCGAATTACGGTTCGCGCTGGTTCTACTCGTTCATCCTGCGTATCGAGTACGTTAACCCTACGTCCTCTAGGCTCTATCTTCAAACCGATATCATGCAGACGTGGTTTCCCGACTGCACCGTGAAGTCCTGCATGGTAGAGCGCGAGCACGTGAACGATGACTCTATCGGAGCGCACATCAAAGACGAAGGTATCAACCCCGGTGAGCTAAAATGCACCTACAGCGCACTTGACAATAACGACATGGATTGCTATATGGTAGTGTCCAGCGCCGTAGAACCGCTGAAAGATGGAACCTATGTCAACAACGGCGGAGACCGCTATATGGGTGTCGTGTCTGGAACTAGTCTCTCTGTGTTTCTGACGGTCGATCAGCTCAAAGGGTTCATGACAGCTCTATCCAACAACGGCCAGCAAGACGCCATCAGCGCCGTGTACATGGTTCCTCGCAGCGCGATCCCGAATATTGTCGCCAAAAACAACGGGTGGGGTTACTGGGTAGACGCCAACTCGGCCACGCCGTCCACCACGCTGAACTACAATCTTGGGTTCACGAACTTGGACGGTTATACTCCTAAAAACAACAAGATGTTCTGCTATCCTTTCGAGTACGCCGAGGTGACGAACTTCACGGGACAGACCCAGCAGTTGCGCCTGGAGTTCTGCGGAACGCCTGGAACCGTGTCTTTGCAAAAGACTGGTGGGTGCGATTCCAACTCGCGCCTGTACTACATCCCGGTGAACTACAACGGTGTTAACCGGTTCGTTGAAGGTTGCATCCAGCTAGATCAGTACCCCACGTGCAACTGGGTCTATCAGGCGTTCGCCAATGCGGTTGGTCAGTCGCAGGTGGATATCATGGGGTGGAAGACGAACTCGCTGACCGAGCTGCCGCTTCTCAATGCGGGAATCGATGCAGGACAGGCGGTCGGAAACGCAGCCCTGCGCCTTGACGTTCCCGGTATGGCCAACGCGGCAATCGACGGAGGCCAGGACTTGGTCAACACCTACGCGGCAATCTCGAAGGCCAGCCGACAGCCGAACACGACGCGAGGGGGAACCAACTCCACTGCGGGCCTGGTCAATATCGGCTCGTACACCATGGGCATCCGCAAGTACACGTGCCGCGCCGAGATTGCACGGCAGATCGATGACTTCCTGTCCGTGTACGGATACCTCGTGTCGGTCAACAAGGTGCCGAACATCACGGGGCGCGCATCCTGGAACTACGTGAAGACCAACGGCTCTGCAGTCACGGGGCGCGCTCCCGCAGACGTGCTGTCCATGATAAACGCGCTGTTTGACCGAGGGTTGACTTTCTGGCATACTGACGATATTGGCAACTATGCTTTGCCTAATGGGATAGTTTAGGAGGCATGAATGGATTCGCTTTACAATTGGACTCGCCTCCCGAACGGGGGCATCCCCAAGGGCCTTAAAGGCAACAAGGTTCAACAGGAAAACGACTACCTTAACCAGGACACGTACCTCATGTACATGTGGCGGCTGTACGATCTGGCGATAAGCGTGTTCGAGTGGAAGAACCTCCCTGCAGGCATCAACGAGCGCCAGATGGAGTGGTGGCTTCTCCGGAACGGCGCCTTCGTGTTCTTGTACGATGAGGCCATCAAGGACGATCCCTACCAGCGCAGCCCCGAGGGCTACGCCGTCATGCAGGTGCTTCTCCAGGGCGGCTTCGACATTTACAACATCCCCAAGGAGCGAACGGCGTACTCGGTCGACCCGCAGCACAACAACATCCCTTGCGATATCACCAACTCGGTGATCTGCTTCAACGACAACACTCGCACGCCGACCTTCCTAACCCTTGACCTCTATGCCAAGATGCTCTGGCAGTGCGAGCGTACCGTGTACACCAACGTCGCCCAGCAGAAAACACCGCGCATAGTCAAGTGCACCGAGAAGCAGAGGCTATCGCTGCAGAACCTCTTCGCCCAGGTTGATGGGTTCATGCCTGTGTGCTGGGCCGATAAGGACTTGGACTTGACCGGCGTGGAGGTGTTGGACACGGTGTCTCCTTACGTTGCTGATAAGGTGCAGGTAGTGAAGCACCAGATCTGGAACGAGGCCTTGACCTTCCTCGGCATCGAGAATGCGAACACCGACAAGAAAGAGCGCATGGTGTCGGATGAGGTGCTGAACAACATGGGCGACGTGGAGGCCCAACGGTTCACGCGCCTCAATGCGCGCAAGCAGTTCTGCAAGGAGGTAAACGAGCTGTTCGGGTTGAGCATCGACGTTGACTTCAGGACTGGCATCTATATCCAGGGCGCTGATAACGAAGATACGGTGGAGTCGGAGGCGGGTATGGAGCCAGGCGATACCGAGACGCTTTGGAAGCGTGTCAAGAATGCATTGAAGGGAGGGAAGTAAATGAGCAAGTACACGACGGAACTTAGGTTTATAGTGGAGCAGGGGCTGCAATCCCGGCTTGTGGAAAACATCGAGGCTAACTGGCCTCTTATCTACTCGGATATCGGCCTTGATGATTATCCGATTTTCCAGGAGGCATACCGCGATACGCTTAACAACAAGATAATCCGCCACTACTACACGCGTGAGATTGGCGCGGAAACGGTTGGCCGTTGGAAGATGTTCGTGCGTGATGCGATGTATTTGATAATGCCGTACTACAACCAGCTCTATGAGTCGGAGATTCTGGCAAAGGGAATGGAGCCTTTAGGGGATCGAAACATCCAAAACGTCGACAAGGCGTTCGGATCGTCCACCACCGATTCGACCACGACTTCCGATACAACAGACGTGTTCCAGGATACACCTCAAAACGAGATGATTCCAGCCCAGATCAAGGAAATGCAGTACGCGACTAACGTTACCATCGACTCTGGGTCAGGAACCGGGCACGCGAGCGGCACGTATGAGAACACCGTGAACCACAACGAATCTGGCTACGTGCGGCCGCAGGCCGAGCTTCTGCGCATTTACCGAGACACGTTCCTGAATATTGACAACGATGTAGTGCATGATCTAGAATTAGCCCAATGTTTCATGACGATATGGTAAGGAGGGCATTATGTTGTGCGGGTTCCCGTCTAATCGAGTTCTTCCATCTGCATATGCAGATGAAATTTCGTATTACGAACAACTAAATAATTTATGCAAAAAAATAAATGAGGTGATTGAAGAATTTAATAGTCTAACTGATACTTATGTCACCATAGATTTTTTTACAACATCTCAAAATAACCAAGATAAAGAATGGGGGGATAAATTAGCAAATAATATTTCTATCGTTTTAAATGAATTAAATTCAGAAGTTTATAGGTTGGAAGAGTTAATTAAAAAGGCGACAGTTGGAAAGGTGATAGTATTTGATCCTACTTACGGAATAAAAAATAGGCCTATTGAACAAGTAATAAGAAATGTATATGGTTGGTTGCGATATTATGCTGACTATGCTGGAACCATTGACAACCTGCAACTATCAGTTACCGTCAGAGACGGATATAATCTTACAGCGAAAGTATTTGATTTGTATAATATGCTATATTATAGCAAAGAAACTTTACCAAACCCCGACCCGTGGGTTAATAATTACGTAATGAAAAATGATATATTGGCATGGTATTTTGAACACGAAGGTGAAAGTAATGAGTAGCACAAATCATACTGAAAACTTTAATTTTCCACAATGGATAGGGAGCGATTACCCATCGTTTATTAACGACCTGAACCCAGCTTTTCTTACGATTGATACAACGTTAAAGAGCAATGAAACTGGTGTTGCCACTGCACAGAGGGCGGCTGAAACTGCACAAACGGCTGCCACAAGCGCACAACAGGCGGCGGAAGCCGCACAACAGGCGGCTACATCAAGTGTTAATCTTTTGATTGCAATGGGTATTACCAACAATGAATCAGCAGTTGCATTTGCCGATAAAGTTAAAAATGCAATACCTAAAAATAATGTTTTGGCAGAATATTTTGATCATAAGGAGAATTAAATGAGCTATTCCGAGGAAACCCCTAATTACAAGCTTCCCCTTTATCTAGCTGATGATCGTCCGTCGTATTTGGGCGACTGGAATGAAACTATGAATAAAATAGACTCCACAATGAAAAGTAACGAAAGCTCTAGCAACAATAACGAAGTAGCAATTGCTAACCTTAAAGAGTATGTTGATAACAATACAACAACCCTTAACGATAGAATGGACGGAATTGAAGGCGACGTTACTAATAAACTTAATAATGTCTATACTAAATCTCAATCTGACGAACGTTTTGTTAAAGTAAAGAGTGTGAAAAATGTAGTAATCATTGGCGATAGTTATTGCACTGATGATAACGGCAGAACGTCTATCCCAACACAAATGAAAACGTTTGCGTCAGATTGGAACATTCTAAATTACTCTGTAAGCGGTACAGGGTTTGTTTCAACGAATGGAACCACCAATTTTAACGTGCAAATTAATAACGCAAAAGCCGGTGTAGGTAATACCGCCGATATTGATTATGTGTTGATTATAGGTGGGCGAAATGATGTTCAATCAGCGTCAACAATTAAATCTGCCGCAATTACGACTATTAAAAATGCTGTAGATTCCTTTGTAAATGCTAAAGTGTGTGTATTTCCCTGTCTATGGGACTGGACTCACCCTATATATTCGCTGATGGAAGCTAATGTGGCTATCTCTGACGCAGCTAAAGAGAACAAGTGTTTCTGTGCTAAGGGTTGTTACACCTGGGGAATTGGAGATGAATCTGTCTATTATATTGGTGGATCGGATATTCATCCTAATCCAGCTGGATCTTTGTTTATGGCGCATATAATTTATGACGCTGTAAAATATGATAATGCTGATACTTTTAGGGATCGAAATGAAATACATGGAAATTTGCAATATTCCATGATAAACGGTGCAATTTACTTGCAAGGAGCGCATGGTTTTAATGTAAGCGACGATAACCTAATAGATACGGTGCCTTCGTGGGTAACTCCCGTCGGAAAAAACGTATACTTTGGTGTTGTCTATTCCTTGGACGATGGACAAGCAAATGGTGTTCAAATTATGCAAAACGGAAGAATGAAAAAGTATCAGGGAGATTCGGCATCCGCCTCTTTTGGGTTGTGCTTCAATCACTGTTTGCCGATAACTATTTAATATGGCCGACGAACCAACAGGCGGAGGCAACCCTAACTTCTGGACAACGTTCAAAGGCCGGTACATACTCGTACCGGCCGCCTCGGCCACCTTCGACAAAGACGTTGTCATGCTTAGCTGCACAAACGACGTGCAGATAATCGGCGACTGCGACCTGGCGGGCTATACCGCCGGGTCGGCAGTAGCCACCCTGCCCGAGGAGTGCAGGCCCGGAAAAGTCGTGAAAGTGCCTGTTGTAGCCAACGACGGCACCGAGGATCGAATTGCCGTGCTCACCGTGAACTTGGACGGAACGATCACACTTCCCTTCGACTATGCAACAGGCCACGTGTACTTCTCCGGAATGAATTTCAACATAAGCGACCAATGGTACTAAGGAGGGATTAAGATGAATGTTAACGATATTGTCACTCTTATTGGTAGTCTGGGCTTCCCTATCGTTGCTTGCGTGGGCATGTTTTACCTCTACAATCGTACTCTTAAAGACTTTACAGCTACTCTTGGAGACGTTGTTACGCAGATTAAGGAGTTGCGTGAGGATATCCGGGAGCTTGTGAGCGGAGGCAAGAATGCTTAGGGGAATCGACATATCGAGCCATCAAGCAGATATCGACTTGGCTCCTCTTCCGATCGACTTCGTGATTGTGAAGGCCACGGAAGGAACGGGGTACGTAAACCCCTACTGCAACCCTAAGGTTCAGCAGGCGAAGAACCTCGGTCTGTGCTGGGGATTCTACCACTTCGCGGGTACACGAGGAGCGGTAGAGGAAGCGACTTACTTCATCAACAACTGCAGCGGTTTCTTCTCCGAGGGTATCCCCGTGCTTGACTGGGAAGGTGACCAGCCTGTCGAATGGGTGAATGCGTTCATTAGCACCGTGCACGAGCAGACCGGTATCTGGCCCTGGATTTACGCGAACCCTTGGCGCTTCAACCAGGGTGGAGTGGAACCCAACTGCGCTAGGTGGGTGGCGCAGTACCCAGACGTGATCAGGCCTACTCTTGACTACGACCCCGGAGAGCCGCCAGCAACGGACGGGCTGGTAGCATGTTGGCAGTATGCGAGCGACGGAAACGTACCCGGATACGACGGCAACTTGGACGTCAACCACTTCTTCGGGGATAGGGCTGCATGGAAAAAGTACGCAGGAGATGTTTACGCGGGCGAACAATTGTCGATTCTAGAAAACAACGAATACAAGGTGACAATCGAGCGCAAGTGAGGTATACTGGAATTGCGCCGCAAGGTAAGTTGGTTTCTCGCTTGGTGGGGCACAGGGTAAGACCTGCACTCGGCGATACGGAGAAAAGCCCGCTCCGTTCCTCCCCTTTCGGTTAGCACCCTTATGCGAGGGCCGCCGTCTTGCATGGCATGATCGGCGGCCTGTCGCATCCTAGCATAAGGAGGAGACTATTTCTAAGTACTGGGACATACCGAGAACGGCTTCGCATAACTGCCTGTTCAACTTCATCCTCGGCATCCGAGGAGCCGGCAAAACATACGGCCTGCTTAAGTACTTGATCGAGCGCAATATCAAGTACGGGTACAACTTCCTTTACCTTCGCCGAAGCGAAGAGGAGCTGAAAACACTAACCACCTCCAAGCAAGGGCGCCTCTTCAACCACGTGCAAGTAGAGTTCGAGGGCCACGCTCTTTGGACGGAAGCGAACGTGCTCCACATGGACAAGGGAGTCATAGGCTACGCGCAAGCGCTATCGACTGCCCGAAAGATGAAGTCAGACGCAGTTATCAACGTGCGCGATATCGTTTTCGACGAATTTATCATTGACACGACCACCTCGCAACAGCGCTATATTGCAGACGAAGTCACAGCCTTCTTCGAGCTGTACGAGTCGGTGGCACGTCCTGGCGCTCGTGACTACGACGTACGCTGCTGGTTTCTTGGAAACGCCATCTCGCAGACGAACCCGTATTTCGACTACCTGGACTTGTCGATGCCTTTCAAATCGGACATTTGGAAACGGGGCGATATGCTGGTGCAGCTAGTGGCACCCCCGGAGCTTATCGAGGCGAAAAAGAACACGCGGTTCTACAAGGCGCTTGGCGACTGCGCGTATACAGCTTACGCGACCGAGAACAAGTTCCTGCGCGACCGCGATACGTTTATCACCAAAAAGAGCAAGGACGCTGAATACCAGTTCACTTTTATATACTACGATGACTTGATCGGTGTATGGCGTGACTACAGAAACGGTTGCTACATACTTAGCGATAGTGTTGACAAGCAGTGCCGAACGGTGTATGCTGCTACTACGGAGACGCATGAACCGAACTCGCTGTTGTTGAAGGGTTTCAAGAGTTCAAGGAACTTGAAGGACTTGAAGAAGGCTTATGACATGGGTTCGGTTTACTATGAGTCTCAATCGTTGGCTGCTAAGTTCAGGGACATTGTTAGGATGGGGCTATGAAACCATATAAAGATATTATCGCAATAATATACGAACACGGTTACAAATCTCTTGCAATGAATCTTGACAAACCCGAATACGAGGAAGATACTACAATCCTGGGAACGGTAAATCTTCTCGCAAAGAAACTGATAGAGTGCGATAAGCCAAACTTAATTATAAATATCGGGAAATTGGATTAGCCATGAGAGTCTTTCTAACACATAAAGAAGCAGCAAATTATCTTGATATTAATCTCTCGCGTATCACACACCTTATAAATAGTGGAAAGATTCATAGAGTGTTTGACGAAGATGGAACAAGTCTTGTTAGTAACGAAAGTGTTGTAAACTACAAAATAACTCGTAAAGTTAGAAGGCCGAGGAAGTGTGATTAAATGGCTGAACTTGTTATCATAAATGCCAGACGCAAGAACCAGGCGGAGAATGCCTATATAGGCACCATTGGCCAGGATGGGTATATCTACTTCAATGATGACATGTTCTACCGGTTCAAGAGCGAGGGCACATGGGAGCAGAACTGCTACGTTCTGAATCGGTTTCGTCATTCTTGGACTAAGTGCCAGATATTCGAGAAGATATCGGCTGTCAACTTGAACAATGGTTCGGGGTCTACTGCTCCAGGTGGTTCTGGCGTCGAAGGGGCCGTGCAATGGGCAATCTCGATTGCAGATGACCCGTCCCACGGCTACGATCAGCCGACGCGTGACGGGGGCGTTGACTTCGATTGCTCTTCCTTGGTGTCGTGGTCTTTTCGTGAGAACGGATTCGAGGTGCCTTGGCCTTCTCCTTCCACCTATACTATGCGCTCGATCTTCCAGGGGTTGGGGTTTCAGTGGATTCCTGGCAACCCAAGCGCCGACCAGCTTGTGCGCGGGGATATCGTGCTCTTCGAAGGGTCGCAGCTTCAGGGTACGGGACACGTGGAGATTTATATCGGACAGCAACAGCTTGTGGGGGCGCATATCAACGAGTTTGGCGGCATTGCGTATGGGCAGCCGGGGGATCAGACAGGCAACGAGATATCGGTTGGGGCTTACTATCGCGGGAGTTGGAACGGGGTTTTGAGATGGAATGGGTAATTGGGATTGTGGCGTTTTGTGCTGGTGCTTGGTTTGGGATTATGGTTATGGCGTTGGTTGTTGGTGGGAGGGATGAATGATGGAAGGATTCTTGAGTGGGGTTTGGTTCGGTATTCTGATCTGTTTGTGTATCGAGTGTATGTGCGTTGGACTGTGGTGGATGATCAACGATAGGTGGAAGTAATGGATAAGAACGATATTTACGATATGGCCGAGGACTTTATCTGGTTTCGATTCAAGTGGGGCCTGATCGTTTTGGCAAGTGTTACCGGGACGGTAGCAATTGGATTATTCTTGCTTTGGATAACCGGGAACTTGCCTTGGTAAATGTTACTGGAATACGTATTCTGGAAGGAGAATAATGAAATTGCACGAAGAGCAGATTACAGCGTTGGTGATTTGCGTTGTGATCATTGGGTGTTTTGTAGTTACACGATATATGTGGTTG
>ERZ857969.3294-NODE-3294-length-16454-cov-3.876273_pt1 | contig 16454 bp, 5 predicted proteins | sample MGYA00519864_ERZ857969 | MGnify/ENA primary metagenome ERZ857969 (study PRJEB31778, sample SAMEA3449382) | human gut metagenome | biome: human gut; feature: human-associated habitat; material: faeces | place: United Kingdom | collected 2010/2012 ... | reverse complement strand
ATACAGCTTTAAGAACAGCTGACTCTGGATACTTAACAAGAAGACTAGTTGATGTATCTCAAGACATTATTGTAAGAGAAGAAGACTGTGGAAGTCATGATGGAATTGTTTTATATGACATAAAAGAAGGAAACCAAATAATCGAACCATTACAAGAAAGATTATTAGGAAGATTTGTAATAGAAGACTTAAAAGATCCAGTAACTGGAGAAATTTTAGTAGATACAAATACAATGATAACAGAAAAAATAGCAAGCAAAATTGTAGCAGCTGGAATTGAAAAAGTAAAAGTACGTTCAGTTCTAGGATGTAGATCAAAACAAGGTGTATGTCGTAAATGTTATGGTATGGGTCTTGCTAGAAAAGACTTAGTAAATATAGGAGAAGCAGTAGGTGTTATTGCAGCACAATCAATTGGTGAGCCTGGTACACAGCTTACTATGAGAACTATCCACTCTGGTGGTGTTGCAGGTGTTGCAGATATCACTCAAGGTCTTCCTAGAGTTGAGGAACTATTCGAAGCTAGAAAACCAAAGGGTCTTGCTATTATGGCAGAAATCTCTGGAAAAGTAAGAGTAGTAGAAGACAAGAAAAAGAAAGAAGTTATTGTTACTTCTAACGATGACTCAAAAACATATATAATACCATTTGGTGCAAAACTAAAAGTTATGGATGGTGACGAAATAGAAGCCGGAGATCCAATAACAACAGGTTCATTAAATCCAAATGACATATTAAAAGTAAAAGGAGCAGAGGGAGTATACACTTACCTTGTACAAGAAGTACAAAAAGTTTATAGAAACCAAGGTGTTGATATAAACGATAAACATATCGAAGTTATCGGAAGACAAATGATTAAGAAGGTTAGAATAGAAGATAATGGAGATACAGAATTATTCCCAGGTTCTTTAGTAAATGTATATGACTTAGAAGAAGTAAATGAAAGAGCAATAGCAGAAGGAAAGACCTGCAACAGCAAAACGTGTATTACTTGGAATAACAAAAGCATCACTTGCAACAGAAAGTTTCTTATCTGCAGCATCATTCCAAGAAACAACAAGAGTATTAACAGAAGCTGCAATAAAAGGTAAAACAGACGAACTTATTGGTCTAAAAGAAAATGTTATGATAGGTAAATTAATACCAGCTGGAACAGGAATGGAAAGATATAAATCTTTAAAAATTCATGTAGAAGGTCAAGAAGATTCTGAAGAAGAAGTAGCAGAATAAAACAAATATATTACAAAAAAAGCAAATTAGAGACAAATTTCTAATTTGCTTTTTTTTTGGATAGTACAGAAATTTATGGCACACCTTAGATTTTATTAAAATTTATATTTGCTGGAAAATCTTAGGTGCGCTTTTTCCGTAACAAGATTTAGTGGGTGTTTTTCCGAAATTTAAAATAGTAGATTGAAATCTACATAAAATATTGTAATAATAGCAAAACCAATTGATTTTTAGAGCAAAACACGATATAATATATGCTAGAAAAAAATAGAAGGATTGGTGAGTATGAAAATATTAAATAAAAAATTAACCCTATTAATAATGGGAATAACAATTCTGCTAATATCACTATTAACAGGAAGTGTGCAAGCCGCTTCGCAAGAATTTGGTTTGCAAGAATATAGAAAGCCAATTGGTAATACACAATATGGTTATAAAGTAAGCGACAAATATGTTTGGAAAATAGTAACATATTCTGGTAGCGCAATAAATTATGACAAAACATTATATTGTCTAAAGGCAGAACAAGGTTTCTTTACGTCTGAACCAGGTAAATTTAAAGAAACATATGATTTATCATACGATTTTATGAACAGAAACAGTATGCCTACATTGCCAGTACCATCACAATATTATAACCAGATAGTATGGATACTAAACCATGCATATATACCAAATGCAGAAACAGCAACTACAGATAAAACTGTATTATTACAAAATGCAGGAATTACAGGAAATCATGAATTAACAGATGATGACATAGATGTTGTACAACAATTAGCAATATGGTATTTTACAAACTATGATGACCCAACATACCATAAAGACATGGCAGGAGAAGCATCATTCCAAACAGTTTTATTGTCAGCAAAAACTAATGGTGTAGCAGGTGAATATGTGGCTATAGAAGATACAAACACTACAAGATATGATAATATGGATAAATTATTTGTATATTTTGTAGAAAATGCAAAAAAAGCAGGAGAAAGCTCTAATAGTAATTCATCACCAATTACAATGGAAGATACAACAGCAACAGTAGAAGCAAAAGGAAACGACTATATAGTAGGACCTTTTAAAGTAAATAAAAATAATGACACACCATATACAATTAATTTTGAAGTAACAAACCAAAGCGGTCAAAGTTTAGATGGAAAATACGAAGTTTTAGATGTAAATAAAAGTGAAACAAATAAAACATTAGAGCAATTAATAGGAAGCAATTTTTATTTAAGTATTCCAATTAGTACAGTAAATTCTGAAAATATAACAAATGTAAGAGTTGCAATAAGTGGAAATTATACATTAACTCAAGCAACATATTGGACAAAAGCAGGAGATAGTACAGTACAACCAATAGTAGAAATAGATAGAACACAAAAATCATTTAATGGAGAAGAAGAAGCAACTTTTCCAAAACAAGGTGCATATAATTTAAAACTTGTAAAAGTAGAACAAGGAAATGTAAGTAAAAAATTACAAGGAGCAACATTTAAAATTGTAAGTCCTAACAGAACAGTAACAGAAACAACAAGTGCAAATGGAGAAATAAATATTGGACCAATAAATATAACACAAGCAGGAACAGACACAATAACAATAGAAGAAACAAAAGCACCAGAAGGATATGAAAAAATAATAACATCTCCAATAACAGTAAAAGTTACAAAAGAATTTAAAGACAATACATATTCAATTTCAAGTGCAATAATAGAAAACAGCCAAGAAGGTGCAAGCATAAATTTAACAGGAAATACAATAACAGTAACAGTAGAAAACAAAGCAAAATATTTTGACTTAGCATTAAGAAAATACATAACAAAAATAAATGATAAAAATGTTACAGATACAAGAATTCCAAATATAGACAAAACTTCATTAGAAAATGGTACAACAGCAACATATAAACATAGAAAAGATCCACTTGTAGTAAAAACAGGGGATAAAGTAATATATAACATGACAATATATAATGAAGGAAACAAAGATGGTAGAGCTACAAAAGTGGTAGACCAACTACCAACAGGATTAAAATTTAACAAAATAATATCTGGAAACTTCGAACTAGAAGCATATTCTGAAGCAGACAATACATTAAAATTAGTAAGAGGGCAAAATACAGATAACTTAAAAGCATATGATGGAAAAACTTTAGATTCAGAAACAATACAAATAGAATGTACAGTAACAGCTGTATCAAGTAATAAAGAACAAATATTAACAAATGTAGCGTGGATCTTAGAGGAATATGATGCAGAATCACAAATTACTATAACAGATCAAGAAAATGCAGATAGAGATTCTGTTCCAGCAAGACATCCAGATGCAAATAAAGACAATATGGAAAACTATATTGGTGCTAATAATAAAGAAGAATTAGATGACAAAGATTATTATTATAAAGGTCAAGAAGATGATGATGACTTCGAAAAATTAGTATTAAAACCAGCAAATGGCAGTTACAATGTAGAGTTAATAAAAGTTGACGAAGAAACAGAAAAACCATTAAAAGGAGCTAAATTTAAAGTAACATTTGAAGATGGAAAGAGCCAAGAGCTAACAACAGATGAAAATGGAAAATTAAATATAGAAGATATTGCTATAAATAAAGAAGGAAAAGAGAGTATAACAATAGAAGAAATAGAAGCTCCAGAGCATTACAATAAATTATTTGATATACTAAAAATTGAAATAACAAAAGTATTAGAAGGTCAAAAATATAAAATTTCTGACATAAAAATTCTAACACAAGATATAGAAGAGTTTGTAGATATCAAATTAGAAGATGGAACAATAAAAGTAACAGTAAAAAATAAAAAGAAGATATTTGATCTAGCATTAAGAAAATTTATAACAGCAGTAAATGACAACGAAGTAACAAACAGAATTCCAGAATTAAGTATGGGTGAAGATGGAAACATTAAATATGACCATACAAAAGATCCAGTAGAAGTGGAAAATGGAAATATAGTAACATATACTCTAAGAATATTTAATGAAGGTGAAATTGCAGGTTATGCAAATAAAGTTAAAGATGATGTACCAGAAGGTTTAGAATTTTTACCAGAAAACGAAATAAACAAAGAATATAGATGGGTACAATCAGAAGATAAAAATAGTATAGAAACAGATTATTTATCAAAAGAACAAGAAAAAACAGAAGGTGCAAACTTAATAAAAGCATTTGATAAAGAAGCTGGAATAACAGACGAAAACCCAGATTATAGAGATTTAAAAATTGCATTTAAAGTAACAGAGCCAAATACATCTGATAGAATTATTGTAAATACAGCAGAAATTACAGACGATAGAGATGACAACAATGATCCAGTAGAAGATAAAGATTCTACACCAGACAATAATAATGAATGGAACAAAGAAGACGATTTAGATAAAGAATTTATAAAAGTTAAATATTTCGACTTAAGTCTTAAAAAATGGGTAAGTAAAGCAATAGTAACAAATGAAGATGGTTCACAAACAGTAATAGAAACAGGACATACAGGAGATGAAAATCCAGAACCACCAGCAAAAGTAGATTTAGGAAGACAAGACATAAACAAAGTAACAGTAAAATTTGAATTCAAGATAAAAATTACAAACGAAGGTGAAATTGCAGGTTACGCAAAAGAAGTAACAGATTACATACCAGAAGGATTAAAATTCATACAAGAAGATAACCCATTATGGTACCCAAGAGATCCATTAAATGGAAAAGAAAGAGTTGGAACAAAACAACTAGAAAATACATTATTACAACCTGGAGAAAATGCAACAATTTCTATATTATTAACATGGATAAATGACCCTAACAATATGGGATTAAAAACAAACATAGCAGAAATAAGCCAAGACTATAATGAAAGCCATACACCAGATATAGACTCTACACCAGATAACTTTGAAAAAGGTGAAGACGATATAGATGATGCACCAGTAATGCTAACAATAAGACTAGGAGACGCACAAATATATATAGGATTAGGATTTATAGTTATAGCAATGTTAACAAGTGGAATTTGGGCAATTAAGAAATATGTTCTATAATCAAATAGGATTCAGGATTGGGAGACGGTCCTAAAAATCCCGGTAAGGGAAAAAGCATAAAAACTATATAAAATATGGAAAAACAAAAGTGTAATGTAAAAATAATATAAAATGACGAAAAAAAGCACCGTAAAGAGATAGAGCTTTACTCCACTAGTTGGGAGTAAGGCTCTATTTACTTATTCACTAAATAGTTTAATAGATAGCGAAAAATATAAACATATAAAATATGGAATAAAATTATGTAATAAAAACATTGGATTTAATGGTAAATTTTACACTTTTCCTTATTTTTTAACATTTTTGTTAAAAAGATATTTGAAGGAAAAATAAAAAATCCCCGGTTTTTATTATGCCCATTTATTCCAAAGACTATAAATCTTCCTTGTATTGAAAAGATAGTAAAAATGTAATATAATTGTAATGTGAATTTTTGAAGCCTATTAGATATAGCAAAAACTATATCCGTAGGAGGGATAGATAAGAGTATAATTTAGCTGTAATAACTGCTATTTTTTACTATTGACTATTATGTATAATATAGTAAAATACAGTTAGTATATTATGGGGAAAAAAGGATGGTAAAAAAACTATGAAACTTTTTAAGAAAATAGCTGTAATTGCTGTAACAATTATGTTAGCTATATGCTTAGGAACAGAAGCATTTGCAGCTACAAATCCAGTAACATTTGGACTAAGTGAATATAGAAGAGAAACAAATGGAAAACAATATGGGTACAGAATAAACAATGGAAATAAAAAGGTTTGGAAGGTTATTGTATACGAAAATGATGGAACTACAATGAATTTTGATAATACAATATATTGTCTAAAAGCAGAAAGAGGATTTTATACAGCGACACCAAATACTTTTAAACAAACATATGATAAAATGTTAGATTTTGCAGATAAAGCAAGCTTAGTACCAGCTATTTTCGAAAATGAAAATTACTACTATTCTGCTATGTGGATTTTAGACCATGCATATATACCATATTATGCAAAAGCAGGAGATTCTGTAGAAGTACAAGCTAAGAAGAAAGAGCAAGCAGCAAAAGATAGAGAAGCTTTATTAAATGCAACACAAATGAGTGATTCATTAAAAGTAGAACTAACAGATGATGATATAGATGTAGTACAACAAATGGCTTTATGGTATTTTACAAATACAAAATCAAATGAAAATCCAGACATATACCATGTAGACTTTGCAGGAGAACCATCATTCCAAGAAGTTGCAATAGCAGAAAAAGGTGTAGGTTCTTATACAACAATTGCAGATGTTAACCAAACAAGAGCAGATGCAATGGAAAAATTATACCAATACATAGTAAGCAATGCTAAAAAAGATGAAAATATAGCATATTATAAAAACAATAATGGAAAAATAACAGAACCAATAACATTAGCAGAAGAAGTTAATCCAGTTGTAGAGCTAGATGGAAGCAATTATATAGTAGGACCATATAAAATAAGCAAAAACAATGATATACCATTTGAGTTAGAAACTAAATTTACAGACCAAAACGGAACAAATTTAAATGGTAAATATACATTATTAAATTCAAACAAAGAACCAGTAGAAGAAGGAAAAACAATAAAAGATTTAATAGGACAAAGCTTTTATATTAACATTCCATCATCTGAAATAGATGATATAACAAAAATAGAATTTAGCTACACAGGTTCATATAGGGTAACATCAAAAGGATTCTGGACAACAACACAAAATCCAGATACTGTACAACCATTAGTTGCTGTAGAAAAACAAGATATGCCACTAGCTGGTAAAAAAGAAGTTGGAGTTGCAAAAAGAGAATTTGACCTAGCTTTAAGAAAATTTATTTCTGAAGTAAACGGAAAAGAAATAAATAGAGAGCCAACAGCAGATATTTCGAATTTAAACAAAATGATAGATGGAACAAAAGTTACAACAGCAACTTACAATCACAACAAAAAGCCAGTAGCAGTAAAACCAGGAGATGTAGTAACATATACAATAAGAGTATATAACGAAGGTGAGCTAGATGGTTATGTTGGAGAAATAACAGATTATTTACCACCAGAATTAGAATTTATAAATGATATGGAAAAATATCCAAAAGAAACAGACTTTAATGCAGGTTATGGTTGGAAGATAGATGCAAGTAATAGCAGAATAATAAAAACAAACAAACTTGCATATTCGGAAGAAGCAGCAAATAAAGACCAAAATGCTAATAATTTAATAAAAGCATATAATGGAACAACATTACAGTACAAAGAAGTAAAAGTAAAATGTAAAGTAAAAAATTCAACAGAAGCATTAAAGAAAATTACAAATTTAGCTCAAATTACAGCAGAAACAGACAGCAAAGGAAATTCAGCAACAGATAGAGATTCTGCTCCAAATGGAAATTTTGTATTACCAGGAGATACAGAATTGCCAACATATAAAGATGACGAAATAAATGCTGGAAAAACATATATACCAGGACAAGAAGACGATGATGACTTCGAAAAAGTTATAATACAAGAATTTGACTTATCTTTAAGAAAATTCATATCTGGAAAAAACGGAACAACATTAATAGGAAGAACACCATCTGTAGATACTACAAAACTTGCAAATGCAACAGCTACAACGGCAGAATATAATCATCCAAAGAAACCATTAGATATGAAAAGAGGAGATATTGTAGAATATACAATAAGAGTATATAACGAAGGATCAATAGATGGATATGCAAATAAAATACAAGATAAATTACCAGCAGAACTAGAATTTTTACCAGACCATGAAACAAATAAAACATATGAATGGCAATTAGCAGAAGATGGTAGAACAGTTACAACAGATTATTTATCTAAAGAAAAAGAAAATACTTCAAGAAAGAATTTACTAAAAGGATTTGATGGAACAACATTATCATACAAAGATGTAAAAATTGCTTGTAAAATAAAAGATACAGCAGAGTTTGGTAAAAAGCTAACAAATTTAGCAGAAATAACAGAATCTAAAGATGCAGATGGAAATGACGTAATAGATAGAGATTCTGAAACAGGAAATGTTCAAGTACCTAGTGATGATGGGTTACCAACATATAAAGATAGCGAAATTAATAATGAATATGTACCAGGACAAGAAGACGATGATGACTTCGAAAAAGTAAGAGTAGTATATTTTGACTTAAGCCTAAGAAAATTTATAACAGGAGTAAATGACCAAGAAATAACAAATAGAGTACCATCATTAAGTATGGGTGAAGATGGAAACATTAAATATGACCATACAAAAGATCCAGTAGAAGTAGAAAATAGCAATGTAGTAACATATACAATAAGAGTATATAATGAAGGATTATTAGATGGATACGCAAAAGAATTAAAAGACGATATTCCAGCAGGTTTAAAATTCTTAGCCAATAACCCAATAAATAGGGAATATAGATGGCAAGAATCAGAAGACGGACAAAGTGTAGTAACAGATTATTTATCTAAAGAACAAGAGAAAAATGATGGAGATAATTTACTTAAAGCATATGACCCAGAAAAGGGATTAACAGAGAACAATCCAGACTATAGAGATGTAAAAATTGCATTCGAAGTAACAGAACCAAATACTTCAGACAGAATACTAGTAAATACAGCAGAAATAAAAGATGACAGTGACAGTTCTGGTGATCCAATAGATGATATAGATTCTACACCAAACAACAACAATGAATGGAACAAAGAAGATGACCTAGATAAAGAATTTGTAAAAGTAAAATACTTTGACTTAAGCCTTAAAAAATGGGTAAGCAAAGCAATTATAATAGATGAGGATGGAAAGCAAACAGTACAAGAAACAGGACATACAGGAGATGAAGATCCAGAGCCACCAGTAAAAGTTGACTTAGGAAGAAGAGACATAAATAAAGTAACAGTAAAATTTGAATTCCAAATAAAAGTAACAAATGAAGGTGAAATAGCTGGATATGTAAAAGAAATAACAGACTATATACCAGAAGGGTTAAAGTTTGTAGAAGAAGATAATCCAGATTGGTATAGAAGAGAAGAACTAAATGGAAAAGAAAGAGTTGCAACAAAAAAACTAGAAAATACATTATTAATGCCAGGAGAAAGTAGCTCTGTACCAATAATATTAACATGGATAAATAACCAAGATAATATGGGGTTAAAAACAAATATAGCAGAAATAAGCCAAGATTATAACGATAGCCATACACCAGATATAGATTCTGTACCGGACAACTTTAAAGAAAACGAAGATGATATAGATGATGCACCAGTAATGCTTACAATAACACTAGGAGATACAAAATTATACTTAGGAATAACAGCATTAGTAATAGTAGCATTAGGTGGAGGAATCTTTATAATTAAGAAGTATGTTTTATAATTAATAATCGGGACATAATTAATAAAAAGATAAAAAGCGAATGTTTTTAGTAAAATAAATTTAAATTATTAGATAAGAAAGTTTAATAATGAGGATTTATTCGAAGAAAGCATTTGCTTTTTTGTATAGGAAAACTATTTAGCAAGGGGCTGTTCATATTAACAAAGAGAAATGCACATATGGCGAAGTCGATTTTTCATTAAGCTAATGCTAATAAAGTAAAGGTTTTGATTGCAAAAATAAAAGTTTTATGATATTATATTAGTTACCATAAAGTAGAAATGAGGGAATGATATGGAAGATAAAAAAACTGTAAAAGAAATGGTGAATCAAGTTGAAGTAGCTTCAACAACTTTCGAAAAAACAAATACAGATTTAAAAAGAAAATTCTTAATATGGAATATAGAAGCATTTAATACAATTGCATCTGCTGTATCTGTAAATAGAGGTTCATTTGGAACAGGATATCCATTCTATGTATTAGATAAAGACTTAAAAGGAGATATACCAATTATATCAGAGCAAGTTAGATACAACAGGCAATTAGTAAAAGACGGAGAACCTGTACAAAAGTCAATATGGGAATGTAAAGAATGCTTAAAGAAAAATTATGCAACAATGCCAGATCTTAAAACTGTATGTAAGCCGTGTCCTAATATGTTGGATTCATTAAAGCCAAGGAAACTTATAAACAGATTACCCGACCTAGACATGTGGATGGTATGCAAAGATGGTGAAGTAGAAGTTGCACAGGAAGAATTAACAAACTTATTAGAAAAATACAATATGAGAACATCGGATGTAGACCCTTTAAAATCTTTAGATGAAGTTGCAGAAATAGCAACAACTTTAAAAGATGGTAAATTTCCAAGAACATTCTTACCAATAGATGCTCATATAATGGAAGAATCTGCAATGGTTAAACTAATAGAGAAAGTTCCAGACGAATTACAGCAAGCTAAGAAATCTGGAAGAAAGCCATATTTACCTATAAGACCAAAATCTTTTAGAAAAGAATGGCAATATGACGATGAAGCATATAACTTTATTTATGATTATCTTTCAGCTTTTACTGCATTTAATTTTCCACCAAGCTTAGAAGAACCATTAAAAGCAAGTAGAGCTAGAGTAATTGAAGAAAATACCCCAGAAGAGTTATTTGGATTTCTTATGCAATCAGCAACACCAGCTAATTTTAGAAGATTCCAATCATATGAATTAGAAAGAATTTTCTTAAAAAGAGTAGCAGATTGGAAAATACAAATAAGTAAAAACAAAGAAGAAAGCGATGAGAGTGAGACCATAAAATATAAAATAGATGAAGGAGAAGACTATGATGAACGTTAATAAAAGAATAGATTTACACATACACTCAACAGTTTCAGATGGAGTGTTAGAGCCAAAAGAAATAATAGATGAAGCATATAAAAATGGAGTATCTGTAATTGCAATTGCAGATCATGACACAATAGAGGCATATACAGACGAATTATTTGAATATGCCAAAAGCAAAAACATAAAACTTATTAATGCAGTAGAAATATCTACAAAAGCAAAAAAAGCAGGAGTACATGTATTAGGATATAAATTCGATTTGGATAATGAGGAATTTAGAGAAAGATTAAATAAGATAAGAAATGCTAGACATGACTACTTACATAATGTTGCGAAAAAATTAAAAGAAATAGGATATTATATAAATGTAGAAGAACTAGATAAAATAGATGCAGTTACAAAGGCTCATATTGCCTTAGATGCAACAACTAATCCACAAAATAAGGAAAAGCTGTTAGAAGAATTTGGACATATTCCAAATAAAGGTGAATTTATAGAAACTATTATGAACGAAAATTGCCCAGCTTATGTAAGAAAGGAAAGTGTAACACCAAAGGAAGCAGCAGAAATAATAAGAAAAGCAAACGGAAAAGTAGTATTAGCACATCCAGTAGCATATGTACACGAAGATAACCTTACAGATAAAGAAATAGAAGAGATAATTAATGATATGAATCCTGATGGATTAGAAGCAAACTATTTATATGCAGATAGAAATGATAAGAAATTCGATGAAACAGAAAAATGGAATGAATTTGCTAAAGAACATAATTTATTTGTAACAGCAGGTTCAGATTTTCATAATAAAGGTGGTATTAGACCAGAGATAGGATTTGTAAACACAGAGTTTACATTGTCAGAAGAAGAAATAAACGAAATTCTTAGAAATCTAGAAAAATAAGTAAAAGAGCAATGTTCCTTAAAATAGAAATATTGCTTAAATACTATGTGTATTATTTAAAAATCCTTTTAATCTACATATGGATCTATGAAAAGCGGAAAAAAGAGGAAAATTATGTTGAAAGGCTAATGTCACTAAAAAATAATATAAAATGACGAAAAAAGCACCCGTAAAGAGATAGAGCTTTACTCCAGTAACTGGAAGTAAGGCTCTATTTACTTATATACTAAGAAAAAGTATTATTATAATAATAAGATATTATGGAATAAGTAGGTGTATGAAAATGAAAAGCCAAAATAATAAGAAAAAAGTAAGACAGCAAAGCCTTGGCGCTGTGCACACACACACACACGGGATATTTAGAGAAAACAAAAAGAAACTTATAATAAGCGTGGGAATACTAGTAGGAATAATGTTACTAGGACTTTTTACGCTTATTTTTAGTATAAGTAAGACTAAGAATATAGCTACAGAAGGAGATACACAAAAATTTAATGCAGGAGAAATAATAAATGGAGATAAAGCATATATTTCTTCAGCACAAATTATTCAAACAAACACAGGAACAGGACCTTGGGATAGCAATAATGAACCTGGAAATGACAGTTCGGAAGATAATAATATAGTAAGATCTTTTGATCAAATTACATATACTGTTGATTTAACAATGTCATTAAAAAAAGGTATTACAGATATAAGTTTAAAAGGTGGAGTTATAAATGTAGAAGCAGTATTACCAGAAAATTGTGCAAATGTAATGAAATGGGATTTAGATAGCATGAGATGGCTAGAAAATGGAAGTATAAGTGAAGATGGAAGACAATTAACAGGAAAATATAGTATGTCTAATGAGGAAACGACTATTCCAGGAAAACAAACATTGGTATTTGTATTAAAAGTAGAAGGAGCAGGAAATAGAACAGAGATAGAGCCAACTTTTAAATTTTATTTAGAAGGTAATAGTGAGAATGAGAAAATAAGTACAATAGGTGCTAAAACAATTGTAAGTGCAAAGGGAAAATATAATATTCAATTACATAGAAATGATAAATTAGCGACTAAAACTACAGTAGATTATGGAGAAGGAAAAAAAGAAGGAAGAATGTATGGGTATACCTTTGCTGTACAACTATATAATGAAAATGAACCAAAAGGACTAAAAGGGATTGAATATCCAAAAGGAGAAATAAGTTTTGATATAAACTTAAAATTAGAAAGAAGTAAATTTGAAAGTAAAGAATTAGAAGACATAACAAATGAATGTACACCAGTACTGTGGCAGTATGGAGTAAGTAATTGGGATAGCAGTTATGGAAACATACCTAATAGAAAATATTTTAATTATAATGCATACTATATTTATGAATATACTATGCCAATTGGAGTTTTTAAAGACAAAGACTATTCGACATATAACTCTGGAAACATTAGTATAGTACAAGAAGGTAGTAAACTAAAAATAAAGATAAATGATTATAAAATAAATGGAATATTTCCATATTATAATAGTCAGTGGAAAGGTGCAATAACAAAACAAGATAGAAACAAAATATATACGGACAATATAGGAACATTTAGTGTGGGGTATTTGCAATTATTTGTTCCAGACAATGAGGCAAGTACAATAGAAGACAGAAACTATTATTTAACAGTTTCAGATAACAATATTAATATGACTTCTATCACTAATGAAAAGATAACTAGCCAAATAAAAAATTCAGATGACAATTTAAAAGTACAACATGTATTATATAAGCCTGGAACATATTCTCAGCAGATATTTTTTAATAATGAAAAAGGAGAACTGATATCCAGTGGATATCAGGCAGGAGATTCCAAAGTTACATTAGGAGAAAAAATTATTATAAGGACTAAATTTTCCAATTCACTTTCTAATGATTATGATATAAATACAGCTAACAGATTTATAAAATTTGATGGAGAATTATTGAGCCCTACGTATTATTTAGATGGAAGTAAATATAAAATATATGATATGAAAGGAGAAGCAAAATTTAGATTATGGTATGTTACTAAAAAAGATGGAACTAATTGGAAAAACCAACAAGACATGAATAATGGTAATATAGAAGATATGGATATATATGATACCATAGAGGAAATACCTAAAGAAAAAATTTGTATAGGCATATATGTAGAAACAATTTCTGGATATATATCTAGATTTACAGGAACACAAAATACTTTGGATTTGCCAGTAAAAGTAAAAGAAACAGCAACTATAGGGAAAACTTATGGATTAACACAAAGGACGCAAGTATGGATAGATAAGTTAGATAGAAATAAATATTCAGTATTACATCCAGAAAATAAATATCCAAATCCTACATGGGACTTTGGGAATAGACAATATATAAAAACAGAATATGATGAAAATGGCAATATAATACCAGGAACACATAGTGGTGGTTTTTTATATGGTAATACAATATTAGTTACGGGAGCGAATTTACATGGAAATATACAAGCAATAGAAAATAATAAAGAAAAAGTAAATTATGACTTAGGTAAAAACGAAAATAATGTAACATATAGGGTGCAACCAGTAATAGATGGAAATGCTAATATAAGTACACAAATAGAAAATGTAACATTAAAGGCTGAAGTTACCTTACCACAAGGATTAACATATGTAAGTGGAAGTAGTAAAAGAGGAGAAATAGCATATAGTGAACCTAATATTGAAAAAAATACAGATGGTAGCTCTAAATTAACATGGTATATATATAATTGTAAATCTGGAGAAAAAATAGAACCTATAATGTTTGAAGCAAATATAGATAACGAAACACAAAATGGAGTGCAATATACAACGAAATTTATAATTTCGGAGGTTATAGGCGAAGATGGAATAAGTAAAATTGGCAATAGCATAATAAAAAATAGAACCTCAAGTGAAACAATAAATATAATAAATTTAGCAAGCCACAGATTGTATAAAGAAACAGAAAATCCAATAATAGAAAAAGGAGAAAATGTAGAATATAGTATTTCATACAAAAATAATACAGAAGAAGTGATAAATGAATTTCAGTTATTAGATATATTACCATATAATGAAGATGGAAGAGGAACTAAATATAATGGAACATATATACTAGAAAGTATAGAACTTGTAGGCCAAACAGGATTAAAGATATATACAACAACAGAGGATACAGTAAAAAACATAACAGCAAAAGATGAAAACATAGGAAAAAGCCCAATGTGGAAAGAAGTTACAGCAGGAAGAATAGGAGAAGAAGTAAAAGGAATTGCAGTAAAGGGAACTGTAAATGGAAAAAATAAAGTAGATATTAAATTAACTTTAAAACCAGAAGGTAACTTAAGCAAAGACATATATGTAAATAATGTAACAACACAAACAAATAAAATTTCTGAAGTAATGACATCAACCAATATAAAAGTACAAGTAGTAAGTAGAGCTATAAAAGGAAAAATATGGGAAGATAGTAATAGAAATGGTGTAATAGATTCTAGCGAGAAATATTTAGAAGGGACGACAGCAAGATTATTAAACAATACTAATATAGAGATTGCAAGAACTACAAGTAATGCACAAGGAGAATATGAATTTACAGATTTAGCAAAAGGAACATACAAAGTAGAAGTAGAAATAGATAATTTACATGAATTAACAGAAAAAGAAATAGGAACAAATAGAGAAATAAATAGTAAATTTAATCAATCAAGTAGGCAGACAGATGAGATAACAAAACTAAACACAATAAGTTCACCAGAAATAATAGAAGAAAATGTAAATGCAGGAATAAGAAAAATACAATACAATATAACAACAAAAGTAGAAGGAATAGGTGGAAACATTTCAGGAGAAGGAAAAACACCATATGAGAGTGTAGACAAAGGAGAAAATAGTGTAAAAGACATAATAATAACTCCAAACGAAGGATATAGAGTAGATAAAATAACAGTAAATGGAAAAGATATAGAATTTGTAGAAGAACAAAATCATACCGTAATATTAAACAAATTTACAAATATGCAAGAAAATAAAGAAATTGTAGTAACATTTAAAGATGTAAAGACGAGTGTCTTAGTACATCACTACAAGGAAAATACAACGGAAAAAGTACCTTCAAAAAATGGTGGAGAAGTAGAAGATGAAGTAATTGCAGGAAAAGTAGGAGAGAGCTATAGTACAAACGCATCTAGCAATATAGCACAAAATTATGAACTAGTAGCAGATCCAGCTAATAAGAATGGAACAATGACAGAAAGTCAAATAGTTGTAACATATTATTACAGATTAAAAACACCAAATATAACAAACCAAGTAATAAATAAAACAGGAACAGACAGAATAACAATAGCAAACCAAGAAATGAGCTATACAATAACATATAGAGCAAATGTACTAGATTACATAGGAAATGCAGAAGTAACAATAGTAGATACATTGCCATATGCAATAGATGAATCAAAATCTGACTTAGCAGGTGGGGCATATGATGCAAATGCAAGAACTATTACATGGAAAGAAAATGTACAAAATATAAATAGTTTTGCAAATAATAG
>ERZ857969.3291-NODE-3291-length-16493-cov-3.682017_pt1 | contig 16493 bp, 9 predicted proteins | sample MGYA00519864_ERZ857969 | MGnify/ENA primary metagenome ERZ857969 (study PRJEB31778, sample SAMEA3449382) | human gut metagenome | biome: human gut; feature: human-associated habitat; material: faeces | place: United Kingdom | collected 2010/2012 ... | reverse complement strand
CCCGGGCGCCGCCGTAAAAGTGAACCGCGCCCGCGTATCCGCCGTCTTCCGGCTGTCGAACGGCAGCAGCGCCCGGTCGCCGCGGAACTTCATCCGCAACGGGGCCTCGGCCAGCGTCTCGGGCGCGATGTCCGCCTTCCCGTCGCGCAGGGCGAACCGCGCCGTGCCGAACGAATCGTAATGCAGCACGATCTCGTTGATGCCCTTCTTCAGGGCGACCTGCGGCGCAGGCTCCCGCCGTTCCCCGCCGACATAGAACCCCACGGGCTGCATCCCGCCCCATTCGGCGTCGTACAACCCGTCGCGCGGGGCATCCACGCAGGTGTAGAGGTAATAATCCTTCATTCCGGATGCCTCGGCCTTGCGAACCATGCCGTTGAAAGCCCGTTCGGTCGCACCCAGGCGGATGAAATCGTCGTACATCTCCGCCTTCAGGCCGTGCCAGCCCTGATGCCCGAAGTCGCCCTCGACGCCCCAGCGCCATGAGAACGCATAGGGCTGCCAGTCGTACCGCACGCCGGCTGCCTCCACGCCCGACGCCGTGCCGGGCAGGTTGTCCAGCACCGTCCGTTCATCCACCGAGGCGGGTACCGCTCCCAGAAGCATGAACCGCTCTCCGAAGGTGAACCGTCCGCGGCCTTTCCGAGCCTCGCCGCCGAGCCGTTCGTATTCGGCATCATAAATACAGGCACTGATCTTTTCGTCCGTCCCCGGCCACTGGTAATCGCCGAAACGGTTGTCCAGCAAGGGTTCCAGCCGGAAATCCCACTCCCCGCCGAGGTCGATCCGCTGCGTGCTCCCCGCGCCGGCGGATTCCGCCCCGACCTCCGCATCGCGGGAAGGGTCGAAGAGGATCAGCTGCATGTCCGTACGCTCCAGCGGCATCACCACCTCGGTTCCGGCATCCGTGACGGCGGCAACCCGCAGCGGGCGTTTCCCGCCCGTCCACGGATCCCACAGCTCCGCGGCTCCCCATGCACGGAAACGGCACGTTGCGCCCCGCCCGACGTTATAGACCGCAAAGAGGTCGCGGCCGCCGATGCGGCGGTGCATGACGTAAGGGGTCGGATCGCCCGTCTTTTGCTTGGCAGGATGCGCCCCGGCATCCGTTGCCGGGCGGAGCAGCGTGAAATCGCGCTGCGTATTGCGGCCGATGAGTGCGGTCGCATCCGCCGGATCGCCGATACGGAAAACCCGGTCGCGCCCGCCCCCGAAGAGATCCGCCACCAGTTCCGTCAACGCCCGGCCGCCGCGCCCCTCCTTTTCAGAGGCCTCCGGCAGCGGGCCGATATTGATGACCATGCCGCCGTCGCGAACGAAGTCGCGCAGTTTTTCGAGCGACGAGTGGCGGATCGCCCGCATGGCGGGAACCACGACCACGCCGAACGACTCCCCGGCCACATGCAACCGGCCGTCGCGCACCTCGGCGCGGCCGAGCGATTCGTAATCCATGTAGTCGAAGTCGATGCCGTCGCGGTAAATCGCCTCCCCAGCGGCAAAGGCGGCTTCGACAGCCTCGTTGCCGTACCCGGCCACCACCGGCTCGACAGGATAGAGGATCGCCACGTCGACGACGTGGTATCCCTGCGACAGGATATAACTCAGGCGCTCGGTACACTCCAGCAACCCGTCCATCTCGTCCCAGTAAGGCTCGTGGAAATGGTTGCAGGGCGCCGCCCACTCCCACCAGCCCCCCATGGTCGTATAGTAAAGCCCGTGCAGGCTCAGCAGATTCTGCCCCATGGCGAAATTGGCGAAGATCGCATCGGTCAGCTGCGCCGAGTTGGTCGACCACTCGCTGCTGTGGAAACCTTCGAGCCAGACGCGCTGGCGTTCGTAGAGGTGCGAGATCGACGAGGCGACCTTGTTTTTAATAATGTCCTTCTGCAACATCGGCTGGTCGCAGCCCGGAGCCTGGTTCCAACGCTGGGTACGGAAATAGTCGCCGAACTCGCCCACGTCGCGGCCACGGCCGCCGTGGTCGCATCCGAAGAGCAGCCCGCGCCGCTGGTGCCACTCATAGACGGGGATGAAGAAGTTTTCCTCGCTCAGCGCCACGCGCACGTCGTTATAGTCCATGCGTACCTTGACCGAACTGTCACCCAGGTCGACGAACAGCGCGTCGATCTGCGGCAGGATGTCGTATCCCTTGCGGCGCATGAACTCGTCGCGGAAAATATCGTTCCAGATATTGCCCTGCAGGTTGAAGTTCAGCTCATCGGAGAAAAAGAAATTGAGCCCCGTTTCCGATTCCCCGGGGAAACGGTCTGCAAAACGTTGGAAAAAGTGCCGCACGTAACTGTGCCCCGCACGAGGGTGCATCGGATCGAGCGAAGGCAGGCGCCGCTCGGCCTTCACTTCGGCCACGAGGGCCCGCGGCCAGGGGTTCTGCCACTCGACCCCGTCTGGCCCCATTTCCGGCAACAGGTCGACCGGCGCCCCGTCGATCCGGCCCCGGGCATCGAGCGGGTAAGCGTTCAGCGAAAGCGGCCGCTGCGCATAAGCCCGCGAGAAACGCTCCCCGCGGCCGAGTTCCAGGCTGTCGAAATGCAGTTCCGAACCGTTGAGCGTCGGGTCTTCGGCCAGCATCTCGTCCACATAGGAGCCCTGCCCCACGCCCAGCGTATAGTCGCTCAGGCTGACGGTCATACCGCGTTTGCCGGCCTCGGTCATGAACCACCCGAAAAGCTCCCACCACGCCGGAGTGAAAAGGTCGGGCTTCGAACGAAATGTCCTGCCGTAGGTGATGCCGCCCGTATCGGTGTGGCAATAGTTGATCTGCAGGCTGCTGATCCGTTTCCGTGCCAGCATGTCGAGCTGCCAGGCGAGATGTTCGCGCGTGAGCGTGTCGCCGATCCACCAATAGAAGGGCACCTCGCCGTAACCTGCCGGCGGGGTTCGGAACCCCCTTTCGAGGTCTATATTCCCCGAACGGTCGGGATAGCCCGGTGGCAGCGGGCGCGGCGGTTGTGCAAAGGTCATGGCGGCGGCGAGCGCCAGGAGAGGGATCAGGATCCGTTTCATATTCTTTTCGGGTTGAAGTCGGTTGTCAACAGCCCCGGACGGGCCTTTTCCACAAAAATACAAAATTAACAACACAAATAAACAAGACCGGCACAATAAAAACACACACACTCCGTTTTATACTTGTAATAATAATTGTTTTTCAGAGAGATAATACACTGGAAAAATCTACATCCGGTTTCGGCAGGGTATCGGTACGGCTTTCAGCCATCGTATCAAAAATAAAACATTCCGAATCATAATTGTATAACGGCAACTGACGCCCGGCACCGGCCGGCAACAGGCAACTAATCCCGGCGCAGTCGGTATATCCCGCACAAGAAGCCGTCCGGTACAGAGCCGCCCGGCACCGCAGGCAGCCCCGGTAACCAAAGCCGGCGAACCCCGCCCCCGCAAGAGCTCTTTCCGGCACCGGCCACAGGGAGCCTATCCTGCCTCCGTATACCCTTTCCATAGTACCGGAACTATCCTTCCGGGGGAGCATCTTCTCCCTGCGAAAAAGGCCGGAAACCCGTTCAGAACACATCCAAGCCCGTTTCCAGCATCGCACACCGAGAATTTCAGCCGCACAATCCACTCAGGGACAATGCAATAAATACCGCTCAACAAGTTAACATAATATTTAACAATAACATGCCGTTAGATAGGCGAAGAATCAAAAGTTAGACTATTAAATTTCATGACGACGCAACATGCAAGTAAAAATTTCGAAGACGCTCGAGGGCATCATTGCCCGCGCGGCGTTTAATACGACCAAAGCAGGAATCGACCACTCGCTGAAGGATTTTCTCATGCTGGAGATGCTCCGCGAAGAAGGGTCGCTTGCCTACCAGCTTTTATCCTCCCGTCTGAAGGACTGGGAGCTCTACCAGGTACGCCTGCGCATCGAACGCGAGGTACTCGGGGCAGGGCGGCGCGAAAACACGGGCGCCGAAGAGTTTTACCGCGCCTTTACCGACGAACTGTGCGCCGTATCGGGCGCCGTGCGGAGCGTCTCTACGGCCCACGCACTGCGGGCCATCGTCGGCGACCGCTCGACCGCGACATCGCGCGTACTCGAAATGTACGGCATCACGGGTGAAGTCGTATCCGAAGACATCAAGAAATTCGCCGCCGGCGACGATTTCCGCACGGAGATACAGGTACACATGCTCGATTTCAGCGAGGAAAACAAACCCGAAGAGAAAAACACATCGCACGTGCTCGACAAGTTCGGCGTAAATCTCACGCAGATGGCCCGAGAGGGTAAAATCGACCCCGTCGTGGGGCGCGAGCAGGAGATCGAGCGCGTAGTCCAGATACTCTCGCGCCGCAAGAAGAACAACCCGATCCTCATCGGCGAGGCGGGCGTGGGCAAGAGCGCCATCATCGAAGGGCTGGCTCTGCGCATTGCACGCGGCGAGGTGCCCTACACCATCGCCGACAAGACGCTCTTCTCGCTCGACGTATCGTCGCTCGTAGCGGGCACGAAGTTCCGCGGCGAATTCGAGGAGCGCATGCAGCAACTGCTCGACGAACTGCGCAAGGCCAAGGACACGATCATATTCATCGACGAGATACACACCATCGTGGGTGCCGGTTCGACACAGGGCAGCCTCGACACGGCCAACATCCTCAAACCGGCACTCGCACGGGGCGAACTGCAGACCATCGGCGCCACGACGCTCGACGAATACCGCGAGAACATCGAAAGCGACTCGGCGCTCGAGCGCCGGTTCCAGAAGGTCGTCGTCGAGCCCACGACGCCCGAGCAGACGCTCCAGATCCTGCGCAACATCGCCTCCCACTACGAGCAGCACCACAAGGTACGCTATACGGAAGAGGCGCTGCAAGCCTGCGTGGAACTCACCGGGCGCTACATCACCGACCGCTTCTTCCCGGACAAGGCGATCGATGTGCTGGACGAGGCGGGCTCGCGCATACACCTGCAATCGGCGCGCGAACCGGCCGAACTCCGCCAGATGGAAAACGCACTCGACCAAGTGCGGCGCGAACGCCGCGAGGCGGTCAAAGAACTGGTCTACGAAAAGGCCGCCTCGGCACGCCTGCGCGAAATCGCACTCCGTTCGAAACTGGGCGAAAGCCGCAACGAATGGCAGCGGTCGCTCGAAACCAACCCCGTGGAGATCACGGCCGAGCATATCCAGCAGGTCATCACCTCGATGACGGGCATCCCCGCCGAGCGCATTTCGGGCGGAGAGATGACCCGCCTGCAAACCCTCTGCCAGCACCTTTCGCAGCGGGTCGTAGGGCAGCAGGAGGCCGTCGAGAAGATCTCGCGCACGATCCGCCGCTCGCGGGCCGGACTCAAGGACGAGAACCGTCCGATCGGGGTATTCCTCTTCGTCGGCCCCACGGGGGTAGGCAAGACGCTGCTGGCCAAGGAGGTCTCGAAATGGCTCTTCGACGAACAGCGCGGACTGATCCGCATCGACATGAGCGAATACAGCGAGAAGCACAACGTCGCCAGGCTGATCGGCTCGCCCCCGGGTTATGTCGGCTACGACGAGGGCGGCCAGCTCACCGAGACGGTACGCCGCCAGCCCTATGCCGTGATCCTGTTCGACGAGATCGAGAAAGCACACCCCGAGGTCTTCAACACGATGTTGCAGATCTTCGACGAGGGACACCTCACCGACGGCTCGGGCCGCAAGGTGGACTTCCGCAACACGATCATCATCATGACCTCGAACGTCGGGTCGCGCGACGTGGTCAAGAAATCGGTGCAGGTAGGTTACAGCACCGTATCGAAGAGTGCCACAGCCTCCGCGACGCCCCGGTGCGAATACCGCAAGGCACTCGAGCAGACCTTCGCCCCGGAGTTCCTGAACCGGATCGACGACATCGTATTGTTCCGCACGCTGGAACTGAGCGATGTGGAGCGGATCATCGAACTGGAATTGCAAGGGCTGTTCGAACGCACGCGCCGCCTGGGCTACAAGGTGAAGATCACCGACGGAGCCAAGCGTCGCCTGGCGGCCATGGGCTACGAATCGCGCTATGGAGTCCGCTCGCTCAAACGTACGCTGATGGACAACGTCGAGGAACCGCTTTCGACGCTGATCATCGACGGCAAACTCCACGAAGGCGACACGGTCGTCGTCGAGTCGGACAAATCGCACGGCGTAAAGCTGCGGGTGGCATGACTCCCGGACGGTTCAAACCCGTCCCGTTAAAAGAGACCGGCTTGCAACCGGTCTCTGTTTTTATGTTTGCTATTTTTTAAATGATAATTCCCCGAAAGATTTTTTTCATAAATTTGTCCGAATTTAATATTGTTTCACGACACCGACATGCATCATATTCTCCTGAAAGCCCTTGCGTCAGGGCTAATTATGTCCTTGTTTCCGTACGCTGCAATATCGGCGCCCCCCAAGCCGGCACAAACCGACAGTCTGCTTACGCTCTTACCGAAAACACCCGATGCCGCCGACCGGGGACGAATATACGTCCAACTGGCCGATCTGAGCGGCGACAGCCTCGAACTGGCCGCACCCTATTGGGAAGCGGCACTCGCCGAAGCGCACAAGGCCGGGGATACCTACGGATGCAAAGATGCGCTGGACTTTCTGGTTCGTAAATTCGCCGACCGCGACACCCGGCGAGCCGAGAAATACATCGCCCTCTCGGACAGCATTCTCCCGGGTTCCCGCCACGCCCTGTTCCGTTCGTCGCTTTACGCCTACTACCTCTGGAAACAGATGAACGACAACAATTCGATCGAAACGGTAACGCGTGCGCTGGAAGAACTCAAAGGCAAAAACTACGATCGGCTCACGCCCGAGGAGCGCATCGAATGGGAATTCCTGACAGGCCTGGCCATCGACTTTTCGTCGGTCACGACCGAAGCCTACGACAACATCGCCAAGGCGATCCCCTATGTGGAGCGAGCGCTGGAAAACCTCAGGAAATACCCGCTCGAAGAGCGTCTCCACCTGGAAAAGATTTGCCACGACGAACTTTCCGATCTCTATATGCTCTGCAAGGACAAGCGCGCCGAAGAGCAGATCGGACAATGTATCGACCTGCACCGCAAATGGCTGGCGATGGACGACCGCTTCGAGCGGCCCCACCGCGACACGACGGGCTACATGATGCGCGCCTATGCCAAAATGGTATACCTGCGCGACCTGATCTCCCGAGATAAGCTGAACGAGTATTACCAAAAATGTATCGGGCTGGCCCGCGCCAGAGGCGACATGGCGGAAATATACAGCACCAGCGCCCGGTATTATCAGTGTACGGGGGATTACGAACGGGCCGTGGCTTACATCGACTCGACCATAACCGCCTACAAAAGCAAAGGCATAAAAGCGGACTTAGCCCCTATCTATGCCACCCAATCCTATCTGTACGAAAAAATGGGCGATTATAAAAACGCCCTCAAAGCGGTGCGGACAACCAATAACATCCGCTTCAACGAGCGGGTAGAAGAGGCGCAGAGCAGTCTTGCCGAAATGCAGACCTTGTTCGAGGTGGGCAGGCTGGAATTCGAAAAGTCCCGGCTGACCGGCCGCATACGATTCATCGCCCTGCTTGCGGGCGGCATTCTGGTGCTGCTGCTCATCGGCTGGAGCGTCTACCAGTACGTCATGGTTCGGCAGCTGAAGCAGATAAGGCGGCAACTGACCGATGCCAACGAAGAGATAACCCGCCAAAGCCGCCGCGCCATGGAGAGCGAAAAGATGAAAACGGCCTTCATCAACTCGATGTGTCACGAAATCCGCACGCCGCTCAACGCCATCAACGGGTTTTCGGATCTACTGCTCGAAGGCGACCACGACCACGATACGCGGCGCGAATTCCGCGAACAGATATGGGCCAGCACGACCGCGCTGACCACCCTGCTGGAGAACATGCTCGAACTGTCGCGGCTCGTCAGCTCCGAAGAGCCCCTGCCGCTCGCCGAAACCGATCTCGGCCTGCTGTGCGCCGAACGGCTGCAAATCCAGCGCGAACTTTCCCAAAACCCGTCGGTAGAGTACGTCCTCAAGGGGGGGGGTCGCGGCACTTGCGTCATCCCGACCAATGAAACCTACATGACGCGCGTGATCGACAACCTGTTGCAGAACGCCGCCAAATTCACCGCTGCGGGTTCCGTCACGGTCTGCTGCGACAAGGACGACCGCACCCGCAAACTCCGCATCCGCGTAACCGACACCGGCATAGGCATCGCCCCGGACAAGCAGGAATGGGTATTCGACCGTTTCACCAAGGTAGATTCGTTCAAACCCGGGTCGGGCATCGGCCTGTACCTCTGCCGCCTGATCGTCACCCGGCTCGGGGGTGCAATCCGCGTATGCCCCGACTACCGCGCGGGCTGCTGCATCGAAATCACGCTCCCGTACTGACCTCCGGCATGGAATCCGCCCAGAAACGGGCGGATTTTTCATCCCGGGACAGCCCGAGGATTGCAATCCGGACATAAATGGCTATCTTTGCACCCTAATCCGGAAAACCGATGTACAGTTTCTCGAAATACAAAGACCAGTACAAATCCAACCTGCGGCTGGCCCTGCCCGTCGTACTGACGCAATTGGGACAAATCCTCACGCAAGTGGCCGACAACCTGATGGTCGGCCGCTACGGCGGCGACGATCCTGTGCCGCTGGCCGCCGTATCGTTCGGCGGGGCGGTGTTCTTCATCCTTTTCATCGCCGCCATCGGCATCGCGCTGGGCATGACGCCCCTCGTGGGCGAACTCTACGCGCAGGGCGACCGCGAGAAGTCGGCCGGGCTGCTGCAAAACGGCATCCTGTTCTACACGCTGCTCGGGTTCGCGATGGCCGCCGTACAATATGCGGTCATCCCGCTCATGTACCACCTCGGCCAGCCCGTCGAGGTCGTCGACATGGCCATTCCCTACTACAAGATGCTGGTATTCAGCATGCCGTTCGTCATGCTCTTCTTCGCCTTCAAGCAATTCCTCGAAGGCGTGGGCAACACCAAGGTCGAGATGGTCGTGACGATCATCGCCAACCTGGCCAACATCGGCTTCAACGCGGTGTTCATCTACGGCCGCTTCGGGCTCCCCGAAATGGGTGCCGAGGGTGCCGGGCTGGGTACGCTGCTCTCGCGCATCATCGCCCCGATCCTGATGATCGGCTACTTCTACAACCGCCACAAATACCGCGGCTACCTCGACGGGTTCTCGCCCCGCAACTATTCGTGGGCCACGGTGAAGAACCTGCTGCACATGGGGCTTCCGATCTCGATGCAGATGTTCCTCGAAGCCTCGGCGTTCGTCGGCACTGGCATCATGATGGGCTGGTTCGGCAAGGAGACCATGAGCGCCAACCAGATCGCCGTTACGATCGGCAACTGCGCCTTCATGATCGTCATGTCGATCGGTGCGGCCACCACCATCCGCGTGTCGCACTGCTACGGTGCCCGCAACATCGGGGAGCTGTCGCTGGCGGCCAAGGCGTCGTACCACCTGGTGCTCGCCTGGAACGCTTTTGCAGCGCTGGTCTTCATCACCATGCGCAACATCATCCCGACGTTCTTCTCGACCAACCCCGAGGTGATCGCCATCGCTTCGCAACTGCTGGTCTTCGCGGCGCTCTACCAGCTTTCGGACGGCATCCAGAATGTCTCGGTAGGCATCCTGCGCGGCATACAGGACGTGAAGATCATCATGCCGATCGCCTTCGTATCCTACTGGCTGCTGAACCTGCCGGTGGGTTACCTGTTCGGCTTCACGCTCGGCATGGGCCCGACGGGGCTTTTCCTCGGCTTCTCGTTCGGCTTGTCGGCCGCGGCCGTGATGATGATCGTCCGCATCCGGCGCAGCGTCCGCAAGCTCCGCCTGGGCAATTGAGGCAACGATTTAGGCAGAGTGGCCGCCGGATAAAAAAAATTTCGTATCTTTACGCAAATTATGCCCACAAATGGACACCGAAAAACAATATACGAAAAAGTGTAAACCCGAAGTAGGCCGCGGATGCAGTTTCTGCGATTGCGGTGCAGAGTGCGAGGCGAAGCTCTGCGACGGGTGTTTCAAGCTTCACGAAACGGCGTGGCTCGAGGAGTACCCCGAGAATATCCCAACCGACATCGTGGAGGTGCGGTTCAAGAACACGCGCCGCTCGTTCTACCAGAACGCCAACAACCTGCAGCTCAAGCGGGGCGACATCGTGGCGGTCGAGGCATCGCCCGGACACGACATCGGCGTCGTTTCGCTCACGGGCGACCTGGTAGCACGCCAGATGCGCCGCACGGGATTCAACCCCTACAACGGCGAGTTCAAGAAAGTTTACCGCAAGGCCAAGCCCTACGACATCGAGAAATGGCAGGAGGCCATCGCCCTCGAACATGAAACGATGATCGCATCGCGCCAGATCGCCGCCGACATGGGACTCAACATGAAGATCGGCGACGTGGAATACCAGGGGGACAAGATAAAGGCTATTTTCTACTATATCGCCGACGAGCGTGTCGATTTTCGCGAACTGATCAAGGTCTTCGCCGAGCGGTTCCACATCCGCATCGAAATGAAGCAGATCGGCGCACGCCAGGAAGCCGGGCGCATCGGCGGGCTGGGCGCCTGCGGGCGCGAATTGTGCTGCGCGTCGTGGATGTCGAGCTTCTCGAGCGTCACGACGGGTGCCGCCCGTGCACAGGAGATTTCGCTCAATCCCCAGAAACTGGCCGGGCAGTGCTCGAAGCTCAAATGCTGCATGATGTACGAATACGACACCTATGTCGACGCCCGCAAGGAGTTCCCGCGCCTGCGTGAGCCGTTGCAGGCCATCGACGGCGAATATTTCCTCGTCAAAAGCGACATTCTCGCCGGTACGATGACCTTCTCGTCAAGCAAGGACGCGATGGTCAATGTCACCACGCTGCCCGTGTCGCGCGTGCGCGAAATCATGGCGCTGAACCGTGCGGGCAAGAAGGTCGACCAGCTGCAGCACGCCGACGACATCCGCCCGATAGCCGAGGAGCCGACCTACCGCTCCGAAGAGGACAGCATCACCCGTTTCGACTCGGCCAAACGGCGCAACAAGCGCGGCCGCAACCGGGGCAAACAGAACGGGCAGGAGGGGCAGAACGGGCAGCCTTCCCAGGAAACAGGACAGGAGCGCCGCCAGGCTCAGCCGGGGCAGCAGCCCCAGCAGGAGCGTCCCGAACGCCGCCAGCGACGCAACGACCGTTCCCGCAACGGGGAGGGCCGCAACGGCGGTGACCGCCGCAACGGGAACCGCAATGAGGCAGCTCCCCGCAACAATGGCAACGGCAACAACGGAGGCAACAACGGCGCAGAGGGCAATACAAACGGCGGGGAACGCCGCGAAGGTGGCAACAGGCGCAACAACCGCAACCGCCGCCGTCCGGGAGGCGAACGCCGCGAAGGGGGCAGCGACAACGGCAGCGGAAGCAACGGGGGTTCAAACGAATAGACGGTGATACGGGCACGTGACATAGCGGCACGTCGCGCAGCAGCCGGAACGCTTCGGCAGACGGCCGGCATTCCGGGTAGCACTGCCACGCAGGCCGGCGCAATGCAGCCCTGTACGACACAACCCGGCACAACGTGGTTCCATACGCCGAGGTCGGGCAGGGCAGCGTCCGGCACAACCGCATACCGGGATCGGACGGGCAGCGCATTCCGGAAAGTCCGTCGGGCAGTACTCCTTTCCACCGCGGCCTTTGCCGCAGGCTGCGTGTCACCCCACGGAGCCGCGGTGACCGATGTGAATGCCTTGGGCTGGGAGGCCCCCGCCACCATCGTCGTCACGAACACGGACACGACGACGCTGCGTGACATGGATTTGTTCCTGCGCTACGACGACCGCATGGATGAAGACACGCTGACGGTACGCATAGCAGTCGTCACACCCGACTCGCTCCGGCACGAAGAGGCTTTCCGGCTCGTACTCCCGGCCGCGCACACTCCGGCCGCCCTGTCGCGCGAGGCCGACCTCCCCTATCGCCGCCGCATCCGCTTCGCCCGCACGGGCGACTACTGCATAACCGTCACACCCGGCCGCCCGGTGAAGGGCATCGAGGCCGTCGGCATAAATATCGTAAAAAGCGAATAAGAGACAACAATGGGCAAGGACAAGCTCCGCAAGTTCCGCGAGAACCTGACTTTCGACTGTTTCATACAACCCGAATTCGACGAGGTATTCCGTTGCGACCACCCGCTCAAAGGGCATTGGCGCAGCGACTTTTTCCATAACGACAACCCGATCGTACTCGAATTGGGCTGCGGCAAGGGCGAATATACCGTAGCGCTGGCCGAGCGCGACCCGTCGCGCAATTTCATCGGCATCGACATCAAGGGCGCACGCATGTGGCGGGGCGCCAAAACCGCCACCGACCGCAGGATGCCCAACGTGGGGTTCCTGCGCACGCGCATCGAGTTTATCAACGGCCTGTTCGCCGAGGGCGAGGTCGACGAGATATGGATCACCTTCCCCGACCCGCAACTCAAGAGCCGCCGGGCGAAGAAACGCCTCACCTCGCCGCTTTTCCTCGGATATTACGCCCGCATACTGTCCCCCGACGGATGGATCAACCTCAAGACCGATTCGAAACATCTGTTCGGCTATACGAACGAGGTGGTGCGCCGCTACGGGCTGCCATGCGAAGTCTCGAACGCCGACATCTACGGCACGGGCTACGCCGACGAGGTGCTGTCGGTTAAGACCGCCTACGAGAAACGATTCCTCGAAATGGGGCTTCCGATCACCTACACCCGTTTTTCGCTCGCCGGGCGCCACGAATTCCCGTGGTTCGACTGGGAAGAGGACGAGAAGGCGGAGAAGGACAACGAAGAGGCACGGCTGGGCTGACTCCCTGAAGGAGCATTCCGCCACCGCCGGCAGCCTCCCCCGTCCGGCAATCCGGCGGTTCGTTTGCGCCTGCGCACCCGGTTTTCCGGCAACAAACCTGCCCCGGCAGCCGGCCTTCGCGCCACAATGCAGACAGGGGACTCCCCGGAAATTCCCAAACAAGGTTACATCGCATATCGCATGTTAATATAGGTATTCTGCTTTTTGGGCGCTATCTACTAATTTTTTAGAAGAAATATTTGTTGATCTAAAAAATTAGTAGTAAACTTGTGTCGAGTTTAAATCATAATGCTCATGGAAAAGCGCATGTATATCGCCCTGATTTTTGTCGCAGCCTTCTTGTGCTCATACGCACAGCAAAGCGACAAGAGCACCTACCTCGCGCACATCCGCCAAGCCGACTCGCTCTACATGGCCGGCGACCCCGCCGGCGCGAGCCGGGCATTCGAAGCAGCCTTCTATCAGACAGAACACATACAACCCTATCATTTATACAATGCAGCTTGCGCTGCGGCTAAAGCCGGAGACAACGGGCTGGCTTTCGACCGGTTATTCAAACGCATAGCCCTTGAAAAGGAATGGTATTCCGATCGCATCGAAACCGACGGAGATCTACAACCGCTGCATGCCGACACACGTTGGCAGCTACTCCTCGACACGCTCACAGCGCGGCAACACCGCGCTGAACGCGACTTCGACATACCGTTGCGCAGGAAATTGCAGCAGATCGCCGCGAGCGACCAGCAGGTACGCACGGCCTATATCCGGGCCATAGAATCGGGTGCAAACGGCATCGTGACGGACTCGCTGATCGCAGAGATGCAGCGCACGGACAGTTTGAACCTGCGGGAAATCTCGTCTATTCTCGACAGTCGGGGCTGGGTAGGTAAAACGAAGGTCGGCGACGCATGCACGGCATTCTTCCTTGTCATCCAGCATTCCGATCCGGCAATACAGGAGCGTTACCTGCCCCTGCTGAGGCAGGGAGCGGTGCTGGGGGACATCCAGCCTTTGCAGGTCGCCATGCTCGAGGATCGCATAGCCGTCAGCAAAGGAGAACCGCAGCGTTACGGATCACAGGTGCTCCGGCATGGCGACGGCAGTTATTACATAGCCCCGTTGCTCGACGCGGAACGCGTGGACGAGTGGCGCAGAGAGGTCGGCATGGGGCCTGTCGCGGAATACCTCAAACGTTGGGGTATCCAATGGCCGGCGCCGGAGGGCTGCAACCGCGCTGGAAACTGAATGACATCGAAAACGAACTAAAAACCACTACCATGGAGAATAAACAACCGGAACTCACACGCGGCGAAGAGGAGATCATGCAGATACTCTGGAGGCTGGGCGATGCGGTGGTCAACGAGATCATCGCCCAGACAAAAGAACCCCGCCCGAAATACACCACAGTCGCGACCTTCCTCAAAATCCTCGAAAACAAAGGTTTCGTCAACCACACGCCCGAGGGCAAAAGCCACCGCTACTATCCGGCCGTAAGCCGCGAAGAGTACGCACGCGGGGTCATGTCGTCGGTACTGTCGTCCTATTTCGACGGCTCGCTGGCACAGATGGTCTCGTTCTTCTCGCGCCATGAGGACATCTCGGTCACAGAGATGGAGGAGATTCTCCAAATCATGCAGAACGCCCGCAAATAACCGCCCGCTCCGCCCCAAGCCCTTCCGACCATGAAAACACTGGCCATATATGCCCTCGAAGTCCTCGCATGCAGCGGCGTGCTGTTAGCGGCCTACGCCATCCTGCTCGAACGCAGGGTGAAATTCCGTTGGTGCCGCCTGTACCTGCTCGCCACGACGGCCGTAGCCGCACTGATCCCCCTGCTCCGCATTCCCGTATGGCCGGGGCGGATCATCGTGGCGACCCCGACCGTAACTGCGCCTGCCCCGGGCGACTGGACGGCCGAAGTGCTGCCCGACGCCGAGGCGCACGCCATCACGCCCGGGCATCTGTGCCTGGGGCTTTACCTGGCGGGCGCAGCCCTGATCCTCGGCATCATGTTGTGGCAGGTATTCCGTATCCGGCGCCTCCGGCGCGGCGCGGAGGTCACCCGTACGGGCAAATACAAGATCGTGCGCACGCGGCAGGAGATCGCTTCGTTCTCGTTTTTCCGCACAATCTACATCTGGACCGCAACACCCGCAGCGGAGATGGGGGCGATCCTGGCCCATGAATCGAGCCACATAGCCCACCGCCACTCCCTCGAGCGGATCGTCATGGAAACCATGAAAGCCGCCCTGTGGTGGAACCCCTTCGTATGGATCGCCGCACGGCGGCTGACCGAGGCCGAGGAGTTCGAGGCCGACAGCGACGTACTCACGAGCGGCTATGACAGGGCCGAATACATGCAAACGATCTTCAAGCAGCTTTTCGGTTATAGTCCGGAAATAGCCAACGGGCTGCGTAACTCACTTACTAAAAAACGCTTTAAAATGATGACTACGCAGACAAAAAGCAGGCACAGCCTGCTCCGGCTGGCAGGTACGCTGCCAGCCCTGATCGGGCTCCTGTGCGCATTCTCTTTCACTACGCGCGCCGCAGTGATCGTCGCCCCGGCAACCGGCACCGGTATCGAAACCGCTCCCGGGCAGGAAACACAGCATGCCGGAGATGAAAAAAAGGACAAGTCATGCAGGGTGTCGATAGATGTCCGGAACAAGGACAAAGGGGCACTCCCGGGCGCCATCGTACAGGTCGTAGGTACGACACAGGGCACTGTGACCAATGCGGACGGACATGCCGAGATCACCGTCCCGGACGGCAGCAAACTTTTGGTAAGCTATCCCGGCTACGAATCGGCAACGGTCGATACGAAGCGGCATAGCCAAAAGGAGGCCACCGTCGTCGTCTTGCAGCGAACTGAAAACAAGGCCGCAACAAGTTCGTCGGACGAAGGAGCGACCACCACCGAGAAACAGGTCGCCGTAACGGTACTAAAGGATGGCGACCCCCTGCCCGGAGCAGTGATAACGATAAAGGACACGCAAAAAGGCGTTGTCACCGATAAATCGGGACATGCGGAAATCTACGCTCCGCAGGGATCAATACTCACAGTCGCCTACGTCGGTTGCAAACCCCACCTGCTGGAGGTCGGAGAGGCAGCCCGGCAGTTTACCGGGATCACGCTGGAATCCGAAACCCCGGGGACACCGGTGCTTTCGGCCCAGACCGGCAAACCGCTCTGGGTGGTCGACGGAATCAAGGTAAACCCGGATTTCATAAACAAGCTCGATCCGAGCCGCATCGAAAACATAACGGTACTCAAAGACCAATCCGCCGTAGCGACCTACGGGCAGGAAGCCCGCAACGGCGTAGTAATCATAACGACCAAAGGTGATACGGCCCTGCCCACCCCGGGGGTAGTAGGTATCCCAGCCTTCGACGGTGCATCGTGGCCGGCCAAACTTGACGCCTTTCAGGTGTGCAGCGGCAATGCCCTCTGCCTGTGCCTTAGACTTGGTATCGACCTCGAGCTGTGCTCCGAAAGAGAGCACAGCGAGGACGATATCAGTGATGACGCTGCCAAGCAGGTCCTTATACTGGGTGGTGTCGAGGATGGGGGTGTCCAGAACAACGATGTTCCGCTTTTTGCACCATAAAAGATAAGCCGGCTGTTTCCGGTCGGAATGGATTATAACACAGATTACACAGAACATA
>ERZ857969.3288-NODE-3288-length-16504-cov-5.479604_pt1 | contig 16504 bp, 10 predicted proteins | sample MGYA00519864_ERZ857969 | MGnify/ENA primary metagenome ERZ857969 (study PRJEB31778, sample SAMEA3449382) | human gut metagenome | biome: human gut; feature: human-associated habitat; material: faeces | place: United Kingdom | collected 2010/2012 ... | reverse complement strand
CGCATATTTCCTTGTACTAAATTTTGGCTTTTCCGCCATATGAAATTAGGATGCAAGCTTTCGGGTGCAGAACAGATACGAATTCATGATCTGCGCCACAGTCACGCAAGCCTATTAATTGAAATGGTTTTTTCTCCCTTACTTATAAAAGAACGTTTAGGACATGAAGATATTAAAACAACTCTTCAAACCTACTCCCATTTATACCCGTCTAAGCAAGAGGAATTAACCGCTAAATTAAATGATATAGGACGCAATAGTATCAAAACAGTATCAATAGCATAAAAAAAGACCGCGGAACATCTGTATTTATAGTATGTCCCACGGTCTTTTAGATTATTCCGGATCAATAATGAAAGAGAGAGAAGAGAAATACTTCGGCGTGGTATGTTCATCCTCTTTCTCCCCTGCCACTTCCACACCTACTACGTTCAGACCGTTTGCGCTGACAGTAACTGTAGCGTAACCGTCCGCGTCGGCTGTGGACTCATTAGTCAGGTCATTGATGACGTCCTTGATGAGAGGCGCGTTCGCATAGGGCTTGCCATCTTTATATACACGGATTCTATACGTATCGCCCTTGCGGAGCGTCAGTGGATTCACCTGGGGAACGATCTGGATCGGCACATTATAAATGCCGCCCGGTTTTACATCGGGGCTCCAGTAGTTAATATTCCATTTGATCGCGTGGGTCGTCTTCACCGCGTCCGCTACTTCCGCAAACGGAGCCTGATGCATTTTGCCGGAGCTGTCTTTCGTGAAGAAGCCATAATCAAAGAAAGTCACCGTTACACCCAACTCATCCGTGGGAATGATAGAAATATGATCCTCATAATTTACAGTTTCCACATTCATAGCGTCGAAATTCTTATCATAAGCTTCCACCGCCTTCACACAGGACGGATTGTACGCGTTGTCTGTCGGTCCTTCCCCAAGGACAAGGGCTTTCTGGTCAAAACGGTTTGCAATAAACACACCGTGGGCAGACACGGAAGAGCAAGCCGCGCCAATAGACAAAGCAGCCGCGCAAAGTAACAGTACGTATCTTTTTTTCATGAAAAAACCTCCCTTAAATAATAACCAACTTAATCATAATTATATATATAATTATATCACACCTTATATTTAATTTTAACTTTGCATTTTATAATAAATATTTTTGAAACTCTTTTTCTGTATAAATTTTAACAAAATACAAAATGTCAATCCCCGAATCTGTTTTTATTAATCCTTTCATTTCACATTTCTCCATCAAAAAAACGCCCTGCAGGGAGCGTTTTCTTTTCATATTTTATTCACCGCTTTGTTTCACGGCAGCTTCCATAAAACCGTTGAAGAGGGGGTGGGGCCGGTTCGGGCGGCTCTTGAATTCCGGATGGGCCTGGGTGGCGGCAAAGTAGGGATGGTCTTTTAATTCGATAATTTCCACGAGACGGTCATCGGGGCTGGTGCCGGAAATGACAAGACCCGCCGCTTCCATCTGCGGACGGAATTCGTTGGACACTTCGTATCTGTGGCGGTGGCGTTCGTAGACGATTTCCTGATTTTCATACAAAGTTCTCGCCCTTGTTCCTTCTTTCAGCTTGCACGGATAGATGCCGAGGCGCATGGTACCGCCTTTTTCCGTGACGTCTTCCTGATCGGGCATGAGGTCAATGACGGGATATTTCCCGTCGGGAATAAATTCGGAAGAGTTGGCTTGTTCCATGTGGCACACGTTTCTGGCAAATTCGATGACGGCGCACTGCATGCCAAGGCAGAGCCCAAGGAAGGGAATTTTATTTTCACGGGCATAACGAATAGCGTCGATTTTCCCCTCCACACCGCGGTAGCCGAAGCCGCCGGGGACGACGATACCGTCAACACCGGCAAATACTTCATCCAGATCCGGCTTTTCTTCTTCAAGGATTTCGGAATTGATCCAGCGGATGTTCACCTTGGCCCCCATGGCGTATCCCGCATGGGACAGCGCTTCCGCTACGGAAAGGTAAGCGTCATGGAGCCGGACATATTTACCGACAAGGGCGATCTGCACTTCCTTTTTTGCCGTGGTCATGCGTTCTACCATGGCTTTCCAGTCTTCCATATCCACCGGACGGTCTTCAAGTCCCAATTTTTTCAGGGCGATATGGTCGAGACCTTCCTGTTCCATAAGAAGAGGCACTTCATAAATACTGTCAGCCGTCAGGTTATTGATAACGGCTTCCGGTTCCACATCGCAGAACATGCCGATTTTCTTTTTCATCTCATCCGACAGTTTTTCCACAGTGCGGCACACGATGATGTCCGGCTGGATACCGATGGAGCGCAGTTCCTTGACGCTGTGCTGGGTGGGTTTCGTTTTCAGTTCGCCCGCCGCCGCGATATAAGGTACAAGTGTAACATGGACATAGATGACATCATTTCTGTTGGGCACGTCTTTCTTGACCTGGCGGATTGCTTCCAGGAAAGGCAGGGATTCGATATCTCCCACAGTACCGCCGATTTCGGTAATAACAATATCCGCATTGTCATTTTTGCCGACACGGAGAACACGGTCTTTAATTTCATTGGTGATATGCGGGATAACCTGTATGGTGGATCCCAGATACTCACCTTTTCTTTCTTTATTGATCACCGACTGGTAGATTTTGCCTGTCGTCACGTTGGAGGCTTTGGACAAATTTTCGTCAATGAAACGTTCATAGTGTCCCAGATCAAGATCCGTTTCCGCGCCGTCATCAGTGACAAAGACCTCACCGTGCTGGTAAGGACTCATGGTACCGGGATCGATATTGATATAAGGGTCAAATTTCTGAATAGTAACTTTGTACCCTCTGTTTTTCAGAAGACGGCCTAGGGAAGCGGCGGTGATGCCTTTCCCCAAAGATGAAACGACGCCGCCGGTCACGAAAATATACTTTGTCATGGTTCCTCCTTTACATGCGCTCCGGTGCGGAAACACCGAGAATAGAAAGCGCGTGGACAAGCACGTGCTGTACGGCGGTGATGAGGCCGAGCCTTGCCTGTGTCACGCCTTCTTCAACGCCCAGAATGCGGCATTCACGGTAAAAATGATGGAAAAGCCCTGCCAGCTCATAAGCATATTTCGCTATCCGCTGGGGTGCTCGTTCCTTCGCTGCGCCGTCAATGAGCATATGGTAGTTTTCCATTTTCTTGACAAGGTCCAGTTCACATTCTTCCGTCAGTTTCGTAAAGTCTGTCTTTTCCCAGTTGCCCCACTTTACGCCCGCTTCTTTTGCCTGGGCAAAAAGGCTGTGGATACGGGCATTGGCATACTGGATATAGTAAACAGGGTTGTCGCTGGACTGCTTTTTCGCCAGGTCAATATCGAAGTCCATCTGGCTGTCCAGTGTGCGGCTGCAGAAGAAATACCTCGCCGCATCGCTTCCCACTTCGTCCATCAGCTCACGGAGCGTGACCGCCTGTCCTGTGCGCTTGGACATTTTCACCGGCTGTCCGTCACGGAGAAGTGTCACCATCTGGAGAAGCATGATTTCAAAATCTTCCGGATCGTAGCCAAGGAACTTCATGGCGGAATGGATACGGATGATGTATCCGTGGTGATCCGCGCCCCAGATATCAATCAGCTTATTGTAGCCCCGATTTTCCTTGTTCGGCACATAGGCGATGTCGGAACAGAAATAGGTCGGTTCGCCGTTCGCGCGGATAACGACCCTGTCTTTGTCATCACCGTTCTTCGTCGTGGCAAGCCACCAGGCGCCGTCTTTCTCATACAGATATCCGTCCTTTTTCAGCGCAGCGAGAGCGTCGTCCACCTGCTTGGGGTAAAGTGATTTTTCAGAGAACCAGTTGTCAAAAGTGACATGGAAATCGGCCAGATCCTTTTTCAGGATAGACAGTTTTTCATTAAGCGCCACCGTTTTGAACACCTTCAGGCGCGCCTCTTCATCCATGGACAGATACGCATCGCCTTCACGGTCAATGAGGGACTTGGCGGTTTCCACGATGTCATATCCGTGGTAACCGTCCTCCGGCACATCTGCGTCTTTTCCGAGAAGCTGGAGGTAACGGGCATTGACCGATTCCGCCAGGTGGGCAATCTGGCTGCCCGCGTCATTCACATAATACTCGGCATACACATCATACCCCGCCGCGCGGAGCAGGTTCACCAGAGCAGAACCATAAGCCGCGCCGCGGGCGTGCCCGATATGGAGCGGTCCTGTGGGATTGGCGGACACATATTCCACAAGGATTTTGTCTTTTTTATCTTTCGGAAGATCTCCGTAAGAAGCGCCGGCGGAAAGGATATTTCTTAATTCGGCATACACCGTGTCTGCTGCCAGAAAGAAATTGATAAATCCCGCTCCCGCGATTTCCATTTTGGAAACAAGAGGCGCGTCAATATATTTTACGATACTTTCCGCAATGGCGCGGGGCGCTTTATGTGCCGTCCTTGCCCACTGCATGGCCGCATTCGTGGAATAATCGCCGAATTCCTTCGCTTTCGGTATTTCCAGGCGCTGCACAGGAGCATACTCCCCACGGGGAAGTTCGCCTGCCGCCTCGGCCGCCGCCCTTGCCCTTTCAATAATTTCTTTCAGTTCTTCTCTGACTTCCATGAAGTTTCCGATTCCTCCCGCACATCAATAATAATTTCGTTCAGATGGCTGAAAAGCCCTTTCATTTCAATGTCATAAACCAGGCGGAGCCGCCCCTTTCCCCCGCTCACCGTATCGGTGATTTCTTTCGAAGAAACAGTGATTTCCACAGGTCCTGCCGGCGTTATATACTCCGATTTTGCCACAGTGCCCGGACGGTATTCCGTTTCCTGGAGAAAACTCCCCTGCCGTGAAAGCGTGACATGGTCACCGTACATACGGATCGTCGTCGTCGTTCCCTCCATGCCGGAAAGAGACGTTTCCTCGTAGGTCAGGTACCGGCAGTCCTCATCTTCACCGTACACGCCCGGCGTTTCCAGTACCACTTCCTCCGCCTTTCCCCGTTCGTCCCGCTGGATCGACTTGCAGCGGATCATGACCTGCTTTTCCACGGTACCCCGTCCTTCTTCAAACAAAAGAAATGCCGAAAAACAAAAACGCGTTTCGGTATTTTTCTAAAAATATTTACAATTAATTATATCACATTCAAAAGCGGAAAATTCGCCATGAAAAAAGAAAATAAGATTATCCCAGCGCCGCGTCGAGAGCCATCATGACCATGAAACCGACAGCAAAGGAAACCACGCCTATATCGGAATGTTCCCCTGCCGACATTTCAGGAATGAGCTCTTCCACGACGACGTAAATCATGGCGCCTGCAGCAAAGCTGAGAAATCCGGGAAGAAGCGGGACGACAAGACTCGTAAGCAGAATCGTCAGGACCGCGCCAACCGGTTCCACAACACCCGAAAGGAAACCTCCAAAAAAAGATTTCCAGCTCCCCATGCCCGACGCTTTGAGCGGCATGGAAATGATAGCGCCCTCCGGGAAGTTCTGGATGGCGATCCCTGCTGAAAGAGCCATCGCCCCTGCCGCTGTCAGACCGCTGCTGCCGGCAAGAACCCCCGCATATACCACGCCTACCGCCATTCCCTCAGGAATATTATGGAGCGTCACCGCCAAAATGAGCATCGTCGTCTTCTTCAGGCGGCTCCTCGGCCCTTCCGCCGTTTCCGCGTTCATGTGCAGATGAGGAATAATGTGATCCAAAAACAGAAGAAACGCCACACCCACACCGAAACCGATCACCGCGGGAAGGAACGCCCACCGCCCCATAGGCGCTGACTGCTCCAGCGCAGGAAGGAGCAGACTAAAAAACGAAGCAGCCACCATCACACCCGATGCAAATCCCGTAAGGCCGCGCTGAACCGATCGGTGCAGCCGTCCCCGCATGAAAAAGACACACGCCGCACCCAGCGTCGTACCAAGAAGGGGAATCATAAGCCCCCAGAAAACATCTTCCATATATATCCCCTATATTTTATACTCTGATTTATATTATTTTACCGCTTTCCGTCAATGAGAGTATCTTTTTTATTTTCCCGTTATAGAAATATTTTGCGGATAACGATAAAAAACAGTTTCCCCTTGCCCCGGCGGAACCTTCTTTATCCGCCCCGTTCTACTCCATCTTTCCCCATAGTAAAAACGCTCCTCCGAAGAAGAGCGTTTTCCTTACTGCAGCCGGATCTGCATATTATCCGTGATATATTCCAGCGCGCCGGGATACTCTGCGGCATACGCCCGGTAAAGGTACTCCAGCGCCTTGTCCCGATTGATTTCCGTACCGAGACCCTCGGCATAGCAGATTCCCAAATGGTACCAGCTGGCCGCCTCTTCCTTTTCCGCCCCTTTTTCATACCACCGGAACGCTTCCCTCATGTTCGGAAGAATTTCATTTCCCACAAGGTACATCGTTCCGATCTCATCCGCCGCAAGACCCTGGCCCAGGGCAAATGCCCGCTTGTACATCTCCACAGCGGCCGCTTTATCTTCAGCCACGCCCGCTCCGTAGCGATAGCACCGGGCGAGAGCGGAATACGCCGCCGCCAGATTCATGCCTGCCGCCTTTTGATAGAGGGCGACCGCCTTTTTTTCGTCCCGCTGCACACCAATGCCGTGAAGATAACTTTGTCCCAGCGCCCACATGCCCATGGGATAGCCGCGGTCCGCCGTTTCCTTAAAGCAGTCTGCCGCTTTCCTGTCATCCTTCTCTACCGCGCTGCCTTCCATGTAGCAGCGGCCCATCATGAAGAGAGCGTCCAAGTCCCCTGCTCCTGCCGCTTTCCGGAAATAGGAAAACGCTTTCCCTTCATCAAAATCCACACCCTGCCCTGCATAATACATAAAGCCTATCGATGTGAGCGCCTCCCTGGAATGCATTTCTTCCGCCTTCCTGTACAGGGAAAGCGCTTTTTTTCCATCTTCTTCCACTTCTTCTCCCAGGCGGTACATATCGCCGAGAGCATTGAGAGAACGCCAATACCCTTTTTCTACGCCTTTCTCCAGCCAGAAGACAGCCTGCTTCCCGCTCTTTTCCACACCGAACCCGTACAGATACATATCGCCCAGCTCATCAGCAGCCACGATATCCCCCGCTTCCGCCGCCTTCACGACAGACGGAAAATACCCGCGGCAAAGCACCGCCCTCTCCTCAGAGCGGGGATCCTCCATGTACGCCAGATTCAACTGGGACAACAGTTCGCCGACCGCCGCGCCTTTCCCGTGCCAGTAGCGGGCCTCCGTTTCACTCCTGTCTTTAATCGAGCCGAGACCGTGATTGTAATACTCACCGAGGAAGTACATCGCCCGGCCGCAGCCTGCCCCGGCAAGCTCCATAAATAAAGGAAACGCTTCATCAAGCCGGCACCGGATGTAGAGCGCTTCCGCCTTATTCAATAACTTTTCGTCAAACATACGAACCTCTCTCATTACCTGTGTACCTATTGTAACACAGTCGGCCTGTGTAAAAAACATCTAACGACGCATATAGGAATATATTGTATAAGAAAAGATGACATATGCTGTAATGGAATATATTTAATACGTTAGACATCAGGCATCAGCTTCTATTCTTTCTGCCATTACAAGACCACACGTTCCGTTTTCCTCCCCACGGGTATAGATTCTTCACCGATGCTCTAAATGACGTCTTGCCGTCCGCCGTCATTCAGCACTTTTAGCTGCCAGCTGACAGCTCACAGCTGACAGCTTTCCTCACTATGACGCCTTACTATCCGCCGTCATTCTGAATGGACGCAAGAATGCTGTTTGAGAAAGACAGGAAACGGGATAGTGACACGGAGTGAAGAATCTATTACCTTGAATGACGTCTTACCGGCTTTCCTCACTACGACAGCAGATCCTTCACATTCGTTTAGGATGACGTTTTACCGTCCGTTATCACTCAGAACGGGGGGCAGAAAAAGAATCTTCATTCTATTCTTTTGCGTCGTTCCCCCAAGCCAGTATCCTCCGTCCGGCTTCGCCGGCCACCTCCTTATAAATAAGGAGGCTTACCCAATCCCTATTTTTTCCGTCAGAATCCCTTTCCTCAACACTGTAGCAGATCCTTCGCTGGCGCTTTGAATGACGCCTTACCGTATCCCGTCATTCAGCACTTTTAGCTGCCAGCTGACAGCTCACAGCTGATAGCTTTTATCTTCTTACCGTTTCTCTCATTATGACGTCCTTTCATCCAATCGTCATTCTGCGCGGGGTAAGAACACTTTGTGAGAAAGCGGGGAATTCTCTTCCAACAGCTGTTTTTTCGCAAAATAAAAGACCCCCGAAGAGGTCTTCTATTGTTAGCTTACAATCACAAATTAGAAAGCGTAGTTCAGTTCAACGCCCCATGTATTCGCGGGATTTTCCGCCTGGCTGTCATATGTTTTCGCGCCGAAGTTGTAGTAAGCGTCCAGTTCTACATTCTTCTGTACAGCAACACCTGCTTTTGCTGTCCAGAACTTCACGCCTGTACCATTGTCCCAGCCATATTCCAGCTGATCCGTCATGTCCAGAGCAGAATTGCCGAGGAGATAAGAACCTGCATCAGCTCTTACATAGTGAACACCGAGAGTAAAGCTGCCCGGTTTATTCAAATCCACTTCGCCATAATTCAGTCCGGCTGTCCACAGATTGGCATGTTCATGCCCAAGGTTGTTTTTACCTCTTGTCTGGATGAAATCACCGTCAACCTTCAGGCCAGAATCTCCCAGTCCGATGGTCGCGCCGGCACCCCAGGCTTTTACGCTGGCATCATTAACAATATTATTTGTCTTCTGTACATTTTCAAGATAGAAAGCAGAAATGTCAGAGCTTCCACCCAGATGTCCTGCCAGCTTGCCGTACCATGCTTCTGTTCTGTCATAAGGAGTCCAAGGGGATGATCCATCCTTATAAGCATCCTTGAAACGTCCGTAACCGACTTCAGCACCGAACTTGCCATTGTCATAGCCCATTGCCACGCCGTCAAAAATGCCATCTTCATCCCAGAACACACCGGTCTGATCCAGTGCCACACCCTGGCGGCCGAGATCCATGTAGAAAGCGTCATTCGGTGTCCAGCGTGCATGGATGCGGTCCATGATGGTATTGGCATCTTTATTGTCCTTGAAATCCATTTCAGATACGAAACGGCCGGAAACAACAATCTGGTCATTGACCTGGGCGTCCGCATTGATGCGCAAACGGCCTGTCCAAGCATCCGTATGATCTTTAGCTCCATCAAGGTTATGCTGGTACTGCATGCGGGCATCGCCGGACCAGGAAATGTTGCCGACTTTCTTTTCCAGGTTGCTTACGCGGACACCAAGGTTTGCCAGTTCATCTGCGTATTCCCCTGCCAGTTTGTCCAAGGTTGCTTTCTGTTCTGCATTCAGCTGGTCTTCGCGGGCCATCAGACGGGCAATAACCTGCGCCAATTCATAACGGGTCATGTTTCTTTCGCCTTTGAATGTACCGTCCGGATAGCCTTCTACAACGCCCTGATCGGAGAGATCGGACACTGCCTGATAAGCCCAGTCATCAGTGGATACATCAGAGAACGGATTGGCAGCGTATGCGGATACGCCTGCGGTGAGTGCAGCAACTGCTGCGATTGCGAGAATCTTTTTCATGATTCTTCCTCCTTTGAGAAAAAACTTTGTGTCCTTGCTCAGCAGGAATCAGAAAATCTCGCTCGAGTGACCGTGTTTCCTCTGCCTGTTTTCTGAATCTCCGCACTAAAAAAGAAGGACTGCCTTTTTAGCAACTTCAGTGTACCACAATTATTAGATTTTGACAAATTTCAGTCTTTTTATTTCTTAATTGCTTCAAACCTGAAATCTACGGTTCCCATACAAATGCCTTAAAAAGTATCTTACTATATATCTATAATACATATGATATGCAGTATGTGCTAAGCAGTATGGTTTCCTTTTCCTTCATTTGCGCAGCAGATTCTTCGCTGCCACCCTAGATGACGTCTTACCTTTCGGTGTCATTCAGCACTTTTAGCTGACAGCTCACAGCTAACATTTCGCAGCTAACGGCTAACAGCTCACAGCTGATAACTTTTATCTTCTTACCGATTCCCTCACCACGGGTATAGATCCTTCACATTCGTTCAGGATGACGCCTGACGTTTTCCTCATTATGACGCCATTTCCTCCAATCGTCATTCTGAGCGGGGGCAAGAACGTCTTGTGGGAAAGATGGAAAACGGAACGGTGAGGCTGAGTAAAGAATCTATTACACTGATGACGCCTTACCGTCTTATACAAGGATCATGGAGTCGGCCGTCAGAAAGAGCTGCTGGCGCACGCAGTGCGATTGAGGATACTCGCTTGTCGTAATGATTTAAATCGTAAAAGAATAGTTAGCTTGCAGCTGGCAGCTCACAGCTGATAGCTTTTATCTTCTTACCGCTTTCCTCACCACGGTAACAAATTCTTCGCTGTCGCTCAGAATGACGCCTTACTATGGGTGTTACTTTATCGGCAGGCCTGAAAGTGGTTAGAATCCCAGCTGTGCCGTCTGTTTAACGTCATTCTGAACGGAGGCAAGAACGTCTTGTGGGAAGGACGGGAAACGGAACGGTGAAACGGAGTGAAGAATCTATTACTCTGATAACTCCTTACCGCTTTTTCCACCATGAGTACAGATTTTTCACACAATTCTGGCGGACACCCTGCCATGAGTTTCACTTTTACCGGAAAACGAAAAAGGAGCAGGCACCATCAGCAGTGCCTGCTCCTTTCTTACTAAAAGTTGCTTATTTCTTGGCAGCGAGAGCTGCTATCTGTGCCTTTAATTCTTCCAATTCGGATTCCATATCATTGATCCTCTTATTCTGCGCTTCAATACGATTCGCCATTTCCACTTTGGAGTAACGGGTGTAAACGTCGCCGCGTCCCAGCTTCACAGAAATTCCTGCATTGAGCATGTTCCTGTCATCTCCCATGGTCCAGCCGAGACTCATCATCGTTCTTTCGTTCGGCCGATAGAAGAGGCCTACCGCCGCAGCGCTGGCATTGCGGTAATTGCCGAAGCCTGCCGCGATGTCCCACTTGTCATGGGGGTCGAAGTCCAGCGGATGGAGGGCTGCCAGTGCTGCCGCCCCTGCTCCTACTTTACTGATCCGGTTGTCCAGGGTGCCCAGCTTTCCGTTCAGATTGTTGATAGTATTTCCCAGGTTGGTAATATTGGTTGTGTTCTTACCGACCTGTTTGTCCAGTATGGTCAGGTTGTCTCCGGCACTGTTCTCTTTCTTCACATAGTTGCCGTCATTCTTCACATGGGTTTCGTGGTACACTGTATTTCCGCTGACAATCTTTGTGCTTCCGTTTTCCACTTTTCCATCGGCTTTCACGTTGACCGTGTATTCCGTTCCGCCAAACGTGTTGGCAGCTGTGTCAAGTGTCACATTTTCACCGGCTTTCACGGTGTTTCTTGTGTCTTTCGTAGCTACGGTGACTTTGTTTTCTTTGCCGTCGCTCCCTTTCAGGGTAATGGTGGTGGTATTGTCCGCGTTTTGTGTGCCGCTCATGGTATAGGTGGTATTGGTATCAATCTGCCCCGCGATAGCTGACAGGTCTACGCTGCCTTTTACTTCATTTCCGGCCGTGTCTTTTACGCTCATGGACAGGGTTTTACCGCTAAGGGACAGCGCATTGTTGTCGCTTACCAGTTTATCATTGCCGTCTGCAACGGATGAGAGATCCACGCTGCCCTTCACTTCATTTCCGGACGTATCCTTTACACTCATGGACAGGGTTTTACCGCTAAGGGACAGCCCATTGCTGCCACTTACCAGTGTATCATTGCCATCCGCTGCTCCGGCTACCGCTTTCTTCAGCTGTGCCACATTGACGGCATCGGTATCTGTCGCGCCGGCCGCTACGTTCGTAATCTGGCGTGTATAACCTTCCGTCTTGTCCCCTACAGAAACGGCACCAAGAGTTGATTTCCAGGCAGCAGACGTATCTGTGGAAGCCGCCTGGGTAGATGGATCATAGCCGCTCACACCTGCTGCCGTATCTGCCACACTCCACGAGCCAAGCGCCACGCCGCCGGAGACCTTCGCATGAGAATCATAACCAAAAGCCATGGAAGTTTCTTTCTCCGCACTGCTCTTTGTACCCATGGTAATGGCCCAGCCCGCGGTCGCGGAAGCATCTGTGCCTACAGCTACCGCTTCTTCGCCCTTAACTGTCAGACGATTTCCCAAGGCAAGACCTCTCTGGCCGCCGCCGTCATTAGAACCGACGATTTCGTTTCCATATCCGACAGACGTTCCCAAATCATCTACGAGGGAATTCTTACCAAAAACCATACTGCCGCCATTGACTGTATTTGTCATACCGACAGCCACGTTCTGGTCGCTGCCGCTGGATTTCTTGGTGTAAATCCATTTTGTCGGATCGCTCGGATCTTTTTCTGCCGTATAGCCAACCAGGTTCCCCAAGCCGATGACCGTATTCTCCTCCCCGAAGACTTTTGTCAGTTTATGGTCATAATTGTTGTAATCCGTGCCGAATACGGCATTATGGACGCCTTCCACTTCCAGATTCTGGCCGGCGACGATACTATTGTTTCTTCCGTTTTTCACTCCGGTCAGTTTGTTATTATTGCCAAGAACGGTGCTGTTCACCCCTTTCGAAGAAGAGGAAATACCGAGCACGATGCTGTCTTCCGCCTCGGCGCCGTCATTGTCATAGTTGCTGCCGGCTCCCGTTTTTGTAGACTTGGCGCTGTAATAATGCACTTTCGAGGCATCGGCAGCTGCCTGTACCTTTTTCAGCTGTGCTACATTGACGGCATCGGTATCCTGCGTGCCGGCTGCTACGTTTGTAATCTGGCGGGTGACTGCCGCACTGGTCGGAGTTGCCGCTTTACCGACAGAAACAGCAGCGGCCGTCGCTTTCCATGTTGCTGACGTATCCGTAGAAGCCGTATCGGTCGACGGATCGTAACCGGCAGCTCCCTTATCAACAGAGGCGACGGAATCCGCACCGAGCGCTACGCCGCCGTCTTTTTCCACATCCGTATTGTAGCCGAGCATCACCGCATTGCTTATGTTCGCCGTATGCGATTTAATCGGTACATTTTCCGTCACCTTATATTTCTTTTCGAGAATAACATTGCCCGAAGCATCTTTCATGGTATACGTTTTCTCTACAGTCTTCTTTTCCGTCGCCATGGATCCAAGGATTACATTGTTTTTACCGCCGTCTTTATGGTGGTAATCCCCGATCACTACATCGGCCGTACTGCCGGATATATTATTCCCGGTTCCCATCATAGATACACGTTCCACATTCCTGCCTGTATTCGCATATCCGTTGATCGTGTTATTGATGCTGGGTGTATTCCCTGTACCTGTAAGGATATTTCCGGAACCGATAATCTGGGAATGGACAGCATAATCTGAAGTATTTCCATTCCCCATGGTGACCACAGAGCCGCCGCCGGTCGACATGGCCAGCCCCATCGCTTTCCTGAGCTCATCATGACTTAACTGTCCGGTTCCGCCGGCATATCCCTGTCCCTCAAATAATATGGTATCACCCCAATATTCGTTCATACTGTTTCCATTTTCATCGGTCGGTGCCGTCCCGAAAGAATGCGTAACGCTATTGCCCGCGCCGAAAACGAGTGCCCCATTGGCGCCTTCTGTTTTGTTCAGGGTACCGACGACGGTGTTTGCCATCCCATCATTCTGGTCCGCCTTATTTGACGCTACGGTATTAAGACCGCCATAGACAGAAGCCAGATAGCCGTCAAGGCCGGAATCGCCTGCCTCCACAATGGATTTGATCCCTGTCACGGTCTCCTGCCAGCCATAAGCTTTTGCGCCATGGCCAAGAGCCACATTCATTCCGCCGCCGTCTCTGGTCCCGCTCTGGGCATGATACCCGACAACGACACTGGCATGTTTCTGCCCGATATCGGGATCGGCCTTTTCTTCCGGTGTCATGGAACCGATAACGACGGATTCTTTAATCGCTGATAACTTCTGATTATCCCCGATCACGATAGACGAGGTGGGATTTTCCGCTTTATTATTATTCCCGATGACAGTCAGGCTCTCATGCCCTGTCATATAGGTACCGTTGCCGGAAATATCATTTCCCTTGCCGATGACAAGGTCGGACACATTCTTCGTCCTTTCTTCCTGGTGCCCGGAAACTGTACCGGCATTTCTATCGGTAATCTTATTGCTGTCCCCGATGACGGTCTGGCTCTTGCTGTTCTTGACGGTATTCTGAGAGCCGCTGATTGTAACATTCATTCCTTGTGAAACGGTATTTCCGTCGCCAGTAACAAAGACATGGCTTCCCCATTTGCCGATGTACTTGCCCAGAGGCTTGCCATCCGCCATCGCCTGCTCCAATTCCTGCTGCTCCGAAGCGGAGAGTTGTCCGAACTGATAAGAATCGGACACATGATTAAACGCGCCGGTCACGAAAGCGCCATTAGATTCCTGTATCGTATTGTTGCTTCCGAGTATACCGTCATTAGAGCCGGCATGGTCTTTCGTGCCGCCTTTATCAACATTTTCCGTACCGATGATAATGCTGCTGTTTCCTTTGAAAGCCCCCCGTTTTGATGCATCAGGAATCAGGCCGGATGATTCGCCGATAACGATACTTCCGGAACCGTTGGACTGGGCATTAAAACCCATGGCAACCGCACTATTTGCCGTCGCCTCTGCATTTGCTCCAATCGCAATGGCTCCGGTCTCTTTTGCCCCATCATTGTTATAATTGACTGATGATGCATTTCCGCCTTTCACGGATACGAAATGAATGCTGCCCGTACCTCCGGCAATAGCTTTCAGCTGCGCCACATTGACTGCATCGGTGTCATTCGTGCCGGCTGCCACACCGGTAATCTGCCTTGTAGCAGTACTGCCATTACCAACAGATACCGCTGCATGCGTCGCTTTCCATGCGGCCGATGTATTTGCAGAAGCTAATTTGGTAGACGGATCATATCCCGCAATATCCTTGTCAACAGAGGCAACGGAATCCGCGCCGAGCGCTACGCCGCCGTCTTTTTCCGCATTGGCTTCCGAGCCGAGTATGACCGCATTGCTGGCGGTTGTAGTAATACCGCCGGCAGAAGAACCCATCACAATCGTATCTTTTGCATTGGAAATCGTGCGGTTCGTACCGATGACAGTTACACCGCTTACATTGGTACCTGTATTTTTATAACCGTTCAGTAAATTGTAAGCAGCCTTTTCCGCTGCGGTTCCTGTCAGGGTATTTCCCACCCCGATCAGCTGGGAGCGGTATGCGTAGTCTGCTTTATTTCCGCCGCCGATGGCAAGGACAGCGCCGCCGGAATCATTTCTCCGTATATCCTCCCTGAGTTTTTCTGCCAATTCCTTGGGACTGTTGATCCCCAAAAACGACATGGGATTTGCTATATTGTCCACTGAATTGGTCACTTCATTGCCCGCACCGAAAACCAAGGTACCGTTTGCGTTATGGGTCCGATTAGCAGTCCCTACGACCGCATTGGCGATTCCCGATACACTGCTGCCTGACGTTTTTGATTCAATGCTGTTAAAGGATCCGTTGATGACTGCTCCGAAATTCTGGGCAGCAGATCCCTGGTTCGTATTTCCGTCATACGCATTCGTCATGATGGAGTAGGCGCCGGTCGTCGTCGCAAACGCACCGGCAGAATAACTGTTCAGCCCGACGGTGGTCGCGCCTACCAAGACGGACAGTTTGCGCTTTTCATCATCCGTATTGGAATCTACCGTGGTATCTCCCAAGGCGCCGACATACTTATGGTCGCCGATCATCAGACTGCCGCTGCGGGCATAAGTATTCTGCCCAATGGCAATCCCTGCCGGCAGTAAATGGTCTGTACGGGAAGGATCCGTCGAATGCATCCCGAAACGGAATATTTTGTCCTGCGTTCCCCACATGTTTTCTACAAAAGCATTCTTACCGATGGCAATACTGCCTTCCTGCATAACATAATCATCAATCTGGGCGTGATCGCCTATCGCAATGGCACCGTTTTTCGTACTGTTATTTCTTAAATCAATATCATTCCCGATTTTAATATTCTGATTCCCCGGTTCTACAAACGTATTGACCCCGTCAAGCGCCGCAGATACAGGGCTTACAGAAATCCCTGTCAATAAAAAAGCCGCCAAAACTGCTGCCAGCGTGTTTTTAGAGACTCTCACCCTCCCGCTTTTCTCGCTGTGCCCGCAATTTCTGAAACGACGACATAACTGTTCTTCACTCGACTCCAAATGACTTTGTAGATGTGATTCATGTTTTCCTCCCATAAAAAAACAATTTAATTTAGAAACGCAATAAAAAGAAGCAACATCCCCATGCTGCCGATACTGCCTTCACACCACCTTTCCCCATGACACTTCATTTGCCTGAAAAGCCGGGTACAGAATCCGTAAACAGGAAAATTCCTGCCGGGTTTCCCCGCTTTCCTTTCAACACTTATTTTATTAAACAACCTCTGTTCTCATTATAACAAAAGATTTATCTTATTTCTATATAATATGTACTGTTTTA
>ERZ857969.3280-NODE-3280-length-16600-cov-3.928438_pt1 | contig 16600 bp, 9 predicted proteins | sample MGYA00519864_ERZ857969 | MGnify/ENA primary metagenome ERZ857969 (study PRJEB31778, sample SAMEA3449382) | human gut metagenome | biome: human gut; feature: human-associated habitat; material: faeces | place: United Kingdom | collected 2010/2012 ... | reverse complement strand
CCGTATACGGCGTGATCGGCAACCACGACCACGACCTGAACAAATACACCGACCGCGAGGCGACGGAGAACTACCGCCGCCATTTCGGCCCCACCTATTATGCCTTCGACATGGGGCGCACGCACTATATCGTACTCGACGACATCGTTTACCACGGCGCGAAGAAATACGAGGAGCAGATCGACACAATGCAACTGCGCTGGGCCGCCGCCTATGCGGAACGCCTGCCTGCAGGGTCGCGCGTCTGCATCGCGATGCATGCCCCGGCCATGAAATCGTGGCTCGGGAACCGCGTCATGGAGTCGGCCGAGAGGCTGATGGACGCCTTCGCCGGGCACGAACTGCACTTCATCACCGGGCATACGCACCTCAACTCGAATTACGACATCCGCGAGGGGGTCACGGAGCACAACGTAGCGCAGGTCTGCGGCAACCTCTGGTGGGATCCGATCAACTGGGACGGTACGCCCAAGGGCTTCCAGCTGTTCCGCGAATGCGGCGGGGAATTCTCGTGGGAATACCGGAGCCTGGGCGAGTCCCCGGCACGGCAGATCCGCGTATGGCACCCCGGCCAGGTGGCCAAGCACCCGGCCAGCGTCGTGGCAAAGGTGTGGAACTGGGATTCGTACTGGACGGTCGTATGGTATGAGGACGGCCGTTACCGCGGCGCCATGCAGCGTACGACGCTCGACGACCCCGATTATACCGCACACATCGACTCGCTGAAGGCCGCCGGGAGGAAAATCTCCAAAGTCCAGCGCCCACGCCCGACGAACTTCTATTTCACGGCACGCCCCTCGGCATCGGCCCGCGAGGTGGAGGTGGTCGCCACCGACCGATTCGGCCGCCGCTACTCGGAGCGCATCGCACTCGGGCACACCGACTGACATACAGGACACCAACACCAAAATCATCAATAGCCTATGAAAAAACTGATTACTTTAATCGCCGGGTTGCTGCTCGTCGCCCTGCCGGTCGGACTGGCCGGTTGTGACGACAGCGACAAGGAGATCTACAACGATGGCCGGCTGGTCACCGATGTAGTTATTCCGACCTCGATGACCGTCTACCGCGGGATGGAGGTTTCCGTTTCCGGCTACGGCTTCGCCCAAGGCGACGCCATCGCGTTACGCGCCGGCGAGGATCTCCCGGCAGCGACCACGGTAGCATCGGAAAAACTGCTGACGTTTGTCATACCCGACGGCGCGGCAGACCAGACCGTCTATAAGGTCGTGCTCAACCGGGCACAGGACTACCAGGTGCTCGGATCGAGCAAGATGACCGTACAACTGGCCATCGACGTCGACCTGGGCAAGACCATCTCGGGCAACTGGGGCGGCGACGCCGTGATCCGCGGCCGCGGTTTCATGGCTACGGACAAACTCCTATTGGAGCAAGGGGGGGGGAAGTTCGAAGCGCCGGTCAAGGGTGCTGACGATTCTTCGCTGACCTTCACCATTCCCCAGAACGCCGCCGACGGCGACTGCGAATTCACCCTGCAGCGCGGCGCAGAAGAGCAGGCACTGGGCCAAACTCACCCTCTCCCTGGGCGGCGTCACCGTACCGGACAAGGAGGGCGCGACGATCAAGGGTATCGTCCACCTGGCAGGACAAGGCATCGCCGACGTCCTTGTCTCGGACGGCGACCTGATCACCAAGACCGACGCCAACGGTTTCTATTGGCTCAATTCCGAAAAACGCAACGAACTCGCCTTCGTCATCCTGCCTGCGGGCTATGACGTCCCCACCGTCAAGGCGATGCCCCAGTTCTGGCAGCCCTGCACGCTCGACGCAAACACCGTCGAACAACTCGACTTCCAGCTGCTCAGGGCCGACAACGACTCCCACACCATGCTCGTGGCCACGGACATGCACCTGGCCAACCGCAACACCCCGAAAGATTACGTTCAGTTCGCCGACGGCTTCGTCAAGGAGTTGACATCGGCCTACAACTCCGCCGCACCCGGAAAGGTATACTGCCTCAACCTGGGCGACTTCTCGTGGGACGACTACTGGTACGACAACAAGTGGGCGCTGCCCGAATGCAAGCAGACCGTCGAGGATTTCAATTTCCAGATGTGGTCGGTGATGGGCAACCACGACAACGACCCCTATGTAGCCTCCGATTTCGGCGCCGAAGGCCCCTACCGCCAACACATGGGCCCGGTTTACTACGCCATGAACATCGGCCGGATACACTACATCATGCTCGACAACACCGAGTACCTCAACACGGGCGGCTCGCAGGGTACGGTCGGTTCGCGCAATTACAACCGCCGCTTCGACGACCGGCAGCTGGCATGGCTCAAGGAGGAACTCACCCATGTCGACAAATCGACCCCGATCGTCGTGGGATGCCACTGCCCGCTTTACTCGTACAGCGGAAGCGGCGGCGTGAGCGTAGCGCTCCAGACCCAGGCCGACATCGACAAAATCCTGAGCTGCTTCGCCGGCTTCAGCAACGTGACTTTCGTCACGGGGCACACGCACGTGAACCGCAATATCCAGTCGCCGACCTATGCGAACGTCTACGAGCAGAACATCGCGGCGGTCTGCGGCACCTGGTGGTGGACGCAGCAGTACGGCAACAACAACGTCTGCACCGACGGTTCGCCCGCGGGTTACAAGATCTTCACGGTCGACGGAACCGACCTCAAATGGCAGTACAAAGCCACGGGGCTTCCCATCGAAAAGCAATTCATCACCTACGACATGAACGAGGTCAAGGAGTACTGGGCCACCGACGCCACGGCACTCAAGGCCTTCGCCGCAGGCAACGACATGCGAAACCGCGACAAGGATTATTCGACGGTGGGCGAAAATGCCGTCTACATCAACGTCTGGGCCTACGAGCCGGGCTGGACGGTCACCGTGACGGAGAACGGAACCCCGCTCGACGTGAAACAGGTCTGGAGCAAGAAAGACCCGCTGCACAGCATTTCGTACGACATCCCGCGCGGCGCGGCCAACAACGGCACGCTCACCTTCCCCTCGACCTCCTGCATGCATATGTTCGAGGTTACGGCCTCCTCGGCGTCTTCCACGCTGGAGATATCGGTTACCGACCGCTTCGGCAACGTCAGCACGGAGTCGATGACCCGGCCCAAGGCGCTCACGACCGACGTGACCAAATAACCCTCAAAAAACCTTAAGACAATGAAGCGTATAATGAACAAATGGTTGTGGTCGTTATTATGCGTCACGCTCCTGGGAGCCGCGGCGTGCAGCGACGACGACACCGAAGGGGATTCGGGGAACCCCATTCCCCCGGCACTCTCCACCGAAAACCTGCCCGATGCAGGACTGAAGTTCCTCTATTCGGCACTGACCCCGCATACATTCACCATGAACGTCGACGCGCCCTGGGAGATCACCAAGACCGCAGGCTGGTTCGTCGTCACCCCGAACAAGGGCGAGGCGGGCCAGAATATCCAGGTCACCGTCACCCCGGCCCTGAACCAGGGCGAGGCGCGCGACGGCGAATTCACCATCCGCGCCAACAGCGGCAACAACCTCCATCCCTGCCTGACGGAGAAGAGCATCCCGCTTTCACAGGACGCCTACCTGGCGGCCGGCATCGTGATAACGGGGCTCGACGAACGCCTGCTGGCATTCGAAGCCGAAGATACGGATCCGGTGGTCTTCACCGTCGAGACATCCTACGACTGGACGCTCACGGTGGAGAACGAGACCTGGCTGACGGTAGCGCCCAAGAGCGGCAAGGCCGGCTCTGCGGCCCAAGTCACCATCACGCCCAAGGCCAACACCACCGACGAACGCCACGAGTCGAAAATCACGATCACGGCCGGTGACGCCGAATTCGGCGAGAACACCGCCGAAGAGATCATCGAGCTGGTTCAGGCGCCCTACATGCCCAAGGACACGCATGCCGAGGGATACGTCTTCTTCAGCGACGACTTCCAGTGGATTCCCGACAACTGGGTGAGCCCCTACACCAAGTACGGCTGGCCGAGCGTATCGATCGACGGCACGAACGGCAACGAGTTCGCCCTTTCGACCGACGGGATGAAAGAGGCCGTAGCGGCCAAGGGCTACACCTACACCCCCTCGGTATATGCCCGTTACGAAGGCCATGTCAAGCTGGGTAAGACCGCCAACATGGGCGCCATCACGATTCCCGCGCTCACGGGCATCGACGCCGGCAAGGCCGCGACGCTGCTCGTGCAGTTCGACGCAGCCGCCTATTCGTCGGCAGGCGGCACGGTGGACAACGGCGACGACCACATGGACGTCACGATCGAAGGCCCCGGCACGATCGGCGACCTGGTGGAAACCTCCGCGCTGGTCGAAGTGAAGAACGTCTGGGAGTGGACACGCTACTCGCTGATCGTCTACGGCGCTACGAACGAAACCCGCATCACCTTCGGCAGCGAGCGCGAAGTGAAGTGCCGCCTCTACCTGGACAACATCACCGTGACGCGCGCCAAGGACGAGAACCCCGAAGCCCCGGCACCGGAGGCACTCGTCACCCCGTTAGACAAGGAGATCGTCAATACCTCCGATCCGAGTCTCTTCGATGCCAACAGCATGGTGGTTGCCGAAGGCGGCACGCTGACCTGCTCGGTGCGCGTCAACAAGGCCTGGACGGCAGAGACCGACTGCGACTGGCTGACGATCACCACCGTACGCTGCGGCGACGCAGACCCGTCGACGGTAACGGGCGCCAACAACGGCGCATCGCTCTCGAACGGCGTGGCGACCGTCAAGGCCACGGGGCTGCCCTACATCACCACCAAGGTGGAAGTAGGCAGGAACTCCGGAGGCGAAAGCCGCACGGGCCATATCATCATCAAGTCGGAAGGCGCAGAGATCGAGAAGGTTGCTGTCACGCAGGCTTCCGGGGCACAGATCACCATCGAAGGGCTAACGGACAATACGCTGGAGCTCAGCGACAACCCCACAGAATCGGGTGCCGAGGTGAAATTCACGGTCAACGCCCCCTATCCCTGGACGATCGCCCCATCGGGCGCTGCGGCATGGTACGAGGTGAGCCCCGGGCAGGGTGCCGCCAACACCGACGTGGAGGTAACGGTCAAGGCGCTTGAGCAGAACCTCTCGTTCCGCCGCTTCGGCGAGTTTACGATCACGGCGGCCGAGGGCGATGCAACCCTTACCGAGAAGATCGCGCTTTCGCAGCAGCCCGTATCGCCCGGAACGGTGAAATGGAACTTGGCGTCTCCCGTACAATGGTCGTTCTCGGAAGAGGATATGGGCAACTACGCCCAGGACTTCAAGGGCGGGCCCGACAGCCCGTACAACACGGTGCTGGCCCAATCGGGGCCGGGGTACCTCTCCTATACGCACACGGCACCGAGCGATCCCGACAAGAAATGCGAACGCATCGTCGGCAGTACGGGCCATCCGTACATCACGGGCGGCTGGCCGGGCGACTACTGGACGTTCGCCGTCCCGGTGACGAACCTCGACGCAGGCACCAAAGTCCGCTTCACGGCGATCACCCGCACCTCGGCCACCGGCCACAAATTCTGGCGGATGGAGTACAACGACGGCGGCACCTGGAAACCCGCCGCGGCATTACAAACGACCACGGAAACGGGGGAAGAGGTCTCCTACACCCACGCCATGAAAGCCGACGGGACGACCTACATCACGGTCGACGTGACGGTCACCTATGCCAATGCGATCTCCGGCGGCAACATCGAATTCCGGTTCGTCTGCGCAGCCAACTGGCAGGCCAACGGCAAGGGCGCACTCACCAAGCCCAACGGCGGAACGATACGCTGGGGCGGAGCCGGAACAGCCGACAGCCCGAGAATACAGATCGTACCCTAAACCGACCTTGACGGCTGCGGCCGCCCGCAGGACGACCGCAGCCGTTCGACAAAAAAACCCGAATTAAAAAAATCAACAATATGAAGCTTAAAACATACATACGGAATGCTTTGGCAACCGCGGTAATGTTGCTGGTCGCTTCGGCCGCCTGGGCCCAAAGCCGCAACATCACGGGCATCGTGTTCGACACGGACGGCAAAAGCCCGCTCGTCGGGGCCACCGTCATCCTGAAGGGGACTGCGACAGGCACGATTTCGAACGCAGACGGAACCTATACGATCCATGTCGGCAGCGACAACGACGTGCTGGTCTTCCAGTCGCTGGGTTATGACCCGCAGGAGGTCACGGTCGGAAGCCGCACCACGATCAACGTCACGCTGAAAGAATCGGCGCAGAAGATCGACGAAGTGGTCGTCACGGCACTCGGCCTGACCCGCTCGGAGAAATCGGTCGGCTATGCCGTTTCGAAAGTCTCGGGCGACGAACTCACCAAATCCATATCGAGCAACTGGGTGACGGGGCTCAACGGCAAGGTCGCCGGTATGTCGATGTCCTCGGCGGGCACCGGCCCCGGCGGTACGGTACGTGTGACGCTGCGCGGCGACACGTCGCTCAACTACGGCGCCAACGAAGCGCTGTTCGTCATCGACGGTATCCCGATGAGCAACGGCACGGTAGCCTCCGGTTCGGGCGCCAACTATGCCAACAGCAACGCCCCGGTGGACTTCGGTAACCCGATCTCCGACCTCAACCCCGACGACATCGAGAACGTCTCCGTCCTCAAAGGCCCCGCCGCAGCCGCGCTTTACGGTTCGATGGGCCAGAACGGCGTGGTGCTCATCACCACCAAGTCGGGCCGCGAACAGCGTGGTATCGGCGTTACCTACAACGGTTCGGTGACCTTCGAGACCGCAGGCTTCTGGCCCGAATTCCAGGAGGAATACGGCCCCTCGGCCGTCACCACGTCGCTCACCAACCGCGTCGCATCGGCATGGGGCCTTCCCGGCACGATGACCTACGACGGGCAGCCCGTCCGCCAGCAGATCTCGCGCTACACGTACGGCGAGCATTTCGACTCCAGCAAGCTGCGCTATCTCTACATGTCGAAGAACTGGGAGACCGGGGAGTTCACCCCCCTGCCGTGGGTATACGCCGACGACTGGTTCACCGGCCTCTTCGAAACGGGCGTTACGTGGAGCAACTCGGTGACCATCGACGGTTCGACGGGCAAGGGTACGAGCACGCGCTTCTCATTCACCGACCTGCGCAACGACTGGATCACGCCCAACTCGGGCTACGAACAGCAGACCTTCGCACTGGCCCTGAACCAGAAGATCAGCAAGGCCATCAAACTGGCGGCAAAAGTCAACTACATCCGCAAGAACAGCGACAACATGCCCATGTCGGGTTACAGCCAGGGTTCGCCCATGTACGGCCTGATCTGGGGCTACAACACCAACCCCATCTCGGCTTACCGCGACGAGTACATGCAGGGCCGTTATACCTATGCCAACTACCTGGCAGGCAGCGGCGAAGACAAATACAACACCACTTCGGGGCTTATCTACAACAGCCTCGAGGGCCACAACCCCTACCGCACGCTGTACGAGGAGCTGAACAAACTGGATCGTGACCGTTTCTTCGGCAACGTGAGCATCGACTTCACGATCCTGCCCGAGCTGACCTTCACGCTGCGCGGCGGCTTCGACGCCAATATCGAATGGCGCTCGCAGCAGAAACCCTTCATGTCGCTCGACAACCGCTACGGCATGTACCGCGAGAAGACCATCCGCCGCTACGACTACAACTCGGACTTCCTGCTCAAGTACAACAAGCTGTGGGATCGCTTCGGCGTCACGGCGGCATTCGGCGGCAGCGTCCTGCGCAACAAATACTACTCGACCACCATCACCGCCTCGCAGCTGAGCAGCGAAGGCCCCGGCATGTATTCGTTCGCCAACGCCGCGGTAGCCCTCGACACGTCGCCCTACCGCAGCAACCGGCAGACCAACAGCCTTTACGGCTTTGTCAACCTGTCGTGGGACGACACCTACTTCCTCGACGTCACGGCCCGCAACGACTGGTCGTCGACGCTGGCTCCCTCCAACTGGAGCTATTTCTACCCGTCGGTATCGGCCAGTATCCTGCTCGACAAGGCGTTCAAGATCAACTCCCCTCATGTCAACATGATCAAGCTGCGCGGTTCGTGGGCACAGGTGGGTAACGACACTTCGGTCTTCTCGCTCTACGACGACTACTCGACCACGGACTATCCGGGCGGCGTCACGCTGCCTACGGCCAGCAACTACCCGTACATCCTCCCGGAAAAGACCAGCAGCTGGGAAGTCGGCCTGGAAACCAAGTTCCTGGGCAACCGGCTCAATGTCGACGTGGCGCTCTACAAGACCAGCACCCGCAACCAGATCATCAGCGCCGAAACGAGCGCCGAAACCGGCAGTACGTCCCGCAAGATGAACGCCGGCCTGATTACCAACAAGGGTGTCGAGGTCACGTTCCGCATGGTTCCCGTCCGCACGAAGGACATCAACTGGGAGATCAACGGCAACTGGTCGCTCAACAAGAACAAACTCAACGAGCTGCAGAACGGATGGGATCCCGCAACGCCGTTGCAGACCTCGACCTCGACGACCATCGGCAGCCGTATATTCGTCTACTCGTACGTGGGCAAGTCCATGCACCAGCTCTATTCGGCCAGCCACTACGAGTACGCACCGGAAGGCTCGACCTACACGGACGAAAACGGTAACCAGGTCGACTGCTCGGGCATGCAGATCATCAACGCCAAGACCGGCTACCCGCTGCTGACCAAGGAGACCGACTCCAAGAAGTTCGAGCACCTGGGCAGCGTAATCCCCGACTGGAAGGCAGGCTTCGGCACGACGTTCCGCTACAAGAACCTCTCGCTGAGCGCGCAGTTCACGGCGCAGGTCGGCGGCGTAGCCTACTCGGTGACCAACTTCGCACTCTCGTACCAGGGCAAACTGAAGAACTCGCTCGCCGGACGTGACGACGGCCTGGTTCTGCAAGGCGTCAACGCTGTGGACAACGGCGACGGCACGGTTTCCTACCAGAAGAACACCACCGTCACAGAGAACATCTACACCTACTACCAATCCTACAAATGGGTGCGCGACAACGGCCGCGAAAACACGTTCAGCACCGACTTCCTCAAGTTCAAGGAGCTGCGCATCGACTACCAGCTGCCGAAGCACCTGATGGCCAAGACCCGTTTCCTGCAGGGCGCGTCGATCGGGTTCTTCGCCACCAACCTCTTCTGCATCACCGACTGGCCGCAGTTCGACCCCGAGGCGGCAGGTCTGGTCAACGGTACGAACATTTACCCCGGTATCGAAACCGTCACCTTCCCGATGACGCGTACCTACGGTATCAACATCAAACTTCAGTTCTAAAACTGCGAACGCCATGAAATACGCAAAATATATCCTGATACTCGCGCTGCTCGCCGCATCGGGCGCATGTACGAAAGATTTCGAGGATTACAACACCAATCCGAACAAACAATCGGAAGGGTCCGTAGCCCCCATCGCGCTGCTCGAACCGCTGATTTACAGCTCCACGAACAGCTATTCGTCCTACATGCTGAGCATCGCCAACGAGATTTCGCAGGTCACCGTGGCCAAGTCGACACCGCGCCGCGAACACTGCTACAACCTTGCCGACGGCAATTTCAAGGCCATCTGGAACCTCGGGTACAAATGGGCCGGCAATGCCAAGCACATGTACGACCTGGCCGTGGCGCAGAACCAGCCCAACTTCCAGGCCATCGGCCTGACGCTGAAGGTCTATAACATGTCGATCCTCACCGACATGTTCGGTTCGATCGCCTACCGCGAGGCGCTCAAGGGCGGCGAGGGCATCAACACCCCGCATATCGACTCGCAGCAGGAGGTCTATACGGCCATGCTGGAGGAACTCGAGCTGGCCAACTCGCTCTACAACGCCAGCCTGGGGCTGGACGACCCCACCAAGGACGGCATCTACGGCGGCGACATCGCCAAGTGGCAGAAATTCACCAACACGCTGCGCCTGCGTCTGCTGATGCGCGTGAGCGGCCGTAACAACGCCTTCACCCCCACGGTCGGCGAGCAGATCAACCAGATCATCTCCAACCCGGGCAAATACCCCGTCTTCGAGTCGAACGACGACAACGCCACCGTGAAGTTCTCCGGCAGCGCGGAGTATTACAAGACCTATTTCAACTCCAGTTCGTTCCCCGACGACAAGAGCCTGTCGAGCGACCACCACATCGCCGCACAGCTGCTCGACCTGCTCTACGACGCTTCGGACGGCTTCGTCGACCCGCGCCTGCGCATCTGGATCAAGCCCCGTTACGTCCAGTATCCCAGTGCGACCGAGCCCGATGTGATCCGCGAAATGATCGGCGCCGTCTCGGGCTGTACGATCAACTACAACGGCATCACCTCCATCAGCGAACGCGAACCCTACCTGCATTACGAAACGCTGGTGGGCGACACGCGCCCCAACCACATGCTCGACTACGACGAGCTGCTCTTCATCAAGGCCGAAGCAGCGATGAACGGCTGGATATCGGGCTCCGCCAAGGAGTATTACGAAGCGGCGATCACCGCGTCGTGCCAGAAATGGGGCGAATACGGCATTTACGCCTCCTACCCCGAACTCAACGCGTCGAACAAGATCGAACTGAAAACCGTAGCCATCACGCAGAAGAACATCGCCGCACTGCTGGCGAGCGACCACGTAAAATGGAATAATACCCAGCAGCGCCTCGCCGAGCAGAAATGGCTCTCGCTGTTCTGGGTCATCGGCTTCCAGATGTACCACGAAATGCGCCGCACGGGGTATCCCGAGTGCAAGACCGGCATGGGAACGATCGAGCTGAACGCCACGGGCGGCAAGTTCATCGCCCGCTATCCCTATCCGTCGATCGCGATCGCCAACAACCGTGCGAACTATACGGCCGCATTCGAGGCACAGGGCGGTACCATCAACGACAACACCATGGTCTTCCCGATCTGGTGGAGCGGCCAGGCCGTCGCCAAGGATGCCGGGCAGCCGTGGGAACACTCGTTCCGCAAGAATGTCATCGCCGAAGAGAACTTATAATCTAAAAACGAACGCACTATGAACGCGAAAAACATATTCCGCAACATAAGGGGCCTGGCCATGTCGGCGCTGCTCCTGATCCCGGCGGCCTTCGTCTCGTGCAGCGACGACGACACGGAGGGCGGCAGCCCCTACTTCCGGCTGGAGAATACCGTCGTATCGAGCAAGCTGGTGACCGCCTCCTCCGACCTGGGTTTCGACGCCGAGGCCATCATCGGCGACGCCACGCTCGAACTGATCCGTTACGACATCCGTTCGAACTGCAACTGGAGTGTCGAATGCAACTCCACGGACGGAGACTGGATCAAATTCTACCCCAAGACAGGCCAGGGCGACGGCAAGGTACGCTTCTGCCTGGACGATAACGACGCCAACACCCCGCGTTCGGCGACGGTCGTATTCCGCTATGCGGACGGCAGGCAGACCGAAACGACCCTCGTCGTCAACCAGAGCGCCAACGAACCTTACATCCGGTTCGTCGTCAACAACATCGAGACGAACGAGATCGTAGCGGGACGTTATGCCGCCCATTACGACATCAGGGTCGCGTCGAACGTGACGCCGTTCTACGAACCCGAAAAAGCCGAATGGGCAACCTTCACCGAGACGGGCAACGGGACTTTCACGCTCGACATCGAGGAGTATCCCGAGCAGCCGGCATCCCTGAGCCGTGATTTCAGCATCGCCTTCAAGGGCAGCGGCCAGTACAAGGACATCAGAGCCGACCTAAACATCCTGCAGGACATCACGCCGCAGATCGAGATTACGAGCGAGGACATCGGCGACGACCTGGCACTGCCCCCGTTCCCGGCCTACCAGCCCAATGCATTCACCTTCAAGGTGAAATCCAACTGGGACTGGACGATTTCGGTTGCCGAGAACGCATGGATCGAGGTCACGCCCTCGGCCGGCGAAGCGGACAAGGAGTATGTCATGACGGTGAAAGCGACCAGCAACCTCTCGCTCGACGAACGCTCCGCTTCGTTCTCGATCATCTCGGACGAGGTGCTCGGCACCAAAGCCGTCAAGGAGATCTTCGTGACACAGGAAAGCCTGGCGGAAGGCGGGCCGCTGGAAGGTCTGGACGCTCCGGTAAAGTGGTTCTTCAACGGTGCATCGGGCACGGACTACACGGTTCCGAAAGAGCAGTTCGAGCAGAACAACAAGCTCATGGCCTCGTCGGGCGTAGGTTATATCTCCTACTTCCACACCTTCAACTCCGACGGCAGCCTGCACCCCAACAGCACGCGCATGATCGGCGGCACGGGACAACCCTACGTCACGGGAGCATGGAAGGGCGACTACTGGTTATTCGAAGTTCCGGTCAAGAACTTCAAGTCGGGAACGAAGGTTCGTTTTACGGGTCTCACACGTATCTCCGGCACCGGACAGAAGTACTGGAGCCTGCAATATATGGACGGTACGAGCTGGAAACCGGCGACCGACACGCAGACCGCAACCGTCAACGGGGAACAGATCACCTACACGCATCTGGTACCGACGGCCAACATGCAGATCGACGAGACAATGACCTTCGCACGCGGTATCAGCGACGGCAGCGTCAAGATCCGGTTCTATTGCGAAGCCAACACCACGGGCGGCACGGAACCCAACGGCGGTACGATCCGCTGGGCAAGCTCCGCCGATAACGGGTACAACGACAGTCCGGTCATTCAGGTTGTCGAATAACACCGTTCGATCCCCATACCGAAGAGGGAGGCCTGAAGGCCTCCCTCTTCTTTTATTCCGCCCCGGGTGGCAACGGCGATGGCGGTGGTACAGGCCTCCGAAGGCCGGGCCCGCCGGGCCCGAGGCACATGCCTTTCCGTCCAAGCCGTGAATGGCGCCCCGGAGCATATCAGGCGGCGGAGAGGGACGCACGGGCGCCGACACGGACACACAACTCGCGGGCACACGAGTTCAAGACGCACAGCACACGGTTCACGGAGCACGGTTCCCAGAGCACAGGACACGGATCATAGGTCATGACACACGGACGCAACTGATAACCGCTACGCACCGCCGGAAACGCCGCAAAAAAGGGAGCCTATGAAAGGCTCCCTTTAATATCTGTACCAAAGTCGTCAGTTGATGTTCCGCCGGTCGGGTTCGTGGTCGGGGGAAGCGGCTTCCATGTCGATCTGCAACTTGACCATGTTGATGGCTGTCGCAGCCGCTTCATCGCCCTTGTTGCCGTGGCGGCCGCCGCAGCGGTCGAGCGCCTGCTGCATGTCGTTGACGGTCAGCACACCGAATGCGATCGGCATGTTCCACTGGATCTGCAGCTGGGTGATACCCTGCGTCACGCCCTGGCAAATGAAATCGAAATGGCGCGTATCGCCCTGGATGACACACCCGAGCGCGATCACCGCGTCGACATCGGTATATTCGGCGAAAAACTGTGCGCCGAGCGCCAGTTCGAACGTCCCGGGGACATATTTGATCTGGATGTTCAGGTCGGGGCATCCGGCGGCACGCAACGTGCGCACGGCGCCTTCGAGAAGGGCTTCGGTGACCTCGCGGTTCCACTCGGCCACGACGATGCCGAACCGCATCTCGGCGGCCGAAGGCAGGGGTGAATCGAATTGGGAAAGGTTATGCTTCTTGGTCGCCATAGTCTCCGGTTATTTTATGCTGCCGAGAAGTTTCTCCGCGTCGCGTGCGTCCATCGACGCCGGGTACGAAGTCAGTATCTGCTCGTAGTATGCGGCCGCTTTCGCGCCGTTGCCCTGGGCCTGCTCGGCCAGGCCGGCTTTGCGGAGGTACATCGGAGCGGTGAGGTTGTTGTCGGCAGCCGCTACGGCTTTGTCGTAGAATTTCACAGCCTTGGCATAGTCCTTCTGCTCGACGGCGATGTCACCCTGCAACCCGTAGTTCTGGGCGTTGATCAATGCGCCCGGGATACCCTTTACGGGCGAATACCTGGCCAGGAATTTGGCGGCATTCTCCAGGTCGCCGGCCTTCAGGTAACAGATGCCGGCGTAGTGTTTGGCAAGGTTGCCCGAAGGGGTCGAGCCGTACTTCTCGATCACCTCGAGGAATCCGGCGCCGTTGGCATCGCCTTCGAGTGCCAGCGCATAGTCCGCATTCTGATCCTCGAAACGGTACTGCGCCTCGGCGATCATTTCGGCGGCCTTCTCGGCACGCGGCGACACGATCAGTGCGCGGTAGCCGAAAACGAGGGCTGCGAGCACCAGCAATCCGAGGAAAACATACGACAACATACGGCCGTTCTTCTCGAAGAAAAACTCAGTTTTGTTCATTGCTTCGCCAAGGGTTTCCTGCTCGGCGACATGCTGTTTTGCCATAAAAATCTATCTTGTTTAGTTTATAATTCCGTACGTTAGGCAGCAAAGATACAAAACTATTCACAATGTACAATGCCGCATCCCGATTTTTTGCAACTCGGGATACATGCGACGGGCGCAATGCCCAAATAAATTTGGCATTGCGCTCGGCTTGCACTATCTTTGAACCATGTATCTGAAGAAAATATCGCTGCTCAACTTCAAGAATATCGCACAGGAGGAACTCGCCCTGTGCCCCGGCATCAACTGCCTGGTGGGCGACAACGGGGCGGGCAAGACCAATGTCATCGACGCGGTCTATTACCTCTCGATGTGCAAGTCGTCGCTGACGATGACCGACGGGCAGAGCGTCCGCCACGGCGCGGATTTCTTCCTCGCCGAAGGACAGTACCTCACCGATGCGGGCAAGACGGAGAGCGTCGTGTGCTCGTTCTCGCGCAAGGGCGGCAAGGTGCTCAAACGCAACGGAAAGGAGTACGAACGGCTGTCGGATCACGTGGGGCTGATTCCAGCCGTGATCGTGTCGCCGGCCGACAGTGCGCTCATCAGCGACGCCGCGGACGAACGCCGCCGCTACCTCAACGGCTTCATCTCGCAGCTCGACCGCACCTACCTGGCCGCCGTAATGCGTTACAACGGCGTGCTGGCCGAACGCAACCGCCTGCTCAAGAACATGCCCGACGAAACGATGCTCCGCATTTACGACCTGCAACTCGTCGAGCAGGGCAACCGAATACACGCCCTGCGGCGGGAGTTCACGCAACGGCTGCAACCCGTCGTCGCGGACTATTACCGCACCCTCTCGGGCGACCGCGAGCAGGTCGAACTGCACTACAAGTCGGAGCTGAACGACCGGCCGTTCGACGAACTGCTCCTCGCGGCACGGCAGAAAGACCTCGCCAACGAATTCACCACGGCAGGCATCCACCGCGACGACCTGGTGCTGAAAATCGGCGGCTACCCCCTGCGCAAATACGGGTCGCAGGGACAGCAGAAATCGTTCCTGATAGCCCTCAAACTGGCGCAATACACCATCGTCGCCCGGGAAAAGGGCGAAAAACCGATCCTGCTGCTGGACGACCTCTTCGACAAGCTCGACGCCGGGCGCGTGGAGCAGTTGATCCGCCTCGTGTCCGAAGATTCGTTCGGGCAGATCTTGATCACCGACTGCAACCCCACACGGCTGCGTACGATCCTCGACAAGGCGGGCGGCGAATATGCGCTTTTCACGGTCGGGAACGGGGCGGTGACGCAGGGGAATGCAACGGCAACGGCTGCCGCGGCAGACCCGGACAAAGGATCGGCCGGAAGCCGGCCCGGGAATGCGGTAACGGACGGGGCTGCGGAACCGATGGAGGAAAAAACACCGGGACAGACCGGGACTGCGGCCGCGGATCGGACAGAAGGGCAAGCCGGGGAATCGCCGGCGGGAGAACCCGCGCGGCGGCCTTCGGAACCAGTCCCGGCACCGGAGCCTGCCGAAGAACCAGCAGCAGAACCCGACGGCAACGGGGCACGCCCCGGGGATGCAGCATCGGAAGGAGGACGGCCATGAGACGGACGAAGACCATGCTGATGGGCGACCTGCTGGAGGAGTTTTTCAAACGCCCCTATGTTGCGGCGAAAGTCGCCGAAGGGAAACTGCCCGACACCTGGCGCGAGATCGTGGGCGACCGCGCCGCGGAGATTACGACCGAGCTGAAAATCGAAAACCACATCCTCTATGCCCGCATCCAGTCGAGCGTGCTCCGCTCGGAGCTCTTCTACCAGCGCGAGGCGCTCAAGGAGGAGATCAACCGCCGCTCGGGCGTGCGGCTGGTCAATGCCGTGATTATCAGGTAAAACACACAGCCGACACCCCGGAATCAGCACAAGAAAAAGGTGCAGGACAATCCTGCACCTTTTTCTTTTCTACTTCGGGGGAAGCCCGCAGCCTCGCTCCCGATTACTGGATGATCGCGGCACGGTTGGCGGCCTGAACCTTCTTGAACGGATCGGGCGAGTTGCCCTTGCCCTCGTAATTCAGCTGCTTGGGGTTGACGCCCTTCGATACGAGGAAGTCGAATACCCGCTTGGCACGGTGCTCGGCGACGCGCTTGTTTCCGGCCTTGGTTCCCGTCTGCTGGTCGGCATGGCCCACGATCTGGTAAACCATGTCCTGCGGGCCGTTCTTGATCTTCTCGGCCACCAGCTCGAGGCGGGTCTTCTCCTGCGGGGTCAGCCACGACATGCTGTAATCGAAGAGGATGATCGAAGTATCGGCTGCAACCTGCTCCTCGGCGGCAACGACGGTAGCGGCCGCGGCGGCAGTAGCTGCCGCAGCTGCGGCATCGGCCGTGGCGGCGAGCTCG
>ERZ857969.3264-NODE-3264-length-16683-cov-7.042098_pt1 | contig 16683 bp, 12 predicted proteins | sample MGYA00519864_ERZ857969 | MGnify/ENA primary metagenome ERZ857969 (study PRJEB31778, sample SAMEA3449382) | human gut metagenome | biome: human gut; feature: human-associated habitat; material: faeces | place: United Kingdom | collected 2010/2012 ... | reverse complement strand
CGCCATCGAGCAGAGTTTTACACCTAATTGGGGATAAAACAGCTCATGGCCGGCGGCGGCGTGGCGCTCATCGGCGTCATTCTCGTTCCCCTGCTCTCCGGCCTGTTCGGTTAATCGCCCGCACGAATCCTTCGCGGCGTCCGCCCCTCGGGGCGGGCGCTGCGGGAAAGGAGGGTAAAGCCCATTGGATTTGATATGGCAGAAATTCACCGAATGGCTGAAGGAGCTGCTGGTCAGCGGCATCATGGACAACGTGAACGGACTGTTTGACAACGTGAACAGCCGCGTGGCGGGCATCGCCGGACAGGTGGGCGCTACGCCCCAGGGCTGGAACAGCGGCGTCTACGGCATGATCCGAACGCTGTCGGACAATGTGATTTTGCCCATCGCGGGCGTGATCCTGGCCTTTGTCATGACGCTGGAGCTGATTCAGCTCATTACGGAAAAGAACAATATGCACGACGTGGACACCTGGATGTTCTTCAAGTGGATATTCAAGACCGCCTGCGCCGTGCTCATCGTCACCAACACATGGAACATCGTCATGGGCGTGTTCGAAGCGGCTCAGAGCGTCGTCAACAGCGCGTCGGGCATCATCATATCGGACACGTCCCTGACGTTCAACGAGCATATCGCGGGATTTGAAGCTGCGCTTGCGGAAATGGAGGTCTGGTCGCTGCTGGGGCTGTGGCTGGAGTCCGTGGTCGTGCATCTTTCCATGTGGGCGCTGACCATCTGCATTTTCATCATCTGCTACGGCAGAATGATCGAGATCTACTGCGTGACCTCCATCGCGCCCATCCCCATGGCGACCATGGCCAACCGGGAATGGGGGCAGATGGGCCAGAATTACCTCAGAAGCCTGCTGGCGCTGGGCTTTCAGGGCTTCCTCATCATCGTCTGCGTGGCGATTTACGCGGTGCTGATCCAGAACATCGTGGTGGAGAGCAGCGTCTCGGCAGCCATATGGACGTGCATGGGGTATACGGTGCTGCTGTGCTTCACGCTGTTTAAGACGAGCTCCCTTGCCAGGAGCCTGTTCCATGCCCACTGACGGAGGTGATGAAATTTGGCATACGTTCCCGTACCCAAGGACTTGAACGCGGTGAAAACCAAGGTCATGTTCAATTTAACAAAACGGCAGATTCTGTGCTTCGGCGGCGGCGCGCTCATCGGCGTACCGCTTTTCTTTCTGCTCAAGGGGCATATCGGCAGCAGCGCGGCGGCCCTTTGCATGATGCTGGTCATGCTGCCCTTCTTCCTGCTGGCCATGTACGAAAAGAACGGTCAGCCGCCGGAGAATCTCATCCGCAACATCGTGCAGGTGTGCTTCCTGCGCCCCAAACAGCGCCCGTACAGGACGAACAATTTCTACGACCTGCTGAACCGGCAGGATATTTTGGATAAGGAGGTCTACGCGATTGTCCACAAACAAAAACCCCGCAAGAAAGTTCACACGAGCCGAGCGAAAGCAGATTGACGCGGCGATTGCAAGAGCAAAGCGTCAGGATAAGCGAAAGAAGTCCGCCCAGGACAGCATCCCCTTTCAGCGGATGTACCCTGACGGCGTGTGCCGCGTGACGGACAATTACTACACGAAAACCGTGCAGTTTCAGGATATCAACTACCAGCTCAACCAGAACGAGGACAAGACCGCCATTTTTGACGGCTGGTGCGATTTCCTCAACTATTTTGATTCCTCCATCCGCTTCCAGCTCTCCTTCATCAACCTCTCCGCCACGCGGGATACCTACGCCCGGCGCATCGCCATCCCCTTGCAGGGCGACTGCTTCGACAAGCTCCGCACCGAGTACACCGGGATGCTGCAAAGCCAGCTTGCCCGCGGCAACAACGGACTTATTAAGACCAAGTACCTGACCTTCGGCGTGGAGGCGGACAGCCTGAAGGCGGCAAAGCCCCGATTGGAGCGCATCGAGACGGATATCCTCAACAACTTCCGCCGTCTGGGCGTGACGGCGGAGAGCCTGAACGGGATGGAGCGCCTGCGCCTGCTGCACGGGATGCTCCACATGGACGAGCCGCAGCCCTTCCGCTTCTCCTGGGACTGGCTGGCTCCCTCCGGGCTGTCGGTGAAGGACTTCATCGCGCCCAGCGCCTTCGAGTTCAAGACCGGCAGCAGCTTCGGCGTGGGCAGCAAGACCGGCTGCGTATCCTTCTTGCAGATTTTAGCCCCCGAACTCAACGACCGAATGCTGGCGGACTTTCTGGATATGGAAAGCTCCCTTATCGTCAGTATGTATGTCCAGTCCGTGGATCAGGTGAAGGCAATCAAGACCATCAAGCGCAAGATCACCGACTTGCAGAAAATGACCATTGAGGAGCAGAAAAAGGCGGTGCGCTCCGGCTACGATATGGATATTATCCCCTCCGACCTCGCCACCTACGGCACGGAGGCGAAAAAGCTCTTGCAGGAGCTGCAAAGCCGCAACGAGCGTATGTTCCTTTTGACCTTCCTTGTGGTGAACGTGGCGGACAACAGGCAGCGTCTCGGCAACAACGTCTTTCAGGCGGGCTCCATCGCCCAGAAGTACAACTGCCAGCTCACGCGGCTGGACTTCCAGCAGGAGGAGGGCTTCATGTCCGCGCTGCCGCTTGGGTATAATCAGATTGAAATCCAGCGGGGGCTCACCACATCCAGCGTGGCGATTTTCGTGCCGTTTACCACCCAGGAGCTGTTTCAGGACGGCAAGGAAGCCCTCTACTGCGGGCTGAACGCCCTTTCCAACAACCTCATCATGGTAGACAGAAAGCTGCTGAAAAACCCCAACGGGCTGATCTTAGGCACGCCCGGAAGCGGCAAGTCCTTCTCCGCCAAGCGGGAGATCGCCAACGTGTTCCTCGTCACAAACGACGATATCATCATCTGCGACCCGGAGGCGGAGTACGGCCCGCTGGTGGAGCACCTGCACGGGCAGGTGGTAAAAATCTCGCCCACCTCCACCGACTACCTGAACCCCATGGATTTGAACCTGAATTACAGCGACGATGAAAACCCGCTGAGCCTGAAATCCGACTTCATCCTGTCCCTGTGCGAGCTGATCGTGGGCGGCAAGGACGGCCTCATGCCGGTGGAAAAGACCATCATCGACCGCTGTGTGCGCTCTGTCTACCGGGAGTACCTGAGCGACCCACGCCCGGAGAAGATGCCGATTTTGGAGGACTTGTACAACGAGCTTCGCAGGCAGGACGAAAAGGAAGCGCAGTATATCGCCACGGCGCTGGAAATCTACGTCACCGGCTCACTCAACGTGTTCAACCACCGCAGCAACGTGAATATCGAAAACCGCGTGGTCAGCTTCGATATCAAGGAGCTGGGCAAGCAGTTAAAGAAGATCGGGATGCTGGTGGTGCAGGACGCGGTGTGGAACCGCGTCACAATTAACCGGGAACAGCGCAAGTCCACCCGCTACTATATCGACGAAATGCACCTTCTTTTGAAGGAGGAGCAGACCGCCGCGTATACGGTGGAGATATGGAAGCGATTCCGCAAGTGGGGCGGCGTTCCCACGGGCATCACCCAGAACGTCAAAGACCTGCTCTCCAGCCGTGAGGTGGAGAACATCTTTGAAAACTCCGACTATGTGTATATGCTCAACCAGGCTTCCGGCGACCGGCAGATTCTGGCGAAGCAGCTCAACATCTCGCCCCATCAGCTCTCGTATGTGACCCAATCCGCCGAGGGCGAGGGGCTTTTGTTCTACGGCAGCGTGATCCTGCCCTTCGTAGACCGCTTCCCCAAGGATACGGAGCTGTACAAAATCATCACGACAAAATTGTCCGACCTCTCCGAACAAACCGGGGAGGAATCGAAGGACGCAATTACAGTGTAAGGAAGTAGAAAAGAATATGGATAACCACCTTATGATTTTTGAAAGCACAGATTTTGGTCGGGTGCGTTCCGTGCTGAAAGACGGAGCTCCTTGGTTTGTTGCGGTTGATGTGTGCAAAGCTCTCGGATTGAACCAGGTTACGCGCGCAATGTCCAGATTGGACTCGGATGAAGGTGGGTTACTTGAAGTACCCCACCCCCAGAACGCCGATAAGACGATTGGAATAAATGCAGTAAGTGAAGCCGGACTCTATCATTTGATCCTTTGTTCCAAAAAGCCGGAAGCGAGAGCCTTCAAGCGCTGGATCACCCATGAGGTCATTCCCTCCATCCGCAAGCACGGCGCGTATATGACGGACAGCCTGTTGGATGCGCTGGAGGCGCACCCCGAGGCCGTGCCGGAGTACCTGAACCGTCTGCGCAGCGAAAACGCCCGAAACCGGGAGCTGACCCGCCGTCTCCGGCTTGCCCTCCCCAAAGCGGAGTATTACGACGCCTTTGTTGACCCTGCGGACTGCACCAACATCCGCACCACCGCCAAGGAGCTGGGCGTTCCCGAAAAGCAGTTTACCCGGTATCTGGAGGAAAAGAAGTATCTGTTCCGGGACAAGAACCGCAAGCTCTTTCCCCGTGCGGTCAAAAAGAGCGCCGGTCTGTTTCTGGTGAGGGACTTCTACACCGAGCGCGGCAAGCTGGGACACTATACCCTCATCACCCCGGCGGGCAAGCGGCATTTTCTGGAGAGAACGGATGAAATTCTGTTTGAATAACGCTTTTAATCCATCAGCAGTCCCATCAGGAGGTGATGAATATGGCAAAACGCTCGCCAAGGCTGATTTTCACCGAGGAAGAACGCGCCCTGCCGGAGCTGGAACGAGCTGTCCGCAAGGCGGACAGGGCGGCGGTTAAGCTGGAAAAGGCCGAAGCGAAAATTCCCAAGAAAACCGTTAAGGTCAAAAAGCGCGTTGTGGACAGTGAGAGCGGCAAGGTCACGACGCGCCTTTTCTTTGAGGAGGCGGACAAAAAGCGTCCGCCCTCCAAGCTGGCGCACGCCGCAAGGAAAGCGCCGCTGGATACCGTCCGCAGCGCAGTCCACCGCAAGCTCCGGGAGGAGGGCGATGACAACCCCGGCACGGAGGCGGCGAACACCCTGACCGAGACGGCGGAGCGCACCTGGCGCATTGCGGAATCGGCGCACCGCTCCCATGCGGAAAAGCCCTACCGCAAAGCGGACAAAGCGGAAGCCGCCGCAGACAAAGCCAATCTCAAGGCGCTGAACAAACAGTACGAGCAGGAATACGGCAGGGCTTCCAACCCCTATTCCCGCTGGCAGCAGAAGCAGGCCATTAAAAAGGAATACGCCGCCGCAAAAGCGGGGAACGGCGCGAGGAATACCGTCAAAGCGTCCGAGACCACCGCGAAGGCGGCAAAACGCGCCGCCGAGGGAAGCAAAAAGGCCGGCAGCTTTTTTGTCCGGCACAAGAAGGGCTTCCTCATTGCGGGCGGTATCGCCGCCGCGATACTGCTGCTCATGACCTGCATTTCCTCCTGCTCCACGCTGTTTCAGGGCGGCGTCTCCGGCATTGCGGCCTCCACCTATCCGCTGGAGGATGCGGATATGCTGGCGGCGGAAGCCGCCTACTGCGCCATGGAGGACGAGCTGCGGGAATACCTGAACAGCTACGAAAGCACCCACGATTACGACGAGTACCACTTCGACCTGGACGAGATTGAGCACGACCCCTATGTGCTCATTTCCATGATTACCGCCCTCAAGGGCGGAGAATGGACGATTGACGAAATAGGCGGGATTCTGGAGACGCTGTTTGAAAAGCAGTATATCTTAACGGAAACCGTCACCACGGAAACCAGATACCGCACCGAAACGCATATCGGCTATTACACCGACGAAAACGGCAATCTGCAAAGCTACGAGTACGAGGCGGAGGTTCCCTACACCTACTATATCTGCCATGTGGAGCTGGAAAATTTCAACCTCTCCCATGTGCCGGTGCATATCATGTCCCACGATCAGCTCTCCATGTACGCCGTGTATATGAGTGTGCTGGGCAACCGCCCCGACCTGTTCCCCGGCTCCCCGTATGTGAACCGGTACTACCACACCCAGTATGAGAAGTACGAGATACCCCCGGAGGCGCTGGCGGATGAGCAGTTCGCCGCCATCATCAAGGAAGCGGAAAAGTATCTGGGCTACCCCTACGTCTGGGGCGGCAGCTCGCCGGACACCTCCTTCGACTGCTCCGGCTTCGTTTCGTATGTCTACAACAACTGCGGCCTGCATTGGAGCTTCGGCAGGCTGGGCGCGGAGGGGCTGCGGGGCATGTGCGCCTATGTCTCCCCGGAAAGCGCCCGTCCCGGCGACCTGATATTCTTTGAAAAAACCTACGACACCGCAGGCGCGTCCCATGTGGGCATCTATGTGGGCAATAACAGGATGCTCCACTGTGGCGACCCCATTCACTACGCTTCCATCGACACGAGCTACTGGCGAAGCCATTTTCTCCAGTTTGGCAGATTACCTTAACAACAACCATATCAATGCAAAAAAGGAGGATGTTATGAACCCGCGACTTGAAAAGCTGCGTCAGGAGCGCGAGAAGCTGGCGGAAAAGCTCACATCGCTGACCGCACGGCTCAAAGCCCTGGACGAGCAGATTCTGAAGCTGGAAAACACGGATATTGTGGGCATCGTCCGCGAGAACGGGCTGACCATCGAGCAGCTCGCGGCGCTGATGGCGATGCTGGAAAAGCGTCCCACGGCGGCGCTGCCCGACGAATACAGAAAAACGGAGGATTTTGTGGATGAAGAATAAATGGAGATTTTTTGCCGTGACGCTGGCCGTCGTGCTCTGCATGACGGTCTTTTCCGTTACGGCCTATGCAGGCGGCGATATGGTCGATTCGACAATGGGCGACCCGACCATGGAAACCCCAACTGCAACTACACAGCCGGAGAATACGAATACCGGTGAGCAGACCCCAAACGGACAGACCCTGACCGTGCTTGTGACCGAAAATGCGGACGGAAGCCATACCGTGACCATCGGGGATCGGAGCTGGACGCTTCCCGCCAAACGGGAGCAGGCCGGAAAGGTGGTCAACGTCCGCACCTATTTGAACCTGCGCACCGGCCCCGGCACGGACTACACTGTGATTGGGCATCTGCTCAACGGCGCGGAGGTGAAGGTGCTGGAGGAAAGCAACGGCTGGTACAAGGTGGTCGTGCCGGAGCAGACAGGCTATGTATACGGCAAATACCTTGACGTCATGAACGCGCCGACAGAAAACAGCGGAAACGATACGGATATGGCGGGGCTGCCGGAGCTGCTGCTGCAATATTACGCCGCTGCCGGAGGTTCCGCGCCCCTGACCCCGGACGGCAACCTGACGCTCATGGACGACATCGGCTCCGCTTTCGGCGCAGGCAAGCAGTTCATCACCGTGACGACCAAGGGCGGCAACACCTTTTATCTCATCATCGACCGGGACGATAAGGGCAATGAGAACGTCCATTTCCTGAATCTTGTGGACGAGGCCGACCTGCTGGCGCTGACCAAGGACGGCGAGAGCATCGTCCCCGCCTGCGCCTGCACGGACAAATGCGCCGTGGGCAAAATCAACACGGGCTGCAAGGTGTGCAGAACCAATATGAGCGAGTGCGCGGGCAAGGAAGTGACGAAACCCACGCCACAGCCCGCCGAGCCTGCGGAGGCCGCGCCCGAAAAGAGCGCCAACGGTGCGGGGCTCATAGTGGTCGTCCTCCTGCTCCTGCTGGGCGGCGGCGGTGCGCTGTACTGGTTCAAGCTCCGCAAGCCCAAGGCCGACACCCGTGGGGCGGACGATCTGGACGATTACGACTACGGCGAGGACGAGGAAGATGAGGATTACGAATTTGAAGATGAAAACACTGCTGACAGTGAGGAGGACAAAAACCAATGATGAATACGACCTGTTACCGGCTTGTTGTGTGTGAAAAGCCCTCCGTGGCAAGGAGCATTGCCGCCGTTCTTGGCGCAGGCAGGCGCGAGGACGGTTTTCTTTCGGGCGGCGGCTATCTCGTTTCCTGGTGCTTCGGACATCTTGCGGAGCTTTCGGATGCGGACGCTTACGATGAAAAGTACGGCAAATGGCGAAGGGAGGACTTGCCCATTCTGCCGGAAAGCTGGCAGTACACCGTGGCGCGGGACAAGCAGAAGCAGATGAACACCCTGCGCACCCTCATGCACAGAGAGGACGTTTGCGAGGTCGTCAACGCCTGCGACGCCGGGCGCGAGGGCGAGCTGATCTTCCGCACGGCGTATAATCTCAACAACTGCCGCAAGCGCGTAAAGCGGCTCTGGATCTCCTCCATGGAGGATGCGGCTATCCTCCATGGTTTTGACAATCTCCGCGACGGCGCGGAGTACGACAACCTCTACGCCTCCGCCCTCTGCCGCAGCAAGGCGGACTGGCTGGTGGGCATCAACGCCACACGCCTGTTTTCCGTGATGTATCACCGCACCCTGAACGTGGGGCGCGTGGTATCGCCCACGCTTGCGCTGCTGGTGCAGCGGGAAGCGGAGATCAACGCCTTTCAGCCTGAAACCTTCTACACTGTCAATCTTGGCTTCGGCGATTTCTCCGCCGCAGGCGGGCGCATGAAGGAGCAGGCTGAGGCGGAGCGGCTTGCCGGGGACTGCAACAGCAAAACCGCCGCTGTTACCTCCGTCGTGCAGACGGAAAAGACAGAGAAAGCCCCGGCGCTCTACGACCTGACTGTGCTCCAGCGTGACGCCAACCGACTGCTTGGGTACACGGCGCAGCAGACGCTGGATTACCTGCAAAGTCTCTACGAAAAGAAGCTCTGCACCTACCCCCGCACCGACAGCCGCTACCTCACCGACGATATGGAGGGCGGCGTAAACGCGCTGGCGCTGTGCTGTGCGGGCGTCTGCGGCACGGAGCCGCCCGCAGCCGTCTGTTCGGGGCAGGTGTGCAGCAGCAAAAAGGTCAGCGACCACCATGCCATCGTTCCCACGATGGCGGCGGGCGAAACGGACTTGGAAACCTTGCTCGCAGGCGAACGGGAGATCCTGCGCCTTGTTTCCCGTCAGGTGCTTATGGCGGTCAGCGCACCCTTCGTCTATCTGGAGACCGAGGCAAGGCTGGACTGCGGCGGAAATGCCTTTTCTGCCAAGGGAAAAACGGTGGTGCAGCCCGGTTGGAAAGCATATGCGGATGCGGAGCTTACGGACAAGACCCTCCCGGAGCTTTCCGAGGGACAGTCGCTTCCCGTTTCCTCCTGCGCGGTCAAAGAGGGCAGAACGACCCCGCCCAAACACTTCACCGAGGATACGCTTCTGTCGGCTATGGAGACGGCGGGCAAGGAGGATATGCCGGAGGATGCGGAGCGGCGCGGGCTGGGAACCCCCGCGACAAGGGCGGCGGTCATTGAAAAACTGGTGGCCACGGGCTTTGCAGAGCGCAGAAAGGCGAAAAAATCTGTCCGCCTCGTTCCCACCGAAGCGGGCGTATCCCTCATTACCGTGCTGCCCGAACAGCTCCAGTCCCCGCTGCTCACCGCCGAATGGGAGCACCGCCTCAAGGAGATCGGGTGCGGCGAGCTGGGCGCGGACGAGTTCCTCGCCGGCATCTGCGATATGGTCGCAGCGCTGGTTCGGGACGCTGCGCCTGTGGATGGCGCGGAGGTGCTGTTCCCCTCCGGCAGACCCGTTGTGGGCAAATGCCCCCGCTGCGGCGCAGAGGTCACGGAGAGCAAAAACGGCTATTTCTGCGAGAGACGGAGCTGCAAGTTCGGGCTGTGGCGGGACAACCGCTTCCTTGCCGCCAAGAAGATCAGCCTGACGAAGAAGATGGCTTCCTCGCTCCTGACGCAGGGGCGCGCCTACGCCAGCGGTATCTACTCCGAGAAAACCGGCAAGACCTACGATGCGTTCATCGTGCTGGAGGACGATGGCGCGCGTTCCTCCTATAAGCTGGACTTCACCAAATGACCCTCGCAGGCTCCCGCACGGGCGTTTCATTCCCCTGCGGGAGCCGCTGTTTTTACCATGATTCAAAGGAGGTATGCATGAAATGGCTGAAAAACAGACCAACAAGGAACGGCTCAAGGACATCACCGACAGCATCGAGACGGGCATAAAGGAGCTGTTTGAGAGCGACAAATACAGGCAGTACCTTGCCACCATGAGCCGCTTTCACCGCTACAGCGTCAACAACACCATGCTCATCTATATGCAGCGCCCCGACGCCACCCATGTGGCGGGCTTCAACAAATGGCGCGACCAGTTCGGAAGGAGCGTTAAGAAGGGCGAAAAGGGCATTAAGATCATCGCCCCCACGCCCTTCAAGAAGAAAATCGAGCAGCAGAAATTAGACCCCGACACCAAGCTCCCCCTGCGGGATGAGAACGGCGATATTATCACGGAGGAAAAGACGGTGCAAATTCCCATGTACAGGCCCGTGGTGGTGTTCGACGTGCAGCAGACCGCAGGCAAGCCCCTGCCGGAGCTGGCGGCGAACCTTACGGGGGATGTGCAGAATTACGAGGTGTTCATGGAAGCTCTGCGCCGCAGTGCGCCCGTCCCCATCTTCTTTGAGAAGCTGGCGGAGAATATGGACGGTTACTTCTCCGTGGACAAACAGCGCATTGTCCTCAGAGAAGGCATGAGCGAGGTACAGACGGTCTGCGCCGCCGTCCATGAGATCGCTCACTCCAAGCTCCACAATAAGGACGAAATCGGAGAACAATATCAGGCGGTCGAGCTGTTCGGCAAGCCCGCGCTGTTCTCCAACGGGCGCATCGACCGGGATAAGCTGCCGGAGGGCTTGTATGCGTATGACCTGCGCGGCTCGGATTACGATCCGGGGTTGCCCGTGACCATTCAGGAGCACGTTGTGGTGAACCACGCGGCAACCGTCATTGCCGCAGCGCCCATTGAGCTGCCGGAGCAGGGCTTTTTGTATCTGGGCGAGGACGGGCTGAACTTCACGGGCGGCGAGCAGACCGTGAAGGAGTTTCTGCACGCACAGTACCCGGAAAAGGCAAAGCTCTCCCGCGCCGCCGAGGAGATTCAGGCGGAGAGCATCTCCTTCGCCGTCTGCGCCTATTACGGCATTGAGACAGGCGAAAACAGCTTCGGGTATCTGGCGACCTGGGCAAAGGACAGGGAGCTGACCGAGCTTCGCGCATCGCTGGAGACCATCAACCGAACCTCATCCTCCCTGATTACGGATATCGACCGCCATTATGCGGAAATCTGCAAGGAGCGCGGGCTGGACAGGGAGACGGAGAGCCTTACCGCCCAGCCTGTGCAGGAGATCGCCGTGCAGGAGCCGGAGCCGGTCGCAGCGCCGGACAACGGCTGCGTCCCCGACCCTGCGATTTCTGTTGAAAGCATGAACGCCTACGGCTACACCGATTCCAATATGCTGCCGCTGACAAAGGAGCGTGCGCTGGAGCTCATGGAACGGGACGTGAGCGTGTATATGCTTCACACGGACAACACCGAGGCCATGGCGTTCGATGCGGAGGAAGTCCGCAGCTTTGACGGCATCTTCGGCGTGGAAGCCTCCGAATGGGAGGCGGTCAAAGACCGCTTTACACCGCCGGACTATGAAAAGGCGTTCCTCGACAACCCCGCCGACAGCTTTGCCATCTATCAGCTTCGGGATAATGACGACACGGCGCAGCTCCGCTTTATGAACGCCGAGTATCTGGCACAAAAGGGGCTTTCCATTGAAAAGGGAAATTACGCCGCCGTCTATGCGGGAAACCTTGACCGCAGGGGCGATACGCAGGACAGGTTGGACGAGCTGTATGAAACCTTCAACCTCCGCCGCCCGGAGGATTTTCGCGGCCACAGCCTGTCCGTCAGCGACATCGTGGCGCTGAAGCAGAACGGCGTGGTATCCTGTCATTACGTTGATTCATGGGGTTTCAAGGCGCTGCCCGACTTCCTCAAGCCGGAAAACTATCTCAAAAACGCGGAGATGGCCATGGAGGACGACTACGGCATGATCGACGGCGTTATCAACAACGGGCCGAAGCAGACCGTGGCAGAGCTGGAGGAACAGGCAAAGTCCGGCAAGCCCGTCTCCCTCATGGAGCTGGCGCAGGCGGCGCGCCGGGAACAGGCGCAGGCGTCACGGCAGGAGAAGAAGCCCTCAGTGCTGGCAAAGCTCTGTCCTCCCGTCAACGAGCCGAAAAAAACAGCGCGTTCAAAGCGCGCGGAAAGAGAGCTGCTATGATGAATTTTACCAACGATGAAATGAACCTCATGTGCATCTACCAAAGCGACAGCCGCAGCGGGCTGATTGCCGCCCTCACCGAAATGCGCGGATACCTGGACGAGGACGAAGCCGAGCTGCGGGATCTGACCGACAGCGCCCTGCAAAAGCTCGGCGAAATCACCGATGAGCAGTTCGCAGCGCTGGAGCTGGTGCCGGACTTCGACACGGACGAATAAGGCGGATGCGGCGGGAGCGGCTTTCGGGTCGCTCCCGCTTTGCTCCCGCGATTCTATTTCCCAAAATCGAAAAAATATTGATTTTGGGAAATAGATGGTGATGCTTCGCTTGTCTGCACTGCCGCATTGTTGGACAAAATGCGTGTATCCGCAAAAATGTTCAATAGATGCGGTTTGCCCTTCTCTTTACAAAAATGTCCGTTCGAGTGCGTAACATCCACGGAAAACGCACAGAATGAGCAGGAAAGAATCCGCACTATTTTTTGAAATCACTTGATTTTCACCGGATAGTTGCGTATAATAAGACTGCGAGGTGAAAATATGATAAAGACAACAGCAATGCTACTGGAAGAATTGAAGGGATACGGTTCTCCGAAGTCAAAGTTGGCGCGTATGGCGGAGCGGGGCGAATGCTTTCCCATTACAAGGGGGCTATATGAAACTGACCGGAACGCTCCTGCATACCTGCTTGCGGGCAGTATTTACGGGCCTTCATACATTTCCTTTGAATATGCCCTCAGCCGCTACGGGCTGATTCCCGAAGCGGTATATGCCGTTACCTGCGCCACCTTTGAAAAGAAAAAGAAAAAGAAGTATGAAACGCCCTTCGGAACCTTCACCTATCGGGATGTGCCGTCCGAGGCGTTCCCGCTGGGGCTTCGGCTCGTGCAGGAGGGCGATTATTTCTACCGAATCGCAGAGCCGGAAAAGGCACTGTGCGACCAGCTCTATACTATGCCGCCCGTGCCGAACACACAGGAGCTTTTCCGGCTGCTGACGGAGGATTTGCGGATTGAGGAATCGGAGATTGGGAAGCTGGACGGAAATAAGGTTTGCAAATACAGCGGAGCGTATCATTCCACGAACGTAAAGAAGCTCTGCTCGCTTTTAAGGAGGCTTTGACATGAACAGCGCCATTGAACAGATGCTGAAAAGCTACCATGTAGAGAATATCTACGACAGAAAGAACGCTATGAAGGAGATCATGCAGGAAATTGTGCTCTGCGGCTTGTCCCGTGCGGGCTTCTTCAAAAAAGCGGCGTTCTACGGCGGAACCGCCCTGCGAATCTTCTACGGTCTCGACCGCTTTTCCGAGGATCTGGATTTTTCGCTGGAAGCGGAGGATTTGGACTTTGATCTGACCGCCTACTTTCCCGTGCTGGAGAAGGAAGTAAAAGCCTTTGGGCTGAATGTGGAGATTCAGGAAAAGGAAAAGACAAAAGAAAGCACCATCCGCTCCGCCTTTCTGAAGGGGAACACGAAGGAACATCTCCTGCTGTTCTACGCGGATGAAAAGGTGGCGGGAAGCGTGGCGAAGAATGAAGCGGTCAAGATTAAGTTCGAGGTGGACGTTAACCCGCCCGCCTTCGCCGCATTCGAGCACAAATACCGGCTGCTGCCCGTTCCGTATGAGGTGAAAATGTATGATATGCCCTCCCTGTTCGCAGGAAAAATCCATGCGGTCATCTGCCGTGCGTGGCAAAGCCGCATCAAGGGCAGGGATCTTTACGACTATGTATTCTATCTTTCAAGGGGTGCGGCCGTCAATCAAAAACACCTTCGGGCACGATTGATTGATTCCGGATATATTTCTGCCGATGCGGACTGTTCCTTGCCGAAAATCAAAGCGATGCTGGCGGAACGCTTCGACAGTATCGATTACGCACAGGCAAGGCAGGATGTGGAGCCGTTCATTCACGATTCCTCCGTGCTGAATATCTGGAGCGCAGACTTTTTCAAACAAATCACGGAGGGACTGACTGCGGTATAGTCCCCGACTGAAAACCGAATACCGCCCCTTACATAGAGCGTCCGTTCCGGGCGCTCTAAATTTATGCCATGAAGGAGGAGCAATATGCCGAGCAAGCTACAAACGTATATGCAGATGGCGGACGAGGCGCAGCGGCAGATCACCGGCAGCTACCGGGGCTGGACGGGCTTTCTCACCACCGCCGCAAGGCTGTACAAATACCCCTACGCCGAGCAGGTCATGATCCACGCCCAGCGTCCGGACGCCACCGCCTGCGCGGAGTACGACTTCTGGAACGAAAAGATGGGCCGGTATGTCCGCAGGGGCTCCAAGGGCATCGCCCTCATCGACAGCAGCGGCGAAAGGCCGAGGCTTCGGTATGTGTTCGACGTGTCGGACACGGGCGGCAGAGAATTTCCCAAGAGCCGCTACCTGTGGGAATACCGGGAGGAACACGCGGATGCGGTAAGTGCCATGCTGGAAAGCCGCTACGGTGTGGACGGAAAAGGAGGGCTTCCCGACCAGCTTGAGCGCATCGCGTCTCAGCTTGCGGAGGAATACTGGCGGGACTATAAGCGGGATATCCTCGCCATCGTTGACGATTCCTTTCTTTACGGGTATGATGAATTTAACGTAGGAGCGGCCTTCCAAAGCGCCGCCGCCGTCAGCATCGCCTACTCGCTCATGTCCCGCTGCGGGCTTGAAGCGGACGACCGCTTCGAGCATGAGGACTTCCTGAGCATCTTCGATTTCAACACCCCGGAAGCCGCCGCCGAGCTGGGCACGGCGGTGAGCAGGATCAACGGAGAGGTGCTGCGGCAGATCGAAGTCACCATCAAGAATTACGAGCGCGAGAAACTCGCGGAAAGGAGCCATAGCCATGACAGAACTGACCTACACCAAGAACGGGGACTACCTGATTCCCGACCTGACGCTGAGCGAGACGCCGGAGGACGCGAGACCCCTGGGCAAGTACGGGAGACTGCGCAGGAGCTACCTTCAGGAGCACAGACCGGGGCTGTACAGCCGTCTGGTGCTGTCGGAGAAGCTGTTCCCGCACCTGCGGGAGATCGACGAGACGGCGAACCGGAGGCTGGAGCAGATGATGCCGGAGCTGATGAAGTCGGCGGGCGTGACGGAGGAGCTGAAAGCCCGCGACCAGATGAAATGGGTGGGGCTGATGAACAGCCTGAAAGCGCAGGCCGAGGAGATCATCCTCAGCGAGCTGGTGTACAACTGACCAATGACGCGCCGGAAGCGGAACCGGCGCAGCCTCCGATACCGCAGGCATACCAACTGAGCCTGTTCCCCACGGAGGAAGAACAAATCGCATATATCGCAGAAGCGGAGAGTTACACGCCCTCCGCTTTTTCCATGTCCATCCCGCAGTCGGATATCGACCACATTCTGCGCATGGAGGGCAACGCCGACTATGCCCGCATGAAGATCGCCACGGAGTTCTCCAAGGGCAAGAGCGTGGAAGAAATCGCGGCGTTTCTTCAAAGCAGCTTCCACGGCGGCAACGGCGTCGTCACCGAAAACGGCAGATATTCCGCGTGGTACGCCGAGGACGGCATCCACATCGCCAATGGGGACGCGGCAAGATACCTGACCTCCGCAAAGGTCGTAAGCTGGCGGGAGGCAGCGGAGCGCATCGGACAGCTTTTGGAGCAGGGCGAATACGCCGCCAACGTAGAGCTTGCGGAAGCGCCGGGACACGAGCGCGCGGAGCTGGCACAGTCTATCTGGTATCTACGGCAGGATTTAAATGAAAAGGCGCGGGCGCAGGGCTACCTCTCCTGCCTGTCAGATATGCGGGGCGGCGGTTTTCCGGAGGAAACGGCGCGGCTTGCCGGGCGGCTGAGAGACCCTGCGTTCCGTGAAGTCCTCATGGACGATTTTGCACAATTCCGATCCGACTACCGGGAGGACAGGAGCCTGCTGCGCTTTCACTACCACAAGCCGGACAATATCGAGCAGGGTTTGCGGGAGCTGTCCCTGCCCCGCAGGGAGTACCGCACCGAAATGGCAGAAATCCCCGCCGTGCAGCGGTTCATTACGGAGGACGAGATCGCTGCGACCCTGACCCGCGGCAGCAATATTGAAGGGAGCAAGGGGCGCATCTACGCCTATTTCAAAGAGAAACACAGCCCCAGGGAGCAGGCGGATTTCCTGAAAGATGAATACGGCATTGGGGGACGCTCCCACGCGGTATCCGGCGCATCCCACAGCGGTGAGGATCACAGCGGCAAGGGCGTCAGCCTGAAAAAACAGGACTGCCCGGAAATCCAGCTGAACTGGGCGAACGTCGCCAAGCGTATCTCCGAGCTGATCCGCAAAGACCGTTTCCTGACCCCGGAGGAAAAGACACAGTACGAGCAGCTTCAGCGGCAGACCGCAGAGCGAAGCGCAGCATGGAATGACTACAATGCCGTAAAGGAAGCCCACCCGGACGACATCGTGCTGTTTCAGGTGGGCGATTTCTTTGAGTTCTACGGTGAGGACGCAAAGCAGGCGGCGGGGCTGCTGGATATGAACCTGACCTCCCGCAGTATCCCCGGCGCTGGCCGTGTGGAGATGTGCGGCGTACCGTC
>ERZ857969.3243-NODE-3243-length-16764-cov-2.894368_pt1 | contig 16764 bp, 16 predicted proteins | sample MGYA00519864_ERZ857969 | MGnify/ENA primary metagenome ERZ857969 (study PRJEB31778, sample SAMEA3449382) | human gut metagenome | biome: human gut; feature: human-associated habitat; material: faeces | place: United Kingdom | collected 2010/2012 ... | reverse complement strand
GACAAATATACGCTATTTTCATATAATCATATTCAGTCGTATGGTTTAGTAATTGTAAACTTTTTTGTTTTTGTCCAACCGATTACGATCTTGTCTTTAGAAAAATCAACATTATCTAAATAAGATATTTTTATATTTTGCATGCTTAATTTTACTTTAGTATTTTCTTCAGCTGTCTTAAACAATATACTTGTGTCTATTTTTGAAGAATCTATGATACCGTCTAAATCTGTATCAATATTTGCGTCTGGAATTTTATCCCCGTCTAAATCAATATTAATGTCATATTTACCATCACCATCTATATCAATATTGTATTCTGGTAATCCCTTACCGTTGTTATTTATATAGCAATTCAACTTACAATTTCCGTTATTATCCAATTGATTTGTTAAATTCAAATCTGCTATCCCATCATTATCTGTGTCTACATTAATATCTGCTTTTAAATCACCGTTAACATCAATATTTATATCGGGTTTTCCATCATTATCTATATCTACATTAATATCTGCTTTTAAATCACCATTTGTATCAACATTTAAGTTGGCTTGTCCATTTCCTGTAGTGTCTATATTTAGCTTTGGAACTTTGTAATCATCTACATATAAGTTAATGTCTGCTACTCCATCTGCATTTAAATCTAGATTTGTTTCTGGCCATCCATTATTGTCTATGTCACAATTTAGTGAACATTTACCATTTTTGTCGTATTGATCAATCAAATTAAAATCTGCTACACCATCATTATTTGTATCAACGTTAAATATTGGAGTTACATAATCACTTCCATAATTTATATTAATGTCAGGAACCCCGTCGCCATCTGTATCAACGTTTATGTCAGCCTTGTTATCTTGATTTTGATCTAAATTTACTGTTGCATATCTGTTTCCTAAAAAATCGCAATTAATGTCACATTTTCCATCATTATCTAAGTCTATATTTAAATCTAGTTTCCCATCTCCATCAAAATCTATATTCGTGTCAGGTTTATTATCCCCATCTGTATCACAGTTTATACTGCATATACCATTTTCATCTTTTTGATTAATTAGATTTGTATCAGGTCTGCCATCTCCATCTGTGTCAACATTAAAGTATGAAACAATTAAATTTTCATACCCTATATTATAATCAGGCTTATTATCTTTATTGTTATCACAGTTTACGTTACAAATTTTATCACCATCGGTGTCTACATTTAAATCGGGCCAACCATCTCCATCTGTGTCAACGTTTAGATTTCTTGATTTAAGCATTATGTAATTCATTACTATATATGATGTTACACAAGTTACACCAATAAATAATATAAACACTAATACTATTAAAACAGTCTTTGATTTTCTTTTCTTAACAGGTTCCTCCTGTTCAAAATATAATTTTTCTTCTTCTATTATTTTTCTTTTTTCTTTTTCGTTCATAATGTCCTCCTCTTATTCTATTTATAATATTACCATATTTTTTTAAAAAACTCTAGATATAATAAAAGAAAATGCACTTAGTGTACATTTTCAATTTGAATTTTTGTTGTAAATTTCTTACCTTTTTCTGTATCTTGATTTTCGTTTGTGTCTTTAAACATTAATTTAAATAGGTACGTGTGTGTTTCGCCAGGTTTGATTACTACACTTTTTAGCATATCGCCATCTTGGTAAGGCGCTTTCGCTTTGTCTATGTCTATTAATACTTCTCCATCTCTTATTAAACCATAGTTAAGGTTATTTTTTGTAGTGAATGTATTTTCTACATTTGTGAATTTTATTGTATATATTAAGTCTATTGTACTTGAGTTTGTTATTTCAAAAGATTTAGCACTACTCCAGCCTGGATAGATATTTATGTTTTGCATATTTGTTAAATCTTTAAATGTTATTGTGTGTTCTTCGTCTTTTCCAATATCAATAGGCGCTCCACAGAATTTGTCACAAATGCCGTCTCCATCTGTATCACAGTTCTTATCGCATACGCCATCTTTGTCTATGTCACAATTCTTGTCACACTTTCCGTCTCCATTTGTATCACAGTTGTAGTCACATACGCCATCTTTATTTGTATCGCAATTTCTATCGCAAATGCCGTCGTTATCAGTGTCGCAATTTAGTTTACATGAGTCGTTTTCTTTTCCATCACAATTTTTGTCACAGATACCATCTCCATTTGTATCACAGTTCTTATCACATACGCCATCATTGTTTGTATCACAGTTTAATTCGCAGTTTCCGTCGCCATCTGTATCACAATTTCTTTTACATTTATCACTGTCTGAGTCACAATTATAGTCACACTTTCCATCTCCGTTAGCATCGCAATTTTTATCGCACTTGCCGTCAGCGTTTGTGTCACAGTTCTTGTCACATAAGCCATCTCCGTTTGTATCACAGTTTAGCTTACATGAGTCATTTTCTTTTCCTTCACAGAATTTATCACAAATTCCGTCGCTATCAGTATCGCAGTTTTTATCACATTTTCCATCATTATTTGTGTCGCAGTTTAAATCACATTTACCGTCATTGTTGGTATCACAATTTTTAACACACACATCATTATTTTCTGTACAGTTATAATCACATTTACCGTCTCCGTTAACGTCACAGTTCTTGTCACATCTTCCGTCATTATCAGTGTCACAGTTAATATCGCATTTACCGTCAGCGTTTGTGTCACAATTTATTTTACATGAGTCGTTTTCTTTTCCATCGCAATTTTTGTCACAAATGCCGTCATTATCAGTATCACAGTTTTTGTTACATTTTCCATCATTGTTAGTGTCACAATTTATGTCACATTTACCATCGCCGTTTACATCGCAATTCTTGTCGCATATACCGTCTTTGTTTGTATCACAGTTAATAAGGCAGACGTCACTTCCTTTGTTTCCACAGAATTTATCACATATTCCATCGCCGTTTGTGTCACAATTTTTATCACATGTACCGTCGTTATTAGTGTCGCAGTTTAAGTCACAAACGCCATCACCATTAACATCACAGTTTTTGTCGCATACACCGTCATTATTTGTATCACAGTTTCTGTCACATTTACCATCGCCGTCTATATCACAATTGATTTTGCATGAGTCATTTTCTTTTCCAGTACAAGCTTTATCACAAATTCCATCTTTGTCTTCGTCAATGTTAGTGTCTTCTTTTCCATCTTTATCAGTGTCACAATTTAAATCACACTTGCCATCGTTATTGATGTCGCAGTTAATATCACACTTGCCATCTTTGTCAGTATCACAGTTTAAATTGCATATTCCGTCATCGTCAAAATCTATGTTAGTATCTGGATATCCATCGTTATTTGTGTCACAGTTTTTAATACACATTCCATTTTTGTCTTTTACATTTGTTAAGTTTTTGTCTGGTTTTCCATCACCGTCTGTGTCAATGTTAAAGAAAGGTTTTTGTATATTTTTGTAACCAATGTTAACATCTGGTGAGCCATCACCGTTTGTATCACAGTTAACGTCACACTTGCCATCTCCGTCTGTGTCTATGTTTAAATCAGGTAAGCCGTCTCCATCTGTGTCTATATTTAGTCTCATTTTGTAGTTATTTATAAAGTTTATTACAGAGTATGTTGTACTTACTGTAGCCGCAGTAAAAAGAGTAAATACAAATATAATTATTAGTATTTTTTTTCTTTTTTCTTTCTTATCTGGCTCTACGAAATAAAGTCCTTCTTCTTCTATTATTTTCTTTTCTTCTTCATTCATAAAGTTTTGCACCCTACTTTCTATCATAAATCATACCATAAATAACGTTTTAAATCAATTATTTTTCATAAATTTGTTAATAAGTTTTAAGTTATTCACAATTATTGCTGATTTTAAAAAATGCAGTGAATATTGCTTTGTTTTTATTGCTGTTATTAGTGATAGAAATAAAGAAATGACATCGCTTAGTGCAATGTCACTAGTATAAACTAGGTAGACATTCAGTTACTGAATACTTCCTATATTTATATTATATAATGTTTTCACAAAATGCTCAAGAGGTTTATTTTCTGGAAAAATGTGTGAAATGGGCTAAAAATAGTCGGAATTTTGTGTAATTTAGTGGAAAAATGGCCGGAATTTTGTGTAAATATTTAAGTATTAGTTGGAATAGCGACTGAATTAGGTGGATAAAACAATACTTTTTAACAGTGTGATAGTGAAAAAATCACAACATTATAAAAACGAGCAATTCCAGTAAATATAAGGGCTTGCTCGTTTTTGCTGTCATACTTTATCTAATTGTTAATAAGTTTTAAGTTATTCACAGTTAATGTTTTTGTGAGACCATTTCTTTTATTTTTCTAAATCTGTGATTTATTCCACTTTTTGTTATTTTAGTATTTGTTTCTAATGAAATAATGTCCGCTAGTTCTTGCATTGAACTTTCTGGATATTTTTCTTTGTAGATACAGACTTCTTTTATTTTGTCATCTATTAAGTCAAAGTCTTCTCTTTGTTTTAATTTTTGTATGTTTTCTAGTTGTTCATTTGAGGAAAATACTATTTTATCAATGTTAGCTTGTTCACAGTTATTTAGTCTGTTTGTCATGTTTTTGTGGTCTCTATATATTCTTATGTCTTCATAATAGAATAGTGAATTGTAGGCATTTAGTAGTTTTATAAAATCGCTTATTCTTTCGCTCTCTTTTAAATAGACCATGTAGTGTTTTTCTCTTTTTAATATTTTAGAGTTAAAGTTTAGTTCTTGTAATAAATCATTTATATAGTTTGCAGTTATTTTATTTTCTATTATGAATTCTAAATGGTATCTACTTGTTTTGGGGTCATTTACACTTCCACATATTAAGAATGCTCCTCTTAAGTAAGATTTTTTTTCTTCAATGTTTCCACATATGTAATCAGATGGTTTATATTTTCTAGTATTATTTGTGTAGTCATATAAGTCCAGTGTTTTTAGAATTTTTTCTACATCTTCTTTTATAGTCATGTGTATTATAAAGTTTTTGTTAAGTCTATTTATTTCTTCTTTTGTTATGTTTATTTCTATATTGAAGATGTCTTTTAATAGTTTATATATTCTTCTTGATGCACCTATGTTTTCAGTATAAAGAGAAATAGAGTTGTTTTCTATTTCTCCGTTTATGTTAATTATTGCTGATAATTCACTTATTTGTTCAGTTTTATTGTATTCGTTATTTAGTATTTCGTTTTTTATATTTGTTGTATATGACATAGGTTCCTCCTTACCAGACTCTTGAAGACCACCATCCGCCTGGGAAATATATTACGCTTCCTGGGTCGATTACTGAAGCTTTATAGTTAGCTATTGTAACGTGTCCACGGCTAATTGTCAAGTGTAAGTGTGCGCCTGTTGTACATGAATCGTATCCACCATTTTTTCTTGCAGTTGAGTATCCACCCATATGTGCAACTACTTCTCCTTCAGATACTACGTCTCCTTCTTCTAAGCCATTATAGTCTAGTAAGTGCATCATTACTGATGTATATTTAACTCCATTGATGTTATGGTATATAAACATTACTTTACCACCACATCCCCATTGTGTTTGAAGCGCAACTGTACCTGATGCTACTGGATAAATTGGTGTCCCTTCAGCCGGACTTTTGTTACCTATATCTACTCCGTTATGGAAAGATATACTTGATGGGTAAAGTGGGTTTTTTCTATATCCATATGTACTTGTGATTATTCCTGTTTCAGTAGGCCTTTTAAAACCTGTTGAAGTTGGAATAGCCATACAAGTAGATAGTAAGTCATACGAATTTGAACATCCTTTTTGTCTATAGAATTCTATTAATTGTTTTTGAGATTTGATTAAATCTTCTATTGAAACTGAATCTTCTTCAAGTTCGTCTATTCTTGAACCTAGCTCAAACATTTTTTCTTGAAGTGTATCTCTATTTTTTTGTTCACTTTCTATGTCTTTTGCTAGTTTGTCTTTTAGTTCGTTGTTTTGCTTTATAAGACTTTTCATTTCGTTTATTTGTTCTTTATTGTATTTAGATAGTTGTTCTACAACAGATATTCTATGGATAAAGTCTGTAAATGACGTTGCTTTAAAAATGTATTCTAAGTAAGATTTTTCTCCATTAGAAAGTTGCAAGAATACTAAAATGTTATCTGTTTCTTCTTTCTTTTCTTGTATTGTTTTTTCTAGTTCTTCTATTTTGTTAGAAGCTGTTATTATTTGATTATTTAAGTCAGCTACTTTTGCTTCAATAGCTTGCATTTCTCCGACAACTTTGTTATATTCAGCTTCGCTTATTTGTTTTTCTGTGTCTTGTTTTTGTTTTTGTCTTTCTAGTCTATCTAATTCATCTAGTAAGTCTCCGTAGGTTCTTGCAGCTGCATTTGTTTTAAGTGGTAACAATAATATAAGAAGCGAAACTATAATTATTAGAATTTTTTTCATTATATTTTTAGGTACCTCCTTACAGCACGAGATGAACCTATTGCGCCAACTACTACACCTATTGATACTATTATTAGTATTGTTTTTAACATTATATCATTTGGGTTAACTAAGCTTATTACTTCAGTAAACAAGATGCCGTTCATTTTGTCATATAGGTAAGTGTAGCCAAAAGCAGTTAATAGTACTGGAATTATGCTACCTATGAAACCTAGTATAATACCTTCAAAGAAGAAAGGTGTTTTTATATATGTGTTTGAAGCACCTACTAAACGCATGATTTCTATTTGTCTTTTTCTGTTGTTGATAGTTATTTTTATTGTGTTACTTATTAGGAATGCTGTTACTATGATAAGTCCAATTACTATGACTACCATTATTTTTTTAACTATGTCAAATATTTTTACTAATTCTTCTACCATGCCTTCGCCGTATTTTACTTGGTAAACTCCTGATAATTCTTTTATCAATTTTGCAGTAACGCCAATACTTTCTGTGTCTTTTACTTTGACTAAGTATTCGTTTAGAAGCGGGTTATTTGTTTCGTCGTATTCGCTTAGTATTGTACCAAGTCCATCACTTTCTTTAGCCATGTCTTTTCTAATACTTTCTTTTGACATAAATGTAATGCTGTCTATGTTTGATAAAAGTTCTATTTTTGTTTTAAGGGCTTCTATGTCTGTGTCTGTTGCATCTTTGTTAATATAGACTACAATTGTTACGTCTTTTTCTATGTCAGAAGTGAACTTACTTACGTTTTCGCTTAGTAAAACAGCTACTGCCACTAGTATTAGTGTTATTGTTATACAAGATATACTCGCTATGCTAAGTGAGAAGTTACGGAAGACACTTTTTAGTGAGTCTTTGATGTTGTTTCTTATTATTCTTAAGTATTTCATTATTTACCATAACCTCCTTTAACTGTATCGCCTACGAGTATTCCTTTTTCTAGTTTGATAACTCTTTTTTTGTAGTAATTTACTATGTCTTTGTCGTGTGTTGCCATTATTACAGTTGTACCGTCTTCGTTGATTTTGTTTATTATTTCCATTATTCCCATTGATGTTGTTGGGTCTAGGTTACCAGTAGGTTCGTCACATATTAGTATTTTAGGATTATTTACTATAGCACGCGCTATTGAAACACGCTGTTGTTCTCCACCTGATAGTTGATCTGGATAACTTCTAAATTTTTCTTTTAGTCCTACTTTTTCTATTGCATTCATTACTTTTTTTCTTACTTCGTTTTCAGGTAAACCGTATATTTCAAGAGCAAATGCAACATTTTCAAATACAGTTAGGTTTTGCAATAATTTATAGTCTTGGAATACTATTCCTAGTTTTCTTCTTAATTTATACACTTTTCTGTTTCTTAATTTACTTACATTTATTCCTCCTACATAGACTTCTCCACGAGATGGTTTTTCTTGTCTATAAAGTAGTTTTATTAGTGTGCTTTTCCCTGAAGCAGTTGAGCCTATTACAAAAACAAAGTCGCCTTTTGGAATAGAAAGTGTTATGTCGCTTAGGGCTGTTACACCGTTTTTATATTGTTTATATACATTTTTTACTTCTATTAAATTCATTTGTACCTCCTAATTAATTATATCATTATATTCTTAAATCATGAAGTGGTAGTTTATACCTATTTGTTCCACCGTATACTTCATATGAGTCTAGTACTGTTAGGAATGCGTCGTTATCAACTTCTATTATTTTTTCTTTTAGTATTAGATATTTTTCTGTTGGTACTACACACATGATAATGCTAGAGTTTTCTTTTTTGTATCCTGTTTTTACTGGAATTTCGCTTATTCCACCTTCTATTTCTGTTATGATGTATGATATTATTTCTTCTTTTTTGTCAGTGTTTATGAATACTATTTTTGAGTCACTTATTCCTATTAGGAAGTTATCTATTATTTTGCTTTCAATAAATCTTATAATTAGTGAAGTTATAAGCATTTCTACACCGAATATAAATGTGCCGACAATTAAGACTGTGCCGTTTACTATGAATAGGGCTGTTCCTAGAGTTAGACCGAATTTTTCATTAAAGATTACGCCTATTATGTCTAAACCACCTAAACTGCAACCTGACAAGTATACCATTGTACAGCCAATACCAAAAAGTACTCCTATTGTGATTATGTTCAAAAATGGACTACTTAGTGTAATAGTGACATTTAGTAATTCAGTTAAATACATGACTAGGGTGTACACAACAGCACCGATTATTGATGGAATTGTGTCTTTTAAGCCTAGGCAGATTATACCTATAGTTACTAAAACTATGTTTCCTATTAGTAAAACATACGATGTTTTTATTCCAAACAAGTGGTCAAAGATTATACCTACGCCACTTAAGCCACCAGGAACAATTTTATTAGGAACACAAAAGATATTGAATGTTAGTGAAATGAGTAAGCATCCTAGTATTAAAAGCATTGCATTTATCATTATTTTTTTCTTTATTTTTCCCATATCTATTTATCCTTTTCTACTAAATTATAACATATTATTCTATATTTTTCTATAACTACAAAGAAAAAATATTAATATTTGTCAACACATATTGACCATTTTTATTAAAAAAAATTAATTTCAGGGAAAAGCACTTTTTGTAAAAGTAGTTTTTTACAAAAACACATCAAAATTCTACCCTTAATCTTTCCCTACGAATTTTAGATTTACTTTTACAAAAAGTTTTCTAAAATTACGGGCTTAGGTACTTTAATTTTACAATTGAAATGCTTTTCTATTTTTTCAACTGGAGTATAGTCGCATTTAAACCTATTTCGGTTATTATACACGTTTAAAAACTTTTCTACATAATACAATAAACTTTCATTATCAACTATATCGTCCCATGCTAAACATTCACGTTCTATTGTCCAGTGAAAACTTTCAACATCAGACTGAGCTGTACAATGTCCAGGTATAATAGTTTTATGTGCTTTAAAGTTATTTTCTATAAATTCAGTTACAATACTTTTCTTTCTATCATAATATAATGGTCCTTTTCTTCTACGATTAGTGTTTTCTGTACCATTATCAGTCTGAAAAGTTATACCAGATAAATCTAAGTTAGGTATATCAGAAAGAAAAGGAAGAATCACGTGTTTAAAGAAAAGATTAGTATTAGTGACACTTTTCTCGGCTCCATATGCAGAAAATGCAAAACCTGAACAGATGTCGCGAAAAGTGAACTCGTACTTTGCAAGACAATTGTCTTTTAAGTAAGGTTTTAGACTTGAAATATCTGTTAGATATTTAACATCAATTTGAATTCTGTCAAATGGCTTTAAATCTTTTTTCCAAGACACATCTCCACCTGTAGCTTTAGTAAGCTTACGAATCTTTTTCTTACCGACAGCTTTAACTACATATCTATTACAAGTAGCATAACTAATAGTATCTTTTAAATCTAATACATCATAAACCTTAGTAGCTGTTATGTAACATTTTTTACTTTTTTTATCTTTGACTAAACTATTTATCTTTTCTACTACTTCAATAGAAGTCTAGGACTGTTTTTAGGTCTTTTAGATAAATCATGTAAATTATCACGACCACCCTTAGAATACTTCTTACGGAGCGCCTTAACCGTGTTTCTACTCATTTGATACTTTTTAGCTGTAGGCTGAATACCATGAGTATATGAATAGTTAACCACTTCTTCTCTTATATCTTTTATAAACTCTAAGTTGTTGCTTTTTCTATACATATCAACATATTTCATAAAACCACCGGCGAATATTATACCAGAAAGTGAATAAAAGGGAAACAAAATTTTAACATAGAAAAAAGCAATTGTAAGCTAAAAATGCAAGCATTTAAAGACAATAGTAAATTCCTACAGAATTTACTATTGACAATACTTTTTTCTATGTTGACTGAAACTCGCCCCTTTCTTTCACATAATTTCATAAAATTGTAGCAAAAGCTAAATCAGAACCACTCCGTATAAACTGATTTCAATTTAATACAACGAGCCTAGACTCTTTTTTTTAAAACAAAGAATAATTTTAAACAAACGTTTAAAAGACAATAAAGTTGACAACAGGGACCCAGGGGAAGAATAACTAAGAAGAATCACGACCGTGAGAAGTAAGAACAAAGCTTGCAGAACTATTTACGCGAAGAAGTAAAAAATAGAGAGTAAATTAGTTCTTACAGCGAAGAAAAGCATATCACGGCCCTGCCTATTATCAACTTTATTCTCTTAACGTAAGGGAAAAACATTCGTTTAAATTATACAAAGAAGAAAAAAAGAGACAAAAGTCTCTAACAAGTAAAATTGACAATTTTATGAATCTTTCTTACTAGCTACTAACATAAATTCTTTAATTGATTCAACATATTCTCTAATTTCTTCAAGAGTAAAAGGATTCAAACTTTTAGATAATCTATACTCATTAATATACTGAAGTTCCTTGCTAGTAAGTCTATCAGCTCCAGTCATAAATAAATCATATAAGTATTTACTTGTAACTTTATCATGTGAAAAGTCTTTTAAATCAGCAATCAAAACACAAAAATTACTAAATGAAACAGTACGGTCAAGCCAAGCTTTCTTTTTAACAATACTAAATTCTAAAGGTTTATTCTGAAAACGAATTTTTCCACAATCATTAAGAAAATCAGACCACCATTTTTGAAAAGGCCAACGAGAACGTCTTTTATCAGTATGACTAACAACTCTAAAACTAATATAATTATTAATAATAGACTTAATATAATCATTAAATGAGTCGCACATAACAGCTGAATCAAATGTAATTACATTTTTATAATCTGAAAAATATAAATAATTATTAATCACACTTAAAGCTTTCTCATTTCTAAATCTGGTCTCAAATCTATTCCAAAATTTCAAATCAGCATATTCGCTAGTTAGTTCATAATTATTACACTGTCTTTCTTTAAGTTTATCATAAAATGTAAATTGAATATCACTAGCACGACTTCCAAACTGAATAGTATGACCTATATTATCAAGACTAATAAGATTCTCTTTCTTAATCTGTAAAGCGCTTCTAAATTTAGTAACAACTTCTACATTATTAATACAACTAACTATTCTATCTAAAGTAAAGTACTTACCAGTGAAATCGTCAAAACTAACATCAATACGAGTATAATGTGGATTATATTCTCTTAACTTATAAAAGAAATCAGCATAATCCAAACCTAAATACTCAAATTCACGACAAGCTGTACCAGACATCAAAATATGAATACCAAATTCAGGATGAGAATCACTTAACAATAATTTAATATTTTTATAAGAATAACAATGCTCATAACTTAAAACAGCTTTTTCTACATCAAACAATACTTGAGTTCTATTAATTCTAAATAAATACCAAAATAAATCATAAACATCATTAATTCTTTTAATAGTTTTAAAACAACTTTTTTCCATAGAATATTGTAGAATTTCTTCTACTGAATTTGAATGACTAACATCAGTAAAAGGAAATATTGTAACCTGAATCCAGTCAAAAAGTAGAGAAGCCCGAAATTTAGGACCAGATGTCATTACTACCCCCCTATTAGTGTGGGGGGCCAATGACAAATTTTTTTGATTATTTGTCAATTTTTAAACCACCTTTCAAGTGTCATGTGCGTGTAGTACACGCACAGACACTACTCACTCATATTAAAATTATTTTTAATATCTTCTTTAGTTAAAGTTAAACTCTTATAAGGTTTAGACTCTAAATATTCACTTTCTTCAACTAAAGCTTTCATATATTTAGTATCATAGCTTTTAAATAACTTCTTATATCTAACAATCTTAATCTTAGTATTAAAATCATACTGAACATCTTCTTTTTTAACCTTAGTACTCTTTCCATAATCTTCAAAGTTATAATAAATCGTATACTTGAAAATACCTATACCTATAATCGGAATCTTAATAAATTTTTTTATTCTATAAAATTCGTCAACTAGAATTCTAACTTGCTTTACTAATCTGCTAGGATGTTGACAAACACAATAAATATCTTTTATACCAAAATGCCTGTGAAACTGAAATGTTTTAGCAACTTTTCTAGGAAAAGATTTATAATCTAAACTATCATACATAGCATGAAACTCGTCAAAAATGAAAACTGAATCAGGAATATATTTATGATAAACATTAAAATCAGTCAACGTACAAGAACGACTATAACTATTTTTATCAATTAATTGAGTATTCTTAACTAATTTTCCATTTACTTTATCAATGACTTTTATTTTCTTATACTTTTTTCTTTTACTAAAATAATTAGTTAACTGAATAGGATAATTACTGAATACATTATTAATAATTTTTTTTCTTCTAAGAAAATTTTCTTTTTTAAACTTACTTTTAGCAAGAGAAGTACAAAATAAAGTTTTACCAGAACCAGGAACACCACCAACAAATATTACACTCATTTATTCATTAATTCCTTTTTCTTTAATTTACGTTCATAATTTTTCTTTTGAGCTAAACAATCATGTCTATCACTAGCACGAAAAACATCTAATTCTTTATCATTATTTTCCATTTCTACCACCTAAATAAATACCAATAACAATTGCAAAAAATGCAACTATAATAGGAATACCTTTCTGCATAACATCACTCACTTTCTTTCAAATTTTCTTTATATTTTTCTATATAAACTTCACAACCATTCAAAACATAATTATTATGTTCATCATAAAATTCAATACAATGTTCAACTTTTAAATTTTGAAACCATGAAATACAACTAATACAAGCTATAGCAAGAAGAAATAGAAATAAAAATATAAATAATAAATCTAAAAAACTATCAAAATCCATAAATAAAACCTCCTATCTAAATAACAACGTAATTCCTTTATTAACTAACTTAATAAATATATAAACTATAAAACCTAAAAACATTAAGAAAAATATATTAAAACCTAATACAATAACTATCTTTTCAAAATCCGTAAAATTAGTAAAATCATATGAACTTAATATATTAAAATTAGAAATATCATTATAACTAAAGAAGAAATAAAAATCATCATCCTTAACAGTTATCTCATACACATCAGATTTTCTTACTTCTTTCCAAGAATAAGTAGTATAACCATCAAATTCATAAACGAAATATGTATCAAGAAAATCGCGATAATCTTCGTTAATGTAAGATATAAGATTTTCTCCATAAGATTTATTAAAATATAAATCGTCTGAAATATCTAAGTAAAAACCAACATAAGGAAAGTCAGAAGAACGAAAAGATAAAAATAATTGATTCTTATTAATTCTAATCTGAGCTTTACCACCATTATTATATAAATCAACTAAAGACCGACCATCATTTGGAGAATATTTTAAAATAGCAACAGGCTTAAACTCTGGTAAAGAATCAAATTGTTCCTTTGTAATACCTTTAAAGTAAATTTTACCAGTTACTAGATTATCATTCAATTGAATAGAACGTTGTTGACCAACAATATATTCACTTTCAGTAACATAATAACTTTTACCAACAATATATACTTTATCAGTAGTCTCAGCACTAGCTGTAGGAAGTTCTTCAACTTCTACTTTTTCATAATCATAATAAGTCTGAGCATTTAAAACTGGAATAAAAGTAAGACTTAATAATAGTAACAACTTTTTCATAGCTTATTAACTTCACCTGTCTTTCTATTAACTTTATACTTAACATACTCAGTAGTGTTTCCATAATTCTTTTTCTGTGTAACATGATAATAATTAGCTTTATCTTTTTTATTTTCAGCATTTTTATAAGCATGAACACCAAAGCTGATATTATTACCAATAGGGCCAATGCTAAAGCCAAATAATTTAAACAAAGTTAACAAAAATAAACTGGCAAATATAAAATGAAATAAACTAAAATTACCATAAATTTTCCATGTTAAACCAGTACTAACTAATTCGCCAATACGATTAAAAAACCATAAAATAACTGTTTTCATATAATCAACTCCTTATTTAAAAATCCTTTTAGTAAACACAATTATAGAAAGTATAACCAAAAAGAATAAGAAAAATAGAATACAAGCAATAATGTCATACATGAAGTACATAGATGGAGAAAGTTCTCCAATAAGAGTTACAGCTATATCTCTAAAACTCATAATTTCAGCTAAAAACATATTAAAGTCTCCTTTCGTGTAAAATAATGAGTAAACCATTATTTTTTTTAAACTTTTATTAAATAATTAATGGTAAAATTAAATAAGAAAAGAGGAATAAACAATGACAGAATTTATAATAATAGGAATAATAATATTTATCTTAATAATAGGAATAGACATAATTATTACTTGTTATACAAATAAACAACAAAATAAGCTTGATAAAATTAATGAAAAAGAATACAATAGCTTAAGTCCTGAAGAAAAATATAAAATAGAAATGATAAATCAAAACAACAAAATTAATAACAAAATAACTGTAATATTAATACTAATGTCAATACCATATGTAATAGCTTTACTAAAAATAGGAACAATAATTAAAATACTAACAACAATAGTAAGTAACTAAGATTTTAAAGCTTTATAAATAATTATAACAAAGCCAATAGTAAATACAGATAAAATCATTGAACTAACAGATGAAGGTAAAACAGAAAACAAATCATAACACGTTTCTATTAATTCTAATACAAAACATACAATAGAATATAAGCCTTCAACAACAGAATATAATAAATCTAAAAGTAGTGTAACGAACTTCATATCAACCTCCTAACTGATAAACCTTAAAAGAATATAAATTAAACTAATAAAGAATATCAATAATATTAAACCTTGAACTCCAATAGGAAAAGAATTAAATAAAGAAGTAACTAAAGATAAAATTTCAACACCACAGTCTATAAAATCTTTTGCTTTTGAAAAAGCAGATTTAAACAGAGAAGAAATACTTAATTTATTAACTAAATCAGAACGATTATTAGTAAAATCTCCATTAATAGTAATATCAGTAACGTTGCCATCTTCGTCTATACTTTTACCAGTAAAAGAATCTCTAACAAGTGTGTAAACAGAGTCACTCCAATAGATGTTAGGTGTAATAAAATAGAGTATTTGGAATGACCCAGACCAACTGGCACCGTTAAAGTTAACAATGGTACCATTAGCCAAGTCATAAGCACCATAGAAATAAACATTCATTATTAAGCCAGTGTTACCACCTAAAGTATAATTTTTAAAAGTAAGATTATAAAAAGTACCATAATAAGAATTTACTAAACTAGCACTAATAGGAGTACTAATTATATTCTTATTAGATAAATTTAAAAATGATGGTTCATTATAGAAAAAATCATTTTCTGGAACTTGTGTATAATAAAATAATGTATTTTTACTACTATCAGAATTACTAAATAAATAAGTATTTTGACCAGAACTATCTAATTGTAAAAACATACATTCAGAACAAACATCATTATTAATTAACTGATTAGTATATGGACCTAAAATATAAACAAAAGAATCTTTCAATACTTTAAAAGGATTAGTGTAATTAATTTTTACATAGATATTATCATACTTTGATAAATAAGTATCATAAACATAGTCTGCATAAACAAAAGAATTAATATCAAAACTAAAACTAAATTTTTTATTAGAATATGATGTAGTATAAGTAAAATTTGTAATTTTATCATCTGATAACTTTTCATAATGCTTAAGACCATTATCATTAACTACAGCATAGTATTCAATACTAGAAATAATCGGTTCTGTCTCAGTTTTAAATTCAAAACTTGTAGCAGCGTTATTAATATTTTTAGAGTCAATTATAAGTGCAGTATTATAAACAAAACCACTAACTAAAGTATTAGGCTCATTATAACCTTTTTTATAATAGTATGACGAACTATGAGAATTAATATTAGAACTATAATAATTACTAATAGATGTATAATCAGAAAAACTATCTTTTTGGTCAAATCTTTCTAACCAAAATATATTTTCAACATAATCATCACTATCTAAATTATCATAATAACGAATATAATAATCAGTAAATCCTAAATCAAAATAATCAAAGTTAGTATTTAACTTTTCAATAGAAACATCAACAGAATTAATAACATTAACATTTGAACTAAAATTATTAGCAGAAGAATCAAAATTAGTTAAAGATTCAATAAAACTATCTATATCAGCAAAATTTGATAAACAGGACTTTTTACTATTTTTAGAAACTAAATTAGAAACATAAAAAGTACCATCTAAATAATAATAATTATAACTTATAGCTGCACGTTCAGTACGCCAACCAGAATAACCATGACTTACTTGATAAGTAAATTCATATTTATAACTTTCAACACATAAATCATTTTTAGAGAAATAA
>ERZ857969.3238-NODE-3238-length-16794-cov-5.900472_pt1 | contig 16794 bp, 17 predicted proteins | sample MGYA00519864_ERZ857969 | MGnify/ENA primary metagenome ERZ857969 (study PRJEB31778, sample SAMEA3449382) | human gut metagenome | biome: human gut; feature: human-associated habitat; material: faeces | place: United Kingdom | collected 2010/2012 ... | reverse complement strand
ACGCCGGCAATATTTACACTCATATCCATCAGATTTCCACCTCCGTAGAAAGAAATACCGGGCCATCCTTGCAGATTCTCTTATTATTCACATTGCTATGTGCATCTTTTTCTCTGGATTTGCACACACAGGCAAGGCAGGCACCGATTCCGCATGCCATACGTTCCTCCAGGGAAATATAACATTCAATCCCATTTTCTTCGGCATATTTCTTGATTGCACGAAGCATCGGAGTTGGTCCGCAGGCATAGATCACGTCCGCTTCCAGAGCATTCTCTCTGATAGCATCCATAACATTGCCCTTTGTTCCCACACTGCCATCCTCTGTGGCAATATAAAGTGTTCCCGCCGCCTCAAATTCCTCTCTGAGGAACGTATGGCAGTCCCTATATCCTGCAATGATCTGTTTTTTCTCACATTTCATCTGCTTTGCAAGTTCCAGGATCGGAGGAACACCGATTCCACCACCCATAAGGAAAACTTTTTTCCCCTCAGCCTTCTCTACAGGAAAACCATTTCCCAGAGGTCCCAGTACCGGAATGGTATCTCCGGCTTTCATCTGTGAAAATTCATCGGTTCCGGTTCCCTGTCCGGTCACTCTGTAAACCAGATGAAGACGGCCATTTTCTTTGTCAATCTCACAAAGACTGATCGGTCTGGGAAGAATTTTGGATTTATCATTTGTATAAAGAGATACAAACTGTCCCGGTTTCGCATCTGCTGCGATTCTATCAGTCTGGATCCACATACTGTAAATGCCTGCACCAATGCTCTCCTGACTTACAACAGTGCAGATTTCTCTTGTCTTTTCGCTCATTTCATGCCTCCTAGCGATTGTTTAAAGCAGTACTGATGTCTTCGATCATATCTTTTACCGCCTGGCGGGATGCATCTGCATAATTTAATTCACCAAAGGAAGCATATTTTTCCTGTTTGTAAGCTGCAATGATTCCTCTGGAAGAATTGACGATCGCACCAAGTCCGTCTTCATTAAAGAAATGAACAAGATCGGCACCTTTTCCGCCCTGTGCACCATATCCCGGTACCAGGATGAAGGTTTTCGGCATGATCTTACGGAGCGTTTTTCCCATTTCCGGATAGGTTGCACCTACTACAGCACCTACATAGCTGTATTCATTTCCCATATGTGATTCTCCCCACTGGGCAACCTTCTCTCCAACCCACTCATAAAGCGGACGTCCGTCAATGATTCTGTCCTGAAACTCTCCGCTGGACGGATTGGATGTTTTTACGAGTACAAAAAGCCCTTTGTTCTCTTCTTTACATACATCGATAAACGGGTTGACACTGTCAGATCCCATATATGGATTGATTGTCGCAAAATCTTCGTCAAAACCTGCGATTCTGTTACTTCCCACCTGAACTTTACCCAGATGTCCGACTGCATATGCAGCAGATGTGGAACCAATGTCACCTCGTTTGATATCTCCAATAACTACCAGACCTTTTTCTTTGCAATAATCAATGGTGTTCTTATATGCCATTAAGCCCGGAATACCAAACTGCTCATACATTGCGATCTGTGGTTTCACTGCAGGGATCAGATCGCTGATCGCATCAACGATTCCTTTATTATACTGCCAGATAGCTTCTGCTGCTCCCTCTAATGTTTCCCCCAGTTCAGAAAAAGCTTTCTTCTGAATATGCTGCGGGATATAGTTGAGCATCGGATCCAGTCCTACTACGATAGGAGCGTTTGTTTTTTTAATGTTTTCAATAAGTTTGTTGATCATGAGTCTTTCCTCCTGAATATTGATATGGTATTTTTATGCATTCTGGTATACAACTTTTCCATCACAGATTGTATAGAGAATTTTTCCCTTTACTTTCCATCCGTCAAATGGTGTGTTGCGTCCTTTGGAAGCAAATTCATTTTTATCTATTTTATATTCGTGATCAATGTCTGCAATGACAATGTCTGCCGGATGTCCCTTCTGAAGTGTACCTCTGTCACTTCCCAGAATCTGTGCCGGGTTCCAGCTCATTTTCTCAATAAGCTGTGAGATTGTAAGAATTCCGGTTTCTACAAGTGCAGTATAAGACAATGCAAAGCTTGTCTCAATTCCCACAATGCCAAAAGCCGCATTCCGGATAGAGCCTGTCTTCTCCGGCACTGCATGAGGTGCATGATCTGTACTGATCACTTTAAAGGAACCATCCTTCAGTCCTCGGATCAGTGCATCTACATCTTTCTTCGTACGAAGAGGAGGGTTCATCTTATAGTTTGGATCATCACATTTAATATCATCGGAAGTGAGGATAAAATGATGCGGGCAAACCTCTGCTGTGATATTGTCCAATCCCTCTTCCTTCACAATCTCCATCATCTTCGCAACACCTTCTGTGGAACAATGGCACAGATGCAGTCTTGCCCCTGTCTCTCTGGCAAGAAGAATATCTCTCGCTGCGATCACATCCTCAACTGCATTGCAGATACCTGGCAGACCAAGTCTCCGCGCATTCTCATCCTCATTCATACATCCATCACCGCGCAGATCAATATCCTCACAGTGAGCAAAAATCGGAACATTGAATTTCTCTGCCACTTCCATAGCTTCTTTGCAAAGTCTGGTATTCATAACAGATTTGCCGTCTTCAGATAATGCCGGGATTCCCGCTTTTACCATTCCTTCGATATCAGAAAGTTCCTGTCCCTTCTCCCCCTGCGTAATGGCACCTGCCTGGAGCACATGAATGCCGGCAAGCTGTTTTGCCTTATTATGCACATAATTTACACGATCCGGACTGTCAATTACCGGTGTTGTATTCGGCATTGCAACAACCGTTGTCACACCACCTCTTGCAGCAGCCCGGGAACCTGTCTCTATATCCTCTTTCTGTGTCTGTCCCGGATCTCTGAAATGAACGTGAAGATCAATCAGTCCCGGCATTACCAGACATCCCTTCGCATCTATTACTCTGTCGCTTTTATCTTTTATTTTAAGTTTCTCACCGATCTCGGTGATCACGCCATCTTCCAGATAAATATCGCCTTTTTTATCAGTGTCAGTAGCCGCATCTACGATACGTCCTCCCTGAATCAGAATACCCATGCAATTCTCTCCCTTCGTTGTCGTTTGACAATAACTTTCTGATATACATAATACACGAAACTTCTTCTTTTATAAAGCCTTTTTTTACTGATGTGCAGTCTTTTTTGCTTGACAATTCAAAATGCGGGAGATATAATCAGTTCATATCTGGATTATTTAATGTATAGTCACTGGTTTTTAGAGATTATATAACAGTATATAATCTGTAAAATCTGGTGATTTTTTTATTTGCCAGAAACTATATAATTTTTTTATTTTTTATGGAGGTAACAACATGAACAAGGGAACTGTAAAATGGTTCAACGCAGAAAAAGGTTACGGATTTATCACTGGTGAAGACGGTGCAGACGTATTTGTACATTTCTCCGCTATCAATGGTGAAGGATTCAAATCCCTTGAAGAAGGACAGGCTGTAACATACGACTTAACAGAAGGCGCTCGTGGTATGCAGGCTGCAAACGTTACAAAATTATAATTTATAATTTTTGTTAACGCGAGAGGATTGAATTCCGCACTTTTCTATACGGATTAAACCTCAAAAAAATCCCCGGATCATCCGGGGATTTTTTATTGCTTTTCTTCTGTGAATCCATCAGAGATTCAATTTCTATTTAGCATCTGCGCTGTCTGCATCCGTTGTTGAATCTGCTGTTTCTGCAGCTTTATCGTCTGCTACATTTGTATCATCTGCTTCTTCAGATTTATCTGCGGTTTCCGTTTCAGAATCATCTGCGGTTGTGTCTGCTGCATCAGCATCTTCACTGTCTGTATCAGTGGAAGCTGTTGTATCTTCTTCCTCCGCTGTATCTGCATCAGTGCTGTCTGTACCATCGGATGCATCTGTTGACAGATTCGAAATGTAATTGTCAAGTGCAGTAGTATCCATTACTGTATTCTGAACCACATTCTCTTTGGCTCCTGTCACTTTTACATATGCAGAATAACCAATCCATGCAACAATCACAACACAAATGAATGCCCAGGCAAACATTTCCAGTCCAAAAAGTACTTTTTCTTTTCTGTCTGTTTTGTTATGCAGTCCTTTTCTGGCCTTATAAGCATCGACTTTCTTCTGGCTCATGATAGATCTCCTTTGCATCAATATTTCGTATTTTCTGATTATAGCACACTTTACTGCAAAAGAAAACAATTAGTTTATACTGCAACGATCACTCCGCCGTCATTTGCATACATAGAACTTACACCCGCTGTATCAAGGACTACGATCTTTGCAAGTTTCATTCTCTCTTCAAAAGCCTCTTTGAGCACCTGTGCTCTTGCCGGACAATTGCAGTGACTGATGGCAAGAACCTTCTCTGCACTGTCCGGGGTTTTCTCGATTACCTGCTCTACAAGCTTGATCAGAGCACGATTCATGCCTCTTGCCTGATCCAGCTGGCAGATATTTCCATCATCCGTAGAACCCATGACCGGTTTGATTTTCAATGCACTGGCCACTAACGCTTTCACTTTGCTCAGACGGCCGTTCTTTCTCAAAGTATCAAGATTCTCAAGTATAAAAAATGTATGCTGTCCTTCAATATAATGTTCCACAGTTGAAACAACTTCTTCAAAACTCATCCCTGCTTCTTCGCATTCCTGTATCTTCATTCCGATCAGGCTTTCCCCGATGGATGCGGAACGTGAATTAAACACATGTATTTTTTTATCCGGATGGTCTTCCATAATAAGATCTCTGCCAAGCAACGCACTGTTATAGGAACCACTCAGCTCAGAAGACAAAGTCACTGCATAAATATGCTCAGCCTCGCAGTCATATGCTCTCATATATCTCTCAGGTGACGGGCAGGCTGATTTCGGACATTCCGGGCAGGCTGCCACTTTATCAATAAACTCTGCCTGATCAAATGTTTCATCATCTATGATCTGTTCAGCTCCTACCATCAGAGTCAGTGGAATGGATTCAAAACATTCATCTTTCTTCCATTCGTCCAAAAGTTCTCCACAACTATCTATGATAATCTTATATCTCAATTATATCGTCCTCTTTTCCATTATATGTAGTATTCAATACCAGATATATCTTATCACACCGCTTTACGTTTGAAAAGACTTTTTAATAAAAACACTGTTCTTTTTTTCAAAAGTGCTTTATAATAAAAAGACGCTTCCCGCAAAGTGCAGGAAGCGCTGCCTGATCCACAAAATATGTTCAGAAATATGCAGCAATCCAGAAGTCTTTTTTTAATTCTGAACAGCTGTAAATCATGTTATCAGAGAGGTGTTGTATGCTTGCTTTAAAAATTACTGATGTAAAAGATTTTATGAATAAACTCCTGATCGGTGAGGTATTTGACCGTTTTTCTCTTGTCGAGGCATCTGTGACAACCTTCAACACTTTTACCATAAACGGAAAACTTCATTACGATTTCTTTGATACTGACACAAAGGCTGCTTTTGAGGAGAATTCCACAGAATATTCCCTCTGGCATGATGTAAAACCTTATTGTTTTTCTATCATACGCGGCAGACGCACACCTTTGAATTTCAGGATTGTATTTGAACTTTCTCATGATCAGACACAGTCGTTGTTAAAAAATGAACAGCATATTGCAGATATTCCTGTGCAAAGCTTTTATCTGAATATCCGGTACAAGAACCAGTCCCTTTTATGTACAACAGGTGTTTCTTATACTTCATTCAGTCCGGATAAACGTCTGGAACATCTCTGGGATGATTCCATGACTGTTTTTCTCTCCAGTCATCACATTCCCTGTGAGAAATTATGAGTAGATTCTGTTATCAGCCTTTATCCGAATAACGCAGATAATAGACCAGAATATCTATAAACTCACTGTTCGTCGGTTTATCTGCCATTGTACACCCTGCCATTTCTTCCAGTGTATCCTTATGATTCATCCAACATAAGTTTACCAGTGTTCTTATGTTGTGTTCTACATTAGACGGCGTTGATTTATATTTTCTTGCAATGACCGGATAAATATCTTTGGTGACTTTTACCGGTCGCTCATAAATTTTCTGTGCCATTTCTACTGCATCCACAACATAATAATATCCTTTATACCCACAACATAATAATATCCTTTATACTTTGATGTTGCACCCAATTTTCTAATAACTCCATAAACTGCACTCATACATCGTTCCTCCTGTAACTTCCATAATCTGTGTTTTTACAGATTTGGATATCTCATTTATTTACACACATTTCTCTATAAGTAAATGAAAGTCACGATATTGGCTGCCCGGAAGCACCATTGCAGTCACTATTCTCTGTAACCCGTTATATTTTCTGCGGATTCGGCATATTCATTAAAATATCGGCAACTTAATAATAGGAATTCATAAGACATTTGTCAATACCAATGTAATTGTTTTCCACAAAAATAAGGAGCAAAAGTTATTCTCTGCTCCTTATTTGATATTCTGCTATTCTGACAGGCGTATCTGTCCTCTCATTGATCTGCCGGCAAATTGCCTGCTTTCTATCTTATTTTGCAACCATCAGCAAAATTTCATTGCTTCTCTGAACAAATCTGGTCATTTCGTCCGGTGAAAGCTGTTTATGGCTCATCATCGCAAGGTCATACAACTGTTCACAGATAAGCGGAGCCTTGTCAGATTCCTGATTCTCTGCCAGATATTTAACCAATGGATGATTCGCATTCAGAACCAGTGTTTCCTGTCCGCCAAACATATTCGGATCCATTCCATACATATTATACATCTTCATCATATCCTGCATACGGCGGCTCTCTTCGGAAAGAGTCATCATTGCTGATACATTTTCATTTTTCAGATTCTCAACATGTACTTCCAGTTTATCTTTATTAAGGCTCTTGCGGAAAAGTTCTGTCAGTGCTTTGACAGTTTCTTCATCGGCAGTACCCTCACCCTTCATTTCTTCGGTCAGATCCGCATCAATACGCTTAAACTGTACTTCCTGATGTTTCTGCTCAAGACTGGAAATAAATGCACTGTCAATATTATGTTTCAGGATAACGGCATCTTTTCCTGCTTCCTTAAACATATTGATATACTGACTCTGCTGAACTTCATCAGTTACATAGAAAATTACTGTCTTCTCAGGTTCTTTCGCTTCCGCATTGTCTTTGTTTTCAGACTCTGCTGTATCTTCTTTCTTTTCTTCTGTCTGAGCCTCAGTTTCTTCTGTTTCTTTTTTATTCTCTTCAATGCAGTCCTTTAATGTGAGATATTTGCCATCAAGGTTCTTAAAGAGTACATAATCTCCCATTTTCTCTGCAAACTTAGCATCTTTAATACAGCCATATTTAATAAACGGGCTGATATCATCCCAGTATTTCTCATAAGATTCTCTGTCAGTCTTGCACATTCCGGTAAGCTTATCTGCCACTTTTTTGGAAATGTATTCAGAAATCTTCTGTACAAATCCGTCATTCTGCAATGCGCTTCGTGACACGTTCAATGGAAGATCCGGACAATCGATCACACCTTTCAGAAGAAGCAGGAATTCAGGAATTACTTCCTTGATATTATCTGCGATAAATACCTGATTGTTATAGAGTTTGATCGTTCCTTCAATGGAATCATACTCTGTATTGATCTTCGGGAAGTACAGGATACCTTTTAAATTAAACGGATAATCCATATTCAGATGTATCCAGAATAACGGTTCCTTATAATCCATAAATACCTTGCGGTAGAATTCCTTGTATTCATCATCTGTACATTCATTTGGATGCTTCATCCAGAGCGGATTAATATCACTGATAGAAACCGGACGTTTATTGATCTTTACTTTATCCTTTGCAGGAGAAATTTCAACAACTTCCTTTTCACCTTTATCATTTTCTTTTTCTTCTGTCTTTGCTTCCTCATGAATATGTTCAACAACTACATCATCGTCTCTTAACTCAGATTCATCAATTGTCTCATATTCCTGAGGTGCATTTGCTTTGGAAAGGTAAATATGAACCGGCATGAAGGAACAGTATTTCTCAAGGATCTCACGCATACGGTACTCATTTGCAAATTCCAGGCAGTCTTCATTCAGGAACAGGGTGATTTCTGTACCAATCGTATTCTTGTTACCTTCCTGGATATCATATTCTGTTCCGCCATCGCAGGACCAGTGTACAGGCTGTGCACCTTCTGTATAGGAAAGTGTATCAATATGCACTTCATCCGCTACCATAAATGCAGAATAAAATCCAAGTCCAAAATGACCAATCATCTGATCATCTGTAGTTTTGTCTTTATATTTCTCAAGAAACTGAGTTGCACCTGAAAAAGCAATCTGGGTAATGTATTTCTCTACTTCATCAGCAGTCATGCCAATACCATTATCGATGAATTTCAGAGTTTTCTCATCAGGATTAACAATTACCTGAATCTCCGGTTTGTATCCTTCCGGAAAAGTATATTCTCCCATTACTTCCAGTTTTTTCAGTTTAGTGATCGCATCGCATCCGTTGGAGACCAGCTCTCTTACAAAAATATCATGATCGGAATATAACCATTTCTTGATGATTGGGAAAATATTTTCACTGTTAATTGATAAATTTCCATGTTTTACAGCCATGCTGTCCACACTCCTTTTTGTTTTTAATCATTTGCCGCAACTTTATCTGTCAATATACTGCATTCTTATCTGCTCTGCCTCCGGAGTCAAAGCTATCCTCTCCTGTTTATCCTTTGAAATAGCTTTTGACTCCTGTAAGTTGCTTCTCTGAAAGATATAGTAATACCATTTATTCCAAAAGTCAAGAAAAAATTAGCACTCACTAAAAATGAGTGCTAATAATTTTATATTTTACATATTCCCCTGTATTTTTTTCTTCAGATAACTCTTATTTCTTTCGTCTTTTGTATACCACAACTCCCACAATACATCCTGCTGCAATCGCCAGAATAATCACAAACGGTGTGATATTAGTCGTATCTCCTGTCTTTACCGCTGATTTCGCAGTTGCTCCATTCGGCTGTGGAGTCGGAGTTGCAGTTACAGTCTGCGCCTGTGTAATACTGAAATTCACCTGTTTAGTATCCTGCTCCCCTGTATTCTTCCATTCACTTCCATTATACTTCTGACGGTCAAATGTAACTGTCAATGTGTAGGTTCCGGCCTTCGTAATTCCAAATGCAGCAGTATAAGGTGCACTGCTCCAGCTATTTGTATTGATCACTTTCCAGTTATACGGTACATAGCGGACATCTCCCTTTCCCGGACTTTCATTGTCCATACCCGCTCCGACTGCTGTAAATGTAATCTTTGACTGTGTTGTGTATCCATCTGAACTGATTCCTGTAATCTTATTATCTGTCGGATCTGCAATTTTCGCCTTGCGGGCAGCTTTAACCGTAAACTGAACTTTCACTTCTGCACTGATCTGCTGTTTATTATCAATCACAACTGACTCTGTATAGGAGCCGGCCTTTAAACCCTCCTTCGGGCGGATTTTAAATGTACAGCTCTCCCCCGGTGCAAGCTCTGTGGCTGAAAGTTTCCCGATTTTAAAGTTTTTACCTGACGGTGCATTTAAAGTTACATTTGTATTCCCCTCATTCGTCACTGTAACTTTCTGCGCTTCCGGTGCCTCACTATATCCTTCTTTTGCTTTTCCAAAATTCAGTTCTTCCGGTGTTACGGATAATTTATAAATCTTTTTCACTTCCGAAACAGTCGCAGAAGCTTTGATTGTTGTCAATACATCCTCCTGTCCTTCCGAACTGGTCTGGGCTATCTGAATACTTTCCAGGTAATTGCCGACTTTCAGACCGTTCACCGGTACTGCTGTAAATGCAGCAGAATCTCCCGGCTCCAGCACTGATGCCGAAAGTTCCCCAATATCAAAATACTCTGCATATGGCTGCATCAGCGAAACAGTTGTATTTCCTGTATTGGTAAGTGTAATGGTCGTCGCTTCAGGAGTATCATAACCTTCCTTCAGATCATCATAACTGAAAGATTCCGGATCTGCCTGAACTGCTGTGATCTGTTCCTGTTCTGCCTCTTTTACAGATACTTCCGCAGTTACCTGCGCTGCCACTTCCGAATCCTCTTCACTTTCAAATATCAGGGTATCACTGTAATCCCCCTTCGTCAGACCGGTTTTTGGCTGTACCATGAACATAAGAGAATCACCTTTTGCAATCTGTATTCCTGATACAGCTTCACTTCCATCTTCGTTCATCACCTCAAAATAATCTGATTTCGGTATCTTTAAAGTGACAGTTCCATCCCCTGTATTTGTTACGGTTACGGACAGTGTCTCATTGGCCTGTGTATAATTTTCTTCGATATCGCTGAAATTAAGACTTCCTGTATTTACCTCAAGAGACTGTGCCTCAAGAGATGCATCTGCATTGTCACCTGCCGATGGAGCCTCGCTGTCATCCGGCGTCTCTGTCGGTTCTGCAGAAGGCTCATCCGAAGGCTTCAGATCTTCGTCATCTGATGAATCATCCTCACCTTCAACTGCAATCTTCGCTTCAAAAGAAACCTCAATACCTTCTTCCGTCCGGTATGTGATCATATCATCATATTCACCCGGTTCCAGTCCTTCTCTCGGCTGTATCCATACGCTTACAGATTCACCTGCACTCAGCGGTTCTGTAATATCCTGAACCATAAAATGTTCCGGACTGATCTCCTGAAAATTCAAGTTCTCATTTCCGGTGTTCGTAATCTGCACATACTGTGCTTCCACATCCTCAAGATCACTCTTTACTGTTCCAAAATCACAAATCTGATCTTCGCTGTCCTCTACAGTGGCAGTCGCTTCGTAAGTCTTTTTATCTTTATCATCTTCACCTGCTGCCTGTCCATCTTTCTCTGATCCATCTGTCTGCACATTTCCGTTCTCATCCACCTGCAGCTGATCTTCTGTATAAATTTTCATCTGGGAATCATCAGTACCTTCTGTTGTTTCCTCCGGCTGACCTTCTGTGTTCTGAGATCCATCTTCCTGTTCATTTCCTGCATCCTGCTGTACATCTTCTGTTCTATCTGTGTCCTGATTTTCAGAATCCTGACTGCCTTCTGCATTATCTGCTGTTTCTTCCAACTGTGCATTCTCTGTTCCATCTGCCGTTTCTGCCTGCTGTGTATCCTCTGCTTTCGCCTCTTCTTCAGTTGCAGCTACCTCTAACGTCTTTGCAGTAAGAGTACCTGTCAGTCCGCTTCCATCTACAGGGGTCAGATCAAGCACCAGTCTGCATCCCAAATCATCCTGAGTGATCGTATAGGTCTTCTCAGTACCTACCTGTGTTAACTCCTTCTCCCCGGTCTGTCTTGACCAGGAAAAAGTAAAATCTTCATCCGTAACCTCTTCCGGTGTAACCTTTGCATAATCTGCACTCACTACTACGCCTACAGCTGCCAGTCCCTTAATCTTAAGCTTACCGCCCAATTCTCCTGACGGAGCTGCCGCAAAAACCATGGATGGAATCATTGAAATAACCATCATCACAGTCATTACAACTGCAAGAAATCTCTTTCTCTCCATCTGTAGTCCTCCTTTTCATTTATAATAAGATTTGTAATTATTCAGCAGCCGCTCTGAAGGTACTGAATAATTACAGTTCTGTGATGCTTCTGCGTCTGTCTGCCCTTTTCATTCCCATCACAGACCACAGCATCGTTTTTTCTCTGTATAAAAGCATTATAGCATCACATTTTCCGGAAATGTAATCTGTATTTTCTCCCTTAAAACAACTTCAGCCCCTGAGTATCAGAGTTCAATTTTCTCCAATATTCAGGGACCGAACTGTGTTTTACAGTTATTTCTCCGATATATCACGTGATATCCATAATTTGACCGAACAGTTTTTATCCTTCTACTATCAGATATTTTCCATCCGGCAGAGCAAATACTTCACTTGCATCTTCCAGTTCTTCATCTGACATTCCTTCCACATCAGCGCCTGCTTCTTCCAGATATTCTCTCACTTCTTCAATAGAATCCACAACCTGCGCCATGCAATCCTCAAGGAATGCTTCCGCAGCTTCATATGATTCTGCTACCGGCTGTGGAAAAAGCTGCTCCTGATTTTCAAGAAACGTATTAATACATTCTTCTGTAAACAATTTAAATAACCTCCTCAATCTTTCCCTTGGCCCGGATCAGCTTCTCAAGGACCGGTTCAACCTGTTTTGTCATATAGGACGTAGCTGCCCGTACCCCCTCCTTGGAATGCTCCATGGCAAAGCCATATTTTACCGCTTTAAGCATCTCTATATCATTATATTCGTCTCCGAACGCAATACATTCTTCCGGCGAAATATGATATCTTTTCTGATATTCTCTGATTCCTTTTGCCTTGTTTGTTCCAAAAGGAATAAAATCAATCCACTCATTTCCCGAAGTGACAACAACACATTCTTTTCCAAATCTGTCCATCCAGTATTTCACAGATTCTTCTGTAAGGCCGGCCGGTTCAAACACAGCCAGCTTCATGATAGGATCCGTCATCTCTTCCATGCTGTTTACAAATCTGCATTCATTTTTTACTTCATATAACATATGGTCATGAAATCTCTTTGTCTTCGGCATCAGATAGTGGTAATCCTTTGCAGAACAGGTAAACTCGGCATCCTTCTTTTCCAGGATTGCAGAAATAATCTCCCCTGCCAGCTTTCTGTCAAAAGAATCCTGATACAGTACCTCTCCATGATCCACTGCCAGTGCACCATTCTCCGAAATATAGGAAATCTCTGAAGCAACAGGCGCAAACAGCTTTGTCATATTCGGATATTGTCTTCCACTGGCTGCCACAAACATAATCCCCAGTTCCTCTAACTGCCTGATCAGCGAAAAAATTTCTTCAGGCAGAGACTGTGCCTTATGTAAAAGTAGCGTCCCATCCAGATCACTTGCAACCAGCTTAATCATTTCCATGTTCCTCGCAAATCTTTACCAGATCTGTCGGTTTCTCAGCGACAAGATCTGCTCCATTCTCATTCAGTTCTTTTCGGTCACGAAAGCCCCATAGCGCACCTACTGTATACATTCCTGCTGCTTTACCGGTCTTCATATCTGTACTTGTATCTCCCACATACATACATTCTTCCGGTTTTACACCAAATTTTTCCGCAACCATAAGCGGACCATCAGGTGCCGGTTTCCTGCGGATTGCTTCACTCTGACCAACTACCATATCAAATTCCCCGTCAAAAAGCTGCGCAATTACTTTCACAGCTGCAGGATGAGGTTTATTTGAACAAACTGCCAGCTTCATTCCATGTTTCTTCAATTTCTTTAAGGTTTCCGGCATTCCCTTATAGGGAACTACTTTATACATCGGATCTGCTTCAAACATTTCCCGGTAAAGCTTCTGTCCCTCATCATAATGCGCAAGTTCCGGATCCCCCGCATCCTTAAGTGCGCGGCGGATCAGCATATTTGCCCCTTCTCCGCTGTAATATCTGAAATTATCCACCGGAAGTGTTTTCAACCCGAATTTTTCCATAATAATATTAGTCACATAAGCCATGGAATCCAGCGTATCAGCCAGTGTTCCATCCAAATCAAATATACATGCTTTAATCATCTTTTGTCATCCTCTTAAGTTAATTCCTGATTTCTTCATTTCATAAAATAATCTGGCAACCGGGAGTCCTACCACATTATTGTAATCTCCGCTGATCCCCTTTACATAAATTCCGAAAAGTCCCTGGATGCCATAGCTTCCAGCCTTATCCATAGGCTCTCCTGTAGCAACATACTCTCTGATCTCCTCATCTGAAACCGGATAAAAAGTCACATCTGTACTTTCATAAAAAGTATGTTCTGTCCAGACTTTTTCTTTCTTTTCCCATACAGAAACGCCGGTATATACCTGATGAGTATTTGCCTGAAGTTTCTTTAATGTATTCACTGCATCCTCTGTATCATGAGGTTTGCCAAGGATCACATTCTCAAACACTACCACTGTGTCAGATCCGATCACAATTGTTCCGTCGGCACTATCTTTCATAGTGCGGATAACAGAAGCTGCTTTATCCGAAGCCAGCTGTTTTACTGCCTCTCCCGGATTGTCTGAGATACGATTCTCATCACCTGATGCAGGCAGCACTTCAAAATCCACGCCAGCCCGTTCCAACAGTTCTTTTCGTCTGGGTGAAGCAGATGCCAAAATAATTTTTCTCATAATAACCTCTTCTTTCCTGTCATAGTATACCTTGTATCTTTTTGGTATGCAACTGCTTTCATTAACTCTTTCCATAAAATTTCGCTTTCCTTTTTATCTGAAAAGTATTAAAATAACAATAACCTATAGCTGAATAAAATGGTGTCAGGAGTAAAAGATATTTTTATCCTGACTCGCTGTCAAAAATAGGAGAATATCAGAAAGGAGTTTATGATTATCATGGCTAAAATTAATAAATACTGGGGATATGTTGCAATAGGTGCCCTTACAGCAGCTGCTGCCGGTGCTGTAGCTGCCCTTATTGCCAAAAAAGGATCCTGTAAAGAGGATTTTGATTTTGAAGATGACTTTGATGATTTCGATCTGACTGATGAAAAGGAAACTGCTAAGGAAGATCAGGAACCTGCCGAAGATTTCCAGTCCTGGGAACATACAGGCGAACAGTCTGCAACAGATGACACCGAAAACGAAGAAGCTGCTGATACAGACGATTCTGAGAAGTCTTCCGATAAAGCTGCTGAAGTTGAGATTAAAGATGCAGAAGAGGAAGAAGATGCCGATGAACCCGAGAATTTTGAAGAGACTATGGACGCTGCATCTGAATCTGAAGAATAAACGTTACCGTTCACAGTAACGTAACCAAAAAGGAATGTTACTTCACGATTATACAATCGTAGAAGCAACATTCCCTTTTTATTCTGATTATATTACTATTTCAGTCTCATTATGCTTTCGGAAGTTTAAATGAGCTCTTCAGAGACACTATACGGTTGAATACCGGTGCACCCTCTTTAGAATCATGGATATCTGCACAGAAAAATCCTGTTCTTACGAACTGGAAGCTGTCATAGCCTTTTGCTTCCATAAGTGCAGGTTCTACATATGCAGTAACTTTTGTCAGAGAGTTCGGATTTACATTCAGAGAACCATCTTCTTTGTTGTATACACCCTTCTCCTCGTCTACGATATTCTCATAGAGACGTACTTCTGCTTTTCCTGCCTGACTTGCTTCTACCCAGTGAATGGTTCCTTTTACTTTTCTGCCATCCGGCGCATTGCCACCCTTTGTTGCAGGATCATAAGTACAGTGTACAACACGTACAGTTCCATCTTCATCAGCTTCATATCCTGTACAGGTTACAAAATATGCATTCATAAGACGAACCTCTGTGCCCGGGAACATTCTCTTATATTTCTTAGGCGGATCTACCATGAAGTCTTCTCTCTCAATATAGAGTTCTCTGCCAAACGGTATTTTACGGGTTCCCAGTTTTTCATTCTCCATATTGTTCGGAGCTTCCAGATATTCTACTTCGCCTTCCGGATAATTATCAATCACAAGCTTGATCGGATCAAGAACAGCCATCAAACGTGGACGTTTCAGTTTCAGATCCTCACGGATGCAGTATTCAAGCATTGCATAGTCAACAGAGCTGTTTGCTTTGGATACACCGCAGAGTTCTACAAACATTTTGATGGATTCCGGTGTAAATCCACGGCGGCGCAGTGCTGCGATGGAAACCAGACGCGGATCATCCCATCCGTCTACGATGCCTTCCTCTACCAGTTTCTTGATATAACGTTTACCTGTAACTACATTTGTCAGATACAGTTTTGCAAACTCAATCTGCTTCGGTGGCTGTGGGTATTCCAATTCTTTTACAACCCAGTCATACAGTGGTCTGTGATCCTCAAACTCCAGAGTACAGATGGAATGTGTGATTCCCTCAATCGCATCCTCGATGGGATGGGCGAAATCATACATTGGATAGATGCACCATGTATCACCTGTTCTGTGGTGAGTCATATGAGCAACACGATAGATAACCGGGTCGCGCATATTCATGTTCGGAGATGCCATATCGATCTTGGCACGAAGCACTTTCTCTCCGTCTGCATATTTGCCTTCTTTCATCTCTTCAAAAAGCTGCAGGTTCTCTTCTACGCTTCTGTTTCTGTATGGACTTTCTTTACCCGGCTCTGTAAGAGTTCCACGATATTCACGGATCTGATCTGCTGTCAGGTCACATACATAGGCTTTGCCTTTCTGGATCAGCTTTACAGCAGCTTCATACATCTGTTCGAAATAGTCAGATGCAAAAAACAGTCTGTCTTCCCAGTCTGCACCAAGCCATTTGATATCTGCTTTGATGGATTCTACAAACTCACTCTTTTCTTTGGTCGGGTTTGTATCATCAAAACGCATGTTGAACTTGCCGTTATATTCCTGTGCAAGACCATAGTTTAAAAGAATAGATTTCGCATGACCGATATGAAGATATCCATTCGGTTCCGGCGGGAAACGCGTATGCACGGTGTCATAAACACCCTCTGCTAAATCTTTATCAATGATATTCTCAATAAAATTTTTGGAAACTGTTTCGTTCTCCATCTTTTTCCCTCCTGTTGTCGTATTTTATACTGTTTTTTCACACATCTATATATAAAAAATACAACTGAATATTTTTTATGTCGAATGAATTTATATTATCATTGGAAATTCCATCTGTCAACCGTTTACACAACAGTGACAGGCCTTATATTTCTCAGACGTTACTGTTCACTCCGTTCACAGTAACGTAGCCAAAATTCATTCCAGATTGCC
>ERZ857969.3227-NODE-3227-length-16833-cov-6.667124_pt1 | contig 16833 bp, 8 predicted proteins | sample MGYA00519864_ERZ857969 | MGnify/ENA primary metagenome ERZ857969 (study PRJEB31778, sample SAMEA3449382) | human gut metagenome | biome: human gut; feature: human-associated habitat; material: faeces | place: United Kingdom | collected 2010/2012 ... | reverse complement strand
CCGTCTTCGGCGTCTACTTCAAGCTGCAGAGCTTCGTGTTCATGCCCATCTTCGGTATGAACAACGGCATGGTCCCCATCATCAGCTACAACTACGGCGCACGGAAGCCGGAGCGGGTCAAAAAGACCATCCGCCTCTCAGTCTTCTACGCCGAGTGCATCATGCTGGTGGGCTTCTGCATCTTCCAGTTCCTGCCGGATAAGCTGCTGAGCCTCTTTGCCGCCAGCGACGCCATGCTGGCCATCGGCGTCCCGGCGCTGCGCATCATCTGCCCCCACTTTCTGCTGGCGGGTGCCGGCATCGTGCTGAGCTCGGTGTTCCAGGCGCTGGGCAACGGCGTGTTCAGCCTGACCGTCTCCATCTGCCGTCAGCTGGTGGTGCTCATCCCCGCTGCATGGCTGCTGAGCCGCACCGGCGAGGTGAACATGGTCTGGTGGGCCTTCATCATCGCGGAGGTGGTCAGCCTTGCGCTGAGCCTCGTTTTCATGGCCCGCATCAACCGTACCGTCATCGTCCCGCTCTCCGAAAAGCAGGACGCGGCCGTATAACCTGAAAGGAACGTGAACTCTATGGCAAAAAAGCTGAAGTGGAACCTTATCCTCATGAGCCTGCTCTATCTGGCGCTGGGCATCTTCCTGCTGATGGTGCCTGGCACGGCCCTCAACGTGGTCTGCTACGCGCTGGGCGGCGTGGTGCTGGCCTGCGCGGCAGTGCAGCTGGTGCGGTATTTTGTCGTAGAGCGCGGCGTGTTCCAGAGCCAGCTCACCCTCATCTCGGGGCTTGTCTGTCTGGCGCTGGGCGCATTCCTCATCATCCGCAGCGATGTGGTGGTGCGGGTGCTGCCCATCGTGTTCGGCCTGTTCGTCATCTTTGACAGTCTGGGCCGCATCCAGAACGCTCTCGAGCTGCGCCGGTGCGAGTATTCGAGCTGGAAGGTCTTTCTGTTGCTGGCCGTGCTCAGCGTCGTGCTGGGCATCGTGATGGTGGTGGACCCCTTCGGCACCATGGAGACGCTGGTGATGGCCATCGGCCTCATCCTCATCCTGGAAGGTGCGCTGAACCTGCTGAGCGCCCTGTACACCATGCTGGCCATCCGGCGCTTTATGAAGCTGCATCCGGAGACCCAGTCCATGCTGGAAGCCATTACCGGCCAAGATCTGAACGGCGACGGCGTCATCGCCCCAGATGTCTCCCACGCAGATGTGGAGTCCACCGCTGTGGAGCTCGACTATGTGGATGAGAGCGCCGAGGTGGAGCAGGAGGAGGAATAACCTCTCCGTCATCGCTGCGCTTCTCGTAAAACATCGTAAGACTGACCTCTTTGCCAAAGGCTCCCCTCGGTAGGGGCAACAACGACGACCGCCGCCAGTGGCGGAAACAGGGAGTCGTTGTTGGGGCAGCGGCCAGCAAGACGCGCGCAATGCGCAGCGGATGCTGGGTGCCGCAACCCGGCCTTGTCGAGCGATAGCGAGACTGAGAGATTATGACCTATAACAAAAGCCAGCGCACATTTCTTGTGCGCTGGCTTTTCTGCATTTTACAGCTTACTGGATGCCGGTGACCTTGTAGTCCTGTGCCTCGACGGCGTTCTTGAGTACGTCGTCGGCGACCTCGGCGTTCAGGGTGACGATGGCGGTGCCGGCCTCGTGGCTCACGACAGCCTCGTCCACCTCGGGCAGGGCTTCCAGAGCCTTCTTCACGCGGGCTTCGCAGTGGCCGCACATCATGCCTTCCACTTTCAGGGTCTTCTTCATGGTATTATCCTCCGTTTTGACTTCGGGCGCTTCGGCGTCCGATTTTTTGTTATTTTCAGCCGCAGACTGCACCGGGGCAGCAGCGGGAGAAGCGGTTTTGTGGTCGTGCCTGGTGCTGTGCAAATCGAACAGGTTCAGCCGCAGGGCGTTGCTCACGACGCAGAAGCTGGACAGGCTCATGGCAGCAGCACCGAACATGGGGTTCAGGGTCAGGCCGAAGGGGATGAACAGACCAGCCGCCAGCGGGATGCCGATGATATTGTAGATGAACGCCCAGAACAGGTTCTCGTGGATGTTCCGCAGGGTGGCGCGGCTGAGGCGGATGGCCGCAGGCACGTCCGAGAGCTTCGAGTTCATCAGCACGACGTCGGCGGCGTCAATGGCCACGTCGGTGCCTGCGCCGATGGCAATGCCGGTGTCGGCACGGGTGAGGGCAGGAGCGTCGTTGATGCCGTCACCCACCATGGCCACCTTGCCGCTGGCCTGCAGCTGGCGGATGACGGCCTCCTTGCCGTCGGGCAGGACGCCCGCGATGACCTCGTCCACGCCCGCCTGCCTGCCGATGGCGTCGGCGGTGCGCTGGTTGTCGCCGGTGAGCATCACGACCCGGATGCCCATGTCCTGCAGCTGACGGATGGCTTCGGGGCTGTCCTCCTTGATGGTGTCGGCCACGGCGATAACGCCCAGCAGACGGCCTGCGCCGCCGAAGAAGAGGGGAGTCTTGCCCTCAGAGGCCAGCTTCTCAGCCTGCTGTGCCAGTGCGGCGGGCAGGGTGAGCTTGGTCTGGATGAAGGCGGCATTGCCGGCATAGATGCCCATGCCGTCCAGCTTGGCCGCCAGACCATTGCCCGGCAGGGCTGCGAAGTCAGTGACTTCCGGGGAAGTGATGGCCTTTGCCTCAGCGTCAGCCAGAACTGCCTTTGCCAGAGGGTGCTCGCTGCGGCTTTCCAGCGCTGCGGCCAGTGTCAGAAGCTCCGTCTCGGAGACACCCTCAGCGGGCAGCAGGTCGGTGACGCGGGGTGCGCCCTCGGTGATGGTGCCGGTCTTGTCCAGCGCCACGATCTGGGTGCGGCCTGCGGCTTCCAGCGAGGCGGCAGTCTTGAAGAGGATGCCGTTTTTTGCGCCGAGACCATTGCCGACCATAATAGCCACAGGTGTTGCAAGGCCCAGTGCGCAGGGGCAGCTGATGACCAGAACGGAGATGCCGCGTGCCAGCGCATAGCCCAGCTCATGGCCCAGCAGCAGCCAGACGATGGTGGTCACGACGGCAATGGAGATGACCGCCGGGACGAAGAAGCCCGACACGGTGTCGGCGATTTTGGCGATAGGAGCTTTGGTGGCGGCGGCATCGCTGACCATCTTGATGATCTGAGCCAGCGTGGTATCCTCGCCCACGCGGGTAGCCTCACAGCGGAGGAAGCCCGACTGATTGGTGGTGGCGGCGCTGACTTTGTCGCCGACGGCCTTGTCCACCGGGATGCTCTCGCCGGTCAGGGCGCTCTCGTTGACTGCACTGGTGCCTTCCAGCACTACGCCGTCCACCGGGATATTCTCGCCGGGGCGGACCACAAAGACGTCGCCCTTCTGCACGTCGGCGATGGCCACGGTCACTTCCGCGCCGTCCCGCACCAGCGTGGCGGTCTTGGGGGCCAGCTTCATCAGGCTCTTGAGGGCGTCGGTGGTCTTGCCCTTGGAGCGGGCTTCCAGCATCTTGCCCACCGTGATGAGGGTCAGGATCATGGCGGCAGACTCGAAGTAGAACTCCATCATATAGTGCATGACGAGCTCGTCGTTGCCATCCACCTGGGCACGGGTCATGGCGAAGAGGGCGTAAGTGCTCCACACGAAGCTTGCCATGGAGCCGAGGGCCACCAGCGTATCCATGTTGGGTGCGCCGTGGATGAGGCCCTTGAATCCGTTGATGAAGAACTTCTGGTTGATGACCATGACGATGCCCGCCAGCAGCAACTGGACAAGGCCCATAGCGACGTGGTTGCCGTCGAACCAGTGGGGCAGGGGCCAGCCCCACATCATGTGGCCCATGGAGAAGTACATCAGCACCAGCAGGAAGCCCAGCGAGGCGATGAGACGGCGCTTGAGCTTCGGTGTCTCGCGGTCAGCCAGTGCATCGAGGTCGGCGCTGGCGTCCGAAGCCTTACTGGTAGAGGCATTCTTCGGGCTTGCGCCATAGCCTGCCTCCTGCACAGCCGAGAGGATGGCGGCAGGGGAGGCTGTGCCTTCCACGCCCATGGAGTTTGTCAGAAGGCTCACCGAGCAGCTCGTGACGCCCGGCACCTTCTTCACGGCCTTTTCCACTCGGGCAGAGCAGGCCGCGCAGCTCATGCCCGTGACATTGTATTGTTCCATTGCGGATTCCTTTCCCTCTTATAGGATGCCCGGAACGGGGTCATTTCATGAGCCGGGGCAGCAGCTGCAGCAGTTCGTCCAGCTTCTGCGTCTCGCCGGCTTTCAAATCGTCGGCCACGCAGGTGCGGATGTGCTGGCCCAGCAGCTCTTTGGAAAAGCCGTTCAGTGCAGCGTTCACCGCAGCCACCTGCACCAGAATATCGGTGCAGTAGACGTCCTTGTCCAGCATCGCGCGGATGCCGCGCACCTGGCCCTCAATGCGGCTCAGCCGGTTGGCAAGGGCGCGGTACTCCTCAGGGGTACGGTCCTTGTGGCGGCAGCAGGAGGGGGCAGTGTCCTTTTCGGTAGGCTCAGCGGCGCAGCAGCAGGGCTTTTTTTCAGCATCAGTCATAGCAGATAACTCCTTTCCGGGTGTATCGGTGTGAAGAGAAAATGTACCCTGTGGGGGTAAATCTCCCGATACTCTGATTTTACCGCTTGGGGGTATCTGTTTCAAGTGGGTAGGAAATGCTAACTGTGAAAACTTTGTGAAAATAAAAGTCCCGAAATGCAGAAACGGGAGCCTCCCGGTGAAGGAAAGCTCCCGTTTCTGTTTAGGATAGGAAAGAGAATGTCATAAATAGGGGAGAGGGTCACAGATTGGTGTAACCCATCAGATAGCGGTCCACCTCGGCGGCGCAGTCGCGGCCCTCCCGCAGGCCCCAGACCACGAGGCTCTGGCCCCGGCGCATATCGCCGCAGACAAAGACCTTGTCTACATTGGTGCGGAAGCCATGGTCGGCCACATTGCCCCGGGCGTTCCGCTCCACGCCGAACGCCTCGGCTACATAGTCCTCGCAGCCCACGAAACCGGCGGCGATAAAGGCCAGCTGGCAGTCGTAGGTGAACTCTTCGCCGGTGGGTACCATGCTGGTACGGCCGGTGTCGGGGTCACGCTGGGGCTTGAGATAGGAGATGACCGCGCCGGTCAGATTGCCGGCGTTATCCTTCAGAAACTCTTTGACGGTGGTCTGGTAGACGCGGGGGTCTTTGCCGAACTTGGCAAGGCACTCGGTCTGGCCGTAGTCCACCTTCAGCACCTTGGGCCACTCGGGCCAGGGGTTATTCGCGGCCCGCTCTTTCGGGGGCTGGGGCATCATTTCCAGTGCCACGAGGTCGGTGCAGCCCTGCCGCAGGGCGGTACCCTGACAGTCGTTGCCGGTGTCGCCGCCGCCGATGACGAGGACATTCCTGCCTGCCGCGTTGATGGCCCTGCCGTCGGCAAACTTGCTGTCCAGCAGACTCCTGGTCACGCTGGTGAGGTAGTCCACTGCGAGGTACACGCCCTTCGCGTCGCGGCCGGGGACGTTCAAATCGCGGGCTTTCTTGGCACCGCAGCAGAGCACGATGGCGTCATAGCCGTTCAAAATCTCAGCGGCATCCACAGCCCCGCCCACATCCATGTTGGTGCGGAACTCAACGCCCTCAGCCTGCATGATCTTGATGCGGCGCTCGATGACGGATTTGTCCAGCTTCATGTTGGGGATGCCGTACATCAGCAGACCGCCCACACGGTCAGCACGCTCGAAGACGGTGACGGCATGGCCCCGGATGTTGAGGTATTCGGCCACTGACAGGCCCGAAGGGCCGCTGCCGATGACGGCTACGCTCTTGCCGGTGCGGGCCGGAGGCGGGGCGGCATGGAGCCAGCCCTTGGCGTAGCCCGTCTCCACGATGGCGTGTTCGTTCTCCCGGACAGTGACGCTGCTGCCGGTGACGTCGCCGCAGGTGCAGGCGGCCTCACACAGGGCAGGGCAGACCCGGCTCGTGAACTCCGGGAAACGGTTGGTGGTGCGCAGGCGGCGGAGTGCCAGCTCCCATTTGCCCTGATAGACCAAATCGTTCCACTCGGGGATGAGGTTGTTCAGCGGGCAGCCGGAGGCCATGCCGCCGATCATCATGCCCGCCTGGCAGAAGGGGACGCCGCAGTCCATGCAGCGGGCTGCCTGGGTCTGCTGCTCTTCCCGGGAGAGCCAGATGTGAAATTCGTTAAAGTTTTCAATGCGCTCCAGCGGCGGAACATCCGTGCTGGTCTTGCGCGTGTAATCCATAAAACCAGTGAGTTTTGCCATGATGTTCCCCTCCTTACTTGTTCTTCTGCACGGCGTAGAATGCTTCGATCTGCGCCTGCTCGCCGTCGAGTCCGCGCTCTTCCATCGAGGCGATGACCCGCAGCATATGGTCGTAATCGTAGGGGAGGACTTTCTTGAACTTGGGCAGGAACTCGCTGAAATCGTCCAGGATCTCTTTGCCGCGGGGCGAGCCGGTCAGCTCGACGTGCTCACGGATGAGCTCTTTCAGGGTGGCGACGTCGTACTTGTGCTCCACCGGCTCGAGGCTGACGGTCTCCTTGTTCACTCGCTGGTAGAAGTCCCAGTTCTCATCCAGCACATAGGCGATGCCGCCGGTCATGCCGGCTGCAAAGTTCTTGCCGGTCTGGCCAAGAACGACGACGGTGCCGCCGGTCATGTACTCGCAGCCGTGGTCGCCCACGCCCTCGACGACGGCCACAGCGCCCGAGTTGCGGACGCAGAAGCGCTCACCGGCCACACCGGAAACAAAGGCTTTGCCGCTGGTGGCACCGTAGAGTGCCACGTTGCCGATGATGATGTTCTCCTCGGGCTTGAAGGTGATGCCCTCGGGCGGGCGGACGACGAGCTTGCCGCCGGAGAGGCCCTTGCCCATGTAGTCGTTGCAGTCGCCGGTCAGTTCCAGCGTCAGGCCCTTGGGAATGAATGCGCCGAAGCTCTGGCCGCCTGCACCGGTGCAGTGGACGGTGTAGACGTCATCGGGCAGGTCGCTGCCGTACTTGCGGGTGATCTCGCTGCCGAAGATGGCACCAAAGGCGCGGTCGGTGTTGGAGACATCCAGCTTCACGCTCTGGGGGTTCTTGCTGCTGAGCTTGAATTTCTTCATCAGCACCTTCATGTCCAGAGTGTCTTCCAGATGAAAGTCGTAGGTGTCTTCCTTCTGGAAGTGGATATTGCTGTTGACGATGGCGGGGTTGTGCAGGATGCAGTCGAGGTCCATCTTGGACATCCGGCTGCTGGCAGGGGCAGGCTTGACATGGAGCAGGTCGGTGCGGCCCACCAGCTCGTCGATGGTACGGATGCCCAGCTTTGCCATGTATTCGCGCAGCTCCTGCGCCACGAAGGTCAGGTAGTTGATGATATACTCGGGCTTGCCGCGGAAGTGCTTGCGCAGCTCGGGGTTCTGGGTGCAGATGCCCATGGGGCAGGTGTCGAGGTTGCAGACACGCATCATGACGCAGCCCATGGTCATCAGCAGAGAGGTGCCGAAGCCGAACTCCTCAGCGCCCAGCATACAGCTGATGGCCACATCGCGGCCGGAGAGCAGCTTGGAATCGCTCTCGATGCGCACACGGGTGCGCAGACCGTTGAGGATAAGGGTCTGGTGGGTCTCGGCGATGCCAAGCTCCCAGGGCAGACCGGCATCTTTGATGGAGTTGCGGGGCGCTGCGCCCGTGCCGCCGTCGTAGCCGGAAACAAGGATGACCTGTGCGCCGCCCTTGGCGACACCGGCAGCGATGGTGCCGACGCCGGCCTCACTGACCAGCTTGACGTTGATGTTGGCGTGGCGGTTGGCATTCTTGAGGTCGTAGATAAGCTCTGCAAGGTCTTCGATGGAGTAGATGTCGTGGTGCGGCGGGGGAGAGATGAGGCCGACACCCGTAGTGCTGTGGCGGGTCTTGGCGATCCACGGGTACACTTTTGCGCCGGGCAGATTGCCGCCCTCGCCGGGCTTTGCGCCCTGTGCCAGCTTGATTTGGATCTCCTCTGCCGAGACAAGATACTTGCTGGTGACGCCGAAGCGGGCGGAAGCCACCTGCTTTATCTTGGAATTGCTCTCGCTGTGGTAGCGCTCTTCGGGCTCACCGCCCTCGCCGGTGTTGCTCCGGCCGCCGAGGCGGTTCAGCGCGATGGCGATGGTCTCGTGGGCCTCGCTGCTCAGTGCGCCGTAGCTCATGGCAGCGGCCTTGAACCGCTTGACGATGGAGCTCACCGGCTCTACCTCATCCATCGGGATGCCGCCGTCGGGGGCATAGTTGAAGTCCAGCAGACTGCGCAGATGGACGCCGTTCTGGCCCATGTTGTCCACGGTGTGGGTGAACTGCTTGAAGGTGTCGTAGTCACCGGTGAAGCAGGCTTTCTGGAACAGGTGGATGGTCTGGGGGTTGAAGAGGTGCTCTTCCTTGCCGCTGCGGAACTTGTGGGCGCCGCCGTCTTCCAGCTGCATGTTGATGTCAAGGCCCAGAGGGTCGAAGGCTGCGTTGTGCAGGGCCTCCACGTCAGCCTGAATGTCCTCGAGGCCGATGCCGCCCACACGGCTCACCGTGCCGGTGAAATACTTGTCGATGACGTCCCTGGAGATGCCGACGGCCTCGAAGATCTGGCTGCTCTGGTAGCTCTGGATGGTGGAGATGCCCATCTTGGAGGCAATCTTCACGATGCCGCCCAGCACAGCCTTGTTGTAGTCGTCTACGGCGGCGTAATAATCTTTGTCCAGCAGGCCGTCGTCGATGAGCTGGCCGATGGTCTCATGGGCCAGATAGGGGTTGACGGCACAGGCACCGTAGCCCAGCAGAGCGGCAAAGTGATGCACTTCATGAGGCTCTGCGCTCTCGAGGATGAGAGCCAGTGCGGTGCTCTTCTTGGTGCGGATGAGGTACTGGGACACGGCAGAAACCGCCAGCAGGCTGGGGATGGCCACATGGTACTCGTCAATGTCCCGGTCGGACAGGATGATGATGTTCGCACCCTCTTTATAAGCGCGGTCTACCTCCAGGAAAACGCGGTCGATGGCCTTTTCGAGGCTGGTGTTCTTGTAGTAGTTGATGGAGACAGTGGAGACTTTGAAGCCCGGGACGTTCATGTACTTGATTCGGAGAAGGTCAGTGGACGTGAGGATGGGATTGTTGACCTTGAGCACCTTGCAGTTTTCGGGCTTGTCTTCCAGCAGGTTGCCGTGTGCGCCCACATAGACGCTGGTGGAGGTGACGATCTTCTCGCGGATGGCGTCGATGGGCGGATTCGTGACCTGTGCAAAACGCTGCTTGAAATAATTGAAGAGCGGCGGGTGCTGGCCGCTGAGGACGGCAAGCGGGGTATCGGTACCCATTGCGCCGGAAGGCTCTGCGCCCTGACGTGCCATGGGCAGGATGAGGGTGCTGATGTCCTCATACTTGTAGCCGAACACCTTCTGCAGGCGCAGCAGGTCGTCGCCGGTGTAGCTGGGGGTCTTGATGTTGGGGATCTTGAGGTCCTTCAGCTGGACGAGGTTGCGGTCTATCCACTCGCCGTACGGCTCACGGCTGGCGTAGTATTCCTTCAGCTTCTCGTCGTCCACGACTTCGCCCTTGACGGTGTCCACCAGCAGCATCTTGCCGGGGCGGAGACGGTCTTTGACCAGAATATTCTCCGGCTCACAGGGCAGCACGCCCACCTCGGAAGAGAGGATCATCCTGCCGTCTTTGGTGATGTAGTAGCGGCTGGGGCGCAGACCGTTGCGGTCCAGCACAGCGCCCACCACATCGCCGTCGGAGAAGAGGATGGCGGCAGGGCCGTCCCAGGGTTCCAGCATGGTGGCGTAATACTGGTAGAAATCCCGCTTTTTCTGGCTGATGTTCTTGTTGTTCTCCCAGGGTTCCGGGATGGTGATCATGACAGCCAGCGGCAGATCCATGCCGTTCATCACCATGAACTCGAGGGCGTTGTCCAGCATGGCGGAGTCGGAGCCGGAGGTGTTGATGATGGGCAGGATCTTGTTCATGTCCTCCTTCATGATGGGGGAGGAGATGGTCTCTTCACGGGCCAGCATGGCGTCGGTGTTGCCCTTGATGGTGTTGATCTCACCGTTGTGGAGGATGAAGCGGTTGGGGTGGGCGCGCATCCAGCTGGGGTTGGTGTTGGTGGAGAAGCGGCTGTGCACCATGCCGATGGCGGATTCATAATCCGGGTTTTGCAGGTCAGCGTAGAACAGCCGCAGGTCGTGCACCAGGAACATGCCCTTGTAGACGATGGTGCGGCTGGACAGGCTGGGCACATAGGTGCCGTTGCTGGCCTGCTCGAACACGCGGCGCACCACATACAGTTTGCGGTCAAAGTCGATGCCCTTGCTCACCTTGGCGGGCTTTTTGATGAAGCACTGCCAGATGGCGGGCATACAGTCGCGGGCTTTCTGTCCCACGGCGTCGGGGTCTACAGGCACTTCGCGCCATGCCAGAAACTCGAGGCCCTCTTTGCGGGTGACAAGCTCAAAAAGCTTCATGGCCTGGGCGCGCAGGTGTTCGTTCTGAGGAAAGAAAAACATACCTACGCCGTATTCACGCTCGTTGCCAAGGCTGATGTTCAGCTCGTCGGCTACCTTGGCAAAGAAGCGGTGGCTGATCTGCAGCATGATGCCCACGCCGTCGCCGGTCTTGCCCTCGGCGTCCTTGCCGGCGCGGTGCTCAAGGCGCTCCACAATGGACAGCGCGTCGCTGACGGTCTGGTGGCTCTTGCGGCCCTTGATGTCCACGACGGCACCGATGCCGCAGGCGTCGTGCTCGAACTGGGGGTCATAGAGGCCCAGAGGCCCTTTTTGCTCCGTGAAATTTTCCATAGACTTTCCCATCCTTTTTTCGATTTTCCGGAGAATATCCTGGCAATGCTGCGGCACATTCCGCAGAGTCCCTCTTAATGTTGGTAAAAAGAAAAGGCATCCCAGATGGGTCGGCAAAGACTCATCTGGAACGCCCTTGTTCCGGATAACAAGAATATTATACAAAGGTGCTGAAAAAGATTCAAGTGACAGCTGCACCAAATGTGGGTACACGGCGACGGTTCTTCTTGTGAAAAACAGACACGCAGAGTAGGAAATAGTATGCCTTTTCCGGCTCAGTGCCGGCCCAGACAGGCGGCAAGATCGTCCTCCGGCGTGGTGATGGGCCGGAGGTCATACTTCTCCTGCAAAACAGCGGCCACCCCGGGGGAGAGGAAGGCGGGCAGGGTGGGGCCGAGACGGATGCCCCGGATGCCCAGCGCCAGCAGGGCCATCAGCACACAGACTGCCTTCTGCTCGAACCAGCAGAGGATGATGGAGAGGGGCAGCTCGTTGACCGAGCAGTCAAAAGCTTCGGCCAGACCCAGCGCGATCCGGATGGCACTGTAGGCGTCGTTGCACTGGCCCACGTCGAGGATGCGGGGCAGACCCGCCACCGTACCCAGCGGCAGGTCGTTGAGCCGGAACTTGCCGCAGGCCAGCGTCAGGATGACGGTGTCGGGCGGGGTCAGCTTGGCAAAATCCGTGTAGTACCGGCGGGAGGGGCGGGTGCCGTCGCAGCCGCCGATGAGGAAAAAGTGCCGGATGGCACCCTCGTGGACGGCTTGGACGATCTCCTCCGCATGGCTCAGTACGGCATGGTGGGCAAAGCCGGTGGCGACCACACTGCCGCCGTTCATGCCCGGGATGAGGGTGTCCTCCGGGTAGCCGCCCAGCTCAAGCGCCTTGGCGATGACCGGCGAAAAATCCCGGTCCTCCCCGATGTGGGTGACGCCGGGATAGGAGACGACAGAGGTGGTGAATACCCGGTCGGCATAGCTGGGCCGGAGGGGCATGATGCAGTTGGTGGTGAAGAGCACCGGTGCAGGGATGTCCTCAAACTCCCGCTGCTGGTTCTGCCATGCGGTGCCAAAGTTGCCTTTCAGATGAGGAAAGCGCTTTTTCAGCTCCGGGTAGCCGTGGGCAGGCAGCATCTCGGAGTGGGTGTAGACATTGATGCCCTTGCCCTCGGTCTGCTCCAACAGGCACTTGGCGTCGTAGAGGTCGTGGCCGGAGATGACGATGAAAGGCCCTTTCTCGATGGTCAGGGACACCTCCACCGGCTCCGGGTCGCCAAACGCGCCGGTGTTGGCCTTGTCCAGCTCAGCCATGACCCGGTAGGCCATCCGCCCGGTGTCCTCCACCAGCTGGAAGAGCTTGTCCTTGTCCCGCTCCTGTGCGATGGCCCGCAGCGCCGTGCAGAAAAACAGGTCGATCTCGCCATCGGTATAGCCCAGCACCCGCGCGTGGTAGGAGTAAGCTGCCATGCCGCGCAGCCCAAAGAGGACAAAGGAGCACAGGCTCTTCCGGTCGGGGTCCGGCTCCTGCCACAGCTTCTGCATATCGTAGTCGGACACTGGTGCAGGTGCAGGGCTGGCCGAGGCAAAGGCTTCCTGCTTGGCCTTCCAGACCTTATCGGTCAGCTGCGCCACCGTCTGGGGGTCGAAATCAACATTGGTGATGGTGGTGAACAATCCTTCCGTCAGCAGGAGTGCCTGCGGGGGCTGGATGGGTCTGCCGATGTCCAGCAGCAGGGTGGCAAAGCCGATGAGTGCCCCGGTGAGCTTGTCCTGCGCGTCGGCTGTCTCGGCTGATTTGCCGCAGACACCCGCTTTTCCGGTGCAGGCCGTGCAGTTTGCCGCCTGCTCGCATTGATAACAGAACATCATTTCGTCCATGCAAAAACCTCTTTTCGTTTGATGAAAGGAGTATGAGCGGGGCGGCAGACGGTTATGCAGGCAGGCGGGGCAAACCAAAAAAAGCCGCACCCTCGCGGATGCGGCCCTTGCAGATCAGGAAAAGCTTAGTAGGTGATGCCCTGAGCCATCATGGCAGTAGCGACCTTCAGGAAGCCAGCGCAGTTTGCACCGACCATCAGGTTGCCCTCGGAGCCAGCGGCCACGGATGCATCGTAGGAAGCGTGGAAGATGCCCTCCATGATGCCCTTCAGCTTGGCATCCACTTCCTCAAAGCTCCAGCTCAGACGCTCGGAGTTCTGGCTCATCTCCAGACCGGAGGTAGCCACGCCGCCGGCGTTGGAAGCCTTTGCGGGTCCGTACAGGATGCCGTTGGACAGGTAGACCTCGATGGCCTCGGGCGTGCTGGGCATGTTAGCGCCCTCGCAGACCACGGTGCAGCCGCCCTTCACCAGAGCCTCTGCGGACTCCTTGTTGATCTCGTTCTGGGTAGCGCAGGGCAGGGCGATGTCGCAGGGGACAGTCCAGACCTTGGTGCAGTCAGCAACGTAGGTTGCATCCTTGTGGGTCTCAGCATATTCCTTGATACGGCCACGGCGGACTTCCTTCAGATCCTTGACGTAAGCCAGGTCGATGCCGTTGGGGTCGTAGACATAGCCGTTGGAGTCGGACATGGTGATGACCTTGGCACCCAGCTGGGTAGCCTTCTCACAGGCGTAGATAGCGACATTGCCGGAGCCGGAGATGACCACGGTCTTGCCCTCGAAGCTGTCGTTGCGCATGCACTTCAGAGCCTCAGCGGTGAAGTAGCACAGGCCGTAGCCGGTAGCCTCAGTACGGGCCAGAGAACCGCCGAAGGTCAGGCCCTTGCCGGTGAGCATACCGCCCTGGAAACTGTTGGTCAGACGCTTGTACTGGCCGAACATATAGCCGACCTCGCGGCCGCCGACGCCAATATCACCGGCGGGGCAGTCCACAAACTGGCCGATGTGGCGGTACAGCTCGGTCATGAAGCTCTGGCAGAAGCGCATGACTTCCATGTCGCTCTTGCCGTGGGGGTCGAAGTCAGAGCCGCCCTTGCCGCCGCCCATGGGCAGGGTGGTCAGGCTGTTCTTGAAGGTCTGCTCGAAGCCGAGGAACTTCAGGATGCCCTGATTGACAGAAGGATGGAAGCGCAGGCCGCCCTTGTAGGGGCCGATGGCGCTGTTGAACTGGACGCGGTAGCCGCGGTTCACCTGGACCTTGCCCTGGTCATCGACCCAGGGTACACGGAAGGTGATGATGCGCTCAGGCTCGACCAGACGCTCGATGAGGGCGGCCTTCTCGTACTCGGGATGCTTCTCCACGACGGGCTGGATGCTCTCCAGAACCTCGCGGACAGCCTGCAGGAATTCGGGCTCGTTGGCATTGCGCTTTTCCAGGCCCTCGTAGACACGCTTCAGATATTCATTCGTCAGCATAATGATATACTCCTTTTCCCTTAACTCTATTGTGTGGAGGCTTCGGCTTTCCCGTTTCCCACGGCGGGGCTGATAAGCCTCTGACCACTTTGCTATTATAAAGCTTTATCTGCCGATTTACAAGATGGCCTGCCCCGCAAAAACCGGAAAATCTTTCAAAAAACAATGGAAAAGATGAATGCACTTCACGAAAAAGACGGGACACATCAAAAAACTGCGATAAAACCTGCTTTTGTAAAGAAACAAAAAATCCCTGCACCGGCCCGGAACAGGCAGTGCAGGGAGGAAAAGTCTTACTTCAGCAGCTTCTCGCAGGCGTCAGCGGCACCCTCGAGGAACTGTCCGCCGTAGGTCTCGATCATGCCGGCGTCGGACAGCGCAGCCAGCTGCGGGTCGATGGGGCATTTGGCCAGAACGGGCAGGTGATGCTTTGCGGCCACCTCGTCCACATGGCTGTCGCCGAACACGTTGATGTGCTTGCCGCAGTCGGGGCAGACGATATAGCTCATGTTCTCGACGATGCCCAGCATCGGCACCTTCATCATCTCGGCCATGTTCACGGCCTTGGCCACGATCATGCTCACCAGCTCCTGCGGGCTTGCCACGACGACGATGCCGTCCACGGGCAGACTCTGGAAGACGGTCAGGGGGACGTCACCGGTTCCCGGAGGCATATCCACGAACAGGAAATCGACGTCTTTCCAGACCACATCGGTCCAGAACTGCTTGACCGCACCGGCGATGACGGGGCCGCGCCAGACGACGGGGTCTTCCTCGTTCTCCACCAGCAGGTTGATGCTCATCACGTCGATGCCCATCCGGCTCTGGATGGGCCAGCAGCCCTTGTCGTCAGCCATGGCGCGGCCGTGGATGCCGAACAGCTTGGGGATGGACGGGCCGGTGATGTCGGCGTCGAGGATGCCGCAGTGGTAGCCGCGGCGTGCCATTGCACAGGCCAGCAAGGCGCTGGTCATGCTCTTGCCGACGCCGCCCTTGCCGGATACGACGCCGATGACCTTCTTGACGCTGCTATTGGGGTTGGGTGCGTCATGCTGGGGCGCAGCATTGCGGGAAGAACACGCTGCCCCGCAGTTGGAGCAGTCATGGGTACATTCTTCGCTCATTGTCTCGTTGCGCACGGCCGTGGTACCGGGGTGCGCTTCCTCCTTGCATTCTTAGATCCTATCTGGCGGAACATTCCCACCAGATACGATATATATCATATCATAAAACTGGGAAAGAAACAACCCACGGCCCCGCTCATATTTCCCAGAGCAGTTTACATATTTATAAAAAGATACACTGGGGAAAGGGAGGGGTGCGCTGTGCGGCAGAGCTATCTGAAAAACGCAGCCCTGATGACCGGGGCGGACGTCCTGCTCCGTCTGGCGGGCATGGGGCTGCGCATCTGGCTGGCGAACGCCCTGGGCGGCGAGGGGATGGGGCTGTACCAGCTGGTGCTGGCGGTCTATTCGCTCTTCGTCACACTGGCGACGGCGGGCGTCTCGGTGGCGGCCACCCGCCTGATGGCTGAAGAGCTGGCCCGCAGCCCGGCGGAGGCCCGGGGGATGCTTCACTGTCTCCTGCTGGCGGGGGCCGGGCTGGGTGTGCTGGCACTGGCGGCGCAGTTCGGGCTGGCGGGTCTCGCCGCAAAATGGTGGCTGGGCGATGTCCGGGCAGCGGGGGCGCTGCGTGTCTCGTCGCTGGGCCTGCCGTGGATGGCGGTGTCGTCGGTACTGCGGGGCTTTTTCATCGCCCGGCGGCAGGTGGAGCCAAACGTCCTGAGCCAGCTGGCCGAGCAGACCGTCCGCATCGGCATCGTCTACTTTGCGCTGGAGCGGGCCGACGTCCTCGGCTGGGACGTTGGCGGGCGCTGCACGGCAGTGCTGGGGGCAACGGCGGTCAGCGAGGCCGTCAGTACCGGGCTGATGGCACTTTTTTACCGCAAAGAGGCCCGCCGCTGCTTCGGTACGCGGCCTGCCTGCCGCCCGCAGGAGCCGGGAAAGCGCCTCTGGGACATCCTCTGGCCGGTGGAGGGAGGACGTTGTCTCGCCAGCGCTCTCCACACCGCGGAGAATATGCTGGTGCCGGCCTGCCTGGCAGTCTATCTGCAGTTTTCCGGCGGGCGTGCCGAAGCCGTGGCCCAGTACGGCAACCTCAAGGGGATGGCCCTGCCTCTGCTGACCTTTCCCTTCGGACTGCTGGGGAGCCTTTCCGTCCTGCTGATGCCTGAGATCACCCAGGCCCACCTCTGGGGCCAGAACGGGCGGCTGGCGGCTCTCATCGACAGGATGCTCCGGCTCACCGGCTATTTCTCGGCGCTGGCAGGAGCGGCGTTCTGGGTGTGGGGTCAGCCGCTGGCCGAAGCCCTCTACGGCAGTGCCGAGGCGGGCAGCTACCTTATCATCCTCGGCCCGGCCATGCCGCTGATGTACCTCGAGAGCATGGTGGACGGTGCCATGAAGGGGGTAGGAGAACAGAAAGCCGTGTTCCGCTACAGCATGTGGGACTCCTGTCTCCGCATTGTGGGCGTGCTGCTCCTGCTGCCCCGCTTCGGGATGAAGGGCTTTCTTTTTGTGATATTGCTGTCCAGCTTCTACACCTGCACCGCCAACACGGGGCGGCTGCTGTCCAGCTGCGGCCTGCGGCTGCAACTCTGGCGGTGGCTGGGCGCACCGGGCTTTGCGGGAGCCGTCA
>ERZ857969.3210-NODE-3210-length-16885-cov-4.250327_pt1 | contig 16885 bp, 10 predicted proteins | sample MGYA00519864_ERZ857969 | MGnify/ENA primary metagenome ERZ857969 (study PRJEB31778, sample SAMEA3449382) | human gut metagenome | biome: human gut; feature: human-associated habitat; material: faeces | place: United Kingdom | collected 2010/2012 ... | reverse complement strand
TTCCGTTTCGCATACAGTATCATGAAGAACTGCTGCACTTCTGATATCTTCGATTGCCTGTGGTACTTTGACACCAGACAGTTTCTCTAATTCATCAATGAGTTCAAAATCTGTCTTACTGTCATAAGAAGAATCAATCGCATTCATGACGCTTCTTGTAAATTTATATGGGCTTGCTGTAGATGCGATAACCGTTTTTGTGGTATCGCCTGTTTCTTTTTCATATTTTTTGTAAACAGATGCCGCTACCGCTGTGTGGGTATCAATGATGTAATCTGCTTTATTATAAACTTCTTTGATGGTCTGTGCTGTCTCTTCTTCTGTTGCATAGTTCCCGTAGAAGTCTTTCATCTGTTCTTTCATGTCATCGGTAATTGTATAAACACCGTTTGTATTCAGTTCTTTCATGAACTCATTGTTCTTCTCGGCATCTCTTCCCGCAGTCTGATAAATGAGACGCTCCAAGTTACTGGAGATTAAGATGTCCATTGATGGAGATGTTGTGAGGATAAAGTCTCTGTTTCTGTCGTAGCATCCTGTTGTGAAGAAGTCAAAGAGTACTTTATTCTCGTTGGATGCACAGATTAACTTTGCGATTGGTACTCCCATCTGTTTTGCGTAGGATGCTGCTAAGATGTTACCAAAGTTTCCTGTTGGAACAACTACGTTAATCTGCTCTCCGTCAGAGATTTCTCCGCGGGCTAATAATGTAGCATAGCTGTATACATAGTAAACAACCTGTGGAACAAGACGTCCGATGTTGATAGAGTTTGCGGAGGAGAACTGGTATCCTGCTTCGTTCATTTCTTCTGCGAGTGCTGCGTCAGAGAACATCTTCTTTACTCCTGTCTGTGCATCATCGAAGTTACCTTCGATTCCGATAACGTATGTATTCTCTCCACGCTGTGTTACCATCTGTTTTTCCTGAATAGGGCTTACACCATGCTTTGGATAAAATACGATAATCTTTGTTCCTGGTACATCAGCAAATCCTGCTAATGCCGCCTTTCCGGTATCTCCGGATGTTGCTGTAAGAATGACGATTTCATTCTTTACCTGATTCTTCTTTGCGCTTGTTGTCATTAAATAAGGCAAGATAGAAAGTGCCATATCCTTAAATGCGATAGTTGCTCCGTGGAACAGCTCCAGATAATATGCATCATCTTTCTTCACTAATTCTGCAATATTCTCTGTGTCAAACTTTTTATCGTAAGCACTGTTAATACAATGTTTTAACTCTTCTTCTGTAAAATCAGTCATGAAAAGCTTCATAACTTCATAAGCAACTTCCTGATAACTCATCTTGGAAAGTTCTTCTAAAGATTTATCAAGCTTTGGAATATAGGAAGGAACAAAAAGTCCTCCTTCTCCGGCTAAACCTTTTAAAATAGCTTCGGAAGCTGTTGCTGTCTCCTGATTATTTCTTGTACTTTTATAAATTAAGTCCATGTCTACCTCCCGTGTGCGGTTGTGCGCCTGGCGCACGTCATTTCGGTTTTTAAATCAAATAAACGCCATCATTATAGCATACGAAAATCTTTTTGTATACGCATAATTTGCAGGTTTTCACTCTCATTTATTCTTTTTTCTGTTTTTTACAAAAAAATTCGGACTATTTTTCTTTATTTTTCACAATAATTTAAAAATAATTATTGGCTGGCGGCTACTCTTATACCTGCATTTTTATCTGTCTGACTACTCTCTTGCCTGCTTTTCCATCTGCCAGACTGCCAGAGCCAAAAAGGCAATTCCCATAAGGATGCACATAATACTCGCTGCCTTATAAAAAAGGAAAGAGAAAGCCTGGGTTGAACTGTCGATGCCGATTCGCCCGCAATAAAGATTCATCAGGCCGCTATCTCCCGTAATATTCCCATAATATCCCATATATGCTGCCAGCGGATTTATCAGGCTTAAGAGCAGGCACAGACTTGTCGTGATTGGTGCCAGATTATCCATTCCTGATACAGAGATAGATATCGTTCGCATAATTTCTGTTCCTAAAATCGTTCCCAGAATGAACACTGCCTCAATGACTGTATTTTGTGCAAATGCCCAGATTCCTTTTTTACAATAACTAAAGGAAAAAATGGAAACGGAAGCACTCCAGAATGTACAGATAAACAGCATAATCCCAAGACGGATAATCTTTCTCCACGGCAGGCCGCTGTATATACAAGACAGGGAAATGATAGGCAGACTAGATATAAATAACATCATATATACGGCAATAATCACCGAAACTCTGGCAATAATAAATTGCTTAGAAGAACCTGGAATCATTACAAATTCTTCTAACATATGTTTTTCTCTATCTGTTGAATAAAATCCCCATACCGAAAAAGGCATGAGTACAAATATCATTCCAATCTGAATCGTGCTTATAATTAAAAACTGATACAGATATGCAGAAGTATCGTAGGAATAGCCTTCCTGAAAGGACTCTGCATTAAAAAACATAAATAAAATTGTGATAAATGCCAGTATCGCATTATAAAAAATGAGCATCATGGGAAGCCGTATATTTCTTCCTTCTTTCAGCCATTCTACTTTTAAAAAGGGATTCCACATAACTACTACCTCCGGAAAATTTCTTCTATGTCCGCCTGGTCCCGCATATAATTATGAATCAGTGCACCAGATGCAACTAAGTCGGTAAGAAGTTCTGCTTCTTCCTTTTCTCCTCCGTTAAATCGGAAAATCACATCATCCCCATCTACCGTAACCCGGTCAACAAGAGGATTCTCTTTCAAAACTTCCAGTGCCTTCTCCATCTGAGCTAAAATATGCATCCGTACAGGACTTTTACATAATGCCTCTGCGTACACTTCTTCTACCGGACCAAAGGTCAGATTCTTCCCAGACTCCATAACAAGAACATCCGTAATGAATCCCATCATTTCTGGATACATCGGAGTATTTAAAATGATGGAAGTCCCTTTTTCATGGAGGGTGAGCAAAATTCCTATCATCTTTCTCCTTGCTGTCACACTCATATTATCAAACGGTTCGTCCATCAACAGCCATTCTGGTTCCTGTAAAATGGCCTTTCCCAAATATAAAAACGGTAAGGTTTCTGCCGGCAGTTCACCGATGAATGCTCCCTCATATTCTTTCATATCAAGAAGTTCCAGAACTTCCTCAATCCTCCGGCTCCGATATCGTCCTCCTACCTTATACAGTGCCAGGAACAATTCGTAATATTCTTCTACCTTTAACAGACTGTAAAAGCCATATTCTTTAGACATATAGCCAAAATTGCAGTACGCATTTTCTCCTTTTTCATAAATAGAGATACCATCTATATAAATGTCTCCTGTTTCCGGCTTTTCCCCACCAGAAGCAGCCTTAAGCAGCGTGGACTTTCCCTCTTTATCCTCACCCAGTAAGGCGAGTATCACTCCATCCGGGGCTTTCAGACTGAAATCATCTAATACTTTTTTCCCTTTTCTCTGAATAGAAATATTTTGAAAATCCAGCATTCTTCTCCCCCTTTACTGCTTCTTATAAATCAGTGACAGCACCGGTGCCGGTCCATACTCATCCGACGCATCCATCTTATAAGTAATCCGCATTTCTCCATCTCCTGACAAGTAACTGTTCAGGCTTTCTCCTGTTATATAAGATTCTGTCGATGATAAAATCCTGTCTCTTTGTCCGGTACTGTAATTATACGCATATATCTTTCCTGTGAAATTATCCTTGTTTCTTGCCAGTGCTTCTATTTCTTCTTTGTCAAAGACATAACTGACTTCTGTCTTATTCTCCTCTAACGTATCTTCCTCTATAGCCAGTCCTTCTCCTTCCTGTTTCAGACAGGACATATTGATATTTAAAATATGATCTCCGGTTTCTTCTTCTAACGTAAAATGATTAATCATCACCGTCACATGATTTTTCAAAACATTATCATCAGAAAACAACTTAAAGTCATTCTCACTTGTAATACCGACAACTAAAAGTTCTTCTTTTGACTTTTGCGTATTCATGTAAGTCTGTTGGAGATATTCCATAATATTTCCTGTAACTGTATTTTCATTTTCTGTACCAAAAGCAGAATTCTCTTCATCAAAATGATTCCAGCACTTCACCATATCTTTAGAAACAGACGCCTTTTCCCCTGCTTTTACACTTTTAAGAATCGCATACTGATTCCCCCGAATTAAAATAACTCTGGAAAAATTATTCGAAGAGGTATTCGTGATATTGCCATAAAAACTTGTATACGTTGTAAAAATATCCTGCGTAAATACTTCCTTTTCCGAGGCGCTTTTTGTATTGCCTGACAATTTCAAAATTCTTGAAGTTCCTGGCACACTCTCTTCAAAGGCAACATCAAAGCCTTTTTGTGTATTATTAATCGTAATATCTTCTCCGGAAGTTTTTATATTTTTTCCTACAATCGTCCGGTAATTATAATCCATCGGTATGACGGAAGTAATTGTCGAAAGAAAATTCACATTGCCCTCTACTCCCTCATCATTTTGATAGAGAAAATAAATATTTTCCTGCTCCTTCTCACTGTCCGTCACACGCAGCGCGGAAAAATAGCTATCGCCAGAGCTTTTCATTCCCCTGGAACGGATAAATAATCCAACGGTAAAAACCAATGCAAGTACCGGAACTATAATCCAGATGTATTCCCTTTTTTTGATTTTACACAAATAATAATATGCAATGGTTACCATCAGCAAAATATAGAAAATAAAAAATACCCCATAAAAAAACGTATTCGGAAGCTGTGACTTCATAAATGCATATAATGCCTTTTTTACATACCAAAGACTCGTATCGCTGCTTTCGGTATCTTCATCTTTTCCCATAAAATGAGAAAGAATCTCTACTGCTGCTTTATCTCTCACACTCCATTGTAAAAATGCAGAATTTGTCAGGCTAAAACGAAGGATTGAAATCTTTCCGCTCCCTACTTCTGCAGTATAACCTATTTCCGGTTCGAAATCCCCGTAAGCTTCCCATTCATATTTTTGTGAAAGCTGAAGAGTACTCATAAGAATCGGCAATTCCTGTACTGTATTATCCGCATCTGCCAAATAAAGTTCAGAAACGACGACATCTTCCTGTATAATTCCAAATGTCTTTTCCAGCCCCTCAAAAGAATCTATCTGCTGGTCGCCCCCGGCAATCAGTAGTTTCCCGCCTGACTTCAACCAGCTTTTTAAAGCACTTTTTTGTTTTCCAGACAAACTTTTCGTATCAAAAGAATCAATGATCATTCCATCTAACCCCTGAAACTCTTCTTCTGTCTGTGGAAAACTATTTTTTGAATAGCAGACCACCTTCACTGACTCTTCGTCCGATTCTTCTCCTATTTTAAGACTGTTTAAATAAGACAACTCCTTTGACTGTCCACTCAAAACACCAATGAGATTCTCCGCCTGTTCTGAAAATGCTCCGTTCCGATTCTTCGCATCAGAAAAAGAGACATCTTCTGACAATTCCGTAACACCAAAAGAATCCATAATTTCAAAACAAATTGCAGAAGGATCACCAAGTTGCGGAACATTTAAAACAATCTTTTCCTTCTCTCCTGCCTTACATTTCACTGCAGACTGGTAGGCAATTCCCTTGCCATTTTCTCCCGGAAGAGTGACTTTCATTACCCCGGTAAAATCTTTCTCTGCAGCAAAGATATCTAAAGTAACCGGCATCTCCTTATCTTTGGCAACATAACCTGCCGCCCCAAAAGTTACTGTTCCCGTACAATTACTCGTCTTAAACTTATAACAATAGCCATTCGTCCCTTTTATTGTCTTTTTATTCCACTCTACTACTTCACTCTGACTACGCTGTTGGTGCCGACAGCCATAGAACCAGAAAACAACCGAACAAAGCAGTACAAGAAGCAGTAATATAATTTTTTTGTAAGTACGGAACAAATCATTAATCATTTTGTATTCCTCGTATCTTTGCTATTATTTTCCGGTATTTGGCATATGAGCCTGCACAACCGGAAGTTCTATCTGGAATCTGGTTCCTGACTCATCGCTGGTCGCCCAGATATTTCCCTCATGAAGGTTGATAATGTTCTTTGCTATTGCCAGCCCAAGTCCTGTACCTCCAGTCTTTAATGATCTTGAGTTTTCCACCCTGTAAAACTTATCAAAAATCTTGTCCAGGTCTTTTGCCGGAATAATCTTTCCGTAATTGACAATTGCCACAAATGCCTTCTTATCTTTTAAACCGGTATGCACTTCTACCAGCTTTCCATCGGCCCCATATTTAATCGCATTCGAAATCAGATTACCAATCGCTCTTGCAAGCAGCTCGCCATTCCCCTCAATATTCAATGCCCCCTCATAAAAATCAGTACGGCATTCCAATTGATGGTCCATGAAGCTTGGATAAAATTCATCAACTAACTGAGGCACAAAAAGATTCAAATCAAGAATCTCCTTCTTTATTTTGACCTTATTCCTGTCATATCTTGTATAATCAAACAAATCCTTAACCAAAGTTTCTAACTGCTTTGCCTTTGAAGATACAATGCCAAGATACTTCTGTTTTTGTTCTTCCGTAAGAAAATCTCCCTGTGTCAGCAGATCCAGATAACCAAGTATTGAAGTAAGAGGCGTACGAAGATCATGTGCTACATTCGTAATCAATTCGTCCTTCGTCTTTTCCACTGCCTTTTGTGCTTCCATCGTCTCATAAAGATTATGACGCATCTCGTTAATAGACGCTGCGATTTCTGAAAATTCATCCTCTCCACGGACAGGAATCTCCTCCATCAAATCACCAGACTTCATACGTTCCACACCGCTGATAATTTCTCTTACATACGTTACAAACTTATTTGATATGAGAATAAAATAAATAATCAGAAGCAATATCGTAAATATAGCGATGACCCAGGCATCCAGTGCTATCGACTGTGACATCGTAAATGTGCCAAAGGACATTTTTCCCTGCCCGGATGCTCCCCACACCTTCTTATATTCACCGGCTATAATCTCCGTCTCATATAAATAGATTCCCATAAATATAAGACCTTCCGTTATAAAGGTAGCAATCAGGCTGAAAAACATGTACATGACCATCTTAAAACGGAAGCTTTTAAATCGTTTAACCTTCAATTTTGTAACCTACCCCCCATACAGTTTTTAAAATCTTCGGGCTTCGGGAGTTATCTTCTATCTTCTCACGCAGTCTTCGTATATGAACCATAACAGTATTATTTACTTCGTATACCTTCTCGTTCCAAACCTTTTCAAAAATTTCATCAGTGCTGAATACTCTGTCTCTGTTTGAGGCTAATAAATATAAAATATCAAATTCAATCGGAGTCAGTGCAACTTCCTTGCCGTTCTTCTTCACTACATGGGCCGCCTTGTTAATCGTAAGATCCTGAATCTCAATCTCATCCTTGCTGGCTGGCTGCTGTTCTTCCCCTAACTGAATTGTTGTGTAACGCTTCATCTGAGACTTCACTCTCGCAAGGAGTTCTAATGGATGGAACGGTTTCGTAAGATAATCATCCGCTCCCGTTCCAAATCCGACAATCTTATCCATATCTTCTGCCTTCGCTGACAAAATAAGAATCGGGATATTGCTTGTCTTTCTTATCTCACGGCAGACTTCTAATCCATCAATTCCCGGCATCATAATATCGAGAATAAGCATACGGACTTCCGGATGTTCCTTCAATGTCTGTAAACACTGCTCCCCATCCGAAGCTTTCAATACCTGATATCCATCATTCACCAGATAAATCTCCACAAGATCCGCAATCTCTTTATCATCATCTACTACGAGAATACTAGCATTCTTTTCCATATCTTTACCCTTCCTTCACGTCTTTTTTTGTTTTATATTCTATCATAAAATGAATATAAAAGTCCTTACAAACTTCTTACCTTGACATTTTTCACCTTATTTGCTAGAATGATGAACGATGCTTTTTGCATCTTATATTGTTTTTAAGAGTCGGATAAATGATCGCTTCCCTTAGTTACCGAAAGGTCTGGGAAGAGGAAAGTCCGGGCTTCACAGGGCAGGGTGCCGGATAACGTCCGGTGGAGGTGACTCCAAAGATAGTGCAACAGAGATATACCGCTGGCTTATGCCAGTAAGGGTGGAAAGGCGGGGTAAGAGCCCACCGATTCTCTGGTAACAGAGAATGCCATGTAAACCTCACCCGAAGCAAGACCGAATGTAAAACGATAATCTGGCCCGGATTGTTTTCAGGTGGGTCGCTAGAAGCTGCTGGCAACAGCAGAATTAGACAGATGATCATTCACGACATAACCCGGCTTATCGTCCGGCTCTTTTTTGATGAATTCAACGGGACGCTCCCGAAAAGATAAATAAGCCATATCTGTGACTTTAGTCGCGGCAGGTTGAATGTTCGCTTGAACGCTCGCATCCAACCTTTGCTCCGAGGCCACAGATATGGCTTATTTATCTTTTCGGGAGCTGACTTTGGATAGATTTTGTATATAAAAAAAGAGTCGGTGGGGTTGGAAATGAAGTAGATGGCTTTTAATTTTTCAAACTAAATAGACACTTTCTAGAAAATGAAAAAGAGTCAGGGGGAGAGAGATGAAATAGGTTATTTTTTATTTTTCTATTGTTTTCAAGTTTTGATTAGCTGAATTTGTATTCTACTGTGCTTCGATATTTAAAAGGCTCTATATTCCACTATGTCTCTATTAATCCAATCTTTTCCCAAAATTCATCTACTCTAAACCTTTTTCTATCGCCAATACCTCCAGCTTTCTTCCCCTTCTTCTTCAAGAACCTAAAATAATTTATCAAAAAATAAATTCTACTTTTGCTCCAGCAACCAAGAAACAGCTCCCCAAGAGAGAAGATACCCTATATTTGTGGCCTTAGAACGAGGATTGAATGCGAGCGCGTATAAGCGAGCATTCAACCCGCAAGTGATAGAGTCACAAATATAGGGTATCTTCTCTCTTGGGGAGCGTCTCTACTTGCCTGCGGCAAATCAGAATTAGTTATTTGAGGTTCTGAATCTCCATTGGGTCATAGGTAGTCATCTGATATACATAGTAATTCAGCCAGTTGGTATACAACGTATTCGCATGGCATCTCCACGACTTCACCGGTCCGAGTTCTGGTTTATCGTCTTTGTAGTAGCGATTTGGAAATGGAACATTGTCCATTCCTTTAGCAAGATCACGTTTGTATTCGCCATCAAGGGTCAGTACATCATATTCTGGATGTCCTGTGACAAAGATTTGACGTCCTTCTTTTGCTATGATGATGAATGGACCTGCTTCTTCGGAGTCTGCAAGAATTGTAAGTTCCGGATTCTTTTCTACGTCCTCTCTTACAATCTGTGAATGTCTGGAGTGAGGTGCATTGAACACATCATCAAATCCACGAATCAGCGGGGTCTTTCTATGTATAGTGTGATGCTGGAAGATTCCGAAAATCTTTTCGTCTAACAGTTCTTTTCTCACACCGTAATGATAGTAAAGGCCTGCCTGTGCTGCCCAGCAGATATGAAAGGTCGATGTTACATGTGTTTTTGACCATTCCATGATTTCTACGAGTTCCGGCCAGTAGTCTACTTCCTCAAAATCGAGAGTTTCTACTGGTGCGCCGGTAATGATAAGTCCATCAAAGTACTGCTGCTTGATTTCCGGGAAAATGGTATAGAATGTTTCCATATGGGTTTGGGATTCATTCTGTGCATCGTGTGTTTCTGTTTTTAAGAAAGTGATGTCTACCTGTAACGGCGTGTTAGAAAGACTCCTTAAAAGCTGAAGCTCCGTTGCCTGTTTGGTAGGCATCAGGTTCATGATAATGATTTTCAATGGACGAATATCCTGTTTTAAGGAACGCTCGTAGTCCATTACGAAAATATTTTCATGTTCCAGTATTTTTTTTGCTGGCAAATCAGCATTTATTCTGATTGGCATGTATTTTCATCTCTTTTCTAAATAATATATAAGCATTTTATTCAATCATTGAAAGAAATTCTTCTTCTGTAATCACAGGGATTCCGAGTTCTTTTGCCTTTTTGTTTTTGCTTGAAGAAGACATGTTGTCATTATTGATAAGATAATCTGTCTTTTTAGAAACGGAACCTGTTACTTTACCACCGAGACTTTCGATTTTTTCCTTCAGTTCTTTTCGGTTTGCAAAATGCTCTACTGTTCCGGTAATAACAAATGTCTTGTCTAAAAGGCTCTGTTCCTGCTCGCCTCCTGCCGATACATTTTCCTCTTCAAAATGTAAATATGGCAGAAGTTTTTCAAGAAGCTTCTGATTGTGTTCGTTCTCAAAATAGTCGTGTACGCTTGTTGCAATCACTTCACCGATTCCGTCAATCTGTGTCATTTCTTCTACGGATGCTCCGCGGAGATTTTCTAAAGAGTTTCCAAAATGACGGCATAAAAGCCTGGCATTTGAACTTCCGACATTTAAGATTCCGATTCCATAAACGAAACGGAACAACTGTGTATCCCTTGATTTTTCAATAGACTGCATCAGATTATTATACGACTTCTCGCCGTATCCGTCCATAGCAATGATTTGTTCTTTATACTGTTCTAAGTTGTACAAATCATTTAATTCGGATAAAAATCCCTGCTCAATCATTTTCATCAATGTTGCTTCAGATAAGCCGTCGATATTCATCGCATCACGGCTTACATAATGAGAAAAGAGCTTCACTTTTTTTGCACTGCAATATGGATTTACACAGTAAAGTGTCTTGACATTATTCTCTATGCGAACTTCTGTCGCACCACCACAGGCCGGGCAATGCTCTATCGGCTGGCAGGTGCCGCTTTTTGTAAGATTCTCCGCAATCTGTGGGATAATCATATTGGCTTTATAAACCTTGATATGGTCACTTTCTCCAAGTTCCAATCCTTCCATAATACTGATATTATGGAGGCTTGCGCGGCTTACCGTTGTTCCCTCTAATTCTACCGGCTCAAACACGGCAATCGGATTAATAAGACCGGTTCTTGACGGACTCCATTCAATGTGTAAAAGCCTGGTCTCTGCTTCTTCGTCTGCCCATTTAAAGGCAATCGAATTTCGCGGGAACTTCGCTGTTCTTCCAAGAGAAATTCCATAAGCGATATCATCATAAATAAGAACAAGTCCGTCAGATGGAAAATCATTTTCCACAATCTTTTCGGAAAAGTTCTGAATCTCCCCCATAATATTCTCTCTGTCTACCCTCTTATATGGTACAATCTCAAATCCAAGATTCTGCACCCAGAGCATATTGCTTTCCACAGAATTCTCCAGTTCTCTTCCTTCTGCTTTTACAAGGGCAAATGCAAAGAAAAAGACATTTCTCTTTGCGGTCACTTCGTTGTTAAGCTGGCGGACGGAACCGCTGCATAAATTACGAGGGTTCTTATAGCGGGCATCCACGTCCTCGATGCCTTCGTTAATCTTTTTAAAATCCGAATATTTAATAACCGCCTCACCACGCAGAACAACCTCACCTGCAAATGGAATCTTTGCCGGAAGATTTTTAAATACTCTGGCATTATTGGTGATAACCTCGCCTACAACACCATTTCCTCGTGTAACTGCCTTTTGCAAAACGCCATCACGATAAGTCAGCACCACCGTAAGTCCATCCATTTTCCAGGAAAGAAGGCCTTCTTTTTCACCAATCCAGTCTCTTAATGCTTCTGGACTCTTTGTCTTATCAAGAGAGAGCATCGGGCTTTCGTGTGTCTCTTTTTCCAGCTCACTGAGTACTTCATAACCGACATTTTGTGTAGGACTCTGGCTCATCACGATACCAGTCTCTGCCTCTAATGCCTGCAATTCATCATATAATTCGTCGTATTCTTTATTGGAAAATAATTCCCGGTCTTCCTGATAGTATGCCTTAGAAGCCTGATTCAGCACTTCTACAAGTTCCTTCATTCTCGCCTGCTTATCCATGATAAACCCCTCCCGGTTTTCTTCCAGCAAGTTTTTCAAGCTTAGAAAGCTCCTCCCCGGTAATCTCCCGATACTTTCCTGTCGGCAGACTTCCCAGATGAATATTCATAATACGAAGACGCTTTAACTCTCTTACACGGTAACCACATGCCTCACACATACGGCGAATCTGGCGATTTAAGCCCTGTGTGAGAATAATACGAAATGTATACACGCCCGTTCTTTTTACTTTGCATGGACGTGTCACCGTATCGAGAATCTCCACACCCTCACTCATTTGCTTTAAGAACACATTTGTTACTGGACGATTAATTGTCACCTCATATTCCTTTTCGTGATAATTTCTCGCCTTCAAAATCTCATTCATCAACTCTCCGTCATTGGTCATCAAAATAAGCCCCTCGGAATCTTTATCCAGTCGTCCCACCGGATAAATCCTCTCAGGGTAGCCAATAAAATCAACGATATTATCTTTCTCTCGCTTCTCTGTCGTACAGACAATGCCTTTTGGCTTATTCACCGCAAGAACAATCTGTTTACGACTCACACTGACACGCTTACCATCCACACGGATATCCTGTCCCGCATGCACTTTCTGACCCATCTGCGCCGGCTCTCCGTCAACCAAAATACGTCCCTGTTCCACATAGCGGTCTGCTTGTCTTCTTGAACACACACCTGCATCACTAAGGAACTTATTTAGACGCATTGGCTCACCGTTCGATATCTTTTCCTTAAAATCCGTGGCATTCTTTTTCAGATTATTCCTTTTTGAGTCATTTTTTCCCTGATTATTCTTTCCTGTCGCCGCCATTATTTATCAAACTTTCCATTCGCTTTATTCTGGAACTTCTCTGCATCCACAATGAATCTCTCGTGTGTTCCTTTACCAATCACTCCTGCTGGATCTTTCACTTCAACAGCAAAAACAAGCTTCTTTCTATCAATTTCTGTAAGTGTCACTTCACAGCTTACTTCACAGCCAATTGGGCTCGCAGAAACATGATCTACATTTAAATTCGTTCCAACAGTTGTCATTCCCTCATCGAGATGTCCGTCTAAGAGCGCAACGGCTGTCTTTTCTACTAATAAAAGCATTGCTGGAGTTCCATATACTAAGAGACTGCCGCTGCCTAAAGTCTTGGCTGCATTCTCCACTGTTACTGTCTCCGTTTTTATCATTTTCATTCCTGTATTTAAGCTCATGATTAAACCTCCCAAAATAAATTTTTACTTTATCAACATTGTATTAGTATATCAGAAATGAGGGAACTTTTCCATTGAATTCTGATTTGCGCAGCAAAGAAGACGCCCACAGGGAATATAATATCCTATATTCCCTGTGGTCTATGTTTTGGCTATCTAAGCAAATTCAGAAATTATCTTTCCCTATCGATTATCTTCTGGAATGCTTTCACATCTTTCGCTATTTCTCCGCTTAACAATATCATGCAGATCAAATTCGGTATCGCCATCAACGCATTTGCAATATCTGAAAAGTTCCATACAAGTTCCAAAGTCTGTGTTGCACCAACATAAGCAACCAGTGAGAAAATAATTCGATAAACCATATTCAGTTTATGGGTTCCTACCAGATATTCAAAAGCTTTTTCTCCATGATATTCCCATCCAAGAATTGTGGAGAAAGCAAATAATGTAATACCTATTGTTACGAGATATCCACCAACTTTTCCGAGTACTGTGGAAAATGCAGCGATGGTCAATGCGGAGCCAACATAAAGCTGTCCTGTTGCCGGGTCAATCTGTCCAAGCACACCAGAACTTGCGATGGCGAGACCCGTGATCGTGCAGACAACAATCGTATCCCAAAAAGTTCCAGTCATATTAATATAAGCCTGCCTTACCGGATTATCCGTTGTTGCGGCTGCGGCTGTGATTGCAGCAGAACCCATTCCAGCTTCATTGGAAAAACACCCACGGGCTACACCGTAACGTGCTGCATTCATCATGGATGCTACGATATTTCCACATAAAGCACCACCTACTGCTTTCACACTAAATGCCATTTTAAATATCATAGAGATTCCTGCTGGAAGGTTATGTATATTTCCAAGAATGACGATAATTCCGGCAGCTACATAAAAAATAGCCATAACAGGAACTACTACGGAAGAAACTTTAGAAATGGTCTTGATTCCTCCAATAATAATTAAAAGTGCGAGTACTGTGATCACAACGCCAACCACTGTTACTGACACACCAAAGGTTGCGTGAACGGATGTTGCAATAGAATTTCCCTGTGTCATATTTCCGATACCAAAGGAAGCAATTACTGCAAACAGGGCAAACAGCCAGCCAAGTACTGCACCTAGCTTTTTATTTTTCAGCCCTTTTTTCATAGTATACATTGGTCCTCCGGACATTTCGCCTTTTTCGTTAACCTCTCTGTATTTAATCGCTAACATACATTCAGAAAATTTAGAAGAAAGCCCAAAACAGGCAGATATCCACATCCATACTAATGCTCCTGCTCCACCAGAAACCATAGCAGTTGCAACACCTACGATATTTCCGGTTCCGATTGTTGCCGCAAGGGCGGTTGTAAGTGCGGAAAACGGGGAAACATCTCCTGTTCCACGACTCTTTGTTCGCGCCTCTTTACTCAGAGTCTTTTTTAATGCCCATGGAAGATTTCTCCATGTCAGGAAGTTACAACGAACTGTTAAAAGTACTCCTGTTCCTACCAAAAGAACCAGCATCACTGGTCCCCATACAAAAGAGTCTATCTGTGATACAATGTTACTTATTTTTAGCATACTTTTTGCTCCTCTCTTTTTTTAGATTTTCGTCTACAAAAGACTTTTTCTGTTATTTCATATAAGAGTCTGCAAAAATTTCTCTGCCCTATTTTGCAATATTCCAGAGCATATTTGAAACACGCTCTAAATCTATCTCTTAAAAAGTATACGAAACAACAAAAAGGAGCAACGAAAATCGTTGCTCCTTCAACTTATGAATTAAGTATATCATATATGTCAATTATGTCAATATGCATTTTTAATTCTTAATTCCTGCATTTTTCAGTTTTATAGCTTTGAATTTCTATAATCATCAAAGCTTCTACTTATTCCATATCATAATGGTTTTACCCATCATCTTATTAATATCCATCTCAAATGCCCTTGTCATATCTGCAATAGAGTTCACTTCAACCTGCGCTCCTACGATATTGCTGAGGTAACCGAGAATTTCTGGATATTCCTGATATAATTCAACTGTTTTCTCAAAATCGGCTCTTCCACTTCGGCTGCTTCCATAAAGATGAAGCCCCTTCTCTAATACCATACGGGTATTGATTGGAACCGCATATTCTGATACCCCAAGAAGGGCAATTGTTCCTTCTGGCTGGATAATATCAATCATCTGATCAATTGCTTTCTGAGAAGCGTCACCACCTACACACTCAATCGCATGGTCAACCTTAAGGTCTTCCGGAATCTCCCATACAAGATGGGTCTCATCGGCAAAAGTAAAACCACTCAGCTTATCTTCATTCGTTCCAAAGATAACCAGCTTGGTATCTGGATGCATATAGTGGAAAAATACTGCGGTAATGTAACCTAAGTTACCATCTCCCCAGATACCTACAACATTCTTCCTCGCGTGAGTAAAACGTTCAAAACGACGAAGGGCATGTACACTAACACTGACAATCTCTGTGAATGCAGCTACAGTTCGATCAATATCCTGCGGTAAACGCACCAGTCTGTCTCTGTCTAAAGCGACATTATCCTGCATAAATCCATCAAAACCGCTTGCACGGAACTTGGAACTTCTCAGATAATTTTCAGCGATAACATCGTCCTTCTCCACTGGTGTATTCGGAATCATAACAACAAGTTCACCCGGCTTGAATTCTCCTGTCGCATCATACACCACATCACCAATCGCCTCATGAATCAGGGCCATCGGCAGCTTCTTTGCCATAACATCCGCCGGACGTGTTCCCTGATAATAACGCTGGTCTGCATGACAGATAGATAAATGCGTTGGACGCACAACTACCTTATCACTATTTAAATCAATATCGTTAAATGCTACTTCAAATCTCCTGGGTGCTACCAGACGATACACTGTATTTAACATTATTTCTCTTCTCCTTTAATCAAAGTTTCAGCAACTCGCAAGTCATATGGATAAGTGATCTTGATATTAAAAACTTCTCCCTCTACTAAATGTACGTCCTGCCCCTTGATAACGAAAATCTTGCAGGCATCTGTAAGAATCTCTTTTTCTTCTTCTGTCAGTCCCTCGTAAAGCTCTTTTAACTTCTTTGCCTTAAAAGACTGCGGTGTCTGTCCCTGATACATAATAGAACGGTCAGGAATGTTACTGATAATCTCATGTCCTGCACTTTCTACAATAGTATCGGAGGCTGGGATAACGGTATCACAGGCACCGTATTCCTGCGCATAACGAATGTTATCTTCAATAATACGATAGGTAAGGAATGGACGAACAGAATCGTGTGTTACGATAATCGTATCATCATCCAGACCATATTCTTTTTCAATGTAACGAATAGAATTCATGATTGTCTCATTACGGGTAGAACCACCCTCAATCACTACAATCTTACTAGAATCATTAAAGTTCTTCTTAACCAGATTCTTCGTATGATTAATCCACTGAGAAGGGCAAAGTACGATTAACTTCTCAAACTTACTGTTCACATAAAACTTCTCTAATGTATGAAGAATGATCGGCTTGCCACCAACGCTAAGATACTGCTTTGGTTTCTCAACATTTCCCATTCTGCTGCCGATTCCTCCGGCTAAAATTACTCCAAAAACCATGTTTCCTCCTTTATCGGGCATCTGCCCTTTAGCAAGTAAAATAATGTAAACTTATCATATACCAAAGAGGGAAAACTGTCAATTGAATTACTATTTAATTCATTAAGAGACAGACGCCATTGCCCTCAATAAGGCATATTTGTGGTCTCGGAGCAAGTGTTGGA
>ERZ857969.3179-NODE-3179-length-17000-cov-3.504692_pt1 | contig 17000 bp, 11 predicted proteins | sample MGYA00519864_ERZ857969 | MGnify/ENA primary metagenome ERZ857969 (study PRJEB31778, sample SAMEA3449382) | human gut metagenome | biome: human gut; feature: human-associated habitat; material: faeces | place: United Kingdom | collected 2010/2012 ... | reverse complement strand
GGCGTCACGGATATACTGCGACAGCTTTTTCGTGGTAGTCGTCTTCCCCGCGCATGAGCCGCCGGTGATCAGCACAAGCTTGGCGCCGCCCTCAATAACGGTTTTTGCCGCATCCAGCAGCGCCCGCTCATAACCGCTTTCTTCTCTTGCAATTTTTTCGGTCATATTCATCGTTCAAAAATATCTCCCATAGAATTTCCGCACCTCGCCCGTCCGCAGACCGCAGTTCGGGCCGAGATACTCAAACGGATACTTGGGGTGCGCGAGCCGTTCAATGACCTGCTTATCGGGCGAAACCAGCTTGGTAATCGCGCCGGCGCCGCAGGCAAACACGCTCGCGTACTCCTCCATCATCAGTATATTATAGATCCCCTCCGCTCCGATTATAGAATAACCGGTATTTTCCGCGTTGCCGACAGTATTTTTCTGACGGTAAAAATAATAGGGCGCGTACCCTTCGCCGCAAAGGCGTTTGTATGCGTAGTCAACACACGCACGGGCAAATATGCCCTCCGCGTCATAAACCGATTCATCCGAAAAGCGGATCGGCGACGCATTCTTGATGCTGAGGGTGTGGACGGTAATGTTCTCAAATCCGCTCTCGAGCACGTCGGACAGGCTTCGGTCAAAGCTCTCCTGTGTATCGCCGGGCAATCCGGCGATCAGGTCGGCGTTCAGGCAGCCAAAGCCGACGCGGTGCGCCGTCTCGACCGCACGGAAAAAGTCGTTGCGGATCAGGCGTGTCGGACTGAGTTTCTTCAGCGCGAGCATCGTGTCGCCCTCCTGCAGTCCGATACAGAGTTTCTTGAATGCGTCGCTGGCGGAACTCTCCTCCGAAAGCGCGAACCGCGTTCCCATCTGGATGCCCTCGGCTCCCAGCGCGAACGCCGCCAGCATACCGCGCCCGGTGGCGATGCCGCCTGCGGCGATCAGCGGTATCGCCACGGCCTGCCGCACTCGGGGTACGAGCACCATCGTCGTGGTCTCCTCGCGTCCGTTGTGGCCGCCGGCCTCGAAGCCCTCTGCTACCACGGCATCGACCCCTGCCTGCTGGCTTTTCAGGGCGAACTTTGTGCTCGAAATCACGTGCGCCACCTTGCATCCCGCTTCGTGCAGGCGGGCCGTCCATGTTTTCGGGCTGCCCGCCGAGGTAAACACTGCGGGTACGCGTTCCTCCATGATGACGCCCATGATCTCTTCTGCGTAGCGGTACATCAGCGGGACGTTCACGCCGAACGGTTTACAGGTCGCCGCGCGGCATTTGCGGATATGCTCGCGCAGCAGGTCGGGCGTCATCGAGCCGGAGCCGATCAGCCCCAGTCCGCCTGCTTCGCTTACGGCTGCGGCCAGCCGCCAGCCGCTGCACCAGATCATGCCGCCCGCGACGATGGGGTAGCGTATGCCGAACAGCGAAGTGATTCTGTTTTCCATGGTTTCAGGTATTTGTCGTCCTGCAAAAATAGGCAAATTATCGGGAGTGCAAACGGCCTGCCACGGGAAATAACGGCCGTATTCCTTGGCCGGGGCTGAAAATTTTGCCACCTTTGTCCCGCGTTTTACGAATAACCGTTCACAGCCATGTTATATACGGAAGATACCCGGATCGCGGCGCTGGCCGTGCATATCGTCGGGAACAAGGCCAAGGACGAGCCCCTGCTCGTCTCCCCCGCATTGTCCGGGCAGGTCGGCGACACCGGCCTGATGCAGACCCTGACCGCCTATTTCGCCGGAGGTTTCAAATCCGAGGAGTACTACAACCTCCACCACGAAACCGACCTGGCCTGCAACGAAGTCTATAATTTCGTCTGCAAGGTGTTCGACGACCGGGAGACGTTCTACGACAACTCCGTGGGCCTTGCCCGGCACCTTTACGAGACGGGCACACACCCGCAGATCAAGGGCGGCGAATTTTACGTCGTCTATTTCACCGGCTGCCGTTTCGGGGGCGAGGCGGTCGATGCCGTCGGGCTTTTCAAGTCCGAGACCCGCGATACGTTCCTTGATGTCGGGGAGCAGGACGGGCAGCTGCATATCTCCTCCTGCCAGGGAATCAACGTCGACAAACTGGACAAAGGGTGCCTCGTGTTCGATACCGAGCGCGAAGAAGGCTTCGCCGTCTGCGTCGTGGACAACACCAACCGGGCGGAAGCGCGTTACTGGATCGACGATTTCCTGCATGTCCGCCCGCGGCAGGACAACTACCACAACACGCACAACGTCCTGGCCATGTGCAAGAAATACGTGACCGGGCACCTTCCCTCGGAGTTCGACGTGTCGAAGGCCGACCAGGCCGAGATGCTCAACGAGACGATGAAATACTTCCGGGAGCAGGACTGTTTTTCGCTCGACGACTTTTCCGAAAAGGTGATCCGCCAGCCCGAGGTCATGGAGAGCTTCTCTCGCTACAAACAGGAGTACGAGCAGGAGCGCGAGATCCGTATCGAGGATGAGTTCGCCATTTCCGATTCCGCCGTCAGGAAACAGGCGCGCGCCTATAAGAGCGTCATCAAGCTCGACCGCAATTTCCATATCTATGTCCACGGCAACCGCAATCTGCTGGAGCAGGGCGAGGACGAGAAGGGCAAATTTTACAAGGTCTATTACCAGGAGGAGCAATAACATTCCTTCCCGGGCGGGATTGCCGCACCGGCAAGGCGGGTTGCACGACGCAGCCCGCTTTTTTTGCGTTGTGCCGAATAACCGGATTTTGAATTCCCGTCGCCGGGATCAAATAGTCGCTTATTGTGTATATTTGTATAGGAAGTGGGGATTCCGAAAGGTACGATAGGTTGCTGCGTTATCTTGCACGGCTTGATTTTTTGGTACATTTTAACCTGGTGAAGGCCGGGGCATCGGTTACGGGATATTCCGAAACGGTGCGATTGTGGTGCATTCGGGCTGAAATCGGCGGATTATCCGTCACAGGACTTCAGTGGAAACGGTATCATCCTGTCAACTACTTATTTGTAGTTATAAATCAGGGTATAAATGCGGTAATTTGCACTATGAAAAGGCAGCGGCAAAATGACTTTTTTGTCGGGCAGGTTGCAGACAGGCTGGCCAAGGCCAGACGGAGGCTAAACCTGACTCAGGAAGTCGTGCGTTTCGATACCGGACTGAATGTCGGCCGGATCGAAGCCGGATATACCGATATCACGCTGTCGACCTTGGCTGACCTATGTGATTATTATGATATTTCTCCCGGGGAGTTGTTACAGGGTATAGTGACGCACTCATCCTGAAGAGGGAACCGGCCGTATGGCCGGTTCCCTCGTTTTATGCCCTCATGTCCCGAGGGGTTTCTCGAATGCCAGCCGTTCGCCGCTCCGGTAGCGTACCTTGCCGCAATAGACGAACCCCAGCCGTCCGAGCATGCGCAGCATGTAACGGTTGTCGAAATTGGTGTCGACGCGCATACTGCCCGTGCCGCGCCCGTGCGCCATCGCTTCGACGCGCCGCATAAACTCCGTCGCCACCCCGCGGGCTTTCTCACCGTCGGCCACCGCCATGCGGTGCAGTACGACATACTCTCCGTCGGTGAGCCATGCCCCTTCGATGGCGTCGTAAGCGGGTTCCCCGTCGAAAACCACGGCCCCGTAGGCGATGACGTTGCCCTGTGCCGCGGCCGCTTTTGCAGGCTCTGTTTCTCCTCGTCCTCCCGCTTCTCCCGCTTTTTCCGCCTCTTCCGCCGCCGCTGCCGTTTCGTCAGCGCCGGATACTCCTGTTTTGCCGGCCGCCTCCGTGCCCGTTGTTTTCCCCGCGGCAGCCGTTACAGCCCGGAACCCCGCAGCCCCCGTGCCGTCGGTTCCCCGTGCATCCGTGCTCTTTCCCGCCTCCGGTTTCTCGAAGACCCATCCGTAGCCGCAGGCGATATCGTGTCCGATATCGGCCGTTGCCGGGTAGCCGTCCTGCCATTGCAGGCTTCCCAGTGCCCGCATCTGCGCCTGCGCCTGCCGGATGATCTCCATGATGCGCTCCGTGTCGGCGGGGCGGGCGCGCCGGAACAGTAATTTTTCGTTCATACGGCAAATATAGGATAAAATGCCGTGATACGCTACTGCACGGTAGAATATCGGTGCGGCGGAATTTCCGCCGTACTGCATTTTTCGCTACCTTTGATCTGCCATAACATACCTTCCATGAAGAATCTGCTTATCGTGTGCCTGTGCCTTGCGGCCTCATGCAGTGCCCTGCGGGGCTTTACCGATGCCGAATGCGGCGTGATCGCCTCGCAGCAGGGGCACATCATGCGCCTGTGGACGGTCGCCGACCCCGGCGATTCGCTGTTCCTGCGCCGCAAGGCTGTCCCGCTGGGGCGCGAGGAGTTGCAGTCCGCCCATTTCCGGATGCTCAAGGAGGGGATGCTGGCTACGGTGTGCGACACGACCGACCGGGGCGTGGGGATCGCCGCGCCCCAGGTCGGGGTGTCACGCAGGCTGATCGCCGTGCAGCGTTTCGACAAACCCGGTGAGCCGTTCTGCTTCTATGTCAACCCCGAAATCGTCTGGTATTCCCAGACCCGGCTTCCGGGTTCCGAAGGGTGCCTTTCCATCCCCGGTGTCTCGGGCAGTGTCCTGCGTTCGGAGAGGATCGTCGTCCGGTACCTGGACGAGGAGTCCCTGCGCATGGCCGCCGATACGGTCGAAGGGTTCACGGCCGTCATTTTCCAGCACGAGGTCGACCATCTGGACGGCGTGCTGTTCATCGACAGGCTGCTGCCGCGGTAGTCCCTGCCCGGTTGTTGCCCGGTCTATTCCGGTAGCCCTCGTCTGTCCCCTGTTATCCCCGTTCGCTTCCGGTACTCCTCGCTTGCGCTCCGGTTATTCCCGGCTGTTTCCGGGAACCTTCGGTTGCCCTCTTCCTCCACACACTCGCTCTTCTGTTATCCCTGTATAGTTCCCGGCAGCCGTGCAATCTTTTCCCGGCTGTCGCCCGCAGGACACGCCGATGGGGTAGCGATGGCCGCTCCGTTGGCCGCCTGACCGTCGGGGACGAATAATACCGCAGCGGGCGGAGCGGAACGCTTCTTCCGCTCCGCCCGTTTTTCGCTGCCCTGCCGGGAATTTCCGGCAGCCGGTTTCGCACCGTTTTCCGTGGTGCGGCTTTTTTGTCCCTCCCGCCGCCCGGACGGGATGCCTTCCGCACCTTTTTTTACGATGCTCCGTGCGTATCCTGCAAAAAATTCCGGGATAAAATCGTACATAATAGGCAAAAATCGTAGCTCCAGACCCCTGGTTGTGTCCTGCGGACTTTTATCCCGATACCCCGTCCTAAATTCGCTATTAGCGGGACAGCCCTTCTGCGGGGCGTCCCCCGGGATACCAACCAAACCTATTTTTTAACCTTAAAATTAGTGTGTATGAGTTTTTCTACTAACCGTTTTTCCCGGAAAGCACTATTACTTGTGACAGCCGTGTTCTCTGCGTCGTTGCTGTGGGCGCAGACCACCGGCATCTCCGGACGTGTGCTCGATGAGACCGGTGCGCCGGTCATCGGTGCGACGGTCATGGTCAAAGGTACCACGATCGCCACGGCGACCAATGTCGACGGTACCTTCAACCTGAAGAATACCGACCGCAACGTCACGCTCGTCGTGTCGTATGTCGGTTACGAGGCGCAACAGGTGTCGTCCAAAGGCGCCGGGTCGGTGACGATCACGCTCAAGCCCGAGGCCATCGGCATGGAGAGCGTCGAAATTGTCTCCGTGGGCTACGGTACCCAGAAACGCGAATCGGTCGTGGGGGCCATCTCCACGATCCGGCCCGAGGAACTGCGTGTCCCCGTGCGGTCGCTGAGCCAGACGCTGGCCGGTAACCTGGCGGGCGTCGTCGCACTGCAAACCTCGGGCGAGCCGGGCAAAGACGACGCCCAGTTCTGGATCCGCGGTATCGCCACCTTTACGGGCAGCCCCGATCCGCTGATCCTGGTCGACGGCATCGAGCGTCCGCTCAACGATGTCGACCCGCTGGAGATCGAGTCGTTCAGCGTCCTGAAAGACGCCAGCGCCACGGCCGTATACGGCGTACGCGGTGCCAACGGCGTTATCCTTGTCAACACGCGCCGCGGTTTCGACGGCCCGGCCCGGATCGACCTGCGTTACGAGCAGGGCTTCTCGTTCGCCAGCAAACGCCTGTCGTTCGTCGACGCCGCTACCCGCTCCGAAATGTTCAACGAGGCGGTGGATGCCGTGAATGCCTCGGCGGCACTGAAATACGGCGCCGACGAGATCAAGGCCATGCGCATGCAGACCGACCCCGAGGTCTATCCCGATGTCGACTGGCAGAAGCTCCTTATGAAAAAGGTGTCTCTTTCCGAGAAGGTGAGCGCCAACATCTCGGGCGGCGGCAAGTTCGCCCGCTACTTCACGGCCCTCTCCTTCTACAACCAAGAGGGGCAGTATGCTGTCAAACCCGGCGAATATTCATGGGTGAGCGACAAGATCGGCCGTTACGGCGAGAATGTCAACTACAAGCGCTATAACTTCCGCTCCAACGTCGACATGGACATCACCAAGACCACGGTGGTGAACCTCGGCGTGCAGGGCAACGTGACCGAGAACATGGAGCCCGTCGAGGGGTCTGCAGCCATCTACCGCGACATCATCAACGCGGCGCCGAACGCTTTCCCCGTCCGCTTCAAGGACGGCGAGCTGGCCGGCCGCGACGGCCTGAACAACCCCTATAACATGCTCACGCAGCGCGGTTGGAAGAAGACCACCGGCAATACGCTTCGCGCCAACCTGACGATCAATCAGGATTTCTCGTTCATCACCCCGGGTCTTTCGGCCAAGGTGAGCTACGCCTACGACGCCGTGAATTATTCGGTGGAGGAGCGTGCGCGCAACATCAACTTCTTTGAGGCCACGGGACGCGATCAGGACGGCGAACTGATCCGCACCGAGTGGCAGGCCGACCAGAAACAGGAGTACCTGAATTACAAACAGTCCGGCAACGGTTCCCGTACGCAGTATGTCGAGGCGGCGATCAATTACAGCCGGACGTTCGGCGAAAAGCACGAGGTCGGCGGCCTGCTGCTCGGCTTCGCCAAGGATTACCGGTTGCAGGAGGCCACGAGCGATTACCTCAAGTCGCTGCCCAACCGTTCGCTCGGCCTTGCCGGCCGTCTTACCTATGCCTACGACAAGCGTTACCTGATCGAGGCCAACATCGGTTTCAACGGTTCGGAGAACTTCGCCAAGGGCAAGCGCATGGGCGTATTCCCCGCCGTGGCTATCGGCTGGGTGGCCTCCGAGGAGAGCTTCCTGCGCAACAGCGAGGTGCTGACGTGGTTCAAGATCCGTGCGTCGGTCGGGCAGGTCGGCAACGACCAGATTCCCAGTACGCGTTTCATCTACCTGGCTACGATCAACAGCGGCGCCAACGGTTACGGCAACCTCGGCGTCAACTTCGACCAAGGAGCCGGCGGTATCGGCGAAGGTCGCATGGCCAATCAGGACGTGACGTGGGAGGTGTCGACCAAATACAACGTCGGTATCGAAACCGGGTTTTTCAACGAGTTGAAAATCAATGCTGACTTCTTCTACGAGCGGCGTGAAAACATCTTCCTCGCACCCCAGTTCTCGGAGATTTCGGGGCTTCCCAAGGATTATACCAACTACGCCAACATGGGTCTGATGGAGAACCGCGGCTTCGAGGTTTCGGCCGAATACGTCAAGCGTTTCAGCAAAGACCTCACCGTCTCCGTCCGCGGAAACTTCACCTTTGCCCGCAACAAGGTGATCGACGACGGCAAGTACTATGCCTATCCGTGGCAGGATCAGCGCGGCGTGCGTTACGGACTGACCATGGGCTACCGTGCCATGCACCTCTTCTCGCAGGAGGAGCTGGACAACATGCCCGACTACTATACGCAGTTCGGCCTGGACAAGCAGCAGCTGCGTGCCGGCGACATCCGCTACGAAGACCTCAACGACGACGGCAAGATCACCGAGGCCGACATGACGTGGATCGGCAACCCCGCGATGCCGGAGATCGTCTACGGTTTCGGTGCGTCGCTCAACTACAAGGGCTTCGACTTCTCGTTCCTCTTCCAGGGCGGAACCAACCGTTCCTCCTACCTGAGCGGCGGCTGGTATTTCTACCCGTTCCAGGCAGACCGCGGCCCGAAGTTCATGGGTAACGTGATGACCATGTTCAAGGATCGCTGGACGGTGGACAACCCCGATCCGCACGCCTTCTCGCCCCGCCTCTCCTACGGCGCCGATGCCAACAACTACAAGACTTCGACCTGGTGGCAGCGCGACAGCGGCTACCTGCGCCTGAAGAATGTCGAGATCGGCTATACGCTGCCCTCGGCCTGGGCCAGCAAGCTCCGGTGCAGCTCGCTGCGCATCTATGCCACGGGTGTGAACCTGTTTACGGTCAGCAAATTTATCTCCGACTACTGGGATCCCGAGACGGGTGCCGATGCCTATCCCATGCAGCGCCAGGTTTTCGTCGGTGTGAATTTAACCTTCTAATACAGCCTAAAGAATGAAAAAGAATATCGTATATTTAATGCTCGCGTCGCTCCTTTTGTTTACCGGCTGCGCCAACTATCTGGATCAGGATCCCGAAGACCTGAACTCGATGGACAAGATCTTCTCGTCCAAGATCGAGACCACCAAGTGGTACAACCGCATTTACAGCGACGATTTCATGGTGCAGGAGATGCATTACAGCGGCCAGATTCCCTATTTCTGGTGCACCGACGAATCGGCCTACATTCTCGAATCGCACGTGCGCAATATCGCCGAGGGGAAGATGAGCCCCGACAACTACTACGGCTATACGGGCTACAACCTCTATTTCTTCGTGCGTTACTACCAGGCCATCCGCCATTGCAACCTGTTCCTTGAAAACGTGGACAAGTGCGCCGAACTGGGCGAGATCGACCGCCGCACGATGCGTGCCGAAGCCCGCTTCATGCGTGCCTATTACCACTACCTGCTGCTGCGCCTCTACGGCCCGATCCCCATCGTAGAGACCAGCCGTTCGGCCGACCAGATCGGGGCTTCGCAGGCGCGCAACACGCTCGGCGAATGCGTCCGCTGGATCAACGGCGAGATCGACTGGGCCTGTGAAAACGGCATGCCCGCCGCCCGCGACGAGAAATTCACGCTGGGGCTCCCCACCATCGGTGCCGCCCGGGCCATCCAGTCGCGCATGCTGCTGATGGTCGCCAGCCCGCTCTTCAACGGCAATTCGGCCTACAAGAACTGGACGAATCACGACGGCACAGTGCTCATGCCCCAGACCTATGACAAGGAGCTGTGGAAGGATGCCGCCGATGCCGCCAAGACGGTCATCGACATGACCGAATACCAGTTGCTCAAACCGGCCGCTGACGCTACGTTCGATGAGATCGTGGATAACCTCCGCGCCGTGACGACCACCTGGGGCGCCGGCAAGAATACCGAGATCATCTGGGGGCACCCCAACTCGGTGCAGTGGTACGGCATGTGCGCCCTGCCGGCGCGCTGGTACGGCTGGAACGGCCGCTATTCGCTGGCCATCGGCATGATCAACGATTTCTTCATGGCCGACGGCAGCCCGAGCCGCCCGCTCGAAGAGTGGTTCGCCTCCAAGAAGTTCTCGGCCGAAGCCGGCAACGGCACCATCGCCAATACGTTCTGGATGTTCGTCGACCGCGAGCCGCGGTTCTATGCCTCGGTTCACTTCCCCAACCAGCGCCTGTCGTACGCCTACGAGAACAAGACCGACAGCTACCAGGATGCCGACGGCTACGGCGTGGTCGATTTCTGGTACTCGGGGCTGAGCGGCAACGGCAGCACCCCGGGCGACAAGAACACCTCGGGATTCTCCGTGCGCAAGAACCTCCCGCTGGATTACCGCAGCAACAAGCAGACCAGCGAGGCGACGCGTATGCTCAACGTGCCTTTCCCCATCATCCGCCTGGGTGAGGTCTACCTCAATTATGCCGAGGCCCTGAACGAGTACTACGGCACCTCCCGGCAGGACGAAGCGCTCTATTACCTCAACGAAATCCGCACCCGTGCCGGCATCCCGGCCTATGAGGGCACCTATTCGCAGGACGAGATGCGCGGGATGATCCGCCACGAGCGCAAGATCGAGCTGGCGTGGGAGTGCAACCGCTATTTCGACGTGCGCCGCTGGTTCACGGCCCATGGCCCCGACGGCGAGTTCAACCACGACGAATACGGACTGGACATGTCGCGCGGTACGGGTGCCACCGACCCGGCGTTCTTCACCCTGACCAAGGTGGCCAACAAGCGCTTCGACATCCAGCACTACTTCCTGCCCATCAAGTCTTCGGAGATCATGCTCAATACGCAGCTGGTGCAGGCGCCCTACTATTGATGGCCGCAGCCGGACACATGTTAAACTTAAAAATGGAAAATTCGCTATGAAACAGTTTTTTAAGATACTGGCGCTCGCGGCCCTGGCGCTGCCTTTCACCGGCTGCGACGTGGAGTATTCGGACATAAATATTCTGCCCGACCCGGTTTTCGAACAGAACGGGCTGTACACGGTCAATACCATATCCATCTATGACGACTACGAAACCGTCATCAATGTTTCGAGAACTGCCGGTCTGTCGAAAGAACTGGAATTGGATATCGTGGTGGACGAAACGCTGCTCGCCGAATACAACGAATTGTACAACACCGACTATAAACTGCTGGAAGCACAGTTCTACGACATTCCGAAGAATGCGCAACTTGCAAGTACGGTCAAGTCCGTCGATATTTCCGTGCGGATACATCCCAAAGCCCTGATTGCGGCCAAAGGCATGGCTGCGGCCAACAACATGCTGCTCCCCATCCGTATCTCCAATGCCTCCACGCCCGTCGAGGACGGCGGTTCGATGATGCAGGCGCTGTTGCGTTTGAACATCGTCGAGCCGATTGTGCAGGTGGAGATGCCCGAACAGATGCCGCAGCTGGAGTTCATTCCGACCATTCCGCTGCCGCAGGAAATTACGCTGAACGCCACGGCCAATTTCAACACGCTGGAGGTGGCGAAAATCGGCTATCGGGTCAATGCATCGAAAGTCGATGCCTATAACGAGGAGCACGGCACCTCTTACCAGCTGTTGCCCGAGCAGTATTATAAAATCAAGGAATCGGATTTCGATACGGAAACGCTGGAAATCGAGAGCCGCATCGAATTCGATTGCGCTGCAATCGGCGGTGAGGGCACCTACCTGCTGCCGCTCGAAATGCATTCCGACGACTATTCGGTCGTCCAGCGGGAGCCGGTTTATGTCTTGATTCAGATGTCCGAACTCAAAATATGGGTAACGAACGCCGCCGACCTCGCAAAAACGTCGGGCAAGGGAAAAATCAGGGTGCAGATGAACTCCCCGATGACTGTCGGCCAGCCTGTCGACTTCGTATTCGAACCGGAGAAGGTCGAAACCTACAACACGGAGCACGGGACTGCATTCAAGACGCTGGATGCCGCCAAGGTGGTCGTTACCCCGACTGAAATTCAGGCCGGCAGCCAATACGGCGAACTCTCGTTCGAGCTCGATCTGTCGGAATTGGATTACGACGGCGCCGATAAATACATGGTTCCGTTGACCCTCAAGAGCAGCGAACTGGTGGACGGCACGATCGTAACCGGCCCGTCGACATTCTACATCGAGGTGAACAAGACGCTCAAGGGCACCTACGACAAGGAAGTCTGGGGCGAAGAAAAAAGCAACCGCGTTTTGAAACCGGCTATTTTCATCGCAGGACAGGACGGCTATGCCGAGTCGCGGAATGCGAAGAAGCAGAAGTACATCATCAATTACAACCAGACGTGGACAGGCGGCCTGATTTACTTCAATATTTCGGACGAAACGGTCGCAGGACATCCCAACCGGCGGGTACTCGTCGATTTCTCGGATCGTCCCAACGAAAGAGCTGACGGTTATGACCAGATTGTCGATTCCGGCAGTTATCTGGACACTGACACGGGGGATATTTATTTCAACCTCCGGGTTATGGACGGTGCGTACGGTGCGACGGGCGGATTCGGTATCGAAGTGCTGCTGTCCAACCGTGCAGACCTTTGACGGTCTGGCAGGGCCGATGGCCGGGGGTACACAGGGTATCCCCCGGCCATTGGCAATCGCTGCCCTGCTGGCAGGGGGCTGCTCCGGCCTGTAACCTTTCCGGCACAGATCGCCGCGCTGAAAACCCTGAAATGATTGAATTTTAAATATACCGATTATGAAAAAAATGCGATTCTTTTTGTGCGTAGTCCTGTCGGCCGCGGCGCTTTGGTCGTGCGGCGGCGACGGTGACGGCGAGCCCGGGCCCGAACCTCCCGTGCCGCCCGTCGTGGATCCCAATGCCGTCGAGGTCGTCAACAGCGGCTTCGAAAAGGGGCTCGAAGGCTGGACGCGCGTCGATTTCCACAACGGCGGCAAGGTGACGGTCGAGGTGGTCGAGGGTGCCGGCGTCAACGACAGCCGCTGCATCAAGATCCAGCAGTTCCCCGAGAACGGCCGTTGCGGCGTGGGCATCAAACAGAAGCTTACGGGGCTGGAACCCGACCAGATGTACCGCATGTATGCCAAGGTCAAGTATTCGGACATCCCGCAGGACGAGGGGCGCGGCGCCATCCTGTTCGACATGTCCCAGAAGCAGTTCTGGGGCGCCTCGAAATTCCTCTACGGCACCAACCTCAGGAACTGGACGTCGCTCCATTTCGACTTCCTTTCGCAGGACGACGGGACTGCCGAGATCGTCTGCTCGCTGGGGTTCCGTTACGGCGGGACGACCAACGGCGGCTATTCGACCGGCACGGCCTACTTCGACAACGTGAGCGTGGTGAAGGTCACCGACGAACTTTTCATGCAGGAAGGCGAGCATATCCGCCTCTTCGTCGAACCCTCGCAGGTCTACGCCTCGGCGTCGCAGATCACCGAGTGGATCGCCAACCTGGACAGGATGTACGAGTCGTATGCCGACCTGGTGGGGGCGACCCCGCACGAGGGGCGCAAGCTGGCGATCCTTTCGTCGCGCGGGCTCGAAAGCGGTTATTGGGCGCTGGCGGGCTATCCCATCCTGTGGAGCAGCAACTATTCGGCCGTCACCTCGACCTTCGAGGAGCTGGCGCAGCACGGCACCTGGAGCTTCGGCCTGATGCACGAACTGGGGCACGTCTTCAACCTGGGCAATTCGAGCTGGAACTGGAACGACGAGATGTTCGCCAATTTCCGGATGCAGTACGGCCTGGAACAGAACCAGGGCAAGGTCTGGATGGACGAACGGGTCTACACCGGGCGCGAGATTCTCGACATGTACAAGAAGGATTACGACAATACGGTCTACACGCAGGTCAACGACAACGGCATCCATTACATGCTCGGTCGTCTGGCCGGCCCGGGCGGCATCGGCTGGGAACCTTTCAAGGCCGCTTTCCGCGAACTGACGACCACGGGCGGCGCGCCCTCGGGTAAATACGACAAGTTCGAATACCTGCTTTCGCTGCTTTCCAAGCACGCTACCCGGCTGACCGGGCGCGACGTGGATGTCAGAGCGCAGTATTTCACCGAGGCCGAGCTGGCTTCGATCCGCAAACAGTTGCAATAATAACCGCCGTATCCCGTCGCGGGGCGATGCGTCGCCTCTGCCGGGCGGCAATTAATACCCAATGCGAAAATGAAGAGAGTGGTATTTCTACTCGCCGCCGTCGCAGCGTGCGTGCTGTGTCTGTGCGCCTTCGGCTCGAAGGTCAAGGTCTTCTCCGACAATTTCGACCGGCCCGAAAGGTTCGCGCGCTACTGGAACCATAACGCCGGGGAGGTGCCCGGCACGGTCGAATACCTGCCCGAAGGCGGTGCCGACGGCAGCGGATGCGTGAAGATCGCCAGCGCCGAAAAGACCGCCCTGGCCATCAAACACAAACTTACGGGGCTGCATCCCGGCAAGCTCTACCGCCTGAGTGCGCTGATGAAGTGCGACAGCGTGCAGGACGGCCGCGGCGCCGTGCTCTACCTCGACCCCGAGGGACTGGAACAGTCGTGGAATGCCTCGGAGTTCGCCTACGGCACCAACGACTGGACGGAAGTGTATCTGGATTTCGTGCCCGACCGGCAGGGCGAAGCCGTCGTCTGCTGCGGCCTGGGATTCCCCTGGGGCACCTACAACGGAGGCAAGGCCTCGGGGACGGTATGGTACGACAACGTGAAGGTCACGCCGGCGCCCGAGGAGGCCCTCTATACCCGCGAGGGCGAACACATCGTGCTGAAACTCGACCGCGACAAGGTGACCGTCTCCGATGCCGACATCGACGCCTGGCTCTCGAAGCTCGACCGCACGTACGAGGCTTACCGCGACCTGGTGGGCGACGTGCCCTTCGACGGGCGCAAAATCATGATCCTCAACACGCCGGGCATCGAACCCGGTTACTGGGCGCTGGCCGGCAACCCGATCCTGTGGAACAGCCACGTCGCCGTGTCGAAGCTGCTCGACCGCACGGTCGAGTTCGGCGACTGGGGCTTCGGCATCATCCACGAGATCGGCCATGTCTTCTCGCAGGGAAACATTTCGGGTACGGGACGCTGGAACTGGAACGACGAGATTTTCGCCAATTTCCGCATGTCCTATGCCCTCGAAGCGTGCGACGGTACGATGTCGCAGCGCGACATCTGCTACCGGGGTGCCGATGTAATCAACTACTACAAGATTTTCTACGACGAAACCATCGGCGCCGGCATCCCCAAGAACAACGGCGATGCCCTGCATTACACCTTCCTGCGCATCAAGGAGCGTTACGGGTGGGACGTCTACAAAAAGGCGTTCCGCGAACTCTACGCGCTCGGCGACTCGGGGCAGGAAGGGCTCGAGACGCCCTACGACAAATTCCTCTTCTTCCTCTCCTACGTTTCGAAGGCCGCGGGCGAAGATGTCGTGGCGGCGACCTATACGCCCGGGGAACTGGCCCTGATCGAGGAATCGCTTAGAAACTGATGCCGATGAATACCTTGCGAACAGCCCTCCTGGCCCTGGTCGTGGCCGCCGCGTTCCGCGCTGCCGCACAACCGGTCTATACCTTCCGCGTCAAGGTCGGTATCGACCGCGAATCGGTCGATTCGCTGGGCGGGCGCGACCGGGTCGTGCAACTGACCGAAGATATGTTCCGGCGCGTCAACCGTGCTTTCAACTACGGGGCGCAGTTGCATGCGGTCTACGATTTCGTGGTGGATTGGGACGCCTTCTACATCTACGACGGCGTGTCGGCCGACCAGATCCGCAAGCCCCATCCCGACCACGATTATCTGGTGGTGATGGACGGTTACAAATCCGATCCCCGCGAGACGGGCGGCGGCTGGTACGGCGACGGGATTCAGGCCATCTACCATTCGCGCACGCACAACGACCGTTTCAACAGCCCGTTCGAAAAGAACGCCATCGACGGCATCATCCACGAGTTCGGCCATGCGCGGGGCGTCCCCGACATCTATGCCATGAAGGTCGACGCGGATAAGAACCCCGTCAACGGACAGGCGTTTTCCGGCGTGCGGTGCATCATGAATTATCCCTATGGCGAGGAGCTCTGGAGCGACTATGCCGTCCACATGATCGACCATGCCGCCGACCGCAATGTCGACATCGACGACCTGGTGGCGGGCGTGTTGCCCGACCGTATCCGGGTCGAGGTGGCGGATGCCGACGCAAGCCCGGCCAAAGGGGCTGTCGTGCGGTTCTATCCCGTGCGGTGGTACACCTATACGGTGACCGCCGAGCCGCAGGCCGGGGCCGCGACCGACCGCCGCGGACGCTGTACGGTTCCCGTTGCGCGAATTTTCGAACCCGAGGAGGAGTTCGGCGTGCGCTATTGCAACTGCCTGGTCGAGGCGGAATACGACGGCGTGAAAGCCTATGGCTGGCTGCCGCTCTACGAGTTGCAGAACGCCCGTTTTGCCGGGCAGCGGGAGCATACGCTCCGGTTGCGGCTCAAACGCGGCTGCGGACTGGTGCGCACCGTAGGAATTGACGAATAATTGCTATCTTTAGGGCTCTCAATCACTAAACACCGAACTATGACCCGAAGAACCTTACTGACTTGCATTTTCATGCTGTCCGCAGTTGCCGTATGCGGACAACGCTGGCAGATCGCCCCCGACGGGCGGGGCATCGTATGGAAGGTCGGCAGCGACATCCCGCACGACGACCACATCGAGATGAGCGGCGAGCGGATGGCCTTCGTGCTCCGCTGGGGCGTCGACTCGCGCGGGGCGTTCCGCCAGGAACGTTCGCTCGTCTTCCCCCTGCTGCGCACCCTGCCCAACAACACCCACGCCAGCCTGATGTACCGCATGGCCGCGGACATCCCTTCGCTGCTGGGCGTCAACGGCCTGGCCTTGCAGGACGAACGGGTCGGGCAGGTGGCCATCGACGGTGCGCTGGAGGTACGGAGCCTCTGGGGCGTGGGCAAGATGAACGTCGGTTCGGCGCGGGACATGAAACCCGAGCCCGTCGTTGAAATGACGCGTACGATCTTCCCTTCGCGCACGCTGCCGCTCATGTGCGAGCGCTATATGCTGCGTAACGTCGGGGCGAAGCCGCTGACGGTTTCCGTACCAGAATTCTCGCAGGTCATAACGACCGACCCGGCCAAGGGCGTCACGGGCAGCTATGTTGTGCGGGGCGACATCGCGGGCAGCGGCACCTTTACGCTTGCCGCGGGGGACTCGCTTGCGTTCGACGCCGTGTTCCAGGCCTACCCGGGCGGCGGAGAGCCCCTGCACCCCGACGTGGCGGCCGAGTTCGCCGCCCGGATGGCGTTCGTCAGGGAGTGCATCGACGCGAACCTCGTGCTCGAAACCCCCGACCCGGTGATCGACACCCAATTCCGCTATGCCAAGCTGCGGGCCGCCGAGAGCATCGTTGCGACCAAGGGCGGCTACATGCACGCCCCCGGCGGCGAATCCTACTATGCGGCCATCTGGGCCAACGACCAGGCCGAATACGTCAACCCCTTCTTCCCCTTTCTGGGCTATGGGGTGGGCAATGCCTC
>ERZ857969.3173-NODE-3173-length-17017-cov-3.692548_pt1 | contig 17017 bp, 17 predicted proteins | sample MGYA00519864_ERZ857969 | MGnify/ENA primary metagenome ERZ857969 (study PRJEB31778, sample SAMEA3449382) | human gut metagenome | biome: human gut; feature: human-associated habitat; material: faeces | place: United Kingdom | collected 2010/2012 ... | reverse complement strand
TGCATCAGGATATGTTATTGAGGCAGAGGATCTTCCATCAAAGTGGAGAACTGTAAATTTTACATGGTATCACTCTGCGATTAGTGAAATGGAAGAAAGTTTTTTGTTTACAGAATATCTTTTAGAGCATTGCCGCAGTTTTACAAGTACAGGCGAGACAAATAAAATGGCATATGAGCTAGAATATATACTAAATGGCAAAACAAGTGATAAGGAAAATTTAAAATCAACAGTAAATTCACTTCTTTTAATGAGAGAGGGACTGAATTTATTTTCTGCATGGAAGGATCCTGTCTTATCATCTCAGGCAGAGACAGCGGCAGCTACTCTTGTTGGTTGGACTGGCGTATATCCTGCCATTAAGCTGACGCAGTTTACAATGATTGTAGGTTGGTCATTTGCTGAGGCTATAGTTGATGTAAGAACATTGCTAAGCGGAGGCAATATTCCTATTATTAAAAACTCAGAAAGCTGGACATTGGAGTTTTCACAGATCGCAGATTTTTTGGATGGAGATTTGTTTTTAACAGCAAAAGAGAATAATGGACTGTCATATGATGAATACTTACGCCTTCTTTTGTATGCGCAAGGTCGAAGTGATAGACGCTACCATACAATGGATGTCATTCAGCTTAGAATGAGAGAAAAAAATCCTGATTTTTCGATGGCGGATTGTTTGGGAGCTGTACAGGTTAAGGCAAGTATGAAGGCGGCACCGATTTTTTATTGTTTTGCTGGGTCTGGATATGAGATTTCGTGCGAACAAAGCCGTATGTATTAGATTAAAATTAAAAAAAGAAAGGTGGTGTACCATGAGGCTGGCAGTTGATCATAGAAAAGCATTCAAAAAAAAATCCAGGTATCGATCATTTTGTTTTTCAGTCGGCTGCCAGCAATGTAACGGTTCGCTGACTGTTGAAGCCAGTATAGTGCTGCCTATTTTTCTTAGTGTTATTATGGCGCTTATGTCTTTTTTTGAGGTTATACAGATACAGACGCGGATTCAGCAGGGAATGAAGGATTCAGTTACAAGTGCTGCTGGATATTATTATTTGCTTGAAGAGCCAAATGAGGCAGAAGATGTAGGCGGTGAAGAAGCAGAGGATGTGATCACGCTGATAGTTCAAGGTGGAATTACAGCAGTTTATTTAAAACAAAAGCTTCTGTATTCAGTGGGAAGAGAAATTTTAGATCGTTCATGGATTATAGGAGGAAGTGATGGACTGACCGTACTTGGCTCTCGTTTTCCAGATGATGATGGAAATTTAGATCTTACCGTAACATATCGCGTGAGAGTTCCGTTTCTTCCGGGAAATTTCGGTTCACTTTTATTTACACAGCGGGAGTGTCAGCGTGTATGGAGCGGAAATAAAGCACCATCGCAAGATGGCGATAAGATAGAAGATGAGACTAAGGAAGACCAAATTGTGTATATTACGGAAACAGGAAGTGTGTACCATACAAGTTTGGACTGTTCATATTTGAAGCTTTCTGTGAAACAGATCCGTCATAATGAGGTAGTCAATTACCGCAGTGATGATGGCAGCAAGTATTATGCATGTGACAGATGCGAAAAAGGCGGAAGTGGTTTTTGGGTGTATATTACATCAAGTGGAAATCGTTTTCACACAGATCCAAATTGTGCGGCGCTAAGAAGAAATGTAAAGTCAGTAAAGCTTTCAGAGGTTTCAGATCGTCACTGCTGCAGCCGCTGTGCCAAACAGGATGATGGAGGAAAATCATGACGCAGGCAAGGTGGATTTTTATTATTTTATGCTTTTTGCTTCCAGCGGCAACTGATTTGTTATTTCATAATGTATCTGTGTGCTGGCTGATTGGATGTACAGTTATTGCAATGATTTGGAATTTCTTTTGTGGATGCGAAATCCTTGATTTAGTGTTTTGCTTATTTCCAGGGATGATAGTGTGGCTTTTGGCGCGTTTTAGTAAAGGCATTGGAATGGGTGATGTACTTTGCATATTTTTGCTTGGAGCGGGCTGTGGGGTGGAAATAGGGCTGGAAATTTTATTTGTAGGCAGTATTCTTTGTCTGTGTGCACAGTTGATGCAAAGAGTTTTTATAACACATGTTTACCAAAAAGAAATACCATTTGTTCCTTGGCTGCTTGTCTCAATTTGCATCAATTGTCTGATATATACTGCGTTTATAAACAAGTAGTAAAACCGGACTGCGAATGTTAGCTTTACGAGAAAGAGGTGTTTTTGTGAAGCAGGAAAAGAAAAAGATTGTTATTCTGATCAAAAAGAAGCTTTTATTTCGGGAAAAAGCAAGCTTTACTGTGGAGGCCAGCTTGATTATGATGACAGTCCTCATGGCTGTTTTTATGTGTATTTATTATGGTTTTTTCACTCATGATAAAGCAGTGTTAGAGGAAGTATCGTGGCATACAGCGCAAAAAGCGATGCTTTTGGTGGCAGAAAACAGTAGTATGAAAGATGGAGCTTTTTCTTGGGAAGAACTTCAGGAAAAAGGGCTTTTATGGCGGATCTCGCAGAATACGGCAAACAAGGATATAATTTGTGAATATGCAAATACGCATATAGAAGGTGAATTATTTGCCTGTGATATGCCATCATTTTTGGTGAAGGCAGGACCTGGAATGGTTAAGATTACATATAAGGCACCAATACGTCTTCCTTTTTTTGCACTGATGCGTTTATGGGGAACACCAACAGAAATTACAGGACAAGTGCAGGTACATGAATCAAAGCAGGAGGAGTTTATCAGACTGGTAAGAGGAATCAAGCGGGATAAAGAAACAGCGTCAGATTCTAAAGAAATATCAGCTGAAGATTGAACATTTTACGAAAAGCAATAAAAATTCATTACAGGGGGTGATATAATGGCACAAATGGAAGTATCATACAGCCGAAGGCTTGATTATCAGTATATGATGATAGAGACAGACGAGGAAGCCAGATCAGATTATAGGTTGTCAATGCTGATTAACAATAGGATCAATGGATTTTTACCTGTACATGTTCAGCAGATGAATGGAAAAAGTACGCTTAGCTATGAGATTACATCATTAGAAAACTTACCGGAATTTCTTGATGCCAGAAAGATCACCTATGATGAGATGGTGTCACTTCTATTGCAGTTTTGCAGTGCAGTTTCAGAGGTAGGGCGTTATTTGCTAGACGGAGAAGGAATATTACTTGAACCTCAGTATATATATGTGTCGAAAAGCTTAGAACGTATTCGATTTTGCTATTATCCATATCAGCATATGCCGTTGCATCAGTCTGTAAATGTATTATGTCGATTTTTGATTGATCATATTGATTATGATGATAGAAGAAGCTTAGAACTGGCATATGGACTCTTTCAGGAAAGCCTTCGGGAAAATTTATCAATCAGTGTAATTGTTGGGTGCATAAAAGATCGGTTAGAGAATGCCACAAATGATTCTTGTGATTCTAAAGTATCTTCTGTGCAGATAAGTTCTCAAATTAATAAGCAAATAACAGACCAAGAATGTGGACAGAGCGATTCCAAACAGACTGATTCTGGTGCAAGTGAACAGGAAAAACAACAGAAAATACAGCAGGAAAAACAATATAAAAATGTGCAGCAAATGTCAGATTCACCTAAGAGGGAAAAAACAAAATGCAAGCAAAAAAAATCGTCAGTTACAGTTATTGGCATATTATTGATTATGGTTATTTTGGGATATGTGTTTTTTACAGCAGGTAAGCGTTTGCTTTTGTTAGATCTCATCAATAAAAATCTGCTTGCAGCTGCTGGGATTTTCATAGTCGTGACGGCAGTGGCAGCAGCATTTATGGCATATTGGATATTAAAGCCAAAACATTGACAAATCTTATTTCTAATGATAAAGTTGACTGACAGAATTTTGCTAGTTACAGTTCATTCAAATATGTGTCCTGTGAATTGTAACTTTTGTTAAGTACAACGAGGTGATAAGGGTGGATCAAAAATTGATGCGCGAATTTGTGGAAAAAAAGCTGAAGCGTGGTGGGTATACGAATATTGCTGCAGCAAATTTTCCTTGTGGTGTATGGATCAAAGAGGATACGAAGCTGTATGCAGTTTGTCTGTTCGATGATCCAAATAAGCTGGCAGCCGATCCGTGGAGAATTGATAGGGTAGTTGATTATGCAGCACAGAAGGTTAGAGAGCAAAAACAGCTGGAGTGTCAATTTCTTGCACTTGTGCTGTCAGATGATTTTTCAATTTCAAAGCAGCTTGTAACAGGCTTTTACCCAAGGTGGTTTATAGATGACGCTGGACAGCCAGTGATTTTTGACGGACAGCCGTCTGAATTTTGTGATCTTTATGCTACCCTGATTAGAAAGGAACGTTTTTCAGATCGTTTTAATGGAAAACGAATAGCAATTAACAGAATACCAGAGGTTACGTTGATGTTGGTGATTCTTAATATTTTGATTCAATGCATCGTTGCAGTCGGTGAGATTGGAGGAAAAGAATCGGCATTGATGAATATGATGGTGCTGCAAATTGGTGAGTTTGTTCAAAAGCCAGAGTGGTGGCGTCTTGTTACAAGCGTTTTTCTTCACTTTGGATGGGATCATTTATTTAACAATATGCTTGTTCTTTTGTATCTTGGTGCATTGGCAGAGCGTTGTATTGGAAAGTGGCGTTTTCTTGGTGTATATTTAATCAGTGGCATTGGCGCAAATGCTGCGTCTGTCTGGTGGTATGTGCATCAGGGGGATTTGCTTGTAGCGACAGCTGGTGCATCTGGTGCAATTTTTGGAATCGCAGGCCTTTTAATATGTATTGTTTTATTGTCAAAAGGTCATTTTGAAGAAATTACGCTTCGGCAGCTTATTTTCATGATGTTTTTTACTTTATATCATGGATTTGCCGAAAGTGGTGTCAACAATTGCGCACATATAGTGGGCGCTATAATAGGCTTTGTATGCGGCATTATTATTTTTTGTCAGATGAAAAAGAACAGGGCAGAAGGAAGGTAAAGGTGGCACCCTGATTTGGAGCAGAGCTTACGCGTATATGACCGCCATGTCCTTCAATAATACGTTTGGCAACTGGAAGGCCAAGCCCAGTACCATCTGGCTTTGTGGTAGTAAAAGGATGGAAAATAGTAAGCAGTTGTTTGGGTGCAATCCCGCAGCCATCATCTATTATAGATACGACAAATTGTTCGTTTGACTTTGTCAGAATAATTTGAACGCTTCCATTGTCAGATACGGCATCAAGTGCATTGACAATCAGATTTAAAAGTGCTTCCATCATTTTTGGGGAGTCGAGAGGCATGTAGGCGCATGAGACGCGGCTTGTATATGTAAGTGTTTTGTTCGTTCCCTCGGTTAAAGGAAGACATGATAAATAAGCCCGCCGCAGTAAATTGCACAGATCACTGCGCTGTTTCGTCAGTTGGTCAGACATGCTGTAGTCTGTAAGAGATCGGAAGAAGCTTAGTCATTAAGCGGCAGTCAGAGGAGAGCTCTGGCCAGTAACGATAGCATCTAACTTCAGGATGCGCGGCTTCAATAGCCTGAATACTGCTGCACAGCAAAGAAAGCAGAGTCTGAAGTTCATGGGCGGCATTGGCAAGAAAATAGGTTTGATCGTTCATAAGCACCTCCAGTACAGCTTTGAATTGTTACCTGTTAGATATATCATTTTTTATAGATTGTCTCAAGAAAAATGTAACGACATTTTGTGCTCTTGTAATTTATCAAAAAAATGAGTATACTGGGTACAAAAGAAAATGGCATCAATATTTGCCGAAAGAGAGGTTTTAATTATGTTAGATGATAATTGTATTTTTTGTAAAATAGCAGCAGGTGAGATTCCATCAGAGACTGTTTATGAGGACGAGCAGTTTCGTGCAATTCTTGATTTAGGTCCGGCATCTGCAGGACATACATTAATCCTTCCAAAGGCGCACTTTAAGGATGTAACAGAGATCAGCGATGAATATGCCGCGAATGTTCTTAAGGTTGCTGCAAAGCTTGGAAAGGCAATGAAGAAAGGTCTTGGATGTGAGGGCTTTAACTTAGTTCAGAATAATGGTGAGGCAGCAGGACAGACTGTTATGCATTTCCATATGCATGTGATTCCAAGATATGCAGGCGGAGAAGACATGGTCTCATGGGATCCGAAGCCAGCAAAGAGAGAGGAACTCGAAAAGCAGGGAGCAAAATTAAGAGAAGCGCTTAAAGATTAAAAAGAAACTTTTATTATTGAAGGTTTTACGCATCATGAAAGGCAGTTTTTTATAAACATAAAGAAGACATGATTTCAAGAAAAAAGGCAGATTCCACAATTGGAGTTCTGCCTTTTTTTTACGATAATTCTTTAATTAGCTTGATTACAATATCTACGCCATTGCTTTGATTGCTGGTGGCCATCGCCTTTTTGTAAGAATCACGATTGTTGTAAACTTCGTGAACAGCTGCCATCAGTGTATCAGCATTTAACTTTTCTTCTTCAAGTACATAGGAAAAACCTTGCTTTTTAAAGGAGTTTGCGTTCAGAATCTGATCACCACGGCTTACGGCTGCTGGAAGCGGAACAAGAATGTTTGGCTTCTTGAGTGCCAAAAGCTCACAAATGGCATTAGCACCTGCACGTGAAAGCACAATATCAGAGATTGCAAACAGGTCTTTAAGCTCATCAGAAATATATTCATACTGAATGTAGCCTGGCTGAGCAAGTGTACTGTCAAGATTTCCCTTGCCGCACAGATGAATGACATGAAACTCCTTAAGAAGCTGAGGAAGAGCACTTCTAAGACCGGCATTAACTGCACGTGAACCAGTACTTCCTCCCATCATCAAAAGGATCGGCTTGTCGTCACTAAGTCCTGTAAAAGCAAAGCCGGCATCCCTTGAGCCATTTAACAGTTCACGGCGAATTGGTGTTCCAGTAAGAACAGCCTTATCAGCCGGAAGAAGCTTAACTGTTTCAGGAAAGTTGCAGCAGATTTTTTTAGCAGTTCTCATACAGATCTTGTTTGCAAGGCCTGGTGTCATATCTGATTCGTGAATGATAACAGGAATATGATAGTGACCAGCTGCAAGCACAACAGGAACGGCAACAAAACCACCTTTGGAGAAGACAACATCCGGCTTGTAGTCACGGATCAGCTTTTTAGCCTGCTGAAAACCTTTGATAACACGAAATGGGTCAGTGAGATTTTTTGCGCTTAGATAGCGGCGAAACTTTCCAGTGGCAATTCCGTCATAGTGGATGCCCTGTGCTGTAATCAATTTCTTTTCCATTCCCTCATAGGAGCCTATGTAATGAATGTCATAGCCTTCTGCTTTAAGGTCTGGCAAAAGAGCGATGTTTGGTGTAACATGACCGGCGGTACCGCCGCCAGTCAATAATATTTTTTTCATTTTATTCACCCTTAATAGACTTTAATGCCTTTGCGAGCTGATCCGGACATGAAGTTCCACGGCCGTTGCAGTTGATTCCTTCGAGACGGGCGATTACTTCATCAACCTTCATACCCTTAACAAGAGATGAGATACCCTGAGTATTGCCATTGCAGCCGCCAACGAACTGAACGGACTCGATAGTATCACCATTAACCTCGATATTAATTTGACGGGAACATACGCCCTTTGGAGTGTAACTTGTCATAAAAAAGCCTCCTTTATATTTCAAAAATGTTTTTTAACGCATGAAGCAAAAGCTAGCAGCGTCTTTGCAGACAGTATAGCATAAACGCGGGTTGATGTCCATTCACAAAAAATAGATAACATCAAAAAATAAAAGGAAAAGAAAAAAAGTATTAGATATATGGAAAAAAAGTGTGAGTGAGGTAAAAAAAGTGCGATGGATTCTGTCTTAACAAGCTTGCAATTCTATGCTAGTGTATGAATTAGGAGACCGGAAAATGAATCTGAAAATTTCGGCGGAAAGGGGCGATGGTATGTTAAATTACCTGGAACAGGGAATGATCCTGTATGTTATGGCGGCAGTTTGTGTGATTGGAGTTATCAGCAGATTTGCAGCAAACCGTTGTTACAAAAGTTTGATTCGACAATCTGATAATCTGGCAGCGGCAAAGGACAAGCAGCTGCAGCAGATGAAGACAAAGTACGAGAGCATTTATAGGATGAATTGCGGAATAAAAAATACAGAAGCATTTGTAAGTAAAATGCAGCAGCAGTATCGTATAGCAGGAACACGTCTGACGAGTTGGGAAAATTGTAGTATTTACTGTGCGGCAGCAGCATTTCTAATAGGTGCCGTATCCTCGTTGATTCTTTATTTGAATAAAGGAAGTGTTCAAAATTGTGTATTGTATCTGGCTGGAGGAAGTTTGATGGCAGCTGGGATGATTGTGCTTTCTGGTTTGATGGGAAATAGTTCCAACAAAGATCTTCTTGAAACAGCACTTGTCCACTATTTTGAAAATGTGCTTGTTGTGCGAAGTGCAAGAGATATGCCAGATGGCATCAGTGAGGAGCAGCCAGACGAGCTTGTGCAGCCAGAACGCGAGGCTGTTAGAAGCAGTGCAGCAGCCAGAGCACGAGGAGCAATGAGGGATGATCTTTTTATGCAGAAAAAGGATGGTGCACAGAAAGAAAATAATGTGTCAGCGGAGAATGAAAAGCGGGTGAACCGTCCAGAGCTTGTCAGAAAGGAAGAACCTGAAAAGGATCATCAAAAGCAGTTAGAGGAGTTAAAAGAGAGCCTAGCGCAGATTGCAGCGGCCCGGGGGGAATCCGGGGATCGACAAGTACATAAGCAGCAGACAAGAAAGCTCTCCCCAAAGGAAGAGCAGCTGATCAATGATATTATAAGTCAATATTTGTCATAAGGCTAACATAAACTGGCTGTCTAGGCTATCTTGAAATTAATTAGCAAAGAATTAATCTTCTTCAATGATCTGAATTTCAAGATAGTCAAAATCGATTGCCTCAATAAAACTGTCCTGAGTGAAGCGTGTTTTGGCGTGACGCTTAAAATCAGAAATGTTTGATGGCAGCCAGATTGGGACAGCCAGATCAAATTCATGAGCGATGGTTTCGAGTGCTGCGAACACCTTTTTGGTGCGGGTCATATCAAGTGATGGATTTTCAACAACAAAATCCTTGAGAAGATGGTTGTCTAAGAAGACTTTACCCCACATGCGAAACATAAAAACCTCCTAAAAAGAAAAAACTTGTGCTATAGTGAAAAATAGTATATAGTAAACTATAGGAACTGTAAATTGATTGAAAACTGACTTCGTTTTGTGGTCAGTATAGCAAAAACAATTCTCAAACGCAAGTGCGAAAGTGGGAATGGTTCTTGATAATCATCGTTAGGAGGAGTAAAAATGGACGATTACAGGCAGCCGGATACTCCGGAAACAGCTAATGAAGTTGAAATGCTGCTTGATCAACAGGCAGAACAGGCAGTGCCAAGTGAGACATCAGCTGATATGAAGGCAGAGCCGGTTAATCTGGAAGAAATTGTGCAGCAAGAGGAGCAGCTAGAAGAAGTAAAAGAGCAGCCAGAAGAACTGATGGAGGAAGCACAAGAGCAGCCAGAAGAATCAGAACTGACTGAGTTTACCAAAGAACAGCCAGAAGAATCAGAGCAGGCTGAGCTTAAAGAAAAACAGCTGGATGAATTAGATGCCGCATCGACAGAAGAGTCACAAGAAGGTTCAATGGAACTTTCAATGGAACCTTCAATGGAACTTTCAATGGAATCTTCTATGGAAGTGGAAGCAAAGCCAGAGGATGAGGCAACCAGAGAAGCTCAATCATCCGTCTTTGGTCAAGCTGTTACACTTGATGCAATTCATGATTCTGAGTTAATTAAAACAGTAAATAGGGCGAAGCAGTTGTTAAATGATCTTGATGAGGCAGAGAAGGATAAGACACGCCTGACTGGTGAGTTAAAGCAAAGCGAGAAGGCATACAGCAGCATGGAAAAGAGTGTGGCAGAGGGAATTACCACGGCACTTAAAAAGAAAAAAGAAGAAATTGCTGCAACGTATGATCGTGAGCTGAGTCAGTATCAAGATCAGATTGATGTATGTAAAACTGAGCGTGCAAAGGCAAAGGCCAATGCAATAGCACAGCGCATTCAGGTTGAGACAGCGCCTTTAAATCAACAGAATCAGCAGCTAGAGGCACAGATTGAACTGAAATTTAAAGAAAATAAAGTTCCAGTCGTATGTAAAAAGCGTGCGATTTCCATGCTGTTTTTCCCTAAAAACAGCAGAGATTGGACAATTGATATTTTAGTTGGTGTGGGCTTGATTTTCTTTATTCCATTGTTTTTCTCATTGGCAATTTCGAATCGTCTTGTGCTGGCATTTACATTTTTTGTATATGTGGGTGCATTATTTACTGTATATTTGTATTTGCTTCACAAGTATATGCTGAAGTTTGCAGGTGTAAATGAAGAGGTGGAGGAACTTCGAAAGCAGATCCGCATTAATAATAAGAACAAGCAGCTGATGACGAACCGCATCAAGAAAAGTCAGGATGAGACGGGCTACAATCTGGGCAGCTTTGATGATAAAATCACAGGTATTCAGCAGGTTATGCAGAATACAGTAGAAAAGCGCCAGGAAGCACTTGAAAATTTTGAAAGCGAAATTCGTCATCAGATCACAGCAGACATTACAGCTGCCAACAAGGATGAGCTTTTAGGGCTGCAGCAGGAGTTTGAGAGCAAGCGTCAGGAACTTTCAGATAAGAAGGAAGAGATTGAGCAGATCGAAAAGCAGCTCAAGGAAGAATATGAGCCTGTCTTTGGAAAGGATCTGCTGTACAAGCAGCGTTTAAATAAGTTTGATTCCTTCTGTCAGGAGAATGCAGATCTGTCGCTTGAAGAGGCATTGACTCAGTATAGGGCACTGTCTGGAAGTAAGCTGTTAAAAAAGTAAAAAGTCCCTGATAAATTTCATCAGCCAGATTCATCATGAAAGAAAGTGGGACACTTTGACGGTGAAATGGAATGGGATTGTCTTCGCAGCTTGTGACCCCGGTAATAGAGATTTCTCCCACCGGGGGAAGCGACTTTGCAACACCCTCGCCAGGATATAATGCACTGTTTGAAAGACAAAGCATGCCAAGATTTTCTTTAGCACCTATTGAGGCATCTATTGCAATTGTGAGAAAGTCGCCCAGATGCTTCACATAATGAAGCTTTTGACGCAGATTCACAGCATGTACAGGATGAGCAAGCGATCCGCATACAACAAATGTATGCTGCATGGTATCGCAAAGACGCTCTAATTTATAACCTACTAAAGGACCAAGACAGTCCCCAGGGACACGGTCACTGCCAATACAAAGGAAAAGTATTGGTCGGTGGCCGTTCTTTTTTTGGCTTAAATCAACAAGATTGGCTAAACGGCAGGCAAAGCCTTCCGAGGAAAAATCAGTTTGCGAAAAATAGGATGGAGAGTTGACTGTGTTCATAGATACCGCCTTTCTGAAACGTTCTTTGCTTCATTCTATCCGGGGAAGAAGCGCTTTATTCGCTTGTCGAAAGATTATGTGTATTCGACAGGCGGTTTTGGCAGATTCTGCACGGTTGTAGTGATACGATGTGCTAAGAAAGATGGAAAATACCGTGCATAAACTGCATGGAACTGGTCTGGAGGTGTTATATGGAAGAGGAAAAGAAACTGCCAAAAAATATTCGTCAGATGGCAGAAAAAGAAGAGCGGGTTAGAGTGTATCTGGAAGACTATGCATATACATTTATTCGTAAATTAAATTGTACAGGGCATGTACGCACTGGTATATTGCTTGGAAGCAAAATGGTTACAGAAAACAAAAGATGCTGGTTTGTAAAGGGAGCAGTTGAGTTAGAGGATGCGCAAGGCATTACTGAAGAAGAAAATGAGCAAAAAACAGCGATTACGCAGCAGGTATGGGATAATACGTTGTCAGTGATACAGGAATATTTTCCAGGATGCAGTATATGTGGCTGGTTTATAAGCGGAACAGAAGAAAATTTTCCAGATGGTGAAGAATTAAAAAAAACACATCGTCAGATTTTTTCTGGGGAAAATTGTTTGATGTACTGGAAGAAGGGTGATGAGGAAAGCTTTTGGATGGAGGAAGAAGATACAATTCTCCATTTGAAGGGGTATTTTGTTTATTATGAGAAAAATAATGAAATGCAAAATTATATGCTGAGCCGCAACGCGGATCAAAGTGAGGATGTCAGCGATCAGGCAGCGCTTAATTTTAGAAAGATTATGAAGGAAAAGCAGGATATAAAGCATCCGCAAAAGTCAAAACACATAAATCAGACGCCTAAGCTAACAGCAGAAAACGGCATATGGGTAAAGGCAGGGGTGGCAATTATTTTTATTATTTTAGTAGGAGGTGGTGTTCTTTTTTCAAGAGGGATGAATAAAAAAGAGGATTCTGTGCAGGCGCTTGCAGTAGGAGCATCCGTGGAGAGAAAAAGCGGTGAGAGCGAGCAGGTTGCTTTTGAATCAGAAAGCGAACAAATTGTGGCAACAAAAAATGATATTGGTGCATTGTCAGCGTCTTTAAAAGAAACGGAGAATACGCTTGAAGTTTTAGCTACAAAGATACCAGAAAGCAGTGAAGAAAAAGCTTCAGTTGCAAAAACACCAGAAAGCAGCCTTTCTTCATCTGAGACAGAAAAAAAAGACGTGGCAGCTATTCAAAATGGCGGGATTTTTTCTGGAGATATGATGTTTTATAAGGATGGTCTTGGAGCATCAGTGTATCGTATCACAAGCAGCACCGAAGCATCAAAAAATGAAGAATCAGATGCAGCATCATCAGAAGAAAACGAAAGCAGCACGCAGGAAATTTTAACGGTAGCAGCACCAACGTTGCCCACAGAAGAAAATGCAGCACAGGGGACGAGTGAGGCAGCAGAAGCAGCAGTAAATCGTCCAGCCTCATACACGGTCCAGCCTGGTGATACATTGATTGAGATTAGTAAAAAATTTTATGGTTCCTCACAGATGGTTATGCAGTTAAAGGAAGTAAATGGACTTGATGATATAAATAAAATTTATATTGGACAGGAGCTGACTTTGCCGTGAAAATTTTTAAGGAACTTTGACACACACCCTTGGATATGTTATACTTTTTTAGACACTGTGCAGTTGTATGTAAGATGCAGCTGGAGTTTGAAAGTCAGCACAGTGGTGGAAAGGAAAGTACATGGCAAGGGACAGTGAATTTCAACGGGAAAGAAAGAAGAAGCAGCTTAGGCAGAGCATGGTTACGAACGATAAGGTTCGCAGTGCACCAGTAAGCTGGGCTGAGGATCATAGAAGAACAGTCAATGTCGCAGGAATTGTTGTCGCAGTGTTGGTGTTAGCTGTTGTACTGGCGTGGTTTGTGGCAGAACGGCTGTGGCGTTACAAAACATATGAAGTCAGCTGGAGAACTGATGTGTCGAATGCGTCATCAGCAGGATACGTATCATACGGAGACGGCATTGTCGTAATGAATAAAGATGGTGCTACGTATTATGACAAAAAGGGCACAAAGGTGTGGTCTGCTCCATATGATATGAGCAATCCAAAGGCAAATGTCAAAGGTGATTATCTTTTGATTTACGATTTAAAAGGAAAAAATTTTGCGATTTGCAATAAATCGGGAATCACTGGAAGCGGAACTACATCTCAGATAATCACAAAGGGAGTGATTGCATCGACAGGTGTAACTGTGCTTCAGTTAGAAGATCAGGATGCGAGTTTAATTTCTTATTATCGAAATACAGGCGAGGAGCTTGCAGTTTCGATTCGCAATCCGCTCCAGATTGATGGATATCCGCTTGACATTAGTGTTTCGCCAAATGGTCAGCAATTAGCTGTATCATACTACTCAATTTCTGAGGGTGTTGGAACAAGCAGTATTTCTTTTTACGATTTTGAAAAGGGAAAAGAAGCTGCAGATCGTATAGTAGCAAGTTTTGATTATTCTGAAAATGGCGCATATGTCCCGAAGGTTGTCTATTTAAGTGATACAAAAGCGTTTGCAGTTGGAGATTGCTGCATCAGCTTTTTTGACGTGTCAAACAGAACTGCAATTACTCGAAAAGATATTGCTGTTGAGGGAGAAATTCAGCGTATTTTCTATAATAACGAATACCTTGGTCTTGTTGTACGTGATGAAGCGAAAACAGGCTATCAGCTTCATATTTACACGTCAGAAGGAAATGAAAATGCTGTTACAGAGCAGGATAAACTTCATACAGGCTATGCATTTCAGCAGAGAAATATTGTCATGTATGATGCGGATTATTGCGAGGTTCAATCATTTTCAGGAAGAATACGTTTTGCAAGAGAGTTTGGAAATAATTTGTATACTGTCATTCCGGGCGACAAGTTTAAGACCTATTATTTGGCGACAATGGAGGAGCTTCAGCAAATTAAGCTACGATAACATAAGAAAAACTTGATTTTCGTGCAATGGTCTGGTAAACTGAGCATAAATACAAAATTAAATGCGCTTAAGCGCGGAATGGAGACGAAGATGAATAACATTGATACAATGTCAGTAAACGCGATCCGTGTATTATCTGCAGATGCGATTCAGAAGGCAAAGTCAGGACATCCTGGCTTGCCGCTCGGCTGTGCATCTGTAGCCTATGAGTTATGGGCAAAGCATTTAAAGCACAACCCAAAGGATCCAGATTGGAAGGATCGTGATCGCTTTATTCTTTCTGGAGGACATGGTTCTATGCTTTTGTACTCCCTGCTTCACCTGTTTGGTTATGGTGATTTAAAAAAGGAAGATCTGATGCAGTTTCGTCAGTGGGGTTCTCTGACACCTGGTCATCCGGAGTATCGCCACACAGTTGGTGTTGAGGCAACGACAGGACCTCTTGGCGCTGGTATGGGTATGGCAGTTGGTATGGCAATTGCAGAGCGTCATATGGCGTCTGTATTTAACAAGGAAGGATATCCGGTTGTAGATCATTACACATACGCACTTGGCGGCGATGGATGTATGATGGAGGGTATTTCATCTGAGGCATTTTCTCTTGCAGGTACTTTAAAGCTGTCTAAGCTGATCATTTTCTATGATTCCAACCGCATCTCTATTGAGGGATCAACAGATATTGCATTCACAGAGAATGTTCAGAAGCGTATGGAAGCATTTGGTTTCCAGACCATTACCGTTGAGGATGGAAATAACTTAGAGGAAATCGGCAAGGCAATTGAGGCTGCTAAGGCAGATACTGAGAGACCATCTTTTATCACTGTAAAGACTCAGATTGGTTTTGGATGTCCGGCAAAGCAGGGCAAGGCAAGTGCACATGGCGAGCCGCTTGGTGATGACAATATTAAGGCAATGAAGGAAAACTTAGGCTGGCCGTCAGAAGAGCCATTCTTCGTACCAGAGGAAGTTTATGATCATTATAAGGAAATCGTAGAAGGCTTACAGCCGGCAGAGGATGCTTGGAATAAGATGTTTGCAGAATACTGCGAGAAGTATCCAGAAATGAAGGAACTGTGGGATACTTACTACGATGAGGATTTGGCAGAGAAGGTTTGTGACGATGCTGATTTCTGGGCTTATGATGATAAGGCAGATGCAACAAGAAATCTGTCCGGCAAGATGATCAATCGTATCAAAGATAGAATGCCGAATGTAATTGGCGGTGCAGCTGACCTTTCCCCATCCACAAAGACCTATATGAAGGATGAGGGTGATTTCTCAGCAGAAAATTATGCAGGACGCAACATGCACTTTGGTGTTCGTGAGCTTGCCATGACAGCAATCGGAAATGGTATTATGCTTCACGGCGGACTGAGAGCATTTGTTTCTACCTTCTTCGTATTCTCTGATTATACAAAGCCGATGGCACGTCTGTCTTCAATCATGGGTGTACCGTTAACCTTCGTATTTACACACGACAGTATTGGTGTAGGAGAGGATGGACCGACTCATGAGCCGATCGAGCAGCTTGCAATGTGGCGTGCAATGCCGAACTTCCATATGTTCCGTCCGGCAGACGCAACTGAGACAGCAGCTGCATGGTACAGCGCAATTACATCTAAGAGAACACCGACTGCACTGGCACTGACCAGACAGAATCTGCCGCAGATCGAGGGAACCTCAAGAGAGGCATTAAAGGGTGGTTATATTGTACAGGATTCCAAGAAGGCAGTTCCGGATGCGATCATTATCGCTTCTGGTTCCGAGCTGTCTCTTGCTGTAGAGGCAAAGAAGGTTTTAGCAGAGGATGGAATCGACGTTCGTGTCGTATCCATGCCATGTATGGATATCTTCGAGGAGCAGTCTGAGGAGTATAAGGCAAAGGTTCTTCCAAAGAATGTAAGAAAGAGAGTTGCAGTAGAGGCACTTTCTGGATTTGGATGGGATCGTTATGTCGGACTTGACGGTGACATCATCGGAATGAATCGTTTTGGTGCATCTGCTCCGTACAGCAAACTGTTCCCATACTTCGGATTTACCGTAGAGAACGTAGTAGCAAGAGTAAAGGCACTGTAAAAAATGTAAATAAAAACGCAGCAACTGGGGACGGGAAAATGCGGCACTGTAGTGCCGCATTCCCGTCCCTGTTGGCTATTGGAGAAAAATTAAATGGAAAAAGCAGAAAAAACAGGAATACGTGAACAGGTATTAAACGAAATTATTGATTTTGCAGAGAAATATGATGTAAAAAAAGTGGTTTTGTTTGGTTCAAGAGCAAGAGGAGATTTTAAACGCACCAGTGATATTGATTTGGCAGTTTATGGTGGGAATTTTGATCGTTTTGCATTGGATGTAAACGAAGAGACATCAACTCTTTTGCAGTTTGATATTGTTGATGCAGATAGAAAAATGCAGCCGGAATTGATGGAATCAATAGAAAAAGAGGGAGTGGTTTTATATGAAAAAATATGAGAATTTTTGTGTATCTTAAAAAAATATGAAGGAAATTTATCCATTTTTCCGCAGAAAACCTCGTCCGACATAGTCGGGCGGGGATTAATGCGGCATAACAAAAAATAAGTCAGGCAATATCAAGTGCGAGTCTTTTTCTCACATTTTTTTGTTTGCCTTTTGG
>ERZ857969.3171-NODE-3171-length-17023-cov-3.233616_pt1 | contig 17023 bp, 13 predicted proteins | sample MGYA00519864_ERZ857969 | MGnify/ENA primary metagenome ERZ857969 (study PRJEB31778, sample SAMEA3449382) | human gut metagenome | biome: human gut; feature: human-associated habitat; material: faeces | place: United Kingdom | collected 2010/2012 ... | reverse complement strand
ATGTCGCGAGTTCGAATCTCGTCTTCCGCTCCAAAGCGGCGCCATAGCCAAGTGGTAAGGCAGAGGTCTGCAAAACCTTTATGCCCCAGTTCAAATCTGGGTGGCGCCTCCATTAATCTCTCGGCAGCAGTTGGAGAGATTTTTTATTACTGCATTTCTTTTTAGCATTTGTTTCGGTTTTTCGTATAATATCAGGCAATGCGTTCTCAGTTCTGATAGCGGTAATGCATTCTCGGTTTTGACGGCGATTTTTTATAATAAATTCTGCGTGGTGATTTTTTGAAAAGACATTGGAAGACGGTTTGTCTTGCGGCTGCGGTTGCAGTAGTAATTATTGTTGCGGCGGTTTATCTTTATGACGTGCTGTATTTAAGAACAAGCTTTGATAAGAACCTGTTTTGGGTGCTTTTGACAATATCCATATTGCTGGGCCTTATAATCAGTCTGCTTTTTAATGGAAAAAGCGAAAGCTTATCTATATATGATATATACGAAAAGGCATATGAAAAGGAATTAGGGTATGCCTTTCAAAACAATAAACGGGCGAAGAAAAGACTTTTGCGAGCTTGCCGGCTTTATAATGAGTCAAAATATAGAAAAGCGCTGAAGCATTTGTTTTCCCTTCTAAAAGAAATTGAATTTGAGCGGGACTTAATTCCAGTACTGCTGTTTATAGCTTTATGCTATGATGACGCGGGCGTGCCGGGCGAGGCGGCCAGAGCTTATCTGGAATTACTGAAGCATGCCCCTAATAATGACCAGGTACACAGTAATTTGGGCCTTTTGTATGCTGAACAGGAAGATTTTGAAATGGCTATTCAGCATTATAATAAAGCGGTTGAATGCAATCCATATAATTACCAGGCTCATGTAAACAGAGCTGATTATTATTTTAAACTGCACGAATATGACCAGGCAATAGCCGATGGGGAAAAAGCATTGACAATAAAGAATAACGGCGTCGAAGCCGCCGGACTGCTGACTGTTATTTTTGCGCTGCGCCAGGATGAGGAAAACAAACAAAAATATTATCGCATTGCCGTAGCTTCTGGCAGAGAGCCTGATGATTTGGACGAGGCGATAAGCTATTATTTAAAGGCCGAGAAAGAGGCGAAAGTATAAAAATATGCGCAGAGCTTTGAATATAATGTTTAAGAATAAAAAATTGGCTATAGCTGTTCCCATATTTCTGGCCGCCGGGATATATCTGCTTTCTCTATTGCCAATTGAAGGAGAGAAACAAACGGAATTGGCCGCGGAGGCTCCCATTTTATCGGTCGCATGGTTTTTCGGCGTATTTTTTGTCATTTATATTCTTCAAAAAAATGAATCATGTCCAGAATGGTTTTTGAATTGTATGAAGCTGTTTGTTACCGTGCTGTCCTGCGGATATACTTTGTTTTTAATGATATTGCTCTGTATTGGTGGATTCAGGGAGTTTAATATGGGTATTTTTCCCGGTTTAATTACATACAGCGCGGTAGCGTGGGTACATAGCAAAGGAACGCTTGACAATACAGATGTCTTTTGATAAAATATCCAGGCGTCTAAAGGACGAAGAATATTTATTTTAACAGGAGGAAACGCTATGAATTCTTATGTCGCTAAACCCGGCAGCGCGGAAAGCAAATGGTATGTTGTTGACGCGAACGGGCAGACTTTGGGCAGAATGGCCAGCCAGGTTGCAGCTATTCTCCGCGGCAAGCACAAACCGGTCTTTACTCCGCATGTGGATACCGGTGACCATGTAATTATCATTAACGCAGAAAAGGTCGTATTGACCGGCAAAAAGCTGGATCAAAAGTATTACCGCCGTCACAGCGGTTATGTAAGCGGCCTTAAGGAGATTCCCTACCGTAAAATGCTTCAGGACAAGCCTGAGCTGGCTGTTTATGAAGCGGTTAAAGGCATGCTGCCCCATAATTCGCTGGGCCGCAAAATGATTAAGAAGCTTAGAGTGTATAAGGGTGCGGAGCATTGTCATACGGCACAGCAGCCCGAAACGCTTACGCTTAAATAAGGGAGGGAATATATAATATGGCTATTACTCAGTTTTGGGGAACAGGCAGAAGAAAGACCGCTGTAGCCAGGGTGCGTCTGGTGCCCGGCAAAGGCGCTATAGTTATAAATAAAAGGGATATGGACGATTATTTCGGGCTGGAGACGCTTAAAATGACCGTGCGTCAGCCTCTGGTGCTTACCGAAACTCTCGGTAAGTATGACGTGCTTGTTAATGTTAAGGGGGGCGGCTTTACCGGTCAGGCAGGCGCCATCCGTCATGGCATTTCCAGAGCGCTGCTCAAAGCAGACCCCAATCTGCGTCCTTCGCTTAAGAGCGCTGGCTTCTTAACCCGTGACGACAGAATGAAAGAGCGTAAAAAGTACGGTCTCAAGGCCGCGCGTCGTGCTCCTCAGTTCTCTAAGAGATAATTTGTGCTTTATATAAAAAGCCGCTGCGCTGAGTGCGCGGCGGCTTTTTCATATTTTCTAAAAAAACGGCGGCTTTGAATATGCCGCCGTTTAGTCGGTATGTTTAGCGGTTTTGCTTTTTACGCCTGCATGTCACGGCGCACGTTATGCCGGCGGCGTATAAGAATAGCGCGGCATATAATATTATATTGCTGACGTCTCCAGTTGAGCCGGGTTTATCATCTTCGCTCGAGCCGGGGTTATCTTCCGGACTGGAAGGCTCTTCGGGCCGGGCGTTTACTTTCAGGCTGGAGCTGACGCTGCCCGTTTCAAATATGATTTCCAGCGTGTATCCTCCGGACGGCAGGGCGGCTAAATATTCGGGCGCCAGAGCAATAAGCGCGCCGTTTTCTTCCTCGGTAACAGTATAATTTCCTTTTTCTATTTCATTACCGTTTATTTTGACGCCGGTAAAATCGGTTATTGCGGCGTCTGTTTGAATATATATGGGATTTGCGGAGCTGCCAGGCGTATATTGGTTTTCAAGGCCCTGAGTTATAGAGGGAGGCAGCTTATTAATAGAGTGCCCATAAGCCAATATATATTTGCAAACAGCGCAGAGAGTGTCTCCCGTATATCCTTCTTCCGAAGCGGTGGGAGCTTTTACGTTAATTAATTGTTCGGAAGGTGTATGCTTATAAATATCTCCCGTTTGGCTGCAGCCTTGATTCTGGCAGGCCTGCCAATGTCCGTCTTGATTTGAATGCCAGTCTCCGCCGATATTATGCTCGGGCTTTGCTTCAAAGAGTATGCTTTGGTCATTGCCGTATGATAATGCTTCCGAATAGCAGAATTTGTAGCCCGCGTAAACGGCTTTGCCTTTAAATACCGGCGCGGCTTGAACGTCTTCTCCGGTTAAGGATTGTCCCCATACAAAATCTCCCTGGCTGACAGAGCCGTTTAATAGGTAAGCTATTTCGCCTGAAGCAAATTGCTCAAGGGTTTTACCGCCGTCGGATGTTTGATTTTCTGATAGATAATAGCTGTTTATGATATTGTCCCTTTGCGCTGGAACGGGGGTATTGCCTGAAGCGGCCAAACCGTGCGCAAAGCTTTGATATTGGTCCGCCGCGTTGGGCGTGCCTATATTATAGCAGTTGGATATAATGGCGGAATCGGTTAATTCTCCGCATATGCCTCCTACGCTCCATTGAGCGCTGACAGGACCGGTATTATAGCAGTTATCTATAATAGCTTCATTTTGAGCGTCGCCACATATTCCTCCGGCTATTGCCGATTGGGCAAAAATTTCGCCGGTATTATAGCAGAGACGGATAGTCCCCTCGTTTCGTCCCGCTATACCGCCTATAAACTGGGAATAATTTGCAATTCCCTTTATACTGCCGGTATTATAGCAATTTTCTATAACGCCTAAATTCGTGCCGCATATGCTTCCGACTGTTCCTGCATCAACCTCTATATCTGTATTTATCAGACCGAGATTTTTTACTGTGCCTTCGGAGCCTATGCATTCAAATAACCCTGTGCCTGAATAAAAATCCTGGGCGCCATAGCGGATTTTTAATCCGGCAATAGTGAAGCTGCATCCGTCGAAAATACCCTGATAAGGCGTTCCGTAAAATCCAACTTCTATAGGCAGCCAATTCATGCCGGCGGGAATGGTTATACTTTTGGTCAGTCTGGCATTGGCGCTCGCATTATCAACTGATTCCCTTAAAAACTCTGAAAACCAGAATAGATTGCCTGCGTTATTAATTTCATACCAGCCGTCTTTAAGCTCGGCGGGCTGAAAGTGCTTTTTATCTTGGGTAAATCCGTTTTCATCATATACGAGCGGTTTGGGGGCGGAAACCTTAATATATTTGTAAATGGAGGCGTCGTCTATTGAATATTCAGTTTCGGGCTCTCCGTTGGCGTTTAAGCTTGCTATTGCTTTACAGCCGGCATAATTTGAATAGTCTAAAACCCCGGCGGAGTTCTGTATGGCGACTCCGAGCGTTCCGTCGCCAATTGCCGTCAGGCTGCCGCCTGTAACGCTGACTTTGCCGTCGTAGGCTACCGAAATGCCGTAGCCGATAAATCCGCGGCCGTTAAAGGAATAATCGCCGCCTGAAACGGTAATTCCGCCGAGCGAGGAGCATACAGCGCGCACCTCTGATTCACCTTGGACATTCACATCCAGCTGACCGGTTCCATTAAAAATAATGGAGTTATAGGCGAATATTCCGCATGCGGCCAAGACGGCGATGCTGTTTTGATTTTCTGCTTGTATAGTTAGAACGTCAATTTCTTCGCCGGCATATATAGCGGCCGGATATATGCCCTGGTTGTATGTGCTCTCGAGATTTGCGCCGTTTAAGCTCAGGGTGCTGCTTGCTGGGTCAAAACTGGCGGTTCCGTTTCCTAATATATCCTGCGCGTTATCCGGATTTACCTCAATTCCGTTTACCCATAGGCCGTAACTGACATTATCGGCGAATGCGGCCGCTGGCAGGAGCAGGGCTGCCATGCATAAGCAGAGCAGCAGGCTTAAAAATTTGCGTTTCTTTTTCATAGATTTTATTCCTTTCTCTTATTTTTGAAAATTATCGGCATATATAAAGCGCAGCATTTTGGCGCTGGCTGTACAGTTAATAGGAATTAATTTTTAATTTGTCTATATAATTTAACATATATCGTCAATTTTTTCAATAATATTTTATTGTAAAAAAAATTTTTAAATTAATTAAATACGAAAATACCTTCAGTTTACAAGGAACTACACGCCTCAAAACGGGATAATTTCTTCATTTTCAGCGTTATACTCAATCAGCGTACTCATAAGCAACGCTTTCCTGGTCTGCCTTGAAAATGAAGAAGTTCTTTTTCCTTGAGCTCTCCAGAGTCAGAAGGCATAAAATTTGTGTCAGGTAAAGCGCGCTTGAAGGAGAAACGTACCGGGCGTACATGGAATCAAAGCAATGCGGCAGGACGCAGATTTTATGCCTTCTGACCGTGCAGTTCCTTGTAAACAGAGGATTTTTTGCTTTAAAATAAAAAAACAAAGGAATGGGGGAATAATTGGAGAATATATTATAAGGTTAATTTTACCCTCGCGCGCGCTTTGCGCATAAGAGGGCTTATTATATCTGGGAGAATTGATGGATACTGAAGAAAAAATTTATATTCCAATGGAGGACGCGGGCCTGACAAGCGCGCTGTTCGGCCAGTATGACGAAAATATCCGCGTAATAGAGGACGAGATAAACGTCCGTATAGGCGTGGAGGCGGATAATATAGCTATTTCGGGCGAGGAAAAGGCCGCTTCGCTTGCCGGTACGGTTATTAACAGGCTGATAATACTGCTGCGCAAGGGGGAGCGTATAGATAAATCCCGCATACGCTATGCTATAGAATTGGCTGCCGAGGGCAGGGACGAGCTTATAGAGGAGATAATGAGCGACGTTATCGCCATTACCTACCGGGGCAAGCAGATAAAATCCAAAACGCTGGGGCAGCAGAAATATGTTTCGGCTATGAAAAATAATACCATAACTTTCGGCATAGGTCCGGCGGGTACGGGGAAAACCTATCTGGCTATGGCCATGGCGGTTATGGCCTTTAAAAATAAAGAGGTGGCGCGCATAGTGCTTACCCGGCCGGCCGTGGAGGCGGGCGAGAAGCTTGGCTTTCTGCCCGGCGATTTGCAGCATAAGGTGGATCCCTATTTAAGGCCCCTTTACGATGCGCTTTACGAGATGATGGGCATGGAATCATATCAAAAGCTGGCCGAAAGGGGAGTTATAGAGGTTGCGCCCCTAGCGTATATGCGCGGACGCACTTTGAATGAATCCTTTATAATTCTGGACGAGGCGCAGAATACCACAATAGAACAGATGAAGATGTTCCTAACCCGTTTAGGCGACGGCTCGCGCATGGTGGTTACAGGGGATTTGACTCAGGTGGACCTGCCTCCGGGCAGACTTTCGGGACTTAAGCATGCTTCGCAGATACTTGCGGATATAAAGGATATAGCTATATGCCAGCTTACTCATAAGGACGTTGTCAGACACGAGCTGGTTCAAAATATTATAAGGGCTTATGATAAGCGGTCAAGATAAGAGGGATTAAAATTGAGCGAAAACAGCCTGGAAAAAACCAAGGAAAAAGAAAGACCGGAAAAGGACGTCAGGCGGGAAAACGGACGCAGGGGCTATAAGAAACGCACGGGCATAAGGGCCGCCTGCGTTTTGATTGCGCTGGCCTGCTGCGCAGCTTCCATAGCTATAGTATGCGCGGGCATAACTCCCCAAAGATATGATTTGAGCCTTGGACAGAGCGCGCCGGAGGATATAGTAGCCACAAAGGATATAGAAGACGCCTTGACTACCGAGCAGAACCGCAAGGCGGCCATGGACGCCGTGCAGACGGTTTATGTGCTGGACGCGGATAAGGCGGAGGAATGCCTTCAAAATATAACCGCCGCTTTTGACAGCGTGATTTCGGTGCACGACCAGGGCGTGGAGCATCGCCAGCAGTGGGAGTCGGCCAATCCCGGCGGGACGTATGTTCCTACTACGGCTTATATAAACGAATTGATAAAGATAATTGAGCGCGATGGAGCGGGCATAGACGCGGACCAGGCTCTGGTGCTGAATATTATTGATTCGGATTCGGCTCATATCGAGGAGATTAGGCTGCTGGTGACCGCGGCTGTTCGGAATGTGCTCAGCGCCGGCCTAAAGCAGGAGGATTTGCGCGCCCAGCGGGATTATATCATAGGCAATATTTTTACACAGGACGACGGCGACGTCATGCTGACCGTTTCCCGCCGTATACTGGATAAATATATGGAGCCTAATTATCTGCCTGATGAGAGCGCTACCGAGCTGGCGCGGGCCGAGGCTGCCGCCGGCGTGGAGAGCGTGGTATACAAAAAAGGTCATTATATCGTCCGGACGGGGGATATAGTAACCCAGGCCCAGCTGGATATGCTGGGAGAATTAGGGCTTTTGAGCAATCAGGAAATAGATATAAGCATGTATACCGGAGTGTCTGCCCTTATAATAATAATGCTGGCAATAGTGGCCGTTTATCTTTACATATACGAGCATAGAATGCTGCGCAGCGTTAAAAACGCTCTGCTTTTAGGCATTATAATTGTGCTTATTCTGCTTATAGACTATCTGCTTTTGGATTTAGAGCCTAATCTGGTGCAGGTGTATTACGCTACAATGCTTATAGGCATACTGCTCAAAACCAGGCTGGCCTTAATTGCCAATCTTGTGCTTTCGGTTATCACGGGCATGATGCTTTCGGATACTACCGGAATGTTTCCCATGCAGGCGGTTCTGTTTATAATAGTCAGCCTTATAAGCGGCTCGGCGGCCGCGTATATGTGCGCTAAGCCCATGCACCGCATGCGCATAATGGGCGCCGGGCTTTTGGTAGGAGGCGTGGGCGCAATAACCTCTCTCTGCGTTGGGCTTATCATTTACGACAGCCTAAGAAGCGCGCTGGAGGGCGCGCTCTGGCCCCTTATAAACGGCGTGGCCAGCGCCGTGCTGTGCGTGGGCACGCTGCCTCTTTGGGAATTGGCCTTTGATATCCAAACCCCTACCAAGCTGCTTGAGCTGACCAATCCCAATCATCCTTTATTGCGCCGACTGGCTTTGGAGGCGCCGGGCACCTATCATCACAGCATAGTGGTGGCTAATCTGGCCGAGAGCGCCGCCGAAGCGATAGGAGCAAACGCAATGCTGGTGCGCGCGGGTGCCTATTACCACGACGTGGGCAAGCTGAGCGCGCCCGAGGCCTTTACCGAGAACCAGACGGATAAGAGCAAGAGCATTCATAATATGCTGACTCCCTCTGAAAGCGCGGCGTTAATACGTTCTCATACCATAGAGGGAGAGGAGCTGGCTATAAAATATAAGCTGCCCAAGCCTATCCGGGATATTATAAGGCAGCACCACGGCACTACGACTATAAATTATTTCTATGCGCAGGCTCTGGAGCAAAACGAAAACGTAAATATAGAGGATTTTAAATATCCCGGTCCCAAGCCGGCGACCAAGGAGGCGGCGCTTATTATGCTGGCCGATAGTGTGGAGGCGGCCGTACGCTCCTTGCAGGACAAAACTCCCGAGAAGGTTAAGGAGCGCATTCTTAAGCTTATAAAGGAGCGGGTGGCCGACGGCGAATTGGATCAATGCAATATCTCCATGCTGGAATTGAATAAGGTGGCTGAGGAATTTGCCCAGGCGCTGGGCGCGGTGCACCATGAGCGCGTGGAATATCCTGATTTAGATAAGGCGCTGGCCGATAACCGCGCGAAAAAACACTATTCGGAGCTTGGAAAAAATGACGATAGAAACAGTTGACGCCCAAAGGGCGCCTCAGCTTGCCCAGATGCTTGAAAGGGCGGTTGCCTTTGCCGTTAAAGAGGAAACGGGCGGGGATAATTTTGAAATTTTTCTTACCCTTACAGACGGAGAGGGCATTAAAGAATTAAATCGTCAGTACCGTAATATAGATAAGGCGACCGACGTGCTTTCCTTTCCTCTGCTTAAAAGAACTCCGGGCCAGACGGGCGAATTTTGGGAGGAGCAGGATATAGACCCGCAGACGGGCGAGGTAATGCTGGGGGATATAGTGCTCTCTCTTGAGGCGGCGCGCGCTCAGGCGGCTGAATACGGTCACAGCCTTGAAAGAGAGGCGGCCTATTTATGCGTGCACAGCGTGCTGCATCTTTTGGGCTACGACCATATCTCGCAGGAGGATAAGCGCCTTATGCGGAAGCGGGAGGAGGAGATTATGAATGCCTTTGGACTTGGAAGATAAATTGGAGCTTTTAAAGCAGGCGAGAGAAGCGCAGAATAACGCATACGCGCCCTATTCGGGCTTTATGGTGGGCGCGGCTCTGCTTTGCGCGGATAAAAGCGTTTATAAGGGCTGCAATGTGGAAAACGCTTCCTTTGGGGCGACGGTATGCGCTGAGAGGAACGCGCTCTTTTCTGCCGTGGCCGACGGAAAAAGAGAGTTTTTGGCTCTGGCCGTGGTGTGCAGCGGCGAGGATTTTGCCTTTCCCTGCGGCATATGCAGGCAGGTTATAAGCGAATTGGCCGGAGAAGCGCGGATAATACTGCAAAACAGCAAGGGCGAAATGCGGGAATACGGCCTAAAAGAACTGCTGCCCGAGAGCTTTTGCTTAAAGAAATAGCGAGGAAATAAAATGAGGCTTACTACTAAGGAACAAATTGAGGAATATACTAATTTTGCCGTGACGCATGAGCGCTCTCATACTTTGCAGTCCTATGAATGGGGCCTGGTAAAGAGCAACTGGATAAATGAATATGTGCTGGTCAGAGATGAAAATGGGAAAATTAAGGCGAGTCTGAGCATATTGCTGCGCAAGACTCCGCTGCTCAATCTTTATTATATGTATGCTCCGCGCGGCCCTATCTGCGATTTGCATGATAAGGAGGCGTTAAAAAGCATAGCCGACGGCGCGCGGGAGATAGCCAAAAAATACAACGGCATAGCCTTAAAGATAGATACCGACGCGCCTGCGTCTGATGTGGAATACGTTCAGAATATGAAGGCGCTGGGCTTTAAGCTGCGCAATGATTATACTAATCTGGAGGGAGTTCAGGCGCGGTTTGACATGCGTATAGATATTAAGGATAAAACTCCTGAGCAGATAATGGCCGCCTTTCACAGCAAGACCAGATATAACGTCTGGCTCAAAAAAGAGGGGTGGAAATAAAGGTGGGGAGCAGGGAGGATATCCCCGTGTTTTATGAGCTTATGGTGGAAACAGGCAAAAGGGACGGCTTCGTAGTGCGGGATATCAATTATTTTTATAAGCTTTACGACTGCCTGGGCCCTAAATATCACAGGCTGTTCCTAGCCTATTATAACGGCGTGCCCGTAGCCGGGTCGGTAAGCACGGTTTACGGCAGCAAATGCCTCTATCTCTACGGCGCGTCCAGCAATAAGTACCGCAATACCATGGCGGCGTATTTAATACAGTGGTCCATGATTCTTTGGGCGGTGGAAAACAAATGCCATTATTATGACCTTATGGGAGTTCCGGGGAATATAGAGGATGAAAGCAATCCCATTTACGGCCTTTACCGCTTTAAAAAGGGCTTCGGCGGAGAAATGTGGGAATTTGTGGGCGAATTCGATATGGTGTATAAGCCCTTCTGGAATAGCTGCTTTAATCTGGTGGAGCGCTCCCGCAAAACGCTGAGACATTCATTTTCTCATTTTAAAGCGGCAATGCGCAAAAAGCTGCGCGGGAAAAAGAGCGAATAGCTCCGCCTGTTTTTTGGACGGCGCTCTTGGAAGAAAAATCAGAGCGCATATTATTGGCGAAGCCGAGGATTAGCTTTATGAATTATACAGAGGATTTTGATTTCTGCAAGCCGTATATTATGGACGGCGAGCGCGTGCTTTGGACGGGCAGGCCCGAAAAGGGGCTTGTCTTTGACGGCCGCGAATTATTTTTAATACCCTTCAGCATTTTTTGGCTGGCCTTCAGTATTTTCTGGGAGGTTTTGGCTTTTAGAAGCGGAGGGTCGGCCTTTTTTATGCTGTGGGGACTCCCCTTTGTAGCGATAGGCTTATATATGCTCTTTGGCCGGATTATCCACTCGGCATATTTAAGGAAGCGGACCTTTTATGTAATTACCGATAAAAAGCTTATAGTCAAGCGGGGCGGCAGGATGGATATTTATAACGGCTGCGATTTGCCGCCCAGGAGCGTTAAGCTGCATAAAAACGGCAACTGCAGCATTATTTTCAGCGAAGAGGGATATTCGCGCCGGGGCAGGAGAACCATTACATATATCAGCCTGGAGAACATATCCGACGCCGCCGGCGTGCAGAACGCCTTGAATGTGCTGACGCTGGCGGATAGGGATTAAGGCGTATTATTCCCTGTGTGTGCTGACGCTGATTTTTAAGCGCTTAAAAGGGCCTGCTTAGCAGGCCCTGCAATTTAATTATTATATTTTGAAGCGTTTGAGTTTAAGCCGCGCGCTTTTTAAGCGGCTGGCCGAGCAAAAATGGCAGGCGCGGCGGCCTAAATGATATTCTGAGCAAAGGCGTCCGGCTCGAAGGGCATTAAGTCCTCCTTGCCCTCGCCCACCCCTATATATCTTACAGGTATATTTAATTCCTGCTTTATTGCTATGACTACGCCTCCCTTGGCTGTGCCGTCCAGCTTTGTAAGGATTATGCCCGTTATGTCTACTGCGTCCTTAAAGGTTTTAACCTGGCTTATGGCGTTCTGGCCCGTAGTTGCGTCCAGCACGATAAAATTCTCCCGGGCGCCCTCCCAGTTTTTATCTATTATGCGGCCGATTTTGGCCAGCTCCTGCATAAGATTAGCCTTGTTGTGCAGCCGTCCGGCGGTATCGCAGATGATAACGTCGCAGGCGCGGGCCTTTCCAGCCGCTATTGCGTCGAATATAACGGCCGCGCTGTCCGCGCCCTCGCCGTGCTTTACAATCTGCGCCCCGGCTCTTTCCGCCCAGACGCTTAGCTGCTCGGAGGCCGCCGCCCTGAAGGTATCCCCTGCGGCCAGCAGCACCTTTTTGCCCTGCAAAGCGTATTTATAGGCCAGCTTGCCTATGGCGGTAGTTTTGCCTACGCCGTTTACTCCCACTACCAGTATAAGCATAGGGAAGCTTTCCTGCGGCGGCTGGGCGTTCATGATTTCAGCTATGATTTCTCTAAGAAGGGCAAAAATTTCTTTTGGGTCGCCTATTTTTTCAGCCTTGACCTTTTCGCGCAGCCGCTGTATTATTTGGCCGGTCGCCGCCGCTCCTATATCAGAGGAGATAAGCACGGCTTCCAGCTCCTGATAAAAATCCTCGTCTATGCTGCTGTAATATTGGATAAGCTGGCCTAATTTATTCCCCAGCTCTGATTTGGTTTTCAATAGTCCGCCTGCCAGCTTGGCCCAAAAGCCCTGCTTCTGCTTAGCCTGGGACGTTTCCTGAATGCCTTGCTCCTCTTGGGGCGTTTTATTTTTTCCGAATATTCCCATAAACCATTCTCCTTTAGGAAATTTTACTTTCTTTTAGCTGTACAGACACCATTTTTGAAATTCCCTTTTCCTCCATAGCCACGCCGTAGAGGGCGTCCGCTTCTTCCATGGTGGGCTTGCGGTGGGTTATTACTATAAATTGGGTCTTTTCGGCAAACTGCCTTAAATAAGAGGCGAAATTATATACGTTGGCTTCATCCAGCGCAGCCTCAATCTCATCCAGTATGCAGAATGGGGTAGGCTTTAATTTAAGCATGGCGAAGAGAATGGCTATGGCCGTAAGCGCGCGCTCTCCGCCCGAAAGCAGGGAAAGTAATTGGAGCGCCTTGCCCGGCGGCTGAGCAACTATTTCAATGCCGCTGCCCAGTATGTCCTGGCTGTTTTCCAGCCTCAGTTCGGCTCTGCCTCCGCCGAACAGCTCCTTAAAGGTCTGGCCGAAATAACCGTTTATAACGGCGAACTGCTCCTTAAACTGCGCCTCCATCCTTTTGGTGACGTCCTCTATTATCCTGTTTAAATCCTTTTCAGCCTTTAACAGGTCCTCGTTCTGCGCAGTCAGGCTTTCAAAGCGCTCCTTGGAGGAAACGTATTCCTCTATAGCGTTGACGTTGACGCTGCCTAATTGGCTTATGGCGCGGCGCAGCCTGGATATTTCAGTCTGAGCGCCGGTAACCTTGAAGCCTTCCTGCCTCAATTCTTCCGCTCCGGCGTAGGTAAGCTCGTATTCGTCCCAAATGCGCTGTTCCATTACCGTAATATCCGAATCCACCTTTTGGAGGGATAATTCTAATTTATGGCGCCGCTCGGAGGCTATAAGCGCGTCCTGCTCCAAATCCTTTATTTTCCGCTGCAATTCCTTAGAGGCTTCCAAAAGCTCCTGGCGCGCTTTGTCCATAGCGTTAGCGCGCTCCTGCTCCCGCTCCAAGGCGGCTTTTTTCTTTTCTACTTCCCGTCCCGCCTGAACGCTCTGAGTATTTATATCCTCCAGCTGAGCGGCGCGGGCCGTTATTTCCTTTTCCAGCCGGGCCTTTAATTCATCGGTGCGTTTTATCTCGCTTTGGGTGCGATTTAATCCTGAGAGCGCTGCGGACAGCTCCTTTTCCAGCTCTGCCAGACGTATTTTTTTGGAGGTCAGCGTCTCTGAAAGACGGTCTCTTTCTATAAGCTGCTTATTATATTCGGTCTGCTTGGCTGTAAGAGCTTCCTGGGCCTGCACGCTGTTTTGCTCAAGGCCGCCCTGCATGCTGTTTATCTGGCTGATATTCTTTTCCAGCTCGTCTAAGGTTTCCTTGAGCTGTTCTCCTTCCAGCAGCAGCGCGTCCGTTTCAGCCTGGTTCTGAGACATATCGCCGTTTAATTTATCCAGCCGTTCAGTATCCCTGGTGGAAAGTATATCCGCCTGGTGCAGCTCTCTTTCCAGCTCGGAGAGCTGGTCCTGCAATTCTTTTTGTTCGCGGCCAAGCTCGGAGAGCCGGTCCTTTGCACGGGCGCATTGAGTCTTTAAGCCTTGGACAGTCTGCGCTGTTTCGTCAATTTCGCGCGTCCGGCCGAGCAGGGAGGTGAGGCGGCTCTGGCTTGAGCCGCCCGTCATGGAGCCTCCTGCGTTTAAGATATCCCCCTTAAGAGTGACTATCCTAAAGGAGTGACGGTTGCGGCGCGCCAGACCTATGGCGGAATCCATGTCTTCGCAGACTGCCGTGCGTCCAAGCAGGTTGTTTATTATTTCCCTGTATTCATCGGGGCATTTTATAAGCTGGCTGGCCGTTCCGCGGCAGCCGGCGCATTCTCTGAGGGACGCCTGCTCCTGAGGGGACAGAAATTTTCCCTTAATCGCGCTTACGGGCAGAAAAGTGGCCCGTCCCAGGTTGTTTGCGCGCAGATATTCTATCAGGGCCTTAGCGTCCTCCTCAGTAGGAGTGACTATATTTTGCAGGGCGCCGCCCAGGGCGGCCTCTAATGCCCTTTCATATTCCTTAGGCACATTTATAAGCTGAGCCAGAACGCCGCAGATATGCTTTTGTATCTGAGATTGGCCAGCGCAGCGCTTAAGCAGCTGCTTTACGCTTTGCTGATAGCCCTCGTAATCGTTTTTCATTTCGGTCAGCATGTTGAGGCGGGAGTTGGCTGACTGCAGCCGGTTGGAGGCCTGGTTATATTCCTCCTGCGTCTTATTTATCTCGATTATTAATTGTTTTAGCTGTTCCGCATTTTTCCCTTTGAGCGCTTCAATCTGTCTTTTCTTTTCTTCCAGGGCGGCGGCGGCCTCTTTTTGGGCGTTTATCGCTTCAACAATATTCCGGCGTTCGCGTTCAAGAGCTTTGAAGCGCTCTTCTGCGCGCTGGTTGCGCTGAAAAATATTCTGCCGCATAGTCTCGTAGCGGCTGATGTTGGATTTGACGTCTGATAAATTATTCAGCGCGGATAATATCTTGTTTTTTTCCGCCTCTAATTCTGCGCTCTGGGAAGCAAGGCGCGCGTTAAATTTCTTTAGCTGTTCTTCTTCCTCCGCCAGCTCACGGGTTTGAATGGTTATCTTTGCCCTGAGCTCTTCCAGCGCCTGGCTGTCTCCGTGCGCGGCTTGATTTAAAGCGTTTTGAGAAGCGGCGGCGTTTTGCAGCTCGGCTTCCAGGCGTTGGCTGTCCTTAATCAGGTTTTCCGCCCGCTCGTTAAAGAGCAGGCATTCGCCGCTTTCCTTTTCAATGGCCGCCGTAAGGCTTAGAATGGAGGCTCTAGCCTGAGCCAAATCCTCTTCCAGACCTGAAATCCGGCTTTCTGTCTGGGAAAGCTGTGCGTTCAGTTCTCCTGCTAAGCGGGTTTTTTCCTCCTGTTCCCCCTCTATGGACTGCATACCGGCTCTTATTTCTTCTTTTTTGCGCTCGGAAATACCATGCTGATAAAGATAGAAATTGACCTCCAGTTCCCTGAGCTTTTCACGCAGCAGCAGGTATTGCTGGGCTTTGTCAGACTGCTCCTTTAAGGGTTCGAGACGAGAGCCTAATTCGTTTAGGATATCTCCCAGACGGGAGAGATTGTCCCGGGTGCGCTCCAGACGGCGCTCAGCCTCCAGCTTTTTGGTTTTATATTTCATTATGCCCGCGGCTTCTTCAAAGACCGCGCGCCGTTCTTCAGTTTTATTGGAAAGGATATTGTCTATTTTGCCTTGGCCGATTATGGAATAGCCTTCCTTGCCTATGCCGGTATCCAGGAATAATTCTATAACGTCCTTTAGACGGCATGCGTTTTTATTAATATAATATTCGCTTTCGCCGCTGCGGTAAAGCCGGCGGGTTATGGCTACCTCGGAATAATCTATGGGCAGCTCTCTGTCAGTATTGTCAAATAGCAGGGTAACCTCGCAGAAGGACAGCTTTTTGCGTGTTTGAGTGCCTCCAAAAATTATATCCTCCATTTTGCCGCCGCGGAGCTGCTTGGCGCTTTGCTCGCCGAGCACCCAGCGCACGGCGTCTCCGACATTGCTTTTGCCGCTCCCGTTTGGGCCGACTATGGCAGTTATTCCCTTAGTAAAGCGCAGCTCTGCTTTATCGGCAAAGGATTTGAAGCCGTATATATCAAGGCTTTTTAAAAACAAAACGTATCTGCCCCCATAGCAGCTGATATTTGCAGCCGCGTTGAATATCTGTTAGATGTTCACAAACTAATTAATTATATCATAATTAAAAGGATTTGTACAGCTATGAACTATGGAACAGAGCTGAAATTCAAGCAATATTTAAAATGTTGAATTTTCAGCGTTGCGATATTATTTTTCTGCTAAAACATGTTAATATTGTGCATTGAAAATAAATTTAGATTTTATTATAATTAATAATATCAATTATTAAAAAGGAGGTTTTTTCATGAAAAAAGGCGTTAAGCTTCTTATTTGCGCGCTTTGCCTTGTTTTCTGCCTGGGAATGCTCGCAGGCTGCGACGGGGGCGGAAGCGATAGTACGGCTACACCGGCGCCGACAGGCAACGCCACATCCAATGCCACGTCTTCAGGTGAGGCCCAGAATCCATATCTTAGGCCAAGGGATGAGAGCTTGCAGAATGCTATAAAGGAAGGCGAAACCTATCGCTATTTCATTTATAGGACAACTGACGCGAACAATCCTTTTGAATCGATGGACGAAGAGGGCAGAGAGTACAATATGAACCGTAAAAACGCGTATGAGCAGCATTACGGCATCACTATAGAATATGTAGTGACAACTGGAAGCTGGTATGTTGACTTTGCTTCTGCGGCGTTTGCGGGTACTCCCACTACAGATATTTATCATGCGGGCGGTCCCTTTACCATGTATACCAACTATAATTATCAGGGTAATCCGGGCAGCGTGCTGGAGCCGCTGAGCCAGTATTCGCAGTATGCTGATTTTACTGACGGCGAATGGTTTGACCAGGTCAGCCAGGAGGTTACAACCTACGGCGGACAGCTATATTTTGCGGTTCCCAATGGGGTAGGCATAGACAGCGTTTCTTCTAATTTAGTTGTTATATTCAATAAGCAGATATTGGAAGCAGCTGGCTACGAGGATACCGAAATATATGAAA
>ERZ857969.3158-NODE-3158-length-17105-cov-3.699531_pt1 | contig 17105 bp, 12 predicted proteins | sample MGYA00519864_ERZ857969 | MGnify/ENA primary metagenome ERZ857969 (study PRJEB31778, sample SAMEA3449382) | human gut metagenome | biome: human gut; feature: human-associated habitat; material: faeces | place: United Kingdom | collected 2010/2012 ... | reverse complement strand
TGGCAAGCGGAATACGCATATAGTTGCATACGATGCTGACAATGGCAGGAGGCACGGTACGCCCGATGCCGTAGAACACTCCCTGCATTGTGATTTCGAGCATCATAAACAGCTGCGAATATCCGTCGATACGCAGAAATACACCTCCGGCTTCGTAAGCCGCCTGTTCGGGGACAAAGATCGAAAAGACCTCATTGCCGTAAAAGACAAACAGCAGCGTGCAGAAAGTCCCGAAGATTCCCGTCATCCATAGGGTGGTGTGCCAGGCTTTCAGTACCCGTTCTATTCGTCCGGCGGCGAAGTTCTGGGCAATAAAGGCGCTGAGTGCGGTGGAGAAACCTTGGGAGGTATTCCAGGTGATGGCTTCTATCTGTCCGCCGGTGGTGAAAGTCATCAGTCCGATGTGTCCGCCCTGTTCGGATGCGGTACGGCAGAGGAACATATTGACGAAGGCGAACAGTGTGTTTAGGGTAGCTACGGGCAGGCCTAGTTTCAGAATACGCCGCGTGTACTTTTTCTTCAGTCGGGAGAAGAAGGGGAAACCACCGAGCAGGGCGTCTTTGCGGAAACGCAGCTGGTAGATGAAGATGGCGAAAACCGTTGCCTGCGAGAGCCATGTAGCGTAGGCGGCACCGTTTGTTCCCAGACCGAAGCCGAAGATAAACAGAGGGTCGAGAATGATATTCATAATCAGTCCCGTCCCACTGATATAGAATGGAATTTTGCTTCGTCCCGCTGCATTATAGATACCTGTGAAGGCAGCGGACAGGAATATGAACGGCAATGCGGTGGAAATAATCCGCAGGTATTCGATGGCATTGGCTGTGATGTGCTCTTCTAGTTCATAGATGCGGATAATGGGGCTTGCGAACATGAACAGCAGTCCGCCCCAGCAGATCGAAATGATCAGAGCAATCGTGATATTGTGTGAAGCGAACTGGCGTGCATCTTCCTGATTCTGCGCGCCGATGGATTGACCTACGCTGACTTCGGACCCTACCTTATTTAATAAGGAGATAGAACCGGACATCCACGTCAGGATTCCTACCGAACCGATGGCGGCGACTGCCTCACTGCCCAGTCGTCCCACCCATGCCATATCTGTAAGGCTGTATGCCATCTGTATAAACGACGTTGCCATGATAGGCATCGCCAGATTGAAAAGTTGGCGGTTGATAGGGCCGTGTGTCAGATTCTTAATTCCTTGCATATCATTTTTTCTATTTAAAAGGAGGCGCAAAGATACATAAAATTACTATCTTCGCACATCAAATATTCATTAATCAAAGTATACAGATACTATGAAACAGAAATTCTCTTCTCTTTTTGTATTGCTGGTCCTGCTATTGACAGGACTGCAAGTCTCGGCACAAAGTACGCCAAAACCATTTGATATTGAACAGCCTTCTCTTCGTGTTTTCCTGCCGGCACCGGAACTGGCGACAGGTCGTGCTGTGGTAGCCTGTCCGGGTGGGGGATACTCCGGCTTGGCGGTCAATCACGAAGGGTATGACTGGGCGCCGTATTTCAACAAACAAGGAATTGCATTGATTGTTCTCAAATACCGGATGCCGAAAGGCGACCGCACCCTCCCGATCTCCGACGCCGAAGCAGCCATGAAAATGGTACGTGACAGCGCTGACGTATGGAATCTGAATCCGAATGATATTGGTATCATGGGGTCTTCTGCCGGAGGCCATCTAGCTTCGACCATCGCTACACATGCGCCTGAAGCACTTCGTCCCAACTTCCAGATTCTCTTCTATCCGGTGATCACGATGGACAAATCTTTCACTCACATGGGCTCTCATGACAATCTGTTGGGCAAGGACGCTTCTGCCGATCTGGAAAAAGAATTCTCCAACGAGAAGCAAGTGACCAAAGAGACTCCCCGTGCTTTCATTGTTTATAGCGATGATGACAAGGTAGTTCCTCCTGCCAACGGAGTCAACTATTATCTGGCTTTAAATAAGAAAGGTGTTCCTTCCGTTCTCCATATTTATCCTACAGGCGGACACGGTTGGGGAATCCGTGAAGATTTCCTCTACAAGAGTGAAATGCAGAACGAACTGACTTCTTGGTTGCGTAGTTTCAAGGCTCCTCGCAAAGATGCCGTCCGTGTGGCTTGCATCGGCAACAGTATTACGTTCGGAGCAGGAATAAGAAATCGCAGCCGCGACAGCTATCCTTCCGTACTGGCCCGTATGCTGGGCGACAGCTACTGGGTGAAAAACTTCGGAGTGAGCGCCCGTACCATGCTGAACAAAGGAGATCATCCTTATATGAACGAACCTGCTTATAAGAATGCGTTAGCTTTTAATCCTAATATCGTCGTTATCAAACTTGGTACAAACGACAGCAAATCATTCAACTGGAAATACAAAGCAGACTTCATGAAAGATGCGCAGACCATGATCGACGCTTTCAAAGGTCTTCCTTCACAGCCGAAGATTTATCTCTGCTATCCTTCCAAAGCTTATCTGACAGGTGACGGCATCAACGATGATATTATCTCTAAAGAAATCATTCCGATGATCAAGAAGCTCGCCAAGAAAAACGACCTGTCTGTTATAGACCTCCATACTGCTATGGACGGAATGCCCGAACTCTTTCCGGACCGTATTCATCCGAACGAAAAGGGAGCGCAGGTAATGGCAAAAGCTGTCTATCAATCTATCTCTACTTTAAAATAAAAAATATGTTACCGATCATTGAGCTTTTAACCGGATAATTGTATTAATAATATAGCCCCTGATAAAAGAAAGGAGAATATTATGATTAGAACAGTTGCTGTCTTTGTTTTTGTGTCTTTTGCTTGTGTTGCTACTGCCTTTTCTCAAACTATAGAAAAGGAGAATAAAATAGATGTGCAAAAGAAAAATAGCTCCGCGGAAGTGAGCGGACGGCAGTTGCCCGAAGCAAAAAACATAGAACCGAAGTTACCGGATATAGAGGCTAAAAAGCTCGCAACAGATGATAAGTCCATGCAGACATACGGTCTGACACCTTCAAGTCCTGCATCGGGCTTATCTCCCTATTCTTACGATTTTCCGGCATTGCTGGAAAGTAATCCGACATTGACGGATTTTTATAATTTTCGTCAGCATTCTATGAATGGACAACTTTCCTTTATTGGGAGTGCAGAACAAAAGACTTATCTGGGATTGGGGCAATATGTAGCGGTAAATGCCGGAATACGCTGGATTCCTTCTCAAAGATTTTTCGTTGAAGCGGGAGGGGACTTGAGTCGGCAATTCTATTTGGCTTTGCCTATAGCGAGGCAAGATATAGCGGGAATATATACGAGAATGCGTTATTCTTTAGTCAGAAATGTCCGGTTAAATGTCTGGGGACAATATTTTATGGGGGGAAATACACCTCCTCCGGCTTATAATCCGTTATTTCCACATACAGGGGTAGGAGCCTCTATCTCGGTCGATGTGAAAAAGAATACGGAAGTAAGTGTCGGTGCGGAATACCAGTACGACAAAAAATCAAGAGAATGGAAAATGGAAACGTCAGGCCGCGTATCCATTGGCTTTTGACACATATTTCATCATTCATTTGGCTCTGTTATTTATTTCTCATATCTTTGACGCATTAAAATTATAATGTTTCATTAAAACTAGTGGATGTTTAACTCATCATTTATTACATCGGATTTGGTCTGATAAGAATCTGTTCACTTTAACAGATTCGAACTTCCATACTTTCGGATAATCTTTCCGGAAGTGATTTTCCTATATTATATAACTTTAGTTTTTATACCCGCATACAATAGCGAAAGCATTGTTGTGCTTTTACGTGTATGCTATATACATTAAAATAATGAGTAACGAAAATAATAATCTGTCATTATATGGTTGGAGTGATAATCTATTCCGGCAAAAACAAATCTCACAATATAAAGATATGTCTCATGGACGAATCATCGTGACACATAAAACCTGTTATGAAGTAGTTGCAGAGGATGGTGTATATTTGTGCGAGTTAACAGGAAATATGATTTATGGCAGAGTGCCTGATGAATATCCTTGTACGGGCGATTGGGTGATTTTTCAGCCATTCGATGCAAACAAAGGGATTATAGTTGATATATTGCCCCGTGAACGGGCGTTGTATCGAAAGAAGAACGGAAGGGTAGCCGACCGGCAGGCCATTGCTTCTTACGTCGATAAAGCATTTATTGTGCAGAGCCTTGATGATAATTTCAATGTTCGCAGGGCGGAACGTTTCATTGCCCAGGTAATGGAAGAAAAAATCAAACCGGTATTAGTGCTCAATAAAGCCGATTTAGGTTGTGACAGACAGAAAATAGATGAAGCGATCAAACACATTGCCCGTCAGTTTCCTGTATTTATCACAAGTATTCGTCAACCTCAAACGATTCTTCGGTTGCGGGAATCCATAACAAAAGGCGAAACAGTTGTGTTTGTCGGCTCTTCGGGTGTCGGCAAGAGTTCTTTGGTGAATGCCCTTTGCGGGAAATCGGTATTGAATACTTCTGATATAAGCCTGTCTACAGGGAAGGGGCGGCATACTTCGACTCGTCGGGAAATGGTATTGATGGATGGCTCAGGTGTTTTAATCGACACTCCGGGTGTTCGGGAATTTGGTTTGGCGATTGACAATCCCGATTCGCTCACCGAAATGTTTGAAATATCCGACTATGCGGAATCATGCCGTTTCAGCGATTGTAAACATATCGACGAGCCGGGTTGTGCTGTTTTAGAGGCGGTACATAATGGTACGTTAGATCATAAGGTATATGAGAGTTATCTGAAACTCAGACGAGAAGCATGGCACTTCTCCGCTTCCGAACATGAAAAACGTAAAAAGGAGAAATCCTTTACGAAACTCGTAGAAGAAGTGAAGAAACGCAAGGCTAATTTCTAAAGAACTATTGAAGCAGGGAATGCCGGTACTTTATCAGACAAGGTGATACTGTATGACGGCTTCTCTGCTTCTTATTGTTTGGTAAGAGTTTACGGCAACTATTCTCTTGCTTTTAGAGTAAAGGCATTTCAACTCTTGTGACATGTTCCTCTTCGGGTACATCCGGATTGCTGTAATAATACTCTATTGATGTTCCCGAGGCCTTGTAGCCATTTGTTTTTATCCATTCGGTCATCTCATTGTACAGCTGTGCCAGTTCATTGTAATTTCCTCTGTGCAGACATACGACTATTCTTCTGGCGGGGAGGATGACAGATTGTATTTTTTCGTCACCTTGTAAAGGTTTCGAAGATTTCAGTCCGATAATCATTTTTATACGATCTTCGGTCAGGCTTTCGAAGTCGGGGTACTCTACGAAGGGGATATCCGTGGTTACTTCTCCCTGTTTCTTGAATAAAGAGTCTATTCTTACAAAATTCTCTCCGATAGCCTGTGACATACCTTTCATGTAGGTTTGTACTTCAATAGCCAAAGCGGGCTGTTCCGGCTGCTGTAAAAGCATGATTTCTGATATCTTTGCCATAGATTCTGTTTTAATGGTGATTATTTCCGTATGACCGGTATATATATTTCTGTTAGTAATTCCGACGTTTCCGTGGTGGACGGATGATTCATATACATCTCAAAGCTGAATGTGCTTTGGGGATGGTATTTACTTTTCGGAAACCATTCCTCATAAATGCTCCTGTACACTTTGTGTAAAGAAGAATAGCTCCCCGTATGTCTGAACACGGCATATCGCCCTCCGGGAATTTGCATGATTCCCGGTACCGGTCTCGCTTTAGTATCATCGCGAAGGGTGATGCCTAGATAGAACCGGCACTTCTCCGTAGGCGTAATCGACGGATCGTCCATGCTAAGGCTGATAAACTTGTCATATCGTGGGTCTGCTTCATACTGTTCGGCATGATGCAGTAGTTTATTCCAAAGTAATCTGTATTTTAGTTTGTTTTTATACGCTTCACCCACTTCGATGCAGAATATCTTTATCGGGCTGATCACTTTTATCTCCGGTTTTATGTTTGTTGCCGGATTTTCACCGTTCGGTCTGTGCTTCTCTCTGTATTGAGAAGTTGATATACCAAAATGTTTCTTAAAAGCTTTGGCGATACTGTATTTAGTCTGATAACTCGTTTGCTCTATGATTTGCTTTAGCGTATAGTCCGTAGAGATCAGCAGATGTGCAACGTGTTCCATGCGCAAACGCTGTATGTAACTGCCGATATTCTCTCCGGTAGCGGTGCGGAACACTCTTCTGAAATGAAATTTGGACAGTCCGCTCATCGAACTCAGCGTGTCGGTATTCAGTACCTCCGTCAGATGACCGTTGATGTACACTATTATGTTCTGAATCATCTTATGATGAAGGCTGCTTGTCTCTTGCTTTTGCCGCCATCTGTTCAGTGTGGGAAGGCGTTTGTCCAGTATCTCCCTCAGCTCTTTCGGAGAATAGTCCGTGTCTGCGTATTCATTATATTTATCTGTATATTTTATCCAGATGTCGATCATTTCCCACATGGATATATCAACAATGTATTTCCCATCCTTCAGGCAGTAATAACAAAACTCATCACTCCTCGAACCGTCAGAGTTGGTGCCTAAATATTCCTCCACGTCGAAGCGGAGCGGCATTCCGCAGCTTTGGCAATATCTTTTATTTATTTCTGATTCAACCATTTGACTAATCTTGCATTCTTTGCAAAAATAAGCTATTTTTTCAGTAAACAGTTGTCCGGAATAGCCATCTTTTTATTAACAAATGTTCATTTCCGCTATTTCTTAAAGTTGTATCTTTGCCGCGCTTTTATAATATATAAGGTAAAGATGGAAACAATAACTGGAAAAAGAAGTTTATCATTCTATGAGCCGATTGTTTGGTGTAGGTCTGTTTGTCATCGATTCGATATTGGATATGTTTTGGGCTTTATGTAGAGTCTTATATCTATGTTCTGTGTATATTAATAAAAAAACCTCTGATAATCAATGATTATCAGAGGTTTTTTACTCCGTGATCCAGCTGGGGCTTTCACCGTAGCGGTCTATATCTTTGATTTATAAGCTCTTGTAAACCTTGAAAAATTGTACCGTAACGAATTAGTAACGATTTATAGGAACGCTTGTTGTCAGTGAGAGGCATTCGTTTGTCAGCCGTTCTCTGATGCCGCAAAGATAGAGCATTACTTTTTATTTTCCAAACATTTGATTATTAAATCTTTAAAAAAGATCCCCAGTGCAAGGGGCGAACCTATATATATGGATAGGTTTGCCCCTTGCACCGGGCGGATGTTGCATCAGTCCTATAGCCTTGCCGTCCGCCTCGATACCGCCGTTTATGTGAAGCGGTTCCCCCTTCTTTTTCGCTGAACCGAAAAAATCATGGTGTAGTACACGTATAGTATCCCATGCGCTGCCTTTTATTGTCATTCTTTTGCAGCAAACATTAAAAATTAAGTTTGTTATGGAAGTTATTACATTTGAAAGTGAAGCGTATAAAGCGCTTGTAGGGAAGATTGAAAAAATCGCCGGGTATGTAGCCGAAGCGCAGCTGCCTTCGGAAGAAAAAAAGGAGGCTTGGCTGGACAGCAACCAACTGGCGGAAGCTTTAGGGATCAGTACACGTACATTGCAACGCCTGAGGGATGAAAACCTGATCAGCTACTCCATGCTGCGTGGACGGTGTATGTACAAGCTGTCGGAGGTCGAACGCTGTCTGGAAGAGCGTACCATTCGGTGCAAGCCTCAAACATTGGAGGATTTTCGCAAGAACTACCTAACGAGAACCGGCAATGATAAGAAAGGATGATATACTGAAAATGACGGAAAAGGGCATTTCCGTATTCCGCTATTACCTGCCGGTGGACTTCAAGGTGGGAAAGAACTTCCTGAATCCTTTTTATAAGGATACGAAGGCTTCGTGCAATATTTATTACGAACGTAAGGCCGGTGTGTTTAAAATGAAGGATTTCGGGAATGAGGATTGTTCGGGGGACTGCTTTGAGCTGGTGGGCAGGCTGAACGGCCTTAACTGCAAGGAGCCTAAAGAGTTTGTCGAGATCATGGAAATGATAAACCGTGATCTGCATTTGGGGCTGTCCGCACATGAGGAATATCATGTGAGCCATAGCAAAGTACCCCGAAAGAACGAAGTGGTATCGGAAGAACCGAAAGCGAAAAGCGTCCGGCCTTATACTGTCGTGCAAAAGCCCTTTACGGCTGCGGAACTTGCCTTTTGGGGCAAATCGGGAATCGGGGAAAATGTTCTGAAAGCGTACCGGACGGTATCGCTGAAGAAGTTCAGCAGCGAGAACCAGGAAAAGAAGCCTTTTTCCTGCATGACAAGTGGCGATGAACCGATGTTCGGATATATGGGGAAACAGCATATCAAGGTTTACCGTCCGTGTTCACAAATGCGGTTCCTGTATGCCGGAGATTTTGGCGACAACTACTGTTTCGGGCTGGAGCAGCTGCCGGCAAAGGGTGATCTGCTCTTTATCACAGGCGGGGAAAAGGATGTGATGAGTCTGGCGGCACACGGCTTCCATGCGATCTGTTTCAATTCGGAAACGGCTTTTATCCCTGCGGCTGTCATACACCGGCTTTCGTTCCGGTTCAAACATATCATCCTCCTCTATGATGTGGACAGTACCGGGCTGAAAAGCTCGGCGAAGCGTGAAGAGGAGCTGAAGGAATACGGGGTTAAACGATTGTTGCTCCCGCTTGCCGGTACAAAGACGGAAAAGGATGTATCGGACTACTTCATGCTGGGGAACAGCCGTGAGGATTTGATAAAACTTTTTCTGGACTATCTGGAAACCTTATACAGCGAAACCATGTCTGCATTGAAATCCTGCGAGGTGGATTTCAACAACCCACCTCCCATTGCACAGATGATCGTATCGGTAAATGACGTGCCTCTCGGAACTCAAGGCAACCTGCTCTGTGTCACCGGCGGAGAAGGCACGGGAAAAAGTAACTATGTGGCGGCGCTGATTGCCGGTGCTATCCGTCCCACCGGAACGGATGTGGATGCGCTGGGCGTTACGCTCCACGAAAACAGCAGGAACAAGGCGGTACTGTTCTATGACACGGAACAGAGCGAAGTACAGCTGTATAAAAATATCAGCAACCTGCTGCGGCGATGCGGACGTGAGGCGATGCCGGAATGGTTCAAGGCGTATTGCCTTACGGGAATGAGCCGGAAAGAACGCCTGCTTTCCATTATCCAGAGCTTGGACAAGTACCATTATCAATACGGCGGTGTTCATCTGGTGGTGATAGACGGGATTGCGGATTTGATAAAATGCACCAACGATGAAGCGGAGAGCATAGCCGTCGTGGAAGAACTGTACCGGTTGGCCGGTATCTACAAGACGTGTATCGTAACGGTACTGCATTTTATCCCCAACGGGCTGAAGCTGAGGGGACACTTGGGAAGCGAGTTGCAGCGGAAGGCTGCGGCAATCCTTTCCATAGAGAAGGACAGCGATCCGGCCGTATCGGTGGTGAAGGCTCTGAAAGTAAGGGATGGAAGTCCGCTGGACGTGCCTATCATGCAGTTTTCGTGGGATAAGGAAAAGGCCATGCACGTCTATCTGGGCGAAAAGCCAAAAGAGGAAAAGGACAAGCGCAAAGAGGACGAGCTTGTAGCGGTGGCCAAAGAGGTATTCAGCCGGAGGCGCTTTGTTACTTATGTGGAGCTTGCGGAAGAAATCCAGTCGATACTGGAAGTGAAGGAGCGCACGGCGAAAAGCTACATTAGGTTTATGCGTGAGAAAGAAATCATTCTGAAATCATCCGATAACCAAAGCTATTATGTTATCGGGAACTTTTAAGGAGGAAAGCGTATGTTAGTAGATAAAACGGAATTTGAAGCATGGATGGAACGTATCATGGGTGAGCTGTACCGCATCTCACGGAAGCTGGACAAGGCGGAAACGAGGGAAAAGCACCTGAACTATCTGAACGGAGAGCGTCTGTACGACAATCAGGAAGTATGCCTGTTGCTGCGCATCAGCAAACGCACACTGCAACGATACCGGAATAACGGGGTGTTGAAGTTCTATTCGATATATCACAAGACATATTACAAGGAATCGGACTTGCACGAGTTCATCCGCAACAACTTCGACGAGAACGAGATAAAACGGCAGGCACGTGAGGACAAGCTGTCCGAGAGCTATCCGCTGCCGAAAGAATAAGTCCATGTTTTTGCTTTGTACCGGTGAAACTACTGCCGTGAGGCAGGAAATCCCAAACTGCGTATTGGTGTTTGTCATGGCAATGACTTCATACAGTTGTGAAACAGGATGAAGTTTCTTTTCTTGTTCGAATGGTGATACTCCAAAGGACAGCGGTCCAGAGGGGTATCATTTTTTATGTGTGCACCTAAAAATATTCCAGTTTTGTGGCGTAAAAACTGGAATATTTATTATCTTTGCCTTTGTAATACAGAAAGACATTTTTATGGTTATAACAAGAGAAGTGCAAAAACGGATTGAGAACTTCCAACCTGACTATGTTTTCACATATCAGGATCTCAATTTACCTATTGAACGAAGTGAAAGCGTTATCAAAATGCTGAATCGTTTGGTAGCTGAAGGTGTTATTGCCAAAATCTCAAAAGGGCGTTTCTATAAACCTAAAAGAAGTATTTTCGGAGTTCTAAAACCTAAACAGGAAGAAATAGTAAAGGATCTGCTTGAAAAGGATGGAGAGGTTATTGGCTACATAACCGGATACTCGGTTTTTAATCGGTTAGGATTGACCACGCAAGTACCAAATATCATCCAAATTGGTACGAATGTACGTAAGAACAAAAAGGTAAGAGGAATATTTACGATCAGCTTTGTGATGCAATCTAATTTCATAACGAAGGAAAATATACCTCTATTACAGTTATTAGATGTCATTAAGTTTATAAAAGAGATACCTGATACGACTATTAGTCGATCATGTAAACGTATCATAGCTATTATTCAGGATTTGAACAAGAAAGATAGGGATAATTTACTTGTACTTGCAGAAAAATATCCTCCGGTGGTGCGTGCCTTACTCGGAGCGATAATTGAAAACATATACGGTACAAACAAAGCATTGTCATTATGGAATACACTAAATCCTCTTACCTCCTACAAGGTAGGGATTGAGGAACAAGTATTACCTGAAATAAAGAAATGGAGGATTGAATGAAATTGGATCAACAACCAGAACTGCTGGCTGATGCAGTCAGAGCGGTATCAGAATATTATCGTATAGCACCGGTTTATATTGAAAAGGATTATTGGATTAGTAAAATATTGCAGCAATTATCTCGTAGTATTTATGCAAATAATACAGTTTTTAAAGGTGGAACTTCACTTTCAAAAGGATATGGACTGATTAACCGATTTTCTGAGGATGTAGATGTTGCCGTACTAACGGGAGAATTAAGCGGGAATCAGATAAAAACGCTTATTACCAAAGTTTGTAAGGAAATGACACAGGGGCTACAAGAACAAGATGTTCCGGAACTTACAAGTAAAGGTTCACGATATAGAAAGACACTATATCAATATCCCACATCAGTACATGATCCTTTGTATAGTTTTGTGGCAAATCGTGTCATTGTGGAAATTAATTCTTTTGCAAACCCTTATCCTTATGTAAAAAAGCAGATAAGGAGTTTTATTACATCATATCTGGAGGAAAATAGTATGCAATCTTTGATTGAAGAATATGATTTGCACTCGTTTGAGCTAAATATACTGGATAAACGTAGAACACTATGTGAAAAAGTTGTTTCATTATTACGTTTTTCTTTTATGGATAATCCTGTTGAGGGACTAAGTAGTAAAATCCGTCATTTTTATGACATTTATTATTTATTAAATGATGCAGAGTGTATGGAATATATAAAGGGTGATTTTATGAATGATACCAAAGAATTGATAGAGCATGATAAGAAGGCTTTTGATGTACCACAAAAATGGCACAGCAGTTCTATAAGCGAAGCTCCCCTGCTTAATTTATTTGATGTGTTATGGAATGAATTAAGTGGATTTTACGAAAGAGAATTAAATGTATTGGCTTACAATAAAATACCAGCATCTGATGAAATAAAGCGTGATTTAGGTAAAATTATTTTGTTAATTAAAAAGAATATTGCTATAAAATAATTATCTACCAATTAAAAACTATTAAAACTATGTATTTATCATCTATTCATATACAAAATTTTCGTGGAATAAAAAATCTAAATGTAAAATTTCATTCTAAATACAATGTTATTATTGGATGTAATGGGTGCTATAAAACAACATTGATTGATGCTATTAGATTATTTTATACATGGGGAGACCAACAGCAGAATCTATACATATCAGCAGATGATTTTCATCAAGAGATCATTAAAAAAGACGATGGGAGCTTGGAAGTTGCAAAAAATAATACAATTCATATTGAATATACTTTTAAAGATTTAAATGAAACCCAGAAGGGAGCATATTATCAATATCTAATAGCCGATGAAGGAGATTTATTTGCACGCGTAACTATAAATTATACACTTTCTGAAGATGGAAGAGTTCAAACAAACTTCTTTATGGGTAAAGAGAATGGACAAAAAGCAGACTATGAAACATATAGTCTATTTATATCTTATTATCTTGGTGCCTTACGTGATAGCACCCGAGATTTATTGAACACAAGAGATAATTTACTTGGAAGAGTAATTAAACGAAAAGTTGAAAAAGCTAAGAAAGAAGATATAATCAAAGATATTATTAAAAACGCTAACAAGCAATTGTTACAGCAAGAAGAAGTTCAAGCTACTCAACAGGGAATTAATAATACATTAAAAAGAATAGAAAAAACTTCTGGTAATGTTGGTTTGCATATAGAACAAAACCGATTAGAATATATTGTAAATGTAATAAAACCTTTTCTACCACATAAGAATGGCGAAGATTATGAAGGATTTCGACTTTCTCAAAACAGTTTAGGATATAATAATATCATTTATATAGCAACAGTGCTAAGCGATCTAAAAGAGCGACATGAGAAGGAACAAGAAGCACACATTGTACTACTAATGGAAGAGCCTGAAGCACATTTACATCCACAATTACAGGTTAATCTTTATAATTTCTTAGTAGGGGCTGATGATAATCCCAATAGCCAAATATTTATTACAACACATTCTCCTACATTAACATCAAAAGTTCCTTTGGATAAATTGGTTTTATTAAATGATAAGGCATATTGTATTGCTGATTGTTTAAAAGATAGAGAACAAGAGCAAATAATAAGAGATGTTAAACAAAAAATTAAATTGGATAATGCGCAATGTGAAGTGTATCGGAGAATGTTACAACGCTATCTTGATGTTACCCGATCACAATTGTTTTTTGCGAGAGGTTGCCTTCTTGTTGAAGGTATATCTGAAAGCTTACTTATGCAATCATTTTCTGAAATAATAGGATATTCATTGTCCGACAATCAAGTTGAATTAGTAGATGTAGATGGAACGGCATTTTATCAATTTATGGTACTTTTCAACTCCGCATATGAGAATAAACGGTTACCTATAAAATTAGCTATAGTTACTGATGGAGACCAATTCCCTGATTCAAAAAAAGCAGAATATAATATAGAACATTTAACAGACAACAAGTTTCAGAAGCTTGAAGAGCTACGTGAAGAAATAAAAAGAGCCCAATTATGTAGTAGAGCTAACAATATAATATCTATGGCTAATAAGCAAGACAATATCTTTGTTGCCATAGGTGTTAAAACACTGGAATATCAAATATGTATAGCAAATGTTTTTGATACGATTCAAGATACAAAAGCAGGAAGTTTATATAAATATATCAAAGAATGTATTTTACATAAGAATTTTGATGCTATAGATAAATATATAAACGAAAAAATTCAAGATCCTAATCACATAACAGATGATCAGAAAATGGATATTGCCATTATGTTGTGGAAATGTTTACCCTCAAAATCTGAATTTGCTCAAAATATGGCTGCATATATTGATGGACATAGAGAAGATGAAAACTTTAAATTTATTGTGCCTGAATATTTAGAACAAGCAATAAAACATTTAGCAATATGATGGAGTATAGAATAACAGACGAACGTAGAGATTATTTGGAAGCTCGTGGATTTACTATATTGACAGCATGTCCCGGTAGTGGAAAAACAACGAGTATAACCTACAAAATGAAAAAAGTAGCTGAAGAATGTCTTAAAAATTATGGTGGTCATTCTGGCATTATTTGTTTATCGTTTACCAATAGTGCAGTTGAAGAAATCCATAAATACTATTATAAACTTCATGGAGAGTGTTTAGGGTATCCACATAAAATAATGACAATTGATAGTTTTTATTCACAATATATATTAATGCCTTTTTGGTACTTATTGCCACAACTAAAAAAGCGACCAATGATTGTTGATGACACCAGTAATATTAATATTTATGAGGTGTCATATATGAAAAATGGGAAAAAAGAAACTGCTATTACTTCTTCGTTGCAAACTTTTAGAGATTTATTTTACAAAAAAATCCAAGAGATATATCATTGGGTAAAAATGGCTATCTGTACAAAAATCATATCATTGAAAATGAAAGAGAAAAAGAATATGCAAAAGCTGTCATTCAACTAAGACTTGAAACTGGTATTATAGGAAGTTTAGAGATGGAGTACCTTTCGGCTTTAATCCTAAAAAAACATCCATATATAGGTAAATCCTTAGCGAAAAAATTTCCATATATCATAATAGACGAATCTCAAGATGCTTCAGAACTCCAACATTATATATTTGATTTGTTAAAAGATTATGGTGTTGACAACATAGAGTATGTAGGGGATTTATATCAAAGTATATATGAATGGCGTAATGCAAAGCCGATATTATTATACAATAAAATCCAAAGTGGTGTATGGAACATTAAACATTTCTCTGAAAATAGACGTTCCAATCAAAGGATCATTAATTTATATAGTTTAATAAGAAAACCAGAAGATCCCCCGATTGTTTCTTTGGATGTCCCAGAGAAAAATATAGATATAATTATATATCGTTATGACGAAGGAAATGAGGCCATTTTACTTAAAGACTTTGAAAACACATGTATTTCTAACAAATTAGTAGATTGTCATGTATTAGTAAGGGGAAAAGAGAAGTTGAGAAGTTTAAGTGGAAATGAAAGTAAGATTGAATGTTGGAAAACAAAGATACCATATTTAATAATTGACGCTTATGATAGTTATAAATCTCACAAAATAAATATTGCTTTTGAGAAAATCAGAAAACTATCGGCGAGATTAGTGTGTGGGGATAATAACTATAGTCAAATAAAAGAATATATAACGTCAATCAAAAATGATAATGCTTTTAATTCTAAGATCTCTTACTTTTTTGAACACTTACCTTCTTTTTCTTTATCTGTTGAAAGTTGGCAGATAAGAACTCAAGAATTATTGGCAGAATTATTAAACTTAGCAAATCCGATTGATTTTTCACTTAAAGCAAAAATAAAAGGATACCAAATGAATATTGTTAGGCAAATGCCTGTAAAAAATTTATTTATTCCGAAAGCATATAATAAAGAATCTCTTTTAAAGTTTAACACTATTCATGACGCAAAGGGAGCATCCTACGATGCCGTATTATTATTTCTAAATAAGCCTCACATAAATAGTTTATCTGTAAATTTATTCTCAAATGACAGGGAATTAGATGAAAGACATAGATTAATATACGTTGCATGTTCCAGAGCAAAACATTTTTTAGCATTGGCAATTCCTAATACAGTTATAGACGATACAATTAAAGCTTATTTGAAGGTTGATTATGTTATAAAAAAAATCGAAGCTTAGATATAATAAATATTATCAATATAGTTTCGAATAAAAAGCGGTCCCACCTCGCCACTTCGTGGGAAGCTGGCGGGGTGGGAGCGCTTTTTATGGCTTCGGTTACAGGAGCTATAACTTCAGCTTGGGTTTGGGCTTTTCGGGCCGGTCAGGATCGGGATCGTCCTTGTTGCCGGGTTTGGGGATACCGCCGATGACGAGCTTGCCGCCGAGCGCTCCCATTGCCTCTTTGATGCTGATGCTTTTGGGCATTCCGCTTAGTTTGGGCGGAGTGCGCTGCCTGTCGGTGAGGAAGTCGGGCATCCGGTGGACATAAGGCTCGGCAGGGGGCGTGTCCTGTGTGGGGACACTGCCCGGTGAGGGACTGCCGGGCGGAGCATCGGCGACGGGTATGCCGGCGGCGGGGGCGTTATCCTGTCCGTCGGGCGTTACCGGTTGGGAGGGCACGACTTCGATCACTCCGTCGGTGCTTGCTTCCTGCGCATCCACTGATTTGAGGGAGAGCAGGATCTTGCGGTCGAGGGCGGCAAGGTCGGCCTTGAGCTGCTTCAGCTCGTCCTCCTTTTTCCAGACTTCCCCGACGACCTGTTCCAGGACGGGGAGTTCCTTCTCAATGGCTTCGTTGTCCCTCGTGTATTTCTCTATCAGGCGGGGGATGCTGTCGAAGGCGTTGATGAAGTTCTGGCAGGCGGTTTTCGGATCGACCGCCAAGCGGCCGTTGTTATAGTTGTAGAGAAAGTTGCCTTCGCCACGCACGAAGAAACGGTTCTCGCAGAAGTCCAGACCGTCCTTGACGGTGGTGTCGGTCTTGACAACGATGTCGAAGCCATAGAGCGAGCCGATGACCTTCGGCTGGCCGTGCGTGCGTTCCCTGTCCTCTATCTCGTGGAGCTTGGCGGCAATCACTTTCGGATCATCGTAAGGTGGGATAAAAATACGGCCTTCCATTTCGACAATTTCGCTCACTTTAGCAATAGTGTCGTTGAAGTTATCACCATGCAAAACGACTTCTGCGGAGTAGTCGCACGTTGCCGCGACTTTGGATTTCGGCGCACCTTTTGGCATCACCACTTTACCGTCAATACCCAGCATCGCGCAGGAGAGCGAAACCCCTTGCGCATGGTTGCCCGCAGAGCAGGCCACTACACCTTTACGTTTTTCCGCATCAGTCAGTGAACTTAATTTATTAAATGCGCCACGAATTTTAAATGAACCGGTACGCTGCATGTTTTCGAATTTGAGGAATATTTCACCTTTGCAACGTTCACTAAAATAGTTGGA